>Ga0075425_100005987_pt1 | contig 12690 bp, 13 predicted proteins | sample SoiMethybrSBSTD4_FD_75300 | JGI IMG/M metagenome (GOLD analysis project Ga0075425, IMG submission 75300) | Bulk soil microbial communities from a Populus tree surrounding site in Tennessee, USA - Soil MetaG P. TD hybrid SBSTD4 | ecosystem: Environmental > Terrestrial > Soil > Tree plantation...
TCTATCCGCAGTTCCGCAATCTCAAGAATCTTCTCTTCGCCATCGACCTGAGGGGAATGGTCAACCTGAAACTATGACCAGGAAACTGATCCTGCTTCTTGCGCTTCTGATCGTCCCGATCGCCGCATCGGCGTCCGACGACGGCTGGATGCTGCTCACCAACGACGGCACGCTGTACACCGTCGAACGCGCCTGGCCGGCGGATTACCCCGGCGTCGCGGCGCGATCGAACTCGTTCCTCATTCTGAACGAGCGGCGCGGCGATCAGATCGTTCGGTACATCGTTCCGGGCACTCTCGCGGCCGGCGTCCACACGAATCCAACGCTCGCCTACGACGCCGACTCGAAGACGGTGTTCCTCTTCTGGCAGTACTCGCAGACCGTTCTTCACAGCGAGCTCTATTTCACGTCGTTCAGCAACGGCTCCTGGTCGCCCGAGCTCACGTTCGGCAGCGGCCGCAACAGCCGCTCGAATCTCCGCATCGCGGTCACGCGCAAGGTCACGGTGAACGGACCGACCGGGCAGTACCTGATGCCCGAGGTCGACATTCACGCGGTGTGGTGGGAGTTCGACACCGCCACGGGCAAACAGACGGCGCGCTACGCGATCATCGCGATCGAGAACGGCCAGATGATTGCGCCGAGCGAAACGTACGCGCTCTCCGAATTCGGCGACGGACCGAAGCAGCAGGTCGAGCCGGGATTCAACACCGATATCCTCAAACATCCCGCGCTCTTCGTGACCGCGCCGGATACCGTCGACGTCCTGTTCGGCAACACCGAGACGAACGCGTTCCATCGCGTGACGCTGCGTCCCATGAAGCCTGGCCTCGACGCTCGCATCCGCATTCCGGTCGGCGTGAAGGATTCACCGCTCACCGGTTCCCCGCGCTTCAAGGCCACGTCGGCGGAGGATCGGATCGCGGCGCTCAACGGCGATGCCGATCACGTCGTGTTCTACCTGACCGACCGGGACGCCGTGCACTACGTGATGTACAAGAACGGCACGTGGGCGTCGCCGCAGGCGATCGCCCTGGACTCGCAAGTGTCGAGCGACGCGGCGGTCGCGGCGATCCGCCGGATGCTCAACGAGCAGTAACCCAATCGATTCGCGAACGAACGAAAGCCGGCCGCGGGCCGGCTTTTTCACGTCTGTGATTTGGAGTGCGGCGACCGCAGTCGCCGCTTTGATTCGCGCGAGCCGCAGCTCGCGATGACGTCGGCCCTCGATGTTCGTTAGCGCGAGCTGCGGCTCGCGCACGGCAAAGCGGCGACTGCGGTCGCCGCACTCCAAAACCTCGTCGCCGGGTCACGATGCGAGGATCGACGGGGTCGATCGCGTCATCGACCCCCCTCATTGCGAGGATCGACCACTGCCATTGCGAGGATCGACGGTGTCGATCGCGTCATCGACCGCCCTCATCGCGAGGATCGACCACTGCCATTGCGAGGATCGACGGTGTCGATCGCGTCATCGACCCCCCTCATCGCGAGGATCGACATCCTCGATCGCGTCATCGACCTCCCTCATCGCGAGGATCGACCCCCCTCATCGCGGGGATCGACGTCGGGCTTCGCGGGAACGCGCAGGATGGACTCGCTCACGCCTGTGGCTTCGAACTGCGAGCCGAGGTGATGATCGCGACACCGAGCAGCGCGAGCGCTCCGATGCCGACCCAGATCCGTGGAAGATCGAACTGAAACGCCGCAACGATCAGGGCGATGATCAGAACGACCCAGCCGACCAGCGATAGGTTGAACCAGTTCACGGTAATACCTCCGTGCGCATGAGTCAGCAACGGTGGTGCCTGGTAGCGGGAAAACGGCGGTCTGAAACAAAAAGGCCCGGCTTTCGCCGGGCCTTTTCGCGGGATGTGACCGAGTCTTACAGGTTGTAGATGAAGAACGCCACGACGAGCGCGTAGATGACCAGCGACTCGATGAGCGCGAGACCGATGAGCATCGACAGGCGGATCGCGCCGGCCGCTCCCGGATTGCGGGCGATGCCTTCGACCGAGGCCGCGATCGCGCGGGACTGGCCGATGGCGCCTGCCGCGGCGGCGATGCCGAGCAGGAACGCCGCGCTGATCGCGCCCCAGCGGACCGGGTTCGACGCGGGGGCGGTCGTGCCCGCCGGTGCGGCGCCCTCCTGCGCGAACGCCGAGAAGGCGGTCAGCGCGAGGATCACGAAAATCAGGATGAGCTTCTTGTTCACTTGGTAATTCCTCCTTTTCGAAATGACGAAAACCGAATCTCTCTGCAGTCAGTGCTCTTCAGACGCAACCGCGCCGCCGATGTAGACCATCGTGAGCATGATGAAGACGAACGTCTGAAGAAAAGCTCCGAAGATCCCGAGGCCCATCATCGGCCAGGGCAGAACGAAGGGCAGGATGCCCATGAACACGCCCGTCGCGGAGTGCTCGCCGAAGATGTTGCCGAACAAACGCATGCCCAGCGACAGGATGCGCGCGAAGTGTCCGATCACTTCGATCGGAATCATGATCGGCGCGAGCGCCGGCATCGGTCCCATGAAGTGCTTGAGGTAGTGCAGCACGCCCTGCTGCCGGATTCCCTGGAAGTTGTAGTAGAGGAACGCGGTCAGGCCGAGTCCGAAGGTGGTGTTCGGATTCGCCGTCGGCGGCTGCAGGAAGAAGAAGAGGCCGAAGATGTTCGAGACGAAGATGAAGCAGGCGAAGCCGCCGATGATGTAGAGGTAACGCTCGCCGCCGTGGCCGACGATGTCCTGCAGCAGAGCCTTCAGTCCGCTGACCACGAGCTCCAGCGTCTGCTGAAAACCGCCCGGGTTGTCGCGGCTGATCTTCCGCGACATCAGCGGAAAGACGATGCAGCTGATCAGCAGGACGAGCAGCGCCATCACGATGTGATCGGGCACGTCGAACCCGAACGCGTGGCGCCAGATGTAACGATTGAACGGTTCGTAAAGAATTGAGTGTTCGTGTTCCATCGAGACCTTTGAACGACTCCCCTACTCCGCGAAAGTGCGATACAGCGAGTACAGAGCTTCGCCGAAGATTCCGACCACGATGATCGAGAATCCCAGCAACACACTGACCGCATTGAAACGAGCGACGATGATGATGACCGTGAGTGCCACACCCAGGAGAACGAAGCGCGCCAGGGTACGGAACGTCAGCCTCCGAGCGTGCAGGTGCGCCGTCGGCTGAAGGAGAACCTCGACGGTTTCCTCCAACCAAAGGAAGGCGATCATAGTCACCGCTGCACTGCAAGTCAATCCGAGAAAAGCCCGAAAACCGCCCAAAATCAGGGAAAAAACGGCGAAGACCACCGCCGCCGCGAAGGCCGTCAGCTTGATCCTCCGGACCACCTCCGCCGGCGTCTCGCGGTCGTACCAGGGAACCTCAGGATCCATCCGAGCCGCCGGCCATCCGGAAGAGATTGATGAACGCCGCGGCGATCCCGAACAGCGAGAAAACGGCCGTCAGCCACGGCCACGTGCCGAACAGTTTGTCGAGTCCGTAGCCGGCGCCGAAGCCCATCCCCATCGCGATGGGAAACATCCAGCCGATCGACGAGGCCTCGAGAAGCCGCTTCGCTTCCTGCCGCTTCTTATCGTCCATGGCGGAACTCCGAGGAGCCATGGCGGAACTCTGAGGAGCGGAGCGACGAAGAGTCAGCGGAGCAACCGCCTGGCAGGTGGCTCAGGCCATATCGGAACTCTGAGGAGCGGAGCGACGAAGAGTCAGCGGAGCAAACGCCTGGCAGGTGATTCAGGCGGAGTGGTTGCTCCGTCGATCCTTCGCTTCGCTCAGGATTAGCGTCATGGCGGAGCGACGAAGAGTCGACGGAGCAAACGCGTCGCAGGTGGCTCAGGCGGAGTGGTTGCTCCGTTGATCCTTCGCTTCGCTCAGGATTAGCGTCCATTCGCGAGCATCGTAGCGCGCGTGGCGACCCAGCCTGACGACTTCTTCACCTGATCGATCAGCGGCGACGGCAGGATGCCGAACAGCAGCGTGACCACGAGACAAACGAACGCAACCGCCTTCAGCGACCCCGCGCTCACGACTTCCGCGTCGCTGCCGTCTCGCAGGTACATCGCCACGACGAGGCGGAGGTAATAGAACATCGACACCGCCGACATCAGCACCGCGACGATCGCCAGCCAGCCGAAGCCCGCCTGTACCGCGGCCGCGAAGAGGAAGTACTTGCCGATGAATCCCGCGGTCGGCGGAATACCGCCGAGCGACAGCAGGAAGATCACCATCGCGAACGCCCACAGCGGCGCGCGGCGATGCAGTCCCTCGAAGTCGTCGACGCGCTCGCCGCCGTATTCGTGACGCGCCATCATCAGCACCGTCGCCCAGATGCCGAGCGTCGCGAACACGTAGACCACGGAGTACACCAGCACGCCCTGGATGCCCATCTCGCTCGCGGAGAGAACGCCGAGCAGCACGTAACCCGCGTGTCCGATCGACGAGTAGGCGAGCATCCGTTTGACGTTGTCCTGCGTGATCGCCGCGAGATTGCCGACGATCATCGACAGCGCGGCGATCGTGCCGAGCACGTTCTGCCAGTCGAGGTGAAACTGCGGCAGTGCGACGTAGAAGATGCGCAGGAAGATCGCGAACGCGGCGGACTTCGATGCCGTCGAGAGAAACGCGGTGATCGGCGTCGGTGCGCCTTCGTACACGTCCGGCGTCCAGACGTGGAACGGCACCGCCGCGATCTTGAAGCAGAGACCCGCACCGAGGAGCATGATCCCGAACATCAGGGCATCGTTGGTGACCAGCGTCGACATGGCCTTCGAGATCGTGATGAGATTCAGCGAGCCGGTGACGCCAAAGATCAGCGAGATGCCGTACAGCAGGATCGCCGAGCTCACCGCCCCGAGCACGAAGTACTTCATCGCCGCCTCGGTCGACTTCTGCTCGTTCTTGAAGTAGCCGGCGAGGATGTAGCTCGAGAGCGACATCAGCTCGAGCCCGATGTAGATCGTCGCGAGATGGATTCCCGACGCCATGAACATCATCCCGCAAAGCGCGAACGCGAGCAGCGAGTAGTACTCCCATGAGGAGTAGCGCGTGCCGGCGAGGTAGTCGTCCGAGAGGAGAACGATCATCGCGATCGTGAGGACGAAGAGCAGTTTGAAGAAGATCGCGAACGCGTCGAGCGTGAACATCGCGCCGAACATCGCCGACGGCGTGACGTTCGCGACCGCCCAGGAGCAGTAGACGATCGATGCCGCGGTGACGACGAGCAGCCCGAGCATCACCCACTTCGCGGCGCGCTGTCCGACACGGCGCCAGACGACGGGCGCAATCAGCAGCAGCATCGCGCCGGCGGAGACGATGAGCTCCGGCAGCAGGTAGATCGTGTCGGACAAAGTCATCAGTCGTGGACCTCAGCGACCTGACGATGCTCGGCCGCGGGCGCTTCCGGAACCGGCAGCGGTTTGGCGTCGTGATACGAGCGATCGACCTTGCGCACGATGTAGTCGACCGGGACGTCGATGGCGTCGAAGAACGGCTTCGGCGCGACGCCGATCCAGATCATCAGCACGACCAGCGGAATCATCAGGCCGAGCTCACGGGCGTTCATGTCCTTCAGCGTCTGATTCGCGGGATTGTCGAGCGGACCCCAGAACACGCGCTGGTAGAGCCACAGCAGATACGCGGCGCCGAGCACGATGCCGACCGCCGCGAATGCGGCCCAGGTGATGTTGCGATTCGCGACGCCGAGAAGAATCGTGAACTCGCCGATGAAGCCGTTGAGCGCCGGCAGTCCCATCGAGGACAGGGCCGCGATGAGGAACATCGTCGCGTAGCGCGGCATCTGCTTCGCGAGGCCGCCGTACTCGGAGATCAGCCTCGTGTGCCGCCGCTCGTACACCACGCCGACGAGGAAGAAGAGCGCGCCGGTCGAGATGCCGTGGTTGATCATCTGCAGAACCGAGCCTTTGATGCCCATCGGGTTGAGCGCGAACATGCCGATCATCACGAAGCCGAGGTGGGAGACCGACGAGTACGCGACGAGCTTCTTCATGTCCTTCTGCACGAGCGACACGAGCGCGCCATAGATGATGCCGATGAGCGAGAGCACGACGATCGGCCAGATCAACTCCTTCGTCGCATCGGGGAGGATCGGCAGCGCGAAGCGCACGAATCCGTAGGTGCCCATCTTCAGCAGAACCGCCGCGAGGATGATCGAGCCCGCGGTCGGCGCCTCGACGTGCGCGTCGGGCAGCCACGTGTGGAACGGGAACATCGGCACCTTGATCGCGAAGCCGAAGAAGAAGCCGAGGAAGATCCAGAACTGCAGCGTCGGCGGGATGAGATGTCCGATCTCGTGGTACTTCAGAACGTCGAACGTCGCGGCGTTGCCGAGTCCGGCGATGTTGAGGAACGGAATGCCGCCGTCGTTGAAGAAGTAGAGCGCGAGGATCGAAAGCAGCATCAGCACCGATCCCGCGAGCGTGTAGAGGAAGAACTTGATCGCGGCGTAGAGCTTTCGCTGCCCGCCCCAGATGCCGATGATGAAGTACATCGGCACGAGCATGACTTCCCAGAACACGTAGAAGAGGAAGAAGTCGAGCGAGCAGAACGTGCCGATCATGCCCGTCTGCAGCATCAGCAGCAGCGCGTAGTACTCCTTCTCGCGCTGATGGATCGCCGAGTACGACGAGACGACCGCGATCACGCCCATGAACGTCGTCAGGAGGATCAGCAGCAGGGCGATGCCGTCGATGCCGAAGTGATACTGGACGCCCAGCGACGGGATCCAGTCGTACCGTTCCTGAAACTGCCACATCGCGTCGCCGGTGGCCTTCGGATTGAAGTTGGGCCAGAGCCAGAGAGAGACGACGAAGTCGATCGCCGCGGTCATCGTCGCGATGATGCGGATCGCACGCGTGTTGACCTTGTTCACGAAGAACAGGATCACCAGCGCCCCGGCCAGCGGGATGTACGTGATGATGTTCAGAATCGGCATCGAGTCGTCTCTCCCCTACGGCTTCATGAACAGATAAACCAGAGTGATGAGGACGATGCCGCCGCCCATCACGAGTGCATAGTTCTGAACCAGGCCGCTCTGCATGCGCCGCAGCAGCATCGAGCCGCTGCGCGCGGTGTTCGCGACGCCGTTGACCGCGCCGTCGACCACGTAGCGATCGAACATGTTCGATCCGTGTCCGAACAGGATCACCGTCAGATGGCGGACGCCGTTGACGATGCCGTCGACGATGTTCGCGTCGATCCACCAGAGCACTTCCGCGAGCAGCAGCGTGCCGCGAATCACGGTCCTGTTGTACAGCTCATCGACCCAGTACTTGTTCTCGAGTGCCTGATGAATCGGCCACCACTTCGCGGCGAGACGCTTCGCCTTCGCGAACTCGGCGTCGGCGAGGTAGTAGCGGTACGCGATGAAGATCCCGAGCGCCGCGATCAGCACCGAGATCGCCATCAGCGTCAGTTCCTGCGCGAGCGATCCCTCGAGGAACTCGAACGCTTCGTGACCGATCGGCAGCAGCACAGGCTCGAGCCACGCCTGGAACTTCGACGGATGCGAGCCGCCGAGCGCCGCCGGCCATCCGATCCAGCCGCCGACGATCGCGAGCACCGCCAGCACCGCCAGCACGAGGGTCATGCTCGCCGGCGATTCGTGCGGGGCGTGCGCGTGGACGTGATGCCCATGCGCCTTGTCGGAGTGCTCGTCTCCCTGATCGAGATGACGCTGATCCGGAATCAGATTGTGTCCGCCGTGCTCCGGCTCCGACTGCTCGATGCCTTCGACCTCTCCGCCGCGGTACTTCCCGTGGAAGGTCATGAAGTACAGACGGAACATGTAGAACGCGGTCATGCCCGCGGTGATCGCGCCGACGATCCAGATCAGCGGCGACCAGTGGAATGCGTACGCGAGGATCTCGTCCTTCGAGAAGAAGCCCGCCAGCGGCGGAATCCCCGAGATCGCGATCGTCGCCACGAGCATCGTCCAGTGCGTCCTCGGCATGTACTGCTTCAGACCGCCCATCTTCCGCATGTCCTGTTCGCCGCCGCAGCCGTGAATCACGGAGCCGGCGCCGAGGAAGAGGCAGGCCTTGAAGAACGCATGCGTCATCACGTGGAAGATCGCCGCCGTGAACGCGCCGACGCCGCACGCGAGGAACATGTAGCCGAGCTGCGAGACCGTCGAATAGGCGAGAACTTTCTTGATGTCGTTCTGGGCGATGCCGATCGTCGCGGCGAAGATCGCCGTCAGCGCACCGATGATCGCCACGACCGCCATCGCTTCGGGCGCGAGCCGGAACAGCACGTTCGAGCGGACGACCATGTACACGCCCGCGGTGACCATCGTCGCGGCGTGGATGAGCGCGGAAACGGGAGTCGGTCCGGCCATCGCGTCCGGCAGCCAGACGTAGAGCGGGATCTGCGCGGACTTGCCGCACGCGCCTACGAAAAGAAGGAGGCAGATTGCAATCGCGACTTCGTGATAACGCTCGCCGCCCACGGACGCGAGCGCGAAGACTTTCGAGTAGTCCGCGCTGCCGAAGGTGTTGAAAATCAGGAAGATGCCGAGGACGAAGCCGAAGTCGCCGATGCGGTTCGTGATGAAGGCCTTCTTGCCCGCGTCGGCCGCGAAGTTCTTGTCGTAGTAGAACCCGATCAGCAGGTACGAGCAGAGCCCGACCCCTTCCCACCCGACGAACATGACGATGTAGTTCGCGCCGAGCACGAGCAGCAGCATCATGAACATGAAGAGATTGAGGTACGTGAAGAACCGGGTGTACCCCGTCTCGTGCGACATGTAGCCGGTCGCGTACACGTGAATCAGGAAGCCGATCCACGTGACGATCATCAGCATCGTGCAGGACAGGGGATCGACGCGCAGCGCGAAGTCGACGTTGAAGTTCGAGATGAATCCGCCGGTGACCTGTCCCAGTCCGGACGGAATCCACGAGTAGTACGCATGCTCGAACGGCGTCGTCGCGCCGCCGCGGATGAACGGAATCACGACGCCGAACGTCGCGATCAGCGCCGAGAGGCCGGTCGATCCGAGCGCGAAGATGTTCGTAATCTGCTTCGATTTCGGATTGACGGGATCCTTCGCCGCACGAAAGCCGTTGACCAGCGCGCCGAGCGCGGGAAGAAGGATGATCGCGAGAAGGGCGCTAGCCATTCAGCACGTTCCTCTCGTCGACGTTCACCGTGCTGCGCAGGCGGTACAGCTGAATGATGATCGCGAGGCCGACCGCCGCCTCGCCCGCCGCGACGGTGATGACGAAGATCGTGAAGACCTGGCCCTCCAGCGACGCGAGGTGGTGCGAGAAGGCGATCAGGTTGATGTTCACGGCGTTGAGCATCAGCTCGATGCACATCAGCACCGTGATCATGTTGCGGCGGATGATCACGCCGACGAGACCGGCCGCGAACAGCGTCGCGCTCAGCATCAGATACGAAGCTGTACTAGGCACTCATCGACTCCTTCACTTCCTTCTCGATCTCGGCCCTCTCCAGGATGAACTGCGGCGTCGTTTCCTCTTCCTCGGCCGACAGCTCCCGCTTGCCGATCACGATCGCGCCGACCATCGCCACGAGGAGGAACAGCGACGCGACTTCGAACGGCACGAGGTATTCGCGATAGAGCGCCATCCCGACCGCTTCCGAGTTGCGGTTCTCGACCCAGCGCGATTTCCGGATGATCTTCGTCTCGGTCTCCTCGTCGTACTTCTCGCGCACGGTCGTGAGGCGGTTCGTGTTCGGCGACGGATCGTGATACGCGCCGGTGCGCACGATTCCCACGAACAGCGCGAAGATCGCGAGACCCACCAGCACGCCGCCGATCCAGAACTTCGACAGCACGCGCTCATCGGGCAGCGCGCGGTGATTGATCAGCATCACCACGAAGAGGAACAGGACCATGATGCCGCCCGCATAGACGAGCACCTGCACCGCGGCCACGAACTCCGCCGACTTCATGACGAACAGCACCGCGACGCAGAGAAACGTGAGCAAAAGGAACAGCGCCGAGTGCACCGGATTGCGCATCGCCACGACGAGGATCGACGCCGCGACCGCGATCGTCCCGATCACGAAAAAGACCAGCATCGGCATGTTCGCCATCGCCTGGTCCATTAGCGCGCCCCTCCGTCAGGAGCGCCGGCTTCCAGCCGGCCGTTCCGCCGGCATCCTGCCGGCACGAAGCTGTCAATGCGCCGCCTGGAAGGCGGCGGAACGGCCGGCTGGAAGCCGGCGCTCCTCACTGCACACCTCCGCTGATCAGCTTCGGCTTCGGCGTTTCTTCGGCCTCCGGCAGGCCGGTGTACTTTGGACGGTCGTCCCAGTACTCGAGCTGCTGCGCGTTGAAGTAGAGATCGTTGCGGTCGTACGACGCGAGCTCGTAGGTCTTCGTCGTCAGCCAGATCGACTTCGGCTTCGTCGGGCAGGCTTCCTCGCAAAGCGCGCAGAACATGCAGCGCTTCACGTCGATGTCGTAGCGATCGAGAACCTTGACCTTCTTCTTCTTGCCGCCCTCTTCGATCGTTTCGTCGTGGACGTCGATGTAGATGATGTCGATCGGGCACGCGACCGCGCAGAGCTTGCACGCGATGCAGCGGTCGTACGAGAAGCGAAACATCCCGCGGAAGCGCTCCGTCGGCTCCATCCGCTCCTCGGGATAGCGCACGGTCACCTTCGGCTTGAAGAGCTCCTTCAGAGTCGTCTTCAGCCCCTCGAGCATGTCGAGGAGGAGGAACTTGTCGCTAAACCTTTGCTTCGGATACTGGACTTGCATGCATCACCTTCCGCGTCGGCGCGGGCTTGCGAGCGAAAAAGAGGAAGTACGCGGCCGCGCCGATCGTGGCGATGCCGATCCAGTAGAGGAGCCGCTCCTGACCGATGAGAATGAAAACGCCGGTGACGACGATGTTCGCCAGCGCGAGCGGGATCATGAACTTCCAGCCCAGATCCATGAGCTGATCGAAACGGAAGCGCGGGAACGTCGCGCGGAACCAGACGTAGCCGAGGAGGAAGAACATCACCTTGGCGAAGAAGATCAGCGCGGCGAGAAGACCGCCGTACGGAATCTTGTGCAGCAGCACATCGGTCGTGAGCCCCATGCCGAACATGCCCAGCGTCCATCCGCCGAAGAAGAGCGTCACGATCAGACAGCAGTTGACGATCATCATCGAGTACTCGGCGAGCATGAAGAACGCGAACTTCATCGCGCTGTACTCGGTGTGATAGCCAGCGACGAGCTCCGACTCCGCTTCCGGCAAATCGAACGGCGTGCGGTTGTTCTCCGCGTTCATCGACACGAGGAAGATGAAGCACGCGACGATCTGCGGCAGGAAGTTCCAGGCGTTCGCTTCCTGGTAGCGCACGATGGTGACCAGATCGAGCGAGCCGCAGATCATCAGCACGCCGACGATCGAGAGCCCGAACGGCACTTCGTACGACACCATCTGCGCCGCGGAGCGAAGGCCGCCCATCAGCGAGTATTTATTGTTCGAGGCCCAGCCGCCGAGGATGATCCCGTAGACCGCGGTCGACGTGAGGGCGAGGATCAGCAGCAGACCGACATTCACGCGCGTGACGGTGAAAGTCGGCGGCGGTCCGAACGGAATCAGACAGAAGACGATGAACGCGGGGATCAGCGGAAGGATCGGCCCGAGGAAGTAGGCGACCTTCTCCGCGCTCGCGGGAACGATGTCTTCCTTCAGCAGGAACTTCACCGGATCCGCGATGATCTGCAGCAGTCCCTTCGGCCCGACGCGATTCGGACCAAGCCGCGCCTGCATCAATCCCAGGAGTCTTCGTTCAACCCAGTTCATCGCCGCAACGATGGCCTGCACGATGACGAACGCGACGAGGAACTTGACGAGAGGCCAGACGAGCCAGGTGAGCAGGGCTTTGTTCATGCTGCCACCTTGCTTGCGATCGAATGCAGAAGGCAGAAGGCAGAAGGCAGAAGGCAGACCGCGGTCGCGACTCTCAATTCTGCCTTCTGCCTTCTGCCTTCTGCATTCATCTTTCCCCTCATCGGTCGACCTCCCCCAACACGATGTCGATCGTCCCGATCAACGCGACGAGATCCGAAATCAGGTGTCCTTTCGCCATCGCCGGCAGCGCCTGCAGATTCACGAAGGATGGCGGCCGCACGTGGCAGCGGTAGGCGTTCTGCGTCTTGCCGTCCGAGACGATGTAGTACCCGAGCTCGCCCTTCGGCGATTCGATCGAGTGGTACACCTCCCCCTCGGGCGGACGAATGACGCGGGAGATCTTCGCTTTGATGTCGCCTTCCGGCGTGTCGCGAATCAGTGAGCAGCATTGATCGAGGATCCAGCGCGACTGCCGCATCTCTTCCATGCGGACGAGATAGCGATCGTACGTATCGCCGTTCTTGCCGACCGGGATGTCGAACTGCAGATCGGGATAGCACTCGTACGGCAGCGCGCGGCGGAGATCCCACTCCACGCCCGAGCCGCGGAGCGGCGGTCCGGTGATGCCCCACTCGATCGCTTCCTCCGGCGAGAGCACGCCGATGCCGACCGTGCGCCGCTTCCAGATGCGATTGTTCGTGAGCAGCGATTCGTATTCGTCGAGCGCCGCATCGAACTTGCCGATGAACTCCGCGACGTCGTCGACCCAACCCGGCGGCAGGTCGTCGGGCATGCCGCCGATGCGCATGCAGTTCAGCGTGAGCCGCGCGCCGCAGTAC
>Ga0075425_100005990_pt1 | contig 12689 bp, 12 predicted proteins | sample SoiMethybrSBSTD4_FD_75300 | JGI IMG/M metagenome (GOLD analysis project Ga0075425, IMG submission 75300) | Bulk soil microbial communities from a Populus tree surrounding site in Tennessee, USA - Soil MetaG P. TD hybrid SBSTD4 | ecosystem: Environmental > Terrestrial > Soil > Tree plantation...
CAGAGGCTGGAAATCGTTGAACAGCGGATCGAACACGAGCGGCTGCAGCATCACCAGCGCGATGGAGACCGGAATCGCGCCGAGCCAGATCGCGAGCCACCATCGGCGCATGTGACGCAGCGTCCACAGCGCGAGCGATCCGAGGAGGCCGCCGACGACGATCGTGATGGCGAGCTCCTTCAGCGAATCGATCAGCCACGCGCCGAACGTCTGATGCGTGAGCGCGAACTGATGCGGCACGACGAAGCCGGAGTAATACGACAACGGAAAATCGAGGATCGTCGCCGCGATCGCGAACATCGTCAGGTAGAGGAAGGAGGTGACGAACGGCCGCTTCGTCACGCGCGCGGCCGCGTCGCGCATGCGTCTCGAGAGACCGGTGAGGAGGATTATCAGAAGAACGCCGGTCGTGTACGCGACGCCGACGAAGTAGAGCGCGTGCACCAGGCGCGTGTGACGCAGCATCTCGCCGGTGACTTTGACCTCGAAGCGCTCGTCGTCGTGCTTTGGAGGCTCGGGCCGCGGCTGCGCGGCGATCGTGACGACGACCGCCGTTGCGACGGCGACCGCGGCGAGGGAGAGCAGCAGTTTGCGCACGAAGGCATTCTGTCACGCCCCCTCATCCGGCCTTCGGCCACCTTCGCCCCGCTTGCGGGGAGAGGGTGGCGCGCAGCGCCGGGTGAGGGGCGTCACTTCTTCATATCGACGCTCACGCTCGCCGGTTCCGACGGCAGCGTCACGCGCCGCGTGGTCGCGCCCGCGCGCACCGTCATCTCACCTGCCGGCAGGGAGCGCACGGTGAAACGGCCGTCCGGCGCGACCGGCGCGCGGATGCCCTGCGGTTCGACAGTCACCGACGTCACGCCGGGCGCGTAGCCGGTGAGGCTGCGGTTCGCGCGGACCATCATCGTGACGGGTGCCGGCGCGGTGCGATCGAGCGTGACCGCGCGCGATGCGGTGTCGATCATCGAGAAACCGGCGGGCAGCGTCGCGGTGTCGATCGCGAGTGTCCATGCGCCCGGTGTTCCGGCGATCGAGAACGATCCGTCGCTCGCAGTCACCGCATCGCGCCGAATCGAGCCGCTCGTCAGCGACACGCCGATCGCGCCGACGCCTTCGCCCGCATCGCTGACGACGCGGCCGAAGAGTTTGATCGCCGCGGGCGCTACGCCGAAGCGAACGACGTCGCCCGTTTGCGCATCGACGCGCGACGGCGTCGTGAAGAACGCGTCGCGCACATCCGGCAGACGCGCAACGACGACGTGATCGCCTTTCGCAACGCCGTTGAATGCGAACGATCCGTCTTTCGCAGTTTGGATTTTGCGTCCGCCGTCGAGCTCGATCTCCGCGCCGGCGAGAACGCCATCCGCTTCGCCGTCGAGGTTCTCATCGAGCACGACCGATCCGGTGATCGAACCGCGCAGGCCGAACGACGGCAGCGAGTCGAAGCGATAGCGAATCCCCGCCTCGACGATCGGTCGCACGGTGCGCACGTCGTTGCGATCCGTTCGCCACCACGAGTACGACGCGAAGATGTCCGACGACGCCGTGAGACGCCGCGATGCGGAAAGCGTCGCGATGACCGTATCGGTTTGCGTCGCAACGGTCTCGATGCGGTTGCCGATCACACGCAGGCGGACCTGCGCGCGCGAGGCGCCGCTGCCGAGCCACGCGAGCTCGAGTCCGGCCTGCGTGCGCGACGGCGCGAGATCGATGGTCACGCCTTCGATGAATCCGAGGTCGACGAGGGCGGATTGCTCGCGAAGAGCGCGGGCGATGTCGTCGGGTGTCGTCGCGGTGATGCCGAGCTGCTCCAGCGCGAGCGCGAGATCGGGTTGCTCGCGAAAGATCACGGAGAGCGTCGGCGCTTCGTGCTGGCGATCGAAGTACGCGCTCGCGAAGACGCGGCCGACGTTCGTGCGCAGACCGATGCGATATCCGAGTCCGCCGCGATTCGTCGACGAGCTCTGCGACCAGCGCGCGCTGGCGCTAACGCCGAAGCGCGAGCGATCGATCTGCACGCCGAGCGGGATCGAGAAGGTGCGGGTCGCGTCGAACGCGCCGTAGCTCCCGCCGCCGATGAGCGTGAGCGAATCGGTCGCGCAATAGCGTCCGTTCGCTGTCGCGGTGATCGAACGTCCGAACGTGAAGTCGTAGATCGAAAGCGCGGCGTCGGCGGACGATCCGCGGGCAAACGTCTTCGACCACGATGAATCGGCGAAGAATCCGCGCGGCTCACCGGGCGTCGCCACGACGTGATGCCGCGGCGTGTATCTCAGGTCGACGTGCGCCTTCTGATCTTCGCGATTGAGGTCGAGCTGCGCCGCGGCGCCGACGCCGCCACCGTCGATCGCGATCTCGCCGCGCGCGGTGAGCACGTCGCCACGGGCGTAGTCGACGAGCAGCGATGCGATCGGTTCGCTGTCGATGAAGAACGCGCTCGACGTCAGACGAAGACCTTTGCGCAACGGCACCGTGTACGCCGCGCCAAGGACGCTCGTGCGTTCGGCAGGCAGCAGAAACGATTGATACGCGGCGTACGACGTCACGCCAGCGTGGAAGGCCCAGCGATCGTCGATGTAGTGAATGCCGCGCACCGCGGTCTGTTCGATCGTGAGCGGCGAGTGATCGACGATGCGATCGAGGAACGTGATCTCGCGATTCTTCGTGAAGATGCGATACGACACCGACGGTAGCGTCGTCGTCGCGCGCGAACCGGCTTCGGCGCCGTAGTTGATGTTCTGCACGTGCAGCTCAGTGCGCGCGCCGCCGTGATCGCGCACGACGGTGAGATTGTTGTGAAGCTGTTCGCCCGCGCTGACGTAGCGCGTCTCGAGACGGCCGTCGGTATTCGTGGCTTTCGGCCGCGGCGTCGCGGCCGCGCGGCCGATGACCGTCAGTTCGAAGGTGGTCTGTCCGGTCAGCGTCACCACGACGATCTGCGTCTTCCCTGCCGAGCGGCCGAAAAGTGTGATCGTGCCGTTATGCGCGGAGGCATCGGCGACGTTCGCGTCGATCGCGTACGCCGCCGTCGCACAAAAGACCTGCATCGATGTCGACAGCCCTGCGTTCATCGTCTTCGGCTGGATGCGCACGCCGAGCTCCGCGGCGGAGGCGATCGTTGCGATGCATGCGATCGCAATCGCAACGACAAAACTCTTCATCGCACGTCCACTTCGGCGCTCTGCGTGAGCGCGCCGCCTTCGTAGTCGTACGTGACGAGCACGCGGTAGTGGCCCGGCGCGAGCTCGGCCGCGTATTCGGCGCCGAGCTCCGCGCGCTCGCCGGGCAGCAGGCGATGCGGTTTCAACGCGGACTTGCCCGCGACTTCGCCGTTCGCGCCGAGGACGGCGAGCATTCCCTTCGCGACGATCGGCTCATGGCCGGCGTTCGTACACGTCTGAGCAACCGCAAGATTCGAGGTCGTCGTCTGCGGCTGCACGACGAGCGCGTCCGCGTGCATCACGGCATCGTTCGACAGCGTGAACGTGAGCAGCGATCCAAGCGATGCGGTCATCGTCGCCGTCCCGTTTTTGATCCGATCCGTTCCTCGGAAAAGCACAACGACGGCGCGATGGCGCGCGTCGGGAGGAATCGTGAGCGTGACGGTGACCGCTTCGCGATGGCCCGCCGCGATGGAGACCGATGGGCGCGAGAAGACCGCGGTCGCAGCGATGCTGCCCGCGATCTTGCCGGCGGGCGCGTACGTGCGGCGGCCATCCTGGATGACGACGTCCTCCGCGGCGAGCGTGAAGTTCATCGTCTGCGAGGTGTTGTTCGTGAGCGCGAGCGTCTGGGTCGTGCTCTGCCCGACTTCGCCGCGCAGCATGATCACCGCCGGCGCGAGCGTGACGTCGCCCGCGAATGCGGCGGGCGCGACGAACAGCAGAAGAGCGATCAGTCGTTTCATCGTCGTGGTCCTCAGTTGCTCGTCGCGTCCCATCGCAGCACGGCGGCGAACGCGCCTTCGGGCACATTCGCCGGCACTTCGATCTCGATCGTGTGCGTCGTGGCCACGCCGATGCGCGCGCCCGCGTCGATGACTTTCGGTGTCGTACCGATGACCTGACCGTCGACACGGACGGTGCAGCGCGCGTCGCCGTTTTCGAGCGACGCGCGCAGCGTGGCGGTTCCATTCGTGCCTGCCGGCGATTCGATGCGAACGCCGAACGTCCTGCGCGTGCGCTTCGACATCGTTCCCGCGTCGAGCCACGCCTCGCTGCCGCTGCCGCTCACGCCGACGAACGCGATCGCGAGATCGGCCCGGATGTTCGACAGCGGATGCGGGGAGACTGCCGCCGCACAGCGACGGCCTCCGGCGAACATCGGGTCCGCGAGACTTGCGACGAGCGCAAGGATGACGAGCGTTCGCATGGCCGTGATGCTCAGTTCGAGGTGGCGGTGAAGTTGATGGCGTTGTCGATCGCCGCGGCGGCCGCGGAGTCGGCGACGACGATGTCCCACGAGTACGAGCCGGTCGAGGCGTACGTGCCGGTGCTGGTCAGCGTCGTCGCGGCGGAGTCGCTCAGCGTCGAGCCGTTCAGCTTCCACGTGATGCCCGAGGCCGGCGCGCTGCCGAGCTGCGCGGTGAGGGTGTAGTCGGTGGAGGTGAGGTTCGCCTTGTCGACCTGTACGCCGACCGTCGACGAGATCGTCCAGTCGGACGCGCCGCGCGCGAGCGTGAAGCCGGTCGGGGCCGAGCCGTATTTGCTGATGGTGCCGAGCGCGGACGTCGCGGCGGCGGTGCCGGTGCCGCTGGTCGTGCCGCCGGCGGATTCGACGGTTAGGCTGATGCTGCTCTCGACGGTGCCCGTGACGGTGAGAGTGCCGGAGCTGGTGGCGGCGGACGCCGTCGACGCGACGGCGAGGGTGAGGACAAGAACGACAAACAACATTTTCTTCATCGGGGTTTCTCCTTTTCGTGAAGGAGGTCCCGTGAAGGAGGGAGGAAAATACAGCGCCTCAGCCAGATTCTTCGCCGGCGAGCTCTTCGACGACCTGACGGGTGGGGAACACCTCGCGAGCTTCGACCAGACGATGGCCGATGGTGTAGCAGTACTGGCTGCACGGGACGAAAACCATCTTGATCCCGGCAACCGAGCGCACGGCGGAGCGCGTGCGCGAGGTCACGATGACGTCTTTGAGGCCGTTCGTCTGACAGAACGCGATGAGGCTCTTCAGTTCGTGAGGCTGATCGACGAATCGATCCGACCATTTCACTTCCATCGCCCACGCGGCTTTGTAATCGGGGCGAACTCTCACGACGTCGACCTCCCCTTTCTCCCATCTCGCGTAGTGCAGCGCCGCGTCGACGTGGAACCACTGCGAGAAGATCGCCGTTTCTGCCAGGTCGCCCATGACTTCGTCGTCGGCATCCGCAGGGGCGAAGAGCGCGCTGCGCATCGACGGATTGGTCAGGTAGACCTTGAAGAAATTCGCTCGTTGAAAACGCTTCGCCGAGCGGTCGATCCGATGAACGACTTTGATCAGAAACGCGGCCTCGAGATATTCGATGTATCGCTTGATCGTGTTCTTGGCGACGCCCGAGCTCTGCGACAACTGTTCAAGCGAGATCTCGTTCGCGGTGTTGTACGCGAGACTGGTGAAGAGGTAGTTCAGCTCCTGGACTTCCTGGATTCCATAGAGACTCGGCAGGTCGCGCAGCAACACCTTGTCGATGATGTCGCTCCTGATGAAACGTGCGGGATCGGCCTGGATCGCCTCGGAGAATACGACCTCGGGGTAACCACCGAAGTTGAGGTAATGAACGAAGGCGTCGTTCAGCGCAGCAATGTCCGTCGCGCGAAAAAACAGCGGGTCGTCTTCGACCGGCTCGACGAGATGATCGAGATCGCGCAGGTGGATGTACTCATGAAACGTCAACGGCGGCAGCAGAAAGTCAGTGAATCGGCCGGCGCCGCTTTCATTGCTCTTCAAGCGAAGCGCAGCGGCCGCGGATCCTGATGCGATGAACTGCACGTTCGGATACGAATCGACGAGCGTCTTGAGATGAACTTCCCAGTCCCGGAGATATTGAATCTCATCGAAAAACACGTACCGCCGCCCGCTTCCCAGATCCACTCCCGCCGCCTCAGCATAGATTTCCAGCAGCTCATGCAGGCCGCGATTGTTGTAGATCGGATGATCGACCGACACATAGCAAAGATCGGCGGACGAAACGCCTTCGAACAGCAACTGCTGAATGATGTGATGCAGCAGGACGGTCTTGCCCACGCGACGCGGACCCATCAGCAGCACCGCTCGTCGCACGTCCGACTGCTGCACGAGCGGATAGAGGAGATCGAAGTACGCCCGTCGTCTGAAATGGCGGTAAAGCTCGTGGATATCGTGCGGCGGCGTCCACCACAGGTTCTCGACCTGCAGGCGCTTGATCACCTGCTCCCGCGGGATCGTTTTCACGCCGGACAGTCTAATCGATCTAAGATCAGTCGATTGATCTTAAATCAATCGCGATACCTAAACACCTGATCAAAAGCGACTTACCTACGCGCGCAACGCTTCAACCGGCTGCAGCCGCGACGCCGTCAGCGACGGGTACAGTCCCGCGAGCAGGCCCATCGCGATGGCGAAACCGCTCGAGACGCCGAGGCCGAACCAGGAGACCGGGAGGCCGGCGGGGAAGAAGCGCGCGATGAGCTGCACGGTGCCGATGCCGCCGCCGATGCCGATCGCGGCGCCGACGACCGAGAGCGTCACCGACTCGATCAGGAACTGCACGAAGATCTCCGTGTCGCTCGCGCCCATCGATTTGCGCAGGCCGATCTCGTAGAGGCGCTCGCCGACCGAGATCTTGAGCACGGAGAAGATGCCGACGCCGCCGATCAGCAGCGAAACGCCGGCGATCGCGAAGAAGACGATGCGCCAGTTGCGCAGGATTTCCTTGATCCGGACGCGCTCCTCGAGCATGTCCTTGCCGACGTTGTCGATGCGCACGTCATTGATCCCGTTGTGCGCCCGCTTCATCGTCCGCGCCGCCTCATCCTCGGCATCGATGACTTTCTCGCTGCCGGTCGCCTTCGCGAGCAGATACGAGATGGCGTTGCTGCGGCCGAACATGTCGCGATAGACGGTCCACGGCACGTACACGCCGCCGGTTTCCTTGCGCATGTCGTCGTCGTTGACGAATTCCATGTTGAACTTCGTCCCGACGCCGACGACCGTCAGACGACGGCTGCCGAGGTTAACCTTCCGGCCGATCGGATCCTCGCCGCCGAAGAGCTGCTCCTTCAGCTTGAAGCCGATGACGCAGACCGGCGCGTTGCCGCTGAAATCGCGCTCGGTGATGAAGCGGCCGGCGGAGGTCTTCCGATTCTTGATCGATGCGAATTCAGGCGACACGCCGTAGACGTTCACGCGACGCGTGAACGTGCCGGCGGTGATGACGGCGCGCGTCTCGCCGACCGGGGCGACGGAGCGGATGTTCTCCGCGCCTTCGAACCACTCCGTGTCTTCCGCGCGCATGCCCGGCGAGAGATGCGCTTTCTTCTGCTCGATGGGATCGGTCGGTTTCTTCTCCGAGAGCACGAGAACGTTGTCGAAGCCGAGGTCTTCGATGCCTTCCCATACGGCCATCTGCACGCCGTCGAGGACGGACATCACGACGACGAGCGCGAGCGTGCCGAGAATGACGCCGATGAGTGTGAAAAAGGAGCGCAGCGGGTGGCCCCTCACCTCTTCGAACGACGTGCGGATGGATTCGCCGATTTGCATGGCTTTGTTTTTTAGTTCACTCCGCGCGAAGACGCGGAGTCAATGGAGCAAAGTGCGACGAGCGAGCAACAGGCGAACATCTTCGGCGGTTGCTCCGTTGATCCCGCGTCTTCGCGCGGGATGAACTTTGAGACGAAAACCATCATTCGGTCCTCAGCGCTTCGATCGGATTCAGGCGCGATCCGCGGATCGCGGGGTACATACCGAAGAGCAGGCCGATGCCGGCGGCGAAGATCATCGCCGTCATGAGCGTGCCAGGGGTGATGATCGCGGGGTTTTTCGTCAGCGCGGAGATGCCGATCGTGAAGAAGCGGCCGACGAAGAGGCCGATGAATCCCCCGAGCAGCGAGACGAGGACCGACTCGGTCAGCATCTGGAAAAAGATCTGCGCGGGCGTGGCGCCGACGGCCTTGCGCGTGCCGATCTCGCGGACGCGCTCGTTGAACGACGCCAGCTGGATGTTCATGATCACGATCCCGCCGACGAGCAGCGAGATCAGGCCGCAGATCATGAAGGTCATGTCGTACATCTTGTTCTGGTCCTCGTTGCGGCGGAGGTTGGCCACGCGCGAGAAGACGTCGAAGTCCTTCACGCCGTGCTGGCGGAAGAGGATGCGCTCCACTTCCTCGACGGCTTCCTTGTTGCGCTTCACGTCCTTCATGCGCACGTGCATGAACGACACTTTGCCGTTCTGCAGCGGCTGGCCGGTGCGCGTGATCATCGTCGTGATGGGGATGTACATCTGACGATTCATCCAGCGCAGGGCGTTGCGGCCGTTCTCGCGGAAGTAGAAGGCCTTCTCCTCCATCACCCCGACGACGAGGTAACCGGCGCCGTTGATGGAGATGGTCTTGCCGATCGGATTGTCGGTGGCGAAGAACTCGCGCGCGCGCTCGGTGCCGAGGACCACGACGCGCGCGGAGCCGGCGACGTCGGAGTCGCTGATGAAGCGGCCGTGCTCGACGCGGAACATGTTCATCGGCGAGTACGACGGCAGGATGCCCATCACGCTGCGCGACTTCTCGACCTCGCGGTAGCGAATGGTCATGTTGTCGTTGACGACGGGCGACACGAGATCGATCTCCTTCGCCTCCCGTTTGATGGTCATCGCATCGGCGACGGTCAGTCCCTTCGACGCCAGTGCTCGCGCATCGAGGGTGACCTTGCCGGTCTGCTTGTTCCCGATCCAGATGCGCTCGATGCCACCGCTGATGCGGTAGAAACGCATCGACGCTTCCTTCCCCGCGACGGAGAGGGAGAACGTCGCGACGATCGAACCCGCGCCGAGGATGATTCCGACGAGCTGCAGCAATGTGCGCCCGAAGTGATCCTTGATGTCGCGGAGACCGTCGATGATCGACTCGAGGATGAGCATGGTCGTTGTCCGTTGTCCGTTGGTCGGTTGGTCGGTTGGTCGGTTGGTCGGCGGCCACGGACCAACCGACTAACCGACTAACTGACTAACCGACTACATCTCCTCCGTGTCATCGATCAACCCGTCGACGATGCGGATGCGGCGCTGCGTGCGCGAGGCGATGGCCGGGTCGTGCGTGACGAGGATGATGGTCTGCCCCGCCGCGGCCAGCTCTTCGAAGATGTGGATGATGTCGGAGCCGGTCTTCTGATCGAGGTTGCCGGTCGGCTCGTCGGCGAGGATCAGCGACGGCTCGTTCACGAGTGCACGTGCGATCGCGACGCGCTGGCGCTGGCCGCCGGAGAGCTCGTTCGGACGATGCTTCGCGCGCTTGTCGAGACCCACGCGCTGCAGCGCTTTCATCGCGCGCTCGCGACGCTCGTCGCTCGGCATGCCCGCGTAGAGCAGCGGCAGCTCGACGTTTTTCCAGATCGTCGCGCGCGGGAGCAGGTTGAAGGTCTGGAACACGAATCCGATCTTCCGATTGCGGATGCGTGCGAGCGCGCGGCCGGACAGCTCGGCCACGTCTTCGCCGTCGAGCCAGTAGCGGCCGGTGGTCGGCGTGTCGAGACATCCGAGGATGTGCATCAGGGTGGACTTGCCGGAGCCGGAGGGGCCGATGATCGAGGCGAACTCGCCGCCGCCGATCTCGAGATTGATCCCCCGCAGCGCCTCGACCGCGTTCTCGCCGGAGTCGTAGGTCTTGCCCACGCGCTCGAGCTGAATCAGCGCGCGCGCAGGCACCGGCTTCGGGGCGATCTTCGGCTCGGAAGTGCGCCAGGATTCGAATTTGAAAATTGCACTCATGGCTTGGTAGTTGGTAGTTAGTCGTTGGTAGTTGGTGTCACGAACTACTGACTACCAACTACTAACTACTAGTCGTCGTTCTCTTCCTTCTTGTCCTTCGGCAGGGTCGGGTCCTCGAGGGCGACTTCTTCGCCGGGCTTGAGGCCTTTGACGATCTCGACGCGGGCGTTGTCGGCGAGGCCGCTCACGACGACGCGGCGCTCGAAGAACGTCTTCCACGCATCCTTGTCCTCTTCGCCGTCCTTCTTCGGCTTCGCCTTCTGCGCCGCCTCGAACGCCGCCGCATCGACGTGCTTCTTCACGTAGACGACTTCGCCGTCGTCGCGCTGGAACACGGACTCGATGGGAACGGTCAGGACCTTGTCCTTCCGCTCGCCGGTGACTTCGATGTTCGCGGTCATGCCGGAGCGGAGCTCGCGGCCCTGCGCGTCGAGACGCACTTCGACGTCGAACACGCGGACCTTGTCGTCGAGGCGCACCGCGGGAGCGATGCGGTCGATCTTCCCGTCGAACTTCACTTTCGGATACGCATCGAGGGTGACCTTCACCGGCTGGCCGACGCGGATCTTGCCGATGTCGACTTCATTCACGCCGGCCTTGACGATCATGCTCGACACGTCGGCGACGGAGAAGAGGACCGTGCCGGCGTTGAACGACGACACGCCGGAGGTGATCGACTCGCCGATCTCGACGTTCTTCGTCAGCACGACGCCGGTCATCGGCGCGACGATGTTCGAGCCGCGGAAGTCCTGCGCCGACTCGCCGATGGGGATGCCGCTCTTTTCGACGAGGGCATACTTCTCGTGGGCCTTGTCGAAGTCCTGCTTCGCTTCGAGGTACTCGGTCTCGGCGTCGCGATGCTGCTTCGGCGCGAGGAGACCCTGCAGGTAGAGCCGATTGTCGGCTTCGTAGTTCTTCTTCGTTTCGTTGAGCCGGATCTCGGCGGAGGCGAGCGTGTTCTTCGTCTCGGCCAGCGACTGCGCCTGGTTGAGGTCGGGCTCGACGCGGGCGAGCACTTCGCCGCGCTTCACGACGTCGCCGTCGCGATGGAAGATCTCGACGACCTTCCCCGAGATCGCCGACTTCACATCCACCTTCACCTCGGGCTCGACCGTCCCGACCTCGGTGACCTTCACCTGAATGTCGGAGACTTCGGCCTTCCCGACCTTGACCGGCGACTCGGGATCTTTCTTGTCTTTGCCTCTCGCCTTCATCGCGACGCCGGTCGCGACCACCAGCAAAATCACGACAATCGAAACGATCGTGACTCTCTTTTTGCGCTTGCCACTCATTGCATCCTCCAACCAGGGCGTGCCGGTGAATACGCAACACGCGCTGACGGGTTGCAGGCCCGTTTGTTACAACTACTTACGAGCGGCTTCGTAGGTTAACAGGCGTTCGCGCTGCGCGCGGTTGTCGGTAGTCGGTTGTCGGTTGTCGGTGGGGTGCAGCGCGAGAGCGATGCGGCTCTGACAACGGACAACTGACAACCGACAACGACTACAGCGTCGCAAGCTGCTCGCGCGGATAGCTCGCGGCATCCACCTTCGCATGGGCCTGCGCGATCTTGCCGTTCTCGTCGATCACGTACGCGATGCGGCGCGCGTATTCGTCCTTCGACGAGTCGGCGGCGCCGTACGCGATGCCGATCTTCCGGTCGGTGTCGCATAGCAGCGGGAAGGGGAAGTCGAACTTCTTCGCGAATTTGCGGTTCTCTTCGACCGTGTCGAAGCTGACACCGATCACGCGCGCGTTCTTCTTTTCGTACTCACCGATGAGGTCCCGGAACCCGGAACCTTCGCGCGTTCAGCCAGGTGTGTCGGCCTTTGGATAGAACCAGAGGACGACTTTCTTTCCGCGCAGCTCGCTGAGCTTCACGCGATTGCCGTTGTGATCGACGGCCTCGAAGTCGGGAGCCGTTTCGCCGGTCTGAAGCATGCGCACACCTCCGAAGATCTGTTTGGCGAGGAAGCGAAGGCCGCCGCGAAGGGACATGATTGCGGAGTATGACACTCGACGAGTGGAACGCGCGCTACCGCGCCGGCGAGTTTTCGATGGAGCCGGCCGAGCATCTCCTGGACTACGTGCGCGACGTACCGCCGGGCCGCGCACTCGATCTCGCGTGCGGCGCTGGTCGCAACGCGATGTGGCTCGCCGAACGGGGATGGGACGTGGTCGCGATCGACGGCGCCACGGAAGCGATTCGATTGCTTCGCCACAGCAACGAGTCAATCGATGCGCGCGTGATGGATCTCGAGAGAACCGAACGGCTGCCGTTCGATGACCAGTCATTCGATCTCGTGATGATTCTCTACTTTCTGCATCGACCGCTGTTCGCGGAGGCCCGGCGCGTGCTTCGAGCGGGCGGATGGATCGTCATCGCCACGAAGACGACGGGCGCGTTTGCCCTCGAGCCGAATGAACTGCTGCGCATGTTCACCGACTACATGATTCAGCGATGGGTGGTGAGAGAAACCGCGGAGCTCATCGCTCAAAAGACTTTCATCCACTCGAAGACCTGATAGTGCTCGCCGTTCATGCCAAGGCGCGTGTAGACCTCCTGCGCGGAGGTGTTGCGGCGATCGACGTAGAGGCGGATGCCGCGCACGTTCGGGTCGGCTTCGACGAGCTCCTTCACGTGGCGGTACAGGCCCGCGTAGATCCCGCGTCGCCGCGCTTCCGGCATCACGTACACGCTCTGAATCCACCACACCATGCCGTTGCGCCAGTCGCTCCA
>Ga0075425_100005991_pt1 | contig 12685 bp, 7 predicted proteins | sample SoiMethybrSBSTD4_FD_75300 | JGI IMG/M metagenome (GOLD analysis project Ga0075425, IMG submission 75300) | Bulk soil microbial communities from a Populus tree surrounding site in Tennessee, USA - Soil MetaG P. TD hybrid SBSTD4 | ecosystem: Environmental > Terrestrial > Soil > Tree plantation...
AGAGGGATACCGATCGCTGGAAGATTCACGGCGCGCGGCGACGGAACCGTGATCGTCGCCGATCTCGAGAAGTTCGCCGTCGCTGGCGGGGAGGTAAGTGGTCGTATACAGGTCGACACGCGCCGTCGACTACAAGGTCGCGTTGACGGGAGCGCGCGAGATGTCGCGTCGACCGCAAGGACTGTCGAGGCGTTCTTCGACTGCGCGCCGGGCACGTTTCTTCCGGCACCTGTCAACGGCGCTGCGTCTGTCGAGGTGCGGGTCGGCGGCTCCCTCGACACACCTCTCGCATACGCGAACATCACGGCACCATCGCTGTCCGCGGGAAGCGCCAGTGGTATTGGAATCGGCGCTGACGTAACAGTTACGTCCGACACGCTGACGATCGACCGCGGCGACGCGAACTGGAACGGCGCTCACGCCGGGTTGACAGGCACGGTGCGGCTCGCCGGGAATCAGCGCCTTGATCTCGCTCTCGACGCTGGCGCGAAAGATCTTCGACGGCTTGTCGGCGCCAACCGGGACGTCCCGGTGTCTGGTGCGGTTGTCGTCCGCGGCACCATTCGCGGAACTGTTGCCCGGCCACTCGCGAGCGTCACGGCTCGCGGTGATGACCTCGCCGCGTTCGGCGAACGGTTCGGATCGCTTGACGCCGAAGCGACCTTGATCGGCCGCGACGCGGCGTTGACACGACTGGTCCTTGATAAGCCGCAACCTGGGGCGACGGCGCGCATCACCGCAACAGGTTCCTACAACCTCGATCGAAACAGTTACACGTTCGATCTGCATTCGGAGAATCTACGGCTTCTCACGTTGACACTCCCGGGCGGACAACGGGTTCGCGGCAATCTGGAACTGGCGGGCAACGGAGCTGGCACGTCAACTTCACCTTCAGGGTCGGCGAAGCTCGTTGTCGATTCGGTCGAGCTCGATGGTCTTCAGCGTTCGACGGATGTCAGCGAGCCACCGTCGAAGATCGATCTCGGTCGGATCGCCATCACCGCGAATGCGGCGAACCGTCGTGCTGACGTCACCGCATCGGCCGAGCGGTTCAACACCGAGGCAAAGGCACAAATCGCTATCAAGCGGCCGTGGCCAACAACGCTCACGCTGCGCGCGAACGATCTCGACCTCGATAAGCTGCCGCTCGGCCTCGAATCCGCGCTCACCGGCAAACTACGTCTTTCGATCGATGCGGCGGGCGACCTTGCCGCGCCGACACTCGCGCAAGGAACAGCAACCATCCAAACGGATTCAGCTCAGTGGAACGGTCAGCCGTTCAGTGTGGTCACGCCTCGCGAGCTGCGATACAAGAATCAACGCCTCGAGATCGCGCGACTGGATCTGACGGCGCGTGAATCCAGTCTCGCGGTGAAAGGAGAGCTGCCGCTCAGCGCAACGGCGGGCGACGGTGATCTCGAGGTCGAGGCACACGCGAACCTCGCCACTCTCACGCGATTCCTGCCTCCGGCCATGAGCGTGACCACTGCCGGCGCCGCCACGTTGACCGGCTCGATTCGCGGAACGCTCGAGTCGATCGTTCCGGACCTGGAATTGACGATCGAGAACGGACTTGTTTCGTCACCACGGTTCGGCCCGGGCGCGTCCAACATTCAGTTGCGCGCTCATATGGTTGACGGTGCGGCACAAATCGAACGGCTGTCGAGCCAATGGAGCAGTGCGACGATCGAGGCATCCGGGACGATTCCGCTCGAAGCTCTTCCACCGCTGCCCGTGGAGATGCCCCGCAGAGGCGGTCCAGCGACGATCAAAGCGTCGGTGCGGGATCTGGATCCGTCGACGATCCCCGGAATGCCGGTGGGAGTGACCGGCCATGTCAGTGTCAACCTCGATGCGTCGGCGGCGCGCGCGGATCTCGCAGCCCTGGAAGGACGTCTCGAGTTCCCGCAACTCGAAATTGCCCTCAAACGCCTGACGCTCTCGCAGCAGGAGCCGTCACAAATCACCATCGGCTCCGGCCAGGCGACGGTGCAACGGCTGGCCCTGACCGGCACGGCAGGGAACGTGAGCGCCACCGGCACAGTCGGTCTGGGCGGCGACCGGCGTCTTGATGCCAAGGTTGACGGCGCGCTGAAAGTAGCCGCCCTGTCGGTTCTCTCGGAAAAGATCCGCACTGATGGTCTCGCGAGCTGGAAGCTTGGCGTACACGGCTCGATCACCGCGCCAGAATTCGACGGCACGGTCGACCTCACGGATGCAACGATTGCCAGCGACGATCTGGGCGTCGCCGCGGTAGACATCAACGCGCACGTGGACCTGGCCGGGACCCGCCTGCAGCTGACAAAGCTCAGTGGTGAGCTAAACGGCGGCCCCCTCGATGGTGCCGGCACCGTGACGCTTGCGAATGGCACCATTGGCGATATCGATCTCCAATTCACTGCGAAGGACTTCGCCTACGACGCGCCGCTGGATCTGCGTAGCTTATCGAGCTCGACGATCCGCGTGAGCCGCCGCGGCGACGAGTTTCTCGTCGCCGGTCAGGTGACGGTGAACGAGGCCGGCCTGACGACCGACATCAATTTCGATCAAGGGTTGTTTGCCGCCATCACAGCGCCGAAAACCTTGGACCTGACAGAGTCGCGGAATCCGGTTCTCGAGCGCGTGCGATTTGCCATCGACGTCGACACCGGCGCCCCGGTGATGATCGACAACAACGTGGCGGAAGCGGAGATCGATGCGGATCTCCGCATTGTCGGCACGCCATACGAGCCGGGATTGACCGGTCGCCTCACGCTTGCCGAAGGCGGCCAGATCACGCTGAACGCGCGCCGCTACGAAGTGGAGCGCGGCATCATCACGTTCGTCGACGACCGTCGCATCGTTCCTTCAGTCGACCTGGTGTTGAACACGAAAGCCAGCAACTACGACGTGCGGATTGCGGTCGCTGGAACGCCCGGCAAGACCGAGACGAACTGGACGTCCGACCCGCCGCTTCCCGAGCCGGACATCATGGCACTTGTCGTCACCGGTCGCACGGTCGACGAAATGCGAGGTGAGGAGTCTGAAATCGCGCGCGTCCAGGCGCTCTCGTATCTCACCGGCCGCGTTGGTTCGAAATTCGGACGCGGCCTCGAACGCGCGACCGGCATCAGCGAGGTGCGAATCGAGCCGGTGCTCATCGCCAACGAAACCGACCCGACGGCGCGATTGACCGTCGGACAGAATGTCACCGACCAGGTCAAGCTCGTGTACTCGACCAATCTCACCGATAGCGAGGATCAGATCTGGGTCGCCGAGTACGACGTCACACGCCGCTTTCAGATGCGCGGCGTGCGCGAGCGCGAGGACGACAGCTATCGGGTCGACTTCCGGCACGATGTACGGTTCGGCGGCGATCCAGCGCCACGCCGCGAGATCCGTCGTCGCCCAACGATCACGGGCCTTGCGGTTTCGGCTGACGGTGCAGTCGACGAACCGAGATTGCGCAAGCTCTTCAAGCTGAAGGAGGGGGACGCGTACGACTTCTTTGCCACGCGCAGCGGCCTGGAACGAATCGAGAAGGTTTATATGGAGTCGGGGTATTTGCAGGCCCGCGTCCGGCTCGAGCGTCAGGTCGACAAGGATAAAGCGAATCTCACACTGCGCGTGATCGGCGGACCGATGGTGGAGTTGCGGTTCGATGGCGCGACACCGCCGTCGAAGATCGAGAAGAAGGTTCGCGCCGCATGGCACCAGGGCATCTTCGACAAACAGCGGGGCAACGATAGCGTCCGCCAACTGCGTGAATGGCTGATGCTCGACAAACATCTGCAGCCGCAGGTGGATTACGAGGTAACCGACAGCGGCAACCAGCGGCGCGTCGCGTTTCGCATCCAGCCCGGACCCCGATACGACAAAGTCGTGCTCGCCTTTGAAGGCGCATCAGGGATCGATCCGCGCCATCTCAACAAGATCATCGAGCAGCAACGCCTGGAGCAGCAGTTGTTCACCGATCCGGGTGAGGTCACAAACCTGCTTCGACGCTATTACCAGGAAGAGGGATACCTTTCCGCTGCGATCGACACTCCACAATTGGAATTCGAGGCAGCGACCGCGCGCGTCGTCGTGCCGGTTCGTGAGGGACCGCGTTTCCAGGTCAGGCAAATCAGTGCGAGCGGGAACACGGTATTTCCCACTGACGAAATCGTGGCCAAGCTTCCGCTCGCCAGCGGCGGGCCTTTCATATCCGCCGGGGCGGAGCACTCGCTCGAGCGTATTCGAGATCTCTATTGGAGTAAGGGATACAACGATATGCACTCGGAGTACGCGCTCGTCCTGGATCGCCCGGCTGGCCGCGTCGACGTCGCATTCACCATTGTCGAAGGGAGGCAGAACGTCGTTGCCAGCATCGACGTCGAAGGGAACCGGCGAACGAGCGAACGGCTGGTCCGTGGCCAGGTCGAGTTGACGCCGTCCCAGCCGCTCGATCTTGCCGTCCTTGCACGCTCTCGGCGCAATCTTTACAGCACCGGTGCGTATTCGATTGCGGATATCACCCGAGTCGATGCCGGTAACGACAGGCCTGTCGCGTCCGGCGCATCGCAGGACTCACCTGATTCGCAGATCGACACGCAGAAAGCGGTCAACCTCAATGTCTCGGTGCGGGAGGTCCAGCCGTTCCAATTACGGTACGGACTGTCGTACGACACGGAAGGCGGGCTTGGCGGAATTCTCGATTTCTCCGTTCACAACGTCCTGAGAAGGGCGAGGGTCTTCGGGGCGCAGGGCCGCTACGACAGTGAAATCCACGAAGCCAGGATCTACGTCAGCCAGCCGTCTCTCCGCTCGTGGCCTCGAAAGACCACGGCCAGCGCGTATTTCCGGCAGGATCTCAATCCGCCAACCGAGCAGACCGATCCGTTCGACATCAGCCGCCAGGGCGGGTCGATTCAGCAGGAAGCGCAGTTTCGCAAGGTCTACGTCTGGAGTTACGGCTATCGCTACGAGTTGGCGACGACCCTCGAGCCTTCACTCGGTGTTGGTGTGACCGAAACCGTGAGGGTCACGCCGCTCAGCAGCACGTTCACCCGCGAGACCCGCGACGAAGTTCTCGACGCATCAAAAGGAACCTTTCTGTCGCAGGCGTTCGCTTACTCGCCGAGCTGGCTCGGCTCCGATCGTCCTTACCTGAAATACTACGGGCAATACTTTCATTACTTCCCGCTGCGTCCGGAAAAACCGAAACCGTTCACCAACGAAATCATCCGTCCACGACTCGTGTTCGCCACGGGAGCGCGCATTGGTCTCGCCAACGGGATTGGCGGCGATGTACCGACGAGCGAGCGTTTCTATGCCGGCGGCAGCACGACGATGCGTGGATTCGAGCAGAACGCGGTGGGCCCGATCGGTGTGAACAATGTGCCCGCAGGCGGAAACGCGGTTCTCATTCTCAACAACGAGCTTCGTATACCGGTCGTGCGAATCATCGATGGCGTGGTGTTCCTCGATGTCGGCAACGTGTATCCGTCGATCAAAGATTTTTCGTTTACCGATATTCGTGAGTCTGCCGGCGTCGGCCTTCGTCTGCGGACGCCCTGGGTGCTCCTGCGCACCGACTATGGCTTCGTACTCGATCCGCGGGCCGGCGAAAGACGGAGCCGTTTTTACTTCAGCATCGGCCAGGCATTTTGACGGCTCGTCATTGCCGCAGCGGTTCACATCGCCCTTTGGATCTCCATCGATCCATGGCACGGGTGTAATCGGCCACCAACTCTCTTAAATCGTCTGAGGAAGCATCGTTCAGGCGAGCGGCCGAGGACGAACGAAGCAAGCGGACCTCTGGTGGCCGCTGCTGTGCACAGCCTTCGACAAAACCGGACTCCGCGACGTTCAGAAGAGAGACGGCGTGGTCTTCGGCGGCGTCAAACGAATTCGGCCACGTAAGCTCGCCGGCAATCGGAGTTCCCTTTGTCGGAATCCATTGCCACGCCAGGATTGTCTGCGCCGTCGAGCCGCCAAAACTCATTCCCATGTCGGCTGTTGATCGGTCGTCATGTGCTGTGAACTGTGGCACGAGACCTGGCGGAAGCGGGAAGTATGCCGCCTCAATCTGAAGTTCCGCCGCCTCACCACGAAAGAGCATCATCCAGACGGCTTCCTGGAGATTCTGCGCAGAAACATGACCGACCGCTACCTTTTCCTCGCGAGCTTTGTTCGTCGCGTCACGGTCAACACTACCGTCAGCGTTCAAGACCAGCCCGGAGCAGCTATCGTCCACGAACGCAGCTCCGGTGGTGAGGTCGTACGCTCTCGTCGAATCGCAAAACGTGTAGTGACCGCGGCGACCGGAGATAACCAGCCATCCTTCTGATGGTGCGCGGAACTCACCGAGGGGGAGCGTCACTCGTTTCGGCCGATTCTCCTCGATGCAGTCGCGCCAGGCCTGGTACTTCTCACTCGGGGGTCGTTCCGACGCCGTTTCGGAGCAGGCGCGAGAAATCGCCGGCTCTCCCGAAGGTGGGCGATCGTCAAAAGTTGGACGACCGCTGTTTTGATCCAAAGCGCGGTGCGCCTCAAAGTACGCTTCCGCGCGAAGCCGCCATCCCTTCGTGTTTGCACCACACGAGCTCTCTGTCAGTGGACACAAAAAGCGTTGTAACGGATGGTTCGAATGCGACTCGAGGTTCAAAGTACCGCGAACATCTGGAGGCACAACGATGTGAGGCTTCAACTGACCGACAATGCCTAGCTCCGGCAGCTCCAGGAAACTCGCGAGCCACTCGCGGCCGCCCGCGTCAACCCACCACTGCTTCAGCGAGAGCGCCGTGTCGGGACGTGGAATGCGCTCCGTTTCCGCCGCGGCGAGGTAGCATTCGGTTTTGAGCAGGGCATGAAGCTCGCCGACCGCCATCGCGACCACGTCCGTGGGCTTCAATCTCTCGATTGCTTGATCCAGCCGTTCAAACCGGTCGGACGCCTGCCGATGCGCATCGGACGTCGCGGCACATCGCGTGACGACTGTCCCTTTCTTCAAGAATGACCAAAAGCGTTCGTCCTGCGCCCGCGCGGAAGGCAGCAGTGCAACGACAAGCGCGAATGGCAGCGCACGGCGGGTTGTTAGCGACGCAAACATCGCATGACTCGCGAAAACCGAAAAACGTGGAAGGGCGGCACTGGACCGCTCACGAGTTGGCTGGGACCCCGATTATCGCACGGAAAGAGGCAGCGGATGGATGACTACCGTGTACGCGGTCGATCAGATTTTCGTAATCGCGGCGGACGCGTTTGCGCGGTGTTCGGCTAACTCACCGGGACAGCTTCAGCGTGACCGTTCGCGTGTCCCGTTCAGCCATGACGATCGTTGACGCATTCTCCGTGAGCCCCTCGAAGTACGAGGCGGCAATGGCACCGGGCTGATACACGCGTTCGCGCGTGCCAGCGGCGATGTAGTACGCACCCGGCAGAAGATCCGTGATCTTGAACCGTCCGTTCGATTCGACCTGAGCGCGCCGCAGTCGGACCGAGGTGGTCGTCCATCCCGCACGATTCTGTGCAAACATGATCACGGCGCCACTCGTCGCAGGGTTCCCGTCAGGGCCGACAACCGTTCCCTCAACGGTTGAACCGATTGAACTGAGAAGAATCGTGACGTGCTCGTCCCGTTGAAACTGGCGTCGAGCGTCACTGATGTCGCGGCCATTGAGCGTCACCGATTTCACGAACCAGCCCGGAAGCACGACTCGGAGCAGGCACTCGCTCATCACGCCCCGCATCGTGAACGAGAGATCGGGTCCGACGATGGCGGGAGCCGCCGGCCACACAAAAGCGTTGGGCTCGAACCCTTCAACGGACACCCGCAAATTCGCTGGCAGCGTCTTCGGGCCCGGCGGTTCAAAGACAATCTGACCGGTAATGGTGACCGGCGGCTTCGTGACGATCGTGAGCCCTTCGACGTGCGTCGTCGTGACGTCGATCGGAACGATCGTGACTTCGCGTTCGCGCGGCACGGGCGTTCGACGCTCGTGGCTCTCACGAACGGCCACGAAGTACTGGCCGGGCTCCACGCGTGCGATCGAGAAGCCGCCATCATCGCCGGTGACGAAACGAGTGACGGAGCCGCCAAACAACGGCGACAAGCGCGGCACGACCTGCCCCTCGGCGCCGGCAAGCGGACGGCCGTCCGAGTCGGTGACGGTCCCGGATATGGAATACTTCCGCCCGCGGGCCAGGTTGAAATCAATGCCGGAGACTTCCCGCGCGTCAATCACCCGAACACGTTGCGCAGCGCCGTAATCAGCCGTGCCGGGGTAATACGTCGAGACGAACCCAGGCACTCCCTCGGCATCCCCATCAAAGGCCTCCCGGTTGTTGGCAGTGGCGAGCACCAAGTACTCTCCTGGCAATAGCCCATACAGGCGATAGCGACCCAAATCGTCAGTCGTCACCGGGGTATTGAATCGTTGCCCCCGCGATCCCGGTCCTGCGAACCACACTGGAACGATTTCGACACCGGTCAAGGGTTCCGCGAAGTCGTCGCTGACAATGCCGGAAATCACCGCGCCCCGTGGAAGCGCAATCGTGACGCCCGCTGTCGTCTGTCCCGCTACGACCTCGACCGATCCAGAGCGATCGCCGATCGGCCGCTCGGCGCCGTAGCCGATGCGTACGTACTGCGGCGAGAGCGGACCGGGAAGCGCGAGGAGGCGATACGAGCCTGCTGGTACGTTCGTGAACTCGAACACGCCTGCGATGTTCGTAACCGTCTGTCGCGACGATACCGGCGTGCTCCGTCCGGATGGAGTGGGCACCCATGAGAGACTGACCGATGCGTGGAAGATCGGCTTCAGCGTATCGGCGGCAATGATCCGACCACGGATCGTTCCTGTATCACGAGGAGGAGTCGCGTTTGTGCGATCTCGCGGTGGCAGCTGCTGGCCAGCCACATGCGAGGCGAAGTGGATGACGAACAAGATCAACAGCAGTCGCCTGAGCTGCATGTCGAGCCCGATTATGCATCATTCCTCGGTTGGGTCAGCGTGGTTCAAAAGTACAACCCGAATCCGACCGTTGGGCCCTGAACGGTCATCTTCACGGTCAAGTCTCTCGGTGCGTCCGAATCGGAAAGCTTCAAATAAAGAATGTTGTAGCCAGCAGTGAGACCGAAGTGCGGTATTGGCTTCCAGTCGACGCTGAACGAGCCGCTCAGATCGACATCGGCACCCACACCGAACCCACCTCCGTCGAACGCCGCGTGCCATTCGAGGTTCCGATTCAGACGGTGCCAGCCGATACCGACAATCGGGTCCCACACGCCAGGCTTGCGCGAAAAATGCGGGAGGTCGCCCAACGTGATGTCGTAGTCGAGCGCTACTCGTCGAACTCCTCCGGTCAAGTACAGGTCTGGCGCCACTCGGCGTCCGAATTTGCCAGAACCGTAGATGAGATCGAGATCGACGTTGAGGGACGGTCTCTCAGGCCGCTCGCCGCCGAAGCTCGCCCACAGGCCGTAACCCTCAACTCTCCAGGTTCCATTGGATGCCGCAACGCCGCCGAAGAACGCACCATCCAGCCGGCTATCGACGATCTCTCCTGATCCGCCACCATCGCCGTCGATTGGCGGCACGTTGACATCGATCTTTATGCCAATTGGTACCCAGGCGAGGATCGGGTAGACCGTGGTGTGCCAGTCCTCCTCGGCGACCGGTTGAGCAGCGACTGTTTGCGCACCCACCGCCTGGCTCACAACCACTACGCCCACCGCCGCCAGAAACGCCATTCGAACAAATCGCATTACTGCCTCCGCAGTTTGGCCTCCGATATTCCGGAGGCGAATCCGGAACGACGACACGTTTTCACAACGCGGCCGAGCTCGTGTCCGACGAAAACTGCTGAATGCAAACGCGAAAAAGTGGACCGCTCGGAAGTCACGCGCGACATGAAGCTCGGGACGGAGCAAGCTGCACGCCGCCATGCAAGGCGCTGCGTGAGTGCACGGCTTCCGGTTCCCAGCAAATGGCGGCGGGTGCTCGAATGCCGCGATCTTGATACAGTTCACGCGACTGGGGGACAAATGCGACGTATGCCATGGCTCGCTTTGATCGCGGTTGGATGTGGCCTCACCGTGCGAACCATCGCGCAGACACCGGCTGCGAGCGTGACGGTCTTCGAGGGTGCACGCGTAATAGTCGGCGACGGCCGGCCGCCGATCGACAACGCCTCATTCGTCGTCGACGGCGCGCGCATCGTGCAGGTTGGGACCGCCGCCAATGTGCGAGTACCGGCCGGTGCAGCACGGGTGAATCTCGCGGGCAAGACGGTCATGCCGGCGATCATCGACACACACACTCACTTGAGCCAGACGCGCGAAGGGCTCCTGAACGATCTGCGGCGACGGGCGTACTTCGGGGTCGGAGCCGCGCTGAGCCTCGGGCAGGACACGGCCGACGTCGCGTACGAGGTGCGATCGCAGACCATGCCGGGACTGGCGAAGTTTTTCACGGCCGGACGTGGTATCACGGCGCCCGAGCCAGGACGGACTACCGCGCCGTATTGGGTCACGACGCCTGCGGAAGCGCGAAAGGCCGTCGAGGAGAATGCGGCGCACAAGGTCGACATCATCAAGATCTGGGTCGACGACCGCATGGGAACGGTGAAGAAGCTCTCGCCGGAGCTCTACGCGGCCGTCCTGGATGAAGCACACAAGCGAGGCCTTCGCGTCATCGCCCACATCTACACGCTCGACGATGCCAAGGCGACGTTGAGCGCGGGCCTCGACGCATTTGCACACGGCGTGCGGGACAAGGATCTCGACGACGAGTTCATGGCGCTGGTCAAACAGCATCGGCGGCTCGTGCTGGGACCGAACATGCCTGACCGTGGAGTTGCAGCGGATATCGACTGGCTGCGGCCGACTCTTTCCGCCGCCGACTTCGACGCGCTACAGAAGGCCAACACCGATCGCGCCGATGCGCAGGCATTTTGGGGAATCCAGGCGCGCAACCTCGCGAAAATGAGCGCGGCCGGCGTGACGATCGTCCTCGGCACCGACGGGAATACGCCGTACGCGCCCCACGTCGAAATGCTCGACATGGTCAAGGCGGGAATGACGCCGATGCAGGTGCTGGTCGCCGCGACGCGCAACGGCGCACAGTTCCTGAAACTGACCGACAGCGGCACGATTGAGGCGAACAAGACCGCCGACTTCCTGGTACTCGACGCGAATCCGCTGGACGACATCACCAACACGCGCAAGATCTCCTCCGTGTACTTGCGCGGAGTGGTCGTGGATCGTTCGTCATACCGATAGCCGTTCGCCTTCGCTGCTTCGCGGCTTGGTCCGCCTGGGCGCCTGTGGCACTACGGGCGAAGCCGTGGAGTTGCTTGACATCCAAAGCTACGGAACGTAATATAACGATATATCGGATAATATCGGTAAGTGATATGGTCCACTCACAAAGCGATCAGGGGTTTCCGTACGGAATGGGATTCGGCAGGGGCCGCGGCTTCGGCCGGGAACGGCTCATGCGCGGCCATCTCACGCTGATCATCCTGGAAATGATCAAGGAGCGGCCGCGGCACGGCTACGACGTCATCAAAGCGATCGAGGAGAAATTTCATGGCTTCTATTCTCCGAGCGCCGGATCGGTGTACCCGATCCTGCAGGAGCTCGAGGATCGGGACTTCGTCACGAGCTCGAAGGAGAGCGACAAGAAAATCTACTCGATTACCAAAGACGGCGAGCGAGAGCTGAAAGCCAACAAGGACAAGTTTTCGGAGATGCGCGAACATCTGCGTCAGCAGTTCGGCGACATGGGACGCTACGGCGAACTGATGCGAGAAATGGGCTATATGACGCATTTCGTGTTCGGCAAACTGCGCGAGGGCGGCACACGCGATACGGAAACCATAAAAAAGTTGCGGATCGCGATCGCGAACTTCAAGAGCGAAGTGGAGGAAATCCTCGGCGAGCAGAAAGGGGACTAACCATGCATCAGGACAGGATTGAAGAATTAACCAACAAATCTGAAATCACGAGCATCGTGAACAGCTACTTCCGCGCACTTGATGAGAAGAATTTTGACGCCCGGCATTTCGCCTCGATCTTCACGCCTCAGGCAAAAGTCACGCGCCCCAACGGCGGGTCACTGGTCGGGCCCGAAGAAATCAGTGCCAGCCATGAGAAGAGCTTCACGCGTTTTGAAGGGTCGCAACACGTCGTCGCCGGCCACGATATTTCTCTCGACGGCAGTACCGCGAACGTCCGTGCCAATCTCATCGCCATGCATATGTGGCAAGGCAGCAAAGCCGACGCGAACAAGTTGGAGAACTGTTTTATCGCGGGCGGAGTCATACACGTGACGCTGACGCAGTCGGATGGGCAGTGGAGAATCTCGCAGATCAGCAATGCTGTCCTCTGGCGTGCCGGAGGCTTCCGGGACATGATGCAGACCGGCACACGAACCAAAGAAGTGCAGAGCTGTTAATCGGTCCGGTGGACAGCGCTAGGTCGTGGAGGACGCGCGAGCGAGCGCAGCGAAGCGAGCCAGGCGAACGGGCCCGCCTTCGCGCGAAGCGCTTCGGCGAGGTCTCGCCGTAGCCTTGGCGGAGGCGGAAGCGAGTCGGCGAAGCGGCTCGCGAGAGAGCCTGTAGGGGAGTCCGAGGGGCGAGCCCCTAGGTGATTAAGGATGCGTCACCTCCACGGTGTAGGTGACCGACGTCTCCACCGGAATGTTGCCAGCGTCGAACA
>Ga0075425_100005993_pt1 | contig 12685 bp, 11 predicted proteins | sample SoiMethybrSBSTD4_FD_75300 | JGI IMG/M metagenome (GOLD analysis project Ga0075425, IMG submission 75300) | Bulk soil microbial communities from a Populus tree surrounding site in Tennessee, USA - Soil MetaG P. TD hybrid SBSTD4 | ecosystem: Environmental > Terrestrial > Soil > Tree plantation...
ACCTTCAACGATTATGCAGCAGCGAAGCATCGCATCTTCATGAATCAGACGGCTGAAGACGTGGCGGTGTTGAATGCTGACGATCCGACAGTGTCGACGTGGGAAAGCGGACTGCGCGCGAGAGTGATGAAATTCAGCGTCAGGCAGGAGCTCGAGAATGGAGTTTTCTTACGAGGCCGGGAGTTAGTGTTTGGTGGACAGGTTTTGCTGAACGTCGACGAGATGAAATTACGCGGCATGCACAACGTTGAGAACGTCGCGGCGGCTTTTGCCGTCGGAATTGCTGCCGGCGCTCCGATTGAATCGATGAATACAACGGCCACGCGATTCGATCCAGTCGAGCACCGGCTCGAGTTTGTTGCGGAGATCGAAGGAGTGAAGTTTTACAACGACTCGAAAGCCACGAGTGTTGATGCGACGTTGAAAGCGCTCGAAGCGTTTGCGCATGAACGTGGGAAGATCGTTTTGATTCTTGGCGGCCGCGGCAAAAAAGCGCCTTATGCTCCGCTCGAACCGCTGGTCCGAGAGAAAGTCAGAAAGCTCGTATTGATTGGCGAAGACGCGGAGACGATCGCGAAAGAGTTGGGAAGCAGCGCGCCGCTTGAACGCGCGTCAGATATGAGCGACGCGGTGACACGTTCATTCAACGCAGCCGAGAAAGGCGATGTGGTTTTGCTGGCGCCGGCATGTGCCAGTTTCGATATGTTCGAGAGTTTCGAACACCGCGGCAAGGTATTTAAAGAAGAAGTTAGCCACAAAGAAGCACCAAAGACTCAAAAAAAGAATTTGTGATCTTTGTGCCTTTTCGTGGCTAAGAGTTGATATGGCTCGGAAACTTGCTCCAGACAAATGGCTGTTCACGGCGACGACGGGGCTCGCGCTCTTCGGCGTCGTCATGGTCTACAGCGCGTCGGCAATCATGGCAGAGAAGGAGAACGGCAATCAGTTCTATTACGTGATCAAGCAGGGAATGTGGGTGGCGATGGGGTTCTTCGTGATGTTGCTTGCCATGCAGTTCAACTATCAACAACTGAAGAACCGTCGTCTTGTCTACAGTCTGCTGCTTGTTTGCACGCTCGGATTGCTCGGCGTATTTGGTTTCAGCAGTACCAACGGCGCACACCGCTGGTTGAAGCTTCCGGGTTTCTCACTGCAACCATCCGAGATCTCAAAACTCTCGCTGATCATTTTTCTGGCTTACTTTCTCGAGAAACGAGCAGGTGAAGAGGGAGACTTCTGGCGCACGTTCGTTCCCTGCGGCATCGTCACCGGATGGCTCGCGGCGCTCGTCGTCATCGAGCCTGACTTCGGCACCGCAATGATGCTGGCATTGATCTTCACGGTGATGGTCTACGCCGCCGGAGCACGCGTACTTCATCTCGCTATGGCTGCTGCGCCTGCCTTGATCGTGGCCGCGGGATTGCTGATCTTCGTGCCGTGGCGTTTGCAACGTCTCATCACGTTTCTCGATCCGTGGGCGGACCAACAGGGCGCGGGCTTTCAAGTGGTTCAGTCACTGATCGCGATCGGATCGGGTGGAACCAACGGCCTCGGCTTCGCCCAGGGCAAACAGAAGATGCTGTTTCTGCCCTTCGCGCATTCCGACTTTATCTTCGCCGTCGTTGGCGAGGAGCTGGGACTGGTCGGTGCGATTGCGGTCGTCGCAGTGTTTGCACTTTTTCTTTGGCGCGGCATCCGCACGGCTTTGTTGGCGCCAGACAGATTTGGAATGTTGCTGAGTCTCGGCATTGTCACCGGCATCGTGGCGCAGGCGCTCTTTAACATTAGTGTCGTGCTTTCGCTGGTGCCGACCAAAGGCATCCCGCTGCCGTTTATTTCTTACGGCGGCTCGTCGCTGGTGCCGACGCTCGCAGCCGTCGGCATTTTGCTCAACGTCTCGCAGCATGCAAGCGGAACGATTGCCGAGTTTCGATTGCCGGAATTCAGTAAGAGAAACGAAGGACGTCTAAATCAGCAATCGGCAACTGGTAATTGACAATTGGCAATGAAGGTACTGATCGCTGCCGGCGGCACTGGCGGACACATTTATCCGGGAATCGCAGTGGCGCAGGAGATCATGCGGCGCGATCCGAATTCGAAGGTGCATTTTGTCGGCACGGCCCGGGGACTCGAAACGCGATTAGTGCCGCAGGCAGGTTTTGAGTTATCGCTCATTGAAAGTGCTGGGCTGAAGAATGTGAGTCTCAGCGCACGTGTAAGAGGACTCGCGGTGCTGCCGCGAGGTTTCGTTGCCACGCGACGGCTGCTGCGAAACTTTCAGCCAGACGTCGTTGTGGGCGCCGGTGGTTACGTTTCGGGCCCGGTCGTGCTGGCTGCGGCACTGATGAACGTGCCGACGCTGGTGATGGAGTCAAACGCGCTGCCGGGTTTGACCAATCGCGTGCTCGCCCGCTTTGTCGATCGCGCGGCAGTCTCGTTTGAGCAGTCGCTGTCTTACTTTCGCGGCAAGGCGAAGGTGACGGGCAATCCGGTGCGCCGAGAGTTTTTTGAAATACCTCGAAAGCAACGCGAGCCGGGGAAGCTTTCGTTGCTGGTCTTTGGCGGTTCGCAAGGCGCGCGAGCAATCAACGAAGCGATGGTGGCGGCGTTGCCAAAGTTGAAAGAGCTGCCGGTGACCTTGCGTATCAAGCATCAGACCGGCGCGGCTGATTTTGAAAAGGTGCAGGCGGGTTACAACTCGCTGAGTTGGAGCGAACGCGCCGAGGTCCGGAGTTATATTGACAACATGGTGGCGGATTTCGCGGAAGCGGATCTCGTAGTTTGTCGTGCGGGAGCCACCACGACGGCGGAACTGATTGCAGCAGGCAAGGCGTCGATCATGGTCCCGTTTCCGCAGGCCGCTGACGATCATCAGCGAAAGAACGCTGAAGCGTTACAGGCTGGAGGCGCCGCGCGAATGATCCTCCAGCACGAGTTGAGTGGTGAGCGATTGGCGCAGGAGATTGAGAAGCTGGTCCAGGCTCCACAAGATCTGGATCGCATGGAAGAGGCGAGTAGACAATTAGCGCATGGCGATGCGGCGGCAGCAGCCGTAGACATGATGGAAGAACTTAGCCACAAAAAAGCACAAAAGAGCAAAAAGAACAAAGCACAAAGTTCAAAGCAGTAAAGATCAAATGTTTCGCAGAATTCAACATGTTCATTTCGTGGGCATAGGAGGGATAGGCATGTCGGGGATTGCCGAGGTGCTCGTCAATCTCGGCTTTCGCGTCTCCGGCTCTGATCTGAAGCGCTCCAGCGTCACCGATCGACTGCAACAAATGGGTGTTGAGATCTTTGAAGGTCATTCCGCTGAGAACGTCGGACATCCACACGTCGTCGTACGCTCAACCGCCGTGCGCGACGATAATCCGGAGATTAGCGAAGCGCAGCGCCGTTCAATCCCGGTCATCCCACGCGCGGAGATGCTCGCAGAGCTAATGCGACTTAAACCGCACACAGTCGCCGTCGCAGGTTCACACGGCAAAACGACTACAACATCGATGGTCGCGACAGTGTTGGGCCATGCCGGTCTCGATCCCACGATGGTCGTTGGCGGTGTTGTAGGTGCTTTTGGATCCAACGCACACCTTGGAACAAGCGACCTGATGGTGGTCGAAGCTGATGAAAGTGATCGGTCGTTTTTGATGTTGACGCCGACAATCGCCGTCGTGACAAACATCGATCGCGAGCACATGGACTACTACCACGACATGGACGACGTGCGCGCCTGCTTCGCCAACTTCGTCAACAAGGTGCCGTTCTACGGTTCGTCAGTTCTTTGTTTGGACGATCCAAACGTGCAGGCGATCATTCCTCTGTTGGAACGCCGCCGCATGACATACGGCTTGAGCGCGCAGGCAGACGTTTCGGCGCACGGAATTCGTCACGACAACAACTTCGGATCGTCGTTCACCGTCTGGCGCGGAACGGACGTAATGGGAGAGATGGTGCTGCGCGTACCCGGAGTGCACAACGTCTACAACGCGCTGGCGGCAATTGCAGTCGGATTTGAATTGGAAGTGCCGTTCGAAAAGATCGTCGAGGGTCTGCACAGCTTCACTGGCGCGGGTCGCAGGTTCCAGGCAAAAGGCGAGATCGACGGCGTGCTGGTGGTGGACGATTACGGACATCATCCGACGGAGATCAGGGCGACGCTCGCCGCGGCGAAGCTGGGTTCCGGTGGCCGTAGAATTGTCGTGCTGTTTCAGCCACATCGCTACACGCGCACTCACGATCTGATGCAGGAGTTTACGCGTTCATTCAACAACGCCGACGTGCTGTTCATCACTGACATCTATTCAGCGAGCGAAGATCCGATCGAAGGTGTTACTGCGGAAGCGCTGACTGCCGCGATTAAACGCTTCGGTCATAAGGATGTGAACTACGTCGGAGGGCTCGACAACGCCGCCTCGATCTTGCGTGAGCACGTACAGCCCGGTGATTTGGTATTGACACTCGGCGCGGGCACGGTGAGCCGCGTGAGTGAGCAACTGTTGTTTTTGTTGCGGGAGCAGTCAGCCGCGGATTAGACGGATAAATCCGGATTAAATCCGTGTTATCCGTGGCTCAAAAGAAAATGATCGAAGAGATTGCAGCCAAATTAGGTCTACGCGCTGAGCGAGGTAAACGCTTCTCCGAATTGACGAGTCTGCGCGTTGGCGGTGCGATTGATTGGGTGATCGCTCCGGAAACCGAAGCGCAAGCCGCCGCTCTGGTCCATGAGTTGGACCAGGCAGGCATCGGCTGGCGACCACTCGGCTCGGGCAGCAATGTATTGGCCGACGATCGCGATCATCACTACGTCGTCCTCAACTTGAGCAACATGAAAGGCGAGGTCCATATCGATGGCGACTTGGTTTCAGTGAGCGCCGGTTATTCCCTGCCGCGACTCTGCATCGACGTCGCTCGCGCCGGGCTCTCCGGAATCGAAGGACTCGGCGGCATCCCTGGCACGGTTGGCGGTGCGCTTTGGATGAACGCGGGCGCGTATGGTCACGAAATCGGCACGGTCACTGAAAAAGTGCGCGTCGCGCGCGATGGAAAAGTGGTTGAGGTCCCCGGCAGCAGCATTCAGTGGAACTACCGTCACACGTCGTTTAAAGAAGGCGAACTATTGCTCGGCGCAACGCTGCGGCTTCAGAGAGACGAGCCGGAACGCATCAAGGCGCGCATGGACGAGGCCAAGCAACGCCGGCTCGCCACTCAACCGCACGGTTCACGTTCCGCAGGCTGCTTTTTCAAAAACCCGCCGGCGAGCACGGTCGGCACTGGCAAGATCATCGACGAGCTCGGAATGAAAGGAGAGAGACGCGGAAGCGCGGTTGTTTCGCCGGTGCACGCAAACTTCATCGTGACTGAAGGCGAGGACGCGCGCGCCGAAGATGCACTCGCATTGGCGGAGGAGATTCGCGAGCGTGTGCGACGCGAGCAGGGGATCGAGTTGGAGTACGAAGTGGAGCTTTGGCGGTCGACACCGGAGTCGCCAGAAAAGCAAGAGGATGAAAGTTAAAGTTCAGAGTTCAGCCTTTAGGCTGTTCTTCGAAAACAAGCTAGAGCTTGAACTCTAAACGCAGGTTCAATTGACGCGGAAAGGAGTAGTGAGAGTTGAGAGAGCCAGTCGCGGTCCAGAAAGTCGGCAATCGAAGTGGGATTGGCAAAGGGCGTTCCGCCATGGGCCAGAAGCCTGCGCGTCGCGATTCTGCTGAGACGATTGGCGCACGTCTCAAGTCGCTGCTGGGTTACGTTCCTTTGGCAATGCGAATCGGCGTGATTGCCATCGTCTGCACGATCGTAGTGGTCGCTTATCGCGCGGCTGCGTCGGCAAGTTTCTTTCAGATTCGCACGATCCAGACACGTGGCGCAGCGCGCGCTTCCGTCGACGACATTGCAAGCGCGGTGCGGCGAGACGTCAGTCAAACTGGAGTTTGGCGCGCAGATCTCGCGGCACTAAGCAAACATCTCGAACGACTGCCGTGGGTGCGCACCGCCGTCGTCAGTCGCGTTTTGCCTGACGGTATTCGGGTTCGCATTACCGAGCGCGAGCCGAAGGCAGTGGTGAGAACTTCGGCGGGTCGATTTATCTGGGTCGATGACGACGCGGTCTACCTCGGTGAGATGTCGCCGGCCGATCAGATGCCCGGGTTCTTTTTGCGCGGCTGGAATGAAGACGATACGAATGCCGCGCAAGCGGAGAATCGCGACCGCGTCGCAAAGTTTCTTGGGTTACAGCGTGATTGGAATGCGCAGGGACTGTCGGAGCGTGTGAGTGAAGTTAATCTGCTCGATCTGCATGATGTGCGAGTGCAACTCGCGGGTGACGACTCGCAGATCGAAGTGCGACTCGGATCCCAGGACCAGGGCGCACGGCTTGGTAAAGCGTTGACAGTGCTCGATGCACAACGGCAAACCGCGCGCGGACCACTCATCAGTTACATAGATCTGACGCAGGGTAGACGAGCGATAGTCGGTTTAGTCACTGGTGAACGGAAGAATGAATGATGCGCGAGCGCGAGTTAGAGTTCAAGCTTTAGCTTGTGCCGCGAAAGAGCAGCCTAAAGGCTGAACTCTGAACTCTCTGAACTTTTAGAGGACCCGACATGGCCAAGCGTACACAGCACACCATCGGCCTCGACATTGGTACGAGTAAGGTGACGTGTATCGCAGGTGAGGCTGGCGAGGGCGGACTGCTCGAAGTGGTCGGCATTGGTGAAGCGGATGCTCGCGGACTGCGCAAGGGAGTGATTGTCAATCCTGACGCCGCCGTCGATGCAATCAAGAAAGCGGTCGAAGAGGCGGAACGGATGAGCGGACTCGAAGCAGAGGAGGTGACGATCAACCTCGCGGGCTCTCACATCCTCGGTTTCAACGGGCAGGCGATTGTGGCTGTTTCCGGTCGCGACCGCGAGATCGTCGCCGAAGACGTGCGACGCGCAATCGACTCAGCGTGCGCGATTCAACTTCCTGCCGGACGCGAAATCGTCGACCGACTGCCGCAGGAGTTCATCGTCGACGATCAAGATGGCATCAACGATCCGGTCGGCATGATCGGCGCGCGGCTGGCGGTGAAGGTTCACATCGTTACGAGTCCTGTCACTGCCCGTCAGAACGCGATAAATGCGGTGAACCGCGCTGGGTTGGTGGTTGCAGACATGGTTTTAGAGCAACTCGCCGCGGCGGAAGCTTCGTTAACTGAGGATGACAAGGAGTTTGGCGCGGCGCTGGTCGACGTCGGAGCTGAAACCACTGGATTGATCATCTACCAGCGCGGCGCCGTCCAGCACACCGCAGTCTTTCCGCTGGGCGGCTCGCATTTCACGAACGACATCGCATTCGGCCTGCGCACACCGATTCCGGAGGCCGAAAAGATCAAACGCAGCGTTGGATGTGCATGTAGCAGTGCGTTGAGTGAAATGGAACGTGGCGAACTCGTCGATGTGCCTTCTGTTGGTGGACGTCCACCACGTCAACTCTCGCGGCAGATTCTCTGCGACATCCTCCAACCACGCGCTGAAGAAGTGTTGATGCACGTCGCCGACGAGATCAAAGACGCAGGTTGGGAACGACAGCTCTCGAGCGGCGTCGTGTTGACTGGTGGAGGAGCTTTGCTGCACGGCATGACCGAGATCGCCGAACAGGTTTTTGATGCGCCGGTGCGAATTGGATATCCCGAACGAGATCGCTTCGGTGGGTTGGTTGAAGACATTCAGAGTCCTGCATGGGCTGCGGCCGCGGGTCTGGCACTGCTTGCATACCGCACGCAAGCGGCTGAGATACGCACCGGAGTCAGCAGACGTGGATCGACAGGGAAGCTGACGCATTTCGTCTCACGCTTCAAAAATAGATTTAGTATTTTCTGACAAGTTGTTGTATGCTTGCGCCCCGGTTGCACAAGATATTGTCCGCAAGATATCGAGGCCGATGGCTCAAGAAACCCAACATAGAAGGAAGAGGCCTTGGAAGCCATCCCGTTTCGGGAGAGAGGAACTAACTATGACACCGGACACTCGTCAACCGTCCAGCGGCATTAATATTTTCATCGATGATGATCCGCCACTCACCGGAGCGCGGATAAAAGTGATTGGCATCGGCGGCGGTGGCAGTAACGCCGTCAACCGCATGATTGAAGCAGGCATCGAGGGCATCGAGTTTCTCGTTGCCAACACCGACCTCCAGGCTCTGAAACGTTCGCGCGCGCCCATCAAAATCCAGCTCGGCAGCCGCCTGACCAAAGGACTCGGCGCCGGCGCAGATCCGTCAGTCGGCCGCGAGGCGGCACTTGAAGATACTGACAAGATCATTGAAGTGCTCGAAGGCGCAGACATGGTGTTTGTCACCACAGGTCTCGGTGGCGGTACTGGAACAGGCGCCGCGCCGATCATCGCATCACTCGCGACCGAGCTCGATGCGTTGACAGTTGCCGTCGTCACCAAGCCGTTTCATTTCGAAGGCCGGCGTCGCATGGCGCAGGCTGATCAAGGACTGAGAGAGTTGCGCGAGTGCGTCGATACCGTCATCACAATTCCGAATGAGCGACTGTTGCATACGGTCGAGCGCGGTGTGTCGCTCTCCGACTCGTTTAGAGTTGCTGACGACGTGCTGAGGCAGGCGGTGCAGGGCATCAGCGATCTCATCACTGTTCCAGGGCTGATCAATCTCGACTTCGCTGACGTGAAATCGATCATGCAGGGAATGGGAATGGCGCTGATGGGTGCCGGCCGAGCCACTGGTGAGAACCGCGCGATCGAAGCGACTCAGCAGGCGATCTCGTCGCCGCTTTTGGAAGAGGCAACGATCCAGGGCGCAAAAGGAGTTTTGATCAACATCACTGGCGGACCGGATCTCACGTTGTTTGAAGTCAATGCTGCTTCGTCGATCATTCGCGAATCGGCTGACGACGATGCAAACATAATCTTCGGCGCAGTGATTGATGAAGACCTGACTGACGAAATGAAGATCACTGTGATCGCCACAGGGTTTGACCGAGAGGCCGCCTCAATTGCGACTGCCGGTGTGACAACTGCGATTCCCGCGCCGCCGCCACGTTTCCTAGCGCGGCCGGCCGACGATCTTCCGCGGCCGATGATGGGCACTCCACGCGTTGACGATCTCGACGTGCCGACTTTCATTCGCAAGAAAGCCGACTAAGAAGAGTTTCACGCAAAGCCGCAAAGACACAGAGAAAGCCGCAAAGGGCAATCAGCTCTTTTCTTTGCGTTCTTCTCTCGGTCTTTGTGCCTTTTGCGTGAAACTCTTGTGGCCGGTTGCAGGATTTCTTGCAGGTAAAATCTTGAAATATAAGCGAATGGGGACAATTTCCCCTTTGCTTTTTCTGCTCTTGTTGTGTAGCATGTGATTCATTCCTTGCAGGAAAAATTCCATTACGAGTAACGTTGTCCCTCTCCTCGGATGGGCCGCAGCCTGCGAGAGTTTTGACACTGATCTGTACGTCTAAGCCCTGTGCCCATAACATCGCCTAGTTTTTGACCGGGTGAAATACCCTGTCGTAGATTTTTGGAGGTAATAATCAAGTGAATCGCAAACTCATCAGAACCACACTCGCGGAAGTGAAAGGCAAAGCCCGAGAAGTTCCGCAGCCCAGAGAGCGTTCGAATGGGAGTTCCCGCGCTGCAAGCGAAGGCGTTCAGCAACGAGCCGCGCAACAACAGCAACAACACACGCCGGTTCAGGTAAAGAAAAGAATTCCGCCTCCCACGGAAACCAACGCTGAGATCTTTTATTACAAGAAACAGATCGATGCGCACACCTTGATGGTGATTGTTCTTACCGACGGCGAAGAGATCGAAGGCACGATCGAGTGGTATGATCGTGGCGCGTTGAAGGTCAATCGTAAGGGCGCGCCCAATCTGCTTGTGCTGAAGCGGAATATCAAGTACATCTACAAGGCTGACGAGCGCGTTGAAAAGGCCAGTGCTTAGGAAACTTAACGCTTAACACAGCCTCGCCCTGAGTTGCCGTGCCCTTGACAACAGTACGTCGCCTCAAGCAATGCGACACTCAGACCAAAGCTCAACGAACCCGGGACCTCGACCGCGGCGAGTTTTGCCGCGCATCGGCATCACGATGGGAGACCCTGCCGGGATAGGGCCTGAAGTTGTCCTCAAGGCTGTTGCGGAAGATGAAATCAGACGAGTTTGCGTGCCGGTGATCATTGGAGATGCGCAGGCACTTGCGCACACCGCACGCACACTCGATCTTCAATCCGGCTACGACATAATTCGCATCGAAGAGTCCTTTCCCGAAGAACTCTCCGAGCCAGTCATCTACCATCTCGACAACATTAGTGGCTTCATCGAACCGGGTATCGAATCCGGCGCTGCTGGTAAAGCTGCCGCCGGCTACATCGAAGCGGCGGTCGAGTTGTGCGCAGCCGGCAGCATCGATGCCATAGCCACAGCGCCGATCAACAAGCGCGCGCTGTTTCTCGGCGGTTACAGTTTTCCGGGCCATACCGAATTTCTCGCTCACCTCACCGGTGCCGAGGAGTATGCAATGGCCTTTGTGGCTGCAAATCTGCGGATCGTGCTTTTGTCGACTCACGTTCCGCTGGCCGAGGCGATCAGGCTGGTCGAACGCGATCGGGTCGTGAAGACCATTAGTCTCACCAATCGTGAGTTGCAGCGCTGGGGTATCGAACGCCCGCGACTCGCGGTTGCCGCGCTGAATCCGCACGGAGCCGAGGGCGGACTGTTCGGCGTTGAAGAAGCTTCCGAGATCATGCCGGCGATCGAGACTGCTCGACGCGTCGATGATATCAATGTGCATGGACCATTCTCGGCCGACACGGTTTTTCTCCGCGCTTCGCGCGGGGAGTTTGACGCAGTTATCGCCTGTTATCATGATCAGGCGATGATTCCGGTAAAGTGTTTATCGTTTGGCGAGGCCGTCAATGTAACATTGGGACTGCCGTTTATCAGGACGTCAGTCGATCACGGCACCGCCTTCGATATTGCGGGCAAAGGGCTCGCTGAACATTCGAGCATGATTGCCGCCATAAAACTGGCAGCAGAGCTTTCCACGCAGGCGGGGGAGAGTTGCCGCGCGGTGGAAGTTTGAAACAGAGAAGAACACTCACATGGAAAACAACGACACCCTTACAAACGGAACAGACAACCGCCGCATGCTGGTGGCAGATGACGATCCGGCTATTCTCCGCTTGATAGCCACGATTCTGGAGAAGGAAGACTACAGCGTCGTGACGGCACGCGATGGGCGCGAGGCGTACAAGATTTTGCAGTCGGATCCTGATTTCACTGCGGCGATCCTTGACGTTGTCATGCCGCACATCTCCGGACCCGAGTTGGTTCGTTACATGAAATCTGAAGAGCGCTTGCGACGAATTCCGGTGATGATGATGACTGCTGAGCAGGATCCAAAGCTCTCGTCAGACAGCTTCGCCGCCGGTGCGGTCGTCTTTCTGCCGAAACCGTTCACTACTGCGCAACTTCAGATCATGTTGCAGATGTTGATTGGCAAGAAGACTGCGGAGTAGGTTGAAGCAGAATGTTTCCCGCAAAGGCGCAAAGGCGCAAAGTTTCGTTTAGATCTGACTTCTTCTTTGCGCCTTTGCGCCTTTGCGGGATAATCCTGCTCGCGCTGATCATTCCCGCCTCCGCCCGCGCAGACCTCAATCAAAAACAGGCACGCAAAGTTATTCAGACGGTGGCCGGTTGGTCTTTGCCCAACAGCGCGGTCCGTGTTCGCTCGGTTAAAGCGAGCGGAGCTGAAAGTGCCGAAGTTAGAGCCGAAATGGAACTGGTCTTTCGTTTGACACTGCGCGATGGCCGCTGGCGTTTGAGGGAGATCAGAGTGGGTCAGGATCGTTGGGAGCGTTTGGATCTCATCGCGCAGGCTGTGCAGGCCGAATTGCCGTCGGATCGTTGTGATGGACCATCGGAGCTTGCGCGTTTGTCGTCTGAGCTGACCACGAAGCACGCGCGTTGTTTGGTTGCTGCTTTGTTTGGTATCGCACTGCCGTCAGATGAAGTGCGGATCAAAGAGATCTCACCGTTTGGATTGTCGATTGGATCGGAATCTGCGGCCCTGGTGGTAGCACTGGTCCAGGTTGACTTTCGTCTTGCAGGCGATGCGAAGGGTTGGCATGTAGCCGAGCTTAAGAGTGGCGCTCGCGATTGGGTAAACGTGACTGGCGTGCCTTCAAGAATCGATCAGCTCAAACGATCGGCGGCGACAGATGACCTCACGCTAATCGCTTCGGCGCTGGACAAGTTTCGCCGCGAGCGTGGCTACTTCGTAGTCTCTGACAAAGAGTCGGTTTTGATCGACCACCTCAGTCCGAAATATCTGACGCGAGTAATTCGTGTCGATCCGTGGCAACGTCCATACGAGTATGAAGGCCGGCAGGACCATTATGCCCTCCGCTCCCTCGGCCCCGACGGCAAACCCAACACCCCGGACGATATTGTGGTCAGGGGGCCTTAATAGATTATTCGCACCGTTGGTGGCGCGTCCACTTGATTCAGCACGCGAATGACGCGCGGCGCCACTGAATAATCGCCTGCAATGTATGCAGCCAGCGAGTCTTTTGTATTCAAAACATTCCAGAGGTAATCGCTACTGATGACTTGCTCCAGCATCAGCACGAGGCGTTCATCACCTTTTAGGGTGAGTTTAAGTGGAGGCTTGAAGCTCACAGTCTTTGTCT
>Ga0075425_100005994_pt1 | contig 12684 bp, 3 predicted proteins | sample SoiMethybrSBSTD4_FD_75300 | JGI IMG/M metagenome (GOLD analysis project Ga0075425, IMG submission 75300) | Bulk soil microbial communities from a Populus tree surrounding site in Tennessee, USA - Soil MetaG P. TD hybrid SBSTD4 | ecosystem: Environmental > Terrestrial > Soil > Tree plantation...
CCTCGCGCAGTTGGCTGCGCCAGTTTTCTTTTTGCCAAACAGCATAATCGGCGAACTGGATTGGAAGGGGTCTCAACGACAGATCCTCGTTTCGCAAAAGCGCCTGGTAGATCTTTTTGATTTCGCTGAAAAAGATCGCCATGGACCAGCCATCGGTAATGATGTGATGCATCGTTACTAGAAGCCGGTGATTCTCCGGGGCCAGCCGCAGCAGCTTTACTCGCAACAATGGCCCTTCGGCCAGATCAAACGGGAGGTCTGAATCCATCTGGACGAGACGTTCAACTTCAGCTTCCTGGCGGGTCGCGGACAATCCTTCGAGATCAGTCAAACGCACATTTAAATCGAGCGAGGGTGAGATCTTCTGAACGGGGATTCCGTCGATGCTGGGGAAACCGGTCCGCAGCGATTCGTGACGCTCAACAACAAGACGCAAAGCCTGAAGCAGTAAGTCAGTCCGCAGCGGTCCGCCAATCTTGACTAAGCGGCGTATGTGATAGGAGGAGTTGGCCGGATTCAATTGGTGCAGAAACCAGGCACGCTGCTGGGTGAATGAAAGTGGCAAATCTCGATCGCGAGCTACACGAGCAAGGGCCTGCGTGCAAGTTCCAACGCTACTGCGAAGCGCTTCTTCAACTCTGGCAGCCAGACCACTGACGGTAGGCTTGTTGAAAAATTCTTTGAGCGGCAACTGAACCTTAAAGGCGTTCTTGATTCGCGCCACGACCTGGATGGCCAATAACGAATGGCCGCCAAGCTCGAAGAAGCTGTCGTGAACGCCAACGTTGTCGACCGACAAGACCTCGCTCCAGATACTTGCAATGATTTCCTGTATGGGTGTGCGCGGGAGTCGATCATTTTCATCTGCGGAAAATCCAGACATGTCCGGTGCCGGCAACGCGTTTCTGTCGATCTTGCCGTTCGGCAAGAGCGGCATCTTTTCGAGTGCAACAAAGATGACCGGCACCATGTGTTCCGGCAAACGTTCTGTTAGATACGCGCGCAACTCACGAACAGCGATCGTGGCGTCTGAAGAAGTAAAGTAAGCCACGAGTGCCGGTCCGCTTGCCTCGTCTCGTAAGGCTACCGCGCACTCACCCACAGCCGGATGCTGCTTCAGCACGCTTTCGATCTCGCCCAGCTCAATGCGAAAACCTCGCAACTTGATTTGACTGTCGCTGCGCCCGCGATACTCGATATCTCCATCCGCCCGGTAGCGCGCGATATCTCCAGTCTTGTATAAACGCTCCCCTGCAAACTTCGCGAAAGGATTGGGTGGGAACTTTTCCGCCGTCAGATGCGGCCGTTTGTAATAGCCACGCGCAAGATTGGCGCCTCCGACGTACAGATCTCCCGGCACGCCAATCGGCGCCGGCTGCATATGGGAATCCAGAATGTAAATTTCAGTGTTCGCAATCGGCCTGCCGATGGAAACTCCGGCGCCATTGTCAATGTCGTCTACCTCGGTGCAGGTGACGTCGGCAGCCACTTCTGAAGAACCATACAAGTTCAATAAGACACTGTTTGGCAGCTTCGACGCGAACTCGCGCGCTAAGTCGAGTGACAACGCTTCTCCACTGGTCACCCAGAGTTTTAGGGCTGGTAACTTTCGATCGATTTGTGGAACCGACTCCAGTAACACGCGCAGTAGTGAAGGGACCAGCACCAACCGTGAGACTCCGTTCTCATCCAGTGTCTGAACCAACAATTCCGGATCCCGCAAAACCTCGTCGGAAATAATCACACTGGGAATTCCCTGCAACAGCGGCCCAAAAATCTCCCAGACTGAATCAACAAAACTGAGCGCAGTTTTCTGGCAGCACACCTCACCGGCGGCAAAGGGATAGCTGCGCCACATCCACGCACAGCGATTTACTGTCGAACGATGAAGCGCTTGTACTCCCTTGGGTTCACCAGTCGAACCGGACGTGTACATGATGTAGGCGAGGTTTTCGGCCACGACGTCGGTTTTGAGGTTCTCGCCTTCCACCGATTGCAATTCCTGTTGTAATTGTTCGCACAGTAAAATCTGCGCAAACGTACTTTCAAACTTATCGGCGAATCGATTTTCGGTGAGTAAAAGCGCGAGGTCCGTATCGCGGGTCATGTAGCGCAAACGCTCCGCCGGATACGACGGATCCAGCGGCAGGTATGCACCGCCTGCTTTTAAAATTCCAAGGAGCCCAATCACCATCTCAATGGAACGCTCCATGCAGATACCCACTACTGTCTCGGGCGTGACTTCGCGTTCGACCAACCATCGTGCGAGTTTGTTCGCGCGTTCATTCAGCTCCGCATAGCTGACGACCTGGCCCTTGTGTTTCAAAGCGACTGCGTCCGGAGTTTGTCTCACCTGGTTTTCAAACAGCTCATGCAAGCAGATCCGATCATCATATCGAACGGCAGTGTCGTTCCAGCGCCTCAACATGAGATTGCGTTCATCTTCCGGCAGTATATTCAACTCGGAAATCCTGGTCTGCGGATTCGAAACTACACTGTCGAGTAAAACGCCGAAGTGGCCGAGCATCCGTGTCGCCGTGTCGCGGTCAAACAGGTCGGTGTTGTATTCCAGCACGCACTGCAATCCAGCTTCCGACTCGCAAACTCCCAACGTCAAATCAAACTTTGCCGTCTCCGTCTCCAGGCGCAGCGGCTCGACTGTTACATCACCCAATTCCAGTAATCGAGGTGGCGTGTTCTGTAGGATGAACATCACCTGGAATAGCGGCGAGTGGCTGAGGCTGCGCTGCGGCTGCAACTCTTCCACCAGCTTTTCAAAAGGCAGGTCCTGGTGACTGTAGGCGTCCAGTGCGACTTTGCGGGCGCGCTGCAAGAGAGTGGCGAAGGCCGGCTCCCCAGAGAGATCGCTGCGAAAGACCAGCGTGTTAATGAAGAAACCAATCAACGGCTCGATTTCGGCTCGATTACGGTTTGCGATAGGCGACCCAACAAGAATGTCGTGCTGTCCGCTGTAGCGATACAGCAGAGTCTGAAATGCCGCCAAGAGCGTCATGAACAACGTGACGCCTTCACGGCGACTGAGTTCATTCAGCGCGTCCGCCAAACGGCGCGGCAACACTATTGAGCATTCCGCTCCACGAGAAGTTTGCGCGGCCGGGCGCGGGCGGTCCGCAGGCAGCTCCAAAACTGAAGGCGCGGCGAGTTGCTTTTTCCAATAGCCTAGCTGTCGCTCCAGAACTTCCCCAGTGAGATAGTTTCGCTGCCACACTGCGTAGTCGACATACTGAATCGTGAGTTCCGGCAGCTTGGTCGACGTGCCGCTCGCAAATGCTCTGTACAATTCCGCCAATTCGCGAAACAGCACAACTGCCGACCAGGCATCGCTAACAATGTGATGCATCGTCAACAACAGCACGTGCTTGTCCTCGGCGAGCCGCAGCAGCTTGGCACGCAGCAAAGGTCCGCGCGCAAGGTCAAACGGTTCTTCGGCCTCTGTACTCACAAGACGCAGGGCTTCAGCCTCACGATCCGCCGCAGGTGAGCTGAGATCGACCACCGCCAGCGGCGGGTCGATACGATCGAGAATTCGCTGAACAGGAACGCCGTCTTGTTCGACGAAGACCGTCCGCAATGACGCATGGCGGGCAACGACCGTTTCAAAGGCTTGACTCAGAGCCGAAACGTTAAGTGCGCCGGATAGGCGAAAGGCCCGAGGTGTGTTGTAGGCGGCGCTGTCACCTTCGAGCTGATTGAGAAAATAGAGGCGCTGCTGCGCGAATGAAAGAGGAAAAGAATCTCCGTCTGAATAATGCGGGATCAACTCCTGTGACGCCGCAGCCTCACGTCGCATCTTTTCCAGGAGCGCACGTTTAGCAGGGGACAAACTGTCGATCCGTTCAGTCAGGTTATCCATACTCAGTTACGTCAGGACTCAGTCTGGCGACGTTCAGCTTCAGCCATCTTTTTGCGCAGACTCAGCGGTCTCATGTCGGTCCACACCTCTTTAATGTAAGCAAGGCATTCAGCCTTCGTGCTGGTCTTTCCCGCGTCGCGCCAGCCGAGCGCGTTCTCTCTGTCTGCGGGCCAAATCGAATACTGCTCCTCGTGATTCACAACGACTTTGTAGATCGTCTTGTCTTCTGTTTCGTCTCTGTCCATATCGCTCCTCCGCAAGAGTCAGTTGTTGGTGTCGAGTAGACGCTCGGCTTCCTCATCTGAAATATGCTCGAGTTGCGTCAGGAATCGAGTGGTCTGCTCTGCCTTGGCATTTTCAATCTTTAGCGCAAGCTGCTCGATCGTGGGAGCTTCGAAAAAGCTCGGCAGAGACAACTCCACGCAGAAGAACTTGCGAATGCGTGAAACAATCTGCGTAACCAGCAACGAGTGGCCGCCCAATTCGAAAAAGTTGTCCGTGACCCCGACCGCCTCAATTTTCAGCATTTCCTGCCAAATGCGGGCGAGGCTCTCTTCAAGCTCTGTTCGGGGCGCGACCATTGGCCTGCCTGTCAAACTCTCGTGCTCTGCGATCTCGGCGAGGGTCTCATAATCGACCTTGCCGTTGCGCGTCAGCGGCAACACTTTCAACCTAATAAACTGTGAAGGCACCATGTAATCCGGCAATTTCGCACGAAGCCAGGCCCGCAACTCGTCTGTCTGCGCGGCTTGAGAAAAGACCACGTAAGCCACGAGCCGCGAGTCGCCACCAGCACGTTGGGCCAGTGCGACAACACACTGCCGGACGGCAGGATGTTGGGCCAGGATCGTCTCAACCTCTTCCGGCTCGATGCGAAACCCGCGAATCTTCAACTGCCGATCGCTGCGTCCCAAAAATTCAATTCTGCCGTCATCTAGATATCGCGCCCGATCACCAGTGCGATACATCCGCGCTCCAGCAGTTCGTGAAAAAGGATTGGGCATGAAACGATCCGCTGTCGTTGCCGGTTGATTGAAATAACCACGGGCGACGCCTGTCCCTGCAAGGTACAGATCGCCAGCGACCGTGAAAGGCACGCGGTGCAGGTGGCGATCAAGAATGTACGCTTGTGTGTTCATGATCGGTCTGCCGACCGGCACACTCGCTCCCGCCCAGCTATGGTCTACAAGCTCGGCGCAATCAAAGGTGAGTGAGCCGATGGTTGTTTCCGTTGGACCATAATGATTAACGATCTGACACTGAGCTTGCTCCTTGCGCACACGATTCAAGAGTTGCGGAGACAAAGCTTCGCCGCCAACGACCAGGAATCGACGCGGCAGAACGCTTGCGCCTTCGGCGGAAGCGAGAAGAGTCTCAAGATGCGATGGCACGATCTTCAAAACGTCAATCGCGTGTGCCTGATTGTATGCGGCAAAACTGCGCCCATCACTTACCACTTCGAAAGGAACGACGTGCAAGCAACCGCCTGAGGTGAGACACGGAAAGATACTCGTATTTCCCAGGTCGGCGGCAAAGGTTGACACCGTCGCAAAGTTCAGCGGATATATCTCACTGGCGTGAAGTCTCTTGACAATAAAGTCGGTGTAATTGGCAAGGCCCTCATGCGTAACCGCAACGCCTTTCGGATTACCGGTTGAGCCCGAGGTGTAGATCACGTAACACAGATTCTCGAGCTCAATTGAGGAATCAGGATTAAGCGTGGGTTCGTTGTGAAACTCCGCTTGCGGTGAGTCGAGCTCGACAATTTTTATGGTCACATTATCGAGTGCCGGCTTCGAGCGCGAATTTGTAAGCAGGATCGATGTGCCTGTCTCGGCGATTTGATAACACAAGCGCGTTGCCGGATGCTCGGGATTTAACGGTACGTAAGCGCCGCCGGCTTTCAAAATCCCGAGTAATCCAATCAGCATTTCCGAGCTGCGGTCCAGGCAAAGCCCGACGAGAACGTCCGGCCCAACTCCCAGCTTTCGCAGATAATGCGCCACCTGATTTGCTCTTGAGTTTAGTTCCTTGTAAGTGAACCGCTGTTCGTTGAAGACAACAGCGATTCTTGACGGTGTAAGTTGGACCCGTTTTTCAAATCTCTCGACTACTGAAAGGCGCGGCAACTCCGCTGAGGTGTTGTTGAGATTATCAAGTTGCCGGCGTTCCCCGGCGCTAAGAAGCTCGAGTTTATCGAGCGGGGTCTCTGGTTTTGCGGCTGCACTCTTGAGCAGCGTTTGCAGATTGGCGGCGAGTCGTTCGACATTTCTTCCGCCAACAGAATCCGGACAGAAATAAAAATCGCAATCGAGCCCGACGTCGGTTCGGCAGCAATCTAATTTGAGTTTAAACCCATAGTTCCAAACATGACAGGCGGTGATGCGGAACTCCAGCGGCCCGGATTTTAAGAGTTTGCTGCCGTCGTGGAACTCGTAACCAACCGTCATCGATCGTTCGTCATCTTGAGGCGCAAAATACTCCTGCCATTCCTGGGCCTCGCGCAAAGGACGCTGGCTTTCGGCAAGCACATCCCGGAAAGTCATGTCCTCACGATGATTGAATAGGATCGGAAGCGCCCGGGCATAAGGACCATATCCTTTTTGCAAATCCTCAAACTTCCGGCCGTCAACGACGGTATCCACACTGAACCGCGATTGGTCTGTGTAACGCCACAAGACAACCTGCCAAGCTGCCAACAGGAAATCTCCGAGTAAGACGTGTGCCTGATTAGCCGTTTCCTCGATTGCGGCAAGTAGCTCGGGCGAAATGGAGAATGACATTCGCGCAGGTGGCGAATCGTGTTTGGCTTTCGGTGATTCAAATGGCAGCATCAAATCAACATCGGGCAGAAAGCGCTCAGTCCAATAGCGCTTGCCGGCCTCAGCATCTTCGTCGCCGGCTTCCAGTAGTTGGTGCTGCCACTCGGAGTAATCCACATACTGAAATGTCTTATTCTGATTTTCCGCAACGGGATTGTCTTTGCGATAAGAGTCGCGTAGTTCGACTGCCAATTTTCGCAGAGTGTAAGTGTCGGCGCAGAGGGCGGACAAATCAATTCGCAAAACGTGCTCCTGCGGAGAGAGTCTTGTTAGTGTCGCGACCAGTGGCGGCTGCTGCAGCAGCGAAACTGGTTCCTCACCTTCTGCTTCGTTCGAATCTCTCTCCCGCCACTGTAATTCTGTCGCCGGCATCACTATCTGAACGGGCACTTTCATCGCCGGCTGCAACTCAAATGAAGTGCGCAGGATTTCATGGCGCTCAACAATCTGGTGCAAGGCGTTTCGGAGGATCTCGCTATCGAGCGGACCCGTAATCGATAGCTCCAGACGGGCCCGGTACGCAGAGCCGTCAGCACCGTGAAGCGCCCACAGTTGTCGCTGCTGCGGTGAAAGCCGGAAAGCTGGGAGGTTGGAATGGGGCATAAACCTTTGTGCCTTTTGTGCGTTATGTCCCTTTTGTGGCTATGTGCCTCTTTGTGGCTCGACCATTTCGCCCATGGCCACAACAATCTTTCGCTCGCCGACATACGGATTGCGCGCGTGGGCCACCAGCATGTTGTTCAGCATCAAAACGTCTCCACGACGCCAGGCGAAACTCGCGCAGTTGCTGCGGTAAAGTTCGCTGATTTCCGCCACGACTGAATCTTCAATGGGCGAACCATCGCCGTAATAAACGTTTCGCGGCAAGTCTTCAGGTTTGAGCGTCGAGAGCAGGCTCTCGCGGACCGCCGGTTCCAGGCAAGCCACGTGGTGCAATTGAATCTGGTTGAAGAAAGTCGGCTCACCGGTTTGTGGGTGCTTCACAATTGCGGGACAAACCTGTCGCGTTCTCAATTCGTTGCCGGTTTTCCATTCGAATCCGATGCCGGCGCGGCGACAATAGTCTTCCACTGCGGCGCGGTCGCTCGTGCGGAAGAAGGATTGCCAACTAACATCCAGCCCACTGGTGTAGTTACGCACGTACATGAGTTTCTTTTCTTCCATCCGCCGGCGAACGGCTGGATCGAGCAGGTTATAAATGGTGCGGCAGTCAACCAGCGGTGTCTCTCCGCCACTCAATGGCGGTGTGACGCACAGAAACCAAATCTTCATGGGCCAGCGATGCATGTGGGAGCTCTCGTTGTGAAACAGGATTGCTGAATCCGCCGGATAAGGAGTCGCGCCGTAGACTTTTCCCTCCAACTGCTCTCGTGGCAGATCACCATATTCACCGAACAGCTCGGGACAGAGTGCCAACGCGACCTTTTCAAATTCGGCGCTCGAGTTCACGTCAAATCCGCGAAAGAGCATAGCGCCATCCTGCAACAAACGATCCTCCACAAACCTCTTGCTGAGCGTGGCCCATTGGGCTAACTCAAGATCGCTTACGGCAGGCGTGATAACAGTGATTCGTGTTGCGTCTTGTCCAAATGAAGTTAACTTGATCGTATCTGAAAGCGACAGGCCTACCGGCTTTCGTTTGACTCCTTTCAACCGGCTGAGCTGTGACTGTAGCCGTTCTACTTTTCTATCAGCCATCTTGTTGTCCATTTCAACCAGCGCCAAATCAGCTATACGCGCTTCAGAGTTGTCTACAATAGCTTGCAATAACTTTCGAAACTGGTGCAAAAGACGGACGATGCTTGACTGTTCAAACAGGTCGGAGCTGTAGACGCAAAGCCCATTGATTTTGTCTTCTCTTTCCGAAACAAAGAGCGCCACGTCGAAACGCGACGTCTCGTCGTCCAGCTCGTAAGGCGTCACGTCCAGGTCCCGCAGTTGCAGCTTCTCAAACGGCACGTTCTGCATCACGAACAGAATTTGGACCAGTGGGTTTCGGTTAAGCGCTCGCTCCGGTTGAAGCTCCTCGACTAGTTTCTCAAACGGCAACTCCTGGTGAGCGAAGGCGGCCAATGTGACTTCACGCACTTGTCGCAAAAATTCACTGAACCTCAGATTCGCGAAAACTCTTGTGCAAATGGGTACCAGATTCACGAACAGGCCGATCAAATCTTCCGTTTCCCTGGGACTGCGATTGGCGACATCGGTCCCGGCAACTATGGTTTCCTGTTTACTGAGTTTCGCCAGCAGCACCTGAAACGCAGCCATGAGCGTCATGAAAAGCGTCACGCTTTCAGACTTGCTCAACTGCCTTAGCTGCTGAGTCAACTCTGGTGGTAAATCAAAGCGTTCATTTGCGCCGCGATACGTTTGGCGTGAGGGACGCTGGTGGTCCATCGGTATCTCCAGCACCTCAGGCACGCCGGAAAGCTGTTGTCGCCAGAAATCCAGGTGTTCAGTAAGCACGTCCCCTTCTAAACGCTGTCTCTGCCAAACTGAGTAGTCGGGATACTGGACGGCCAGCGCAGGCAGCGGTGATGGCCGGGAGGAACAAAACGCGCTGTAAAGAGTACCCAGCTCGCGAAAAAGAACTCCAAATGACCACGCGTCGCTGACAATGTGGTGAAGATTCAGGATCAGCAGGTGGTCCATCTCCGCGAGTTTTATCAGCAAGACTCGAAACACTGGACCAGCCGCCAGATCAAACGGCCGCCTCGCTTCTTTCGTCGCCAGGTTTTCTGCTTTGTCCTCGCGAGACGCTCGAGGGAAGGAACTGAGGTCGACGACTGCAAACTCAACGGGCGCCGGCGGCGATACTGCCTGGATTGGTTGACCTTCGACCGCTGGAAAATGAGTCCGCAGCACCTCATGACGGGCGGCGATTTCATTGAGGCTCAGTTTGAGCGCTTCGACGTTGAGATTGCCGCTCAGCCGTACCGCACAGGGAGTATTGTAAAAAGGATTTTGGGGTTCAAGCTGATGCAAGAACCAAAGCCGCTGTTGCGCGAAGGACAACGGCAGTGGGCGGTCATGTGGAACGCGCTGCAAGCCGGCAGTCTCGCTCAACGGGGAGCGGCGCGCTTGCTCGATCTTCTCTGCCAGCGCAGCGAGAGTTGGCGCCTCGAAGAGATAACGCAATGGCAGCTCGACGGCAAATGAACTGCGTACGCGAGACATCAATTGAGTACCTAAAAGTGAGTGGCCGCCCCACTCGAAAAAATTATCGTTGCGATTGACCTGCGCGACACCGAGAAGCTCTCGCCAGATTTCCGCAAGCTTCTGCTCGGTTTCAGAAGTCGGCGACGATTCCGCATTCGGAGATTTTGTGAGTCGTCGTTCGCGGGTGACGACGTTGGGGATTTCAGCGGTCGGGATCTGCGCCAGCAGGCACTGCAAATCGGATTCCGGTCTGTTTGCGATTTCTGCGAGTAGATGCATAAAGTGGCGGATGATCGCACTTGCACCGTCTGGCGAGAAGCGGCGCCGGTCATACACAAGCCGCAAGATCAATTCAGGCGCCTCAGCTATCAGAAAAGAGATCGCATATCCCGTGTGAGCGCCAAACGATCGCGCTGTCTTAATGCGGAAGCCAAGTCCTGCAAACTGTTTCTCCGGCGATTCATGAGGGTAGTTCTCGAAAACGAGAATGCTTTCATAAAGCGGCGTCGCGCCCGGCACTTCGCTCCATTGGTGCACCTGGCCTGTCGAACAATACTCAAATCGTCGCAACTGTAGGTGCTTTTCCTGAAGCTGTTCGAGCCAGGTCCAAAGCGACTCGCGTGGGTCGATTGCAAGCCGCAGCGGGACAGTGTTGACGAAGAGTCCAACCATACCATCCACACCTTTTAAGTCCGGCGGCCGTCCGGAAAGTGTCGTGCCGAAGACGACCTCATCAGCACCACTGTAGCGACTCAATAGCAGCGCCCAAACACCGTGAACCAACGTGCTCAGCGTTACGCGATGATCTCTAACGAGCGTACGAATCTTTTCGGTGGTCGCTGCCGGCACAAGCACGCGATGAGTACCGTGCCGCTCTTCGCTGATGACCCCTGCTTCATCGAAGGTTTCTTTTCCGAGGACGGTCGGTCCCTGAAAACCTTTCAAAGTGTCGCGCCAAAATTGTTCTGCCTCGCCGGAGTCGTGCTGTTTGAGCCAGGAGATGTAATCGCGGTAAGGCCGCACCGGCGCGAGGGCAGGCTCCGCATTGCTCTCGAAGGCACGATAGAACGTCAGGAAATCGCGGTCGACGATCGGCTGGCACCAGCCGTCCATCAGAATGTGATGTAGGGTCCAGACAAACTGGTATTCGTTTTCAGAAGTTTGAAACAGTGCGAGACGCATCAACGGCGGTTTCGAAAGATCAAAGCCTCGCAGGCGATCAGCCTGCAAGTACGAGTTGAGCTCGTTCGTGGCGTCAGTACTGGAACGAAGATCGTGATGTTCGATCGAAACCTCAACTTCTCGCAACACGACTTGCAGAGGTTCATCCTGTTCTTTCCAAACAAAGCCGGTGCGCATGATTGAGTGGCGCCGGACGATCTCCTCCCACGCTCGCGTCAGCGCGGAAACGTTCAGCTTGCCTTCGAAAGTCCTGACCAGCTGCTCGATATGAATGCCCGAATCCGGAGACGAGACGGACTCAAACAGCATCCCTTGCTGCTGTGGGGAAAGTTGATAGATAGCTTCGACGTTCTTTGCGCTCATCTCTTAATCTTAGCCACAAAAAGGCACAAACAGCAGGAAACTAAGTTTGGAAACAGTGGCTCAGTTATCTTACTTTTGTGACCTTTTTGCCCTTTTGTGGTTAGCTCTCGCCTACCAGTCCCATCTCTTCCAGCACTTTTTGTAGTTGGTCATCACTGAGATCAACCTCAGCAAAATCCTCCGGAGCGAATGAGCCGGACTCAGGCAGGCGACAGCTTTCGATTAAGGCCCGCAAGTTGTCACTAAATGCCTGTGCCAGCTTTTCAATTGTTTCAACGTGATAGCGCTCGCGGCTGAAGGTCCAATCAAATTGCAACCGCCCGGCTCGAACCATTCCGTCAACAGCAATTAAATGCGACTGCGGCTGCGTGCCATCGCGCCACGGTCCAGTAGATTCGGTCGCCCCGGCAAACAAAGAAGCCGCTGGGAAAACCTGATCAAACTGCCCGAGATAATTAAAACTCACTTCCGGCTGCGGCAGCGACCGGAGCTTTTGTGCGCTGCCTCTTTCGTTGTCGAGGAAAGCAAGGACACCGTAACCGAGCCCACGACCTGGAACGCCTCTCAATTGCTGTTTGATCTCTTGTAGAGACTTACCGGGGTTTTCAGCGCTTATTTTTAATAACACCGGGTAAACCGAAGTGAACCAAGCGACGGTTCGCGAAAGATCCAGATCTTCAGCAAACTCTTCCCTGCCGTGCGATTCAAGGTCCACCAGCAGTTGTCGTTCGCCAGTCCATTTGGCAAACGCCATGACTAAGGCGGTCAGGAGTGCATCGCTGATTTGCGTACGGAACGTTGCCGGCACTTCCTGAAGCAGGGCCGATGTTTCGTCCTTCGTAAGTGAAACCGAAACTCGTCGACTGTTGCATACCGTCGGAGCAGCGCCGCGGCAGTCAACCGGCAGAGATCTAACATTTTGACGATCTGCGGCCAACCAGTAATTCAGTTCTCGGTCGAATTCACCGGCGCGGGCTGACGCGACCAGTTTCTCTGCCCATTGCTTAAAGGAAGTGGTCTTCGGCGGTAAGCGAACTTTTGTCTTGTGTTCAAGCTGTTCGTAGGCGGTTTGCAGATCTTCCAGAAGCATTCGCCAGGAGACCGCATCGACCACGAGGTGGTGAACTATTATCAGCAGTCGGTCTGGCGTTTCGTCACGCAACTTAAACAGAACAAACCGGGCCAGCGGTCCTTCACTGAGGTCCAATGTTTGTTGGAATTCAGCGGCGCGCGTCTCAATTACGCTCGTGTACTCTGATTGCGGTGACGACGATAGATCCTCAA
>Ga0075425_100005995_pt1 | contig 12683 bp, 11 predicted proteins | sample SoiMethybrSBSTD4_FD_75300 | JGI IMG/M metagenome (GOLD analysis project Ga0075425, IMG submission 75300) | Bulk soil microbial communities from a Populus tree surrounding site in Tennessee, USA - Soil MetaG P. TD hybrid SBSTD4 | ecosystem: Environmental > Terrestrial > Soil > Tree plantation...
GGAAGATACGCTTCGCGCAACGGTGCGGAAAATTGACCCGCAGTTGCCGCTCTACCAGATGCAGACGATGGAGAAGGCCATCTCGAAGAGCGAGGCGCCGCGACGCTTCAATACCGTGCTGATTTCCTCGTTTGCCATCGCTGCAGTGCTGCTCAGTGTTCTCGGGATCTATGGCGTGATTGCGTTCTCCGTGGCATTGCGCGAACAGGAAATGGCGGTGCGCACAGCGCTTGGCTGCCAGCGCTCCGGACTGATCCTGTTCATCCTGAGTTCCGGCGCCAGGCTGGCGGCTGTTGGCTGTGGCTTGGGTTTGCTTGGCGCCGTGGTCCGTTAATGAACTTCTAAGGAAATCCGCGACCATCAATATTGGACCTCTAATGGACCCAGACTTGGCTAGTGGCATGTCGCAGAGACAACGTTACTGCGGATGCGACGGGTCGGATCGGAATATTTCCACGGATCTGCCCGAGTTGCTCCATGATGCGGCCGACTCGGGCTAACAAGCCCAATCGCTATCTTCTCGGCTCATACCGCATCGCCACCGCCCCCGAGCCGAACTCCAGCCGGGTCACGAGCCTCAAGTCGACATGCTTCGAGAGCCCCGCGAACAACGTCGGCCCGTGGCCCGCTAGCCTGGGCTGCACCACGAACTCATACTCATCGATCAATCCCAGCTCCGCCAACGCCAGCGGGAGCTTCAGGCCTCCCACGAGCAGTCCCTTACCCGACTCTCGCTTGAGCTGCTGAACGGCCTTCCCAAGATCCCCGCGCACGAGTTCCGCGTTCCAATCGACCCGGTCCAGGGTGCTCGACACGACGTACTTCTTTGTTGCGTCGATCGTCCGGGCGAAGGGTTCCATCCAATCAGGCCTCGCTCCCGTCCGCACCGACGGCCGGAACGCTGCCTCCATCATTTCGTAAGTCACCCGGCCAAAGAGGAGGGCATCGGCCTGATCGAGGTTCTCGGCCGCGTGACGATGCAAGTCTTCGTCCGTGAACATTGCACGATGATCGCAGCACCCGTCCAATGTGACGTTGATGAAATACCGAAGAGGTCGCATGACGCAAGAGTACCGCCGATGAGGTAGACCAGCAAGGTTAGCCCGCTCCAGAGCTAGGAGCCACTCACGTAAGGCATGACGAGGACAATTTGAGGGCGGCTGGCGGCATGTCGCAGAGACAACGTTACTGCGGATGCGGCGGGTCGGATCGGAATATTTCCCACTGGATCGGCTTAGCGTTCGCTGAGTAGGCGTTGATAGAGCGGCGAAGCTTGCGGGTCAGATCCTTCACGCTGGTAAAGATTCCGCGAGCAATCACCTCGCGCTCGACCTTGGAAAACCAGCTTGATATCAAGATATTAAGCTCGCGAGCGCTCTCACGATCAAAGCGTGCATGCTCAATTGAAGGCTCAAGATGAACGATCAACAAAAGAAGGAGCAGTATTCTGGGGTGCGAGATCAAGAGTTCCGTGCGGCACTGGATCAGCATTGGGCGGCGTCCGATGCCAACGATTTTTGAAACGGAGCACCGCATCTATCACGAGGACGCGGTGCTGGAATACCCTGGTGCCCCATGGTTTAGCTCATCAAGATCCGCGACCCGACCGGAGCCGTGGACAACCATGGCTGCTTCAAACCGTCGCGGACCTTGCGGGGTCGAAGCAGTTACGACTAGTTGGTTAGCTCTGCCTTCGATTGCTGTTGCTTGGGCGCGGAGCTCAACATGGATACCAAGTTCTCGCGTCTTCTGCAGAAGCCTTTGCACCAAATCACAATCAAACGCCTCAAGTGGCCGCTCGCCTCGGTGCAGAACTGTGACTTGGGAGCCAGCCCGAGCAGAAAGGTGCGCAAATTCAAAGGAGATGTAATCGCCGCCGATGAAGATGACGCGGCGTGGCAGCGAATCCAGTTCGAGAAATTGATCACTTGTCGTGAAGTGTTCTTCGCCGGGAATATTCAAACGTTGTGGCTTGGCGCCCGTGGCGATCAGCACGTGCTTGGCTTCGAGAAGGTCAGCTCCCACCCGAATGCTGCTCGGTCCCGCGAAGGAGGCTGCACCGTGGAAGGTATCCATGCCAGCTTTGCGAAACCCGTCTTCGGTTCGCCGGGGTGCAGGGTCGGTGAAGGTTCTCTTGAAACGCATTAACTCGGGCCAGTGGATATGTGCTCCATCACCTTTGATACCCTTACCGCTCATTCGCCGTATCGCGTCAATGAGAACTCCGGTCCTAACCAAGACCTTCTTCGGATCACATCCGCGAAGTTGGCAGGTGCCTCCGAACGGTCGTGAGTCAACGACTGCAACCCGCCAACCTGCTATCCGGCATTTGTAAGCGGCAGCGGACGCAGCGGCTCCAGTTCCGATTGCGATCAAGTCAAACTGCGCGGCTGCCATCTCTGCGACTCCCACTTGTTCGTGCCGCTACTTCTGCTCTTCCGAAGGAAACCCGGCATCGGTGGTGGCCTTTATCAAAGCCTTGGTATCTGTTTTCGCGTCGTCAAACGTGACAACTGCCTCCCTTTTTTCGTATCGAACTTCGACTTTGGAGACACCGTCAACTTTGTTCAAGGCTTTCTTGACGGTGATTGGGCAAGCAGGGCATGTCATGCCCGGCACTTTCAGAGTCACAGTTGTTGACGCTGCCCAGGCTGCGGCGGTGAGTAAGGTGAGACTCAGAATCACAACGCAAAGTAGTCGATTATTCAAAGCAAACTCCTTTCCTTAATGACTTCAATAGAAAAACCGCACAAGGTACGGGTATGCAATTGCTACAACAACGAGACTGGCGCAGACCCAAAACATGACCTTGTAACCACGTCGCGTTTCCGGAACCGCACAGACTTCTCCTGGTTGGCACGCGTGCACTGGACGAAATATGGATCGCCCGGCAAAAAACAAAGCAATCAAGGCAATGCCTATAAAGATGGGCCGATACGGCTCTAAGACCGTCAGGTTCCCAATCCAGGCGCCACTGATTCCGAGAGACACCAAGACCAGCGGACCAAGGCAACAGGTCGATGCCAGAATCGCCGCTACTCCTCCAGCAAACAGTGCAGTTGCCCCCTTGCGATCCCGAGTTTTTTCTTTCGATTGCACGCGATTCGCCTTTACCTCGGCGCTCTGCGGATTTGCGCCTATTTGTTTGGCAATGGCCGCGGATATCAGTTCACGAGATGGCAGCCCTGTTCGAGTGCCATTATCTATATATGTGCGGCAAGTCAATCCAAATGCCACGACACCACGTGCCGAGGGCTCAATATCCATGCCATTGATGCGCACGCTAGGGGAGCCCAGGAAAGCGGTTGCTTCTGCCTTGTCCTGCGTATCGACTTCAACTTCGCGAATTTGGTCATGCAGCCCCATCTCATTCAGGGTTTCGCGAAGCCTTTCCACCGTGGGCAGGTGATTTGGACAGCCTTTGAAATAGAGGACCTCAACTTTCATCGACGAGACGCCTCAGTTCCTTCGAGCACGGGACAGGCGCAGGCTTTCTTCCCGCGGCGATGTTTCAAAGCTTGATTGCATTTGCGCAGGTCTGTCTGTAATTCGACTTGGACTTGCTGAAGTTCGTCAATCTTGACGGCAACTTCGGCAAGCTTGGCTTTCAGAAACCCGCGTACCGACTCGCAAGCATGGTCTTTATCACTTCGAAGGTGTGCCAGTCGGGCAATTTCTTTTAGAGAAAAACCTAGCGTTTGCATCTGGCGCACAAAACGCAGCCGCTCGACGTCATTCTCTGTGTAGAGGCGAAACCGGCCCCCTGTGCGAATCGGCGTTGGCAGGAGTTTGCGGCGTTCATAAAAGCGAATCGCGTCCACCGTGAGATGGCTGCGCTTCGCGAGTTCGCCGATTTGGAAAGCGGCTGTGGCCCCGTTGCGTGACATACCATAAGGATACAATCTAGAGCATGGTCCAGAGTCAAGCGTGTTCACCGATTGCACGGATGAGGCTGTGGTGCCGCTATTTTGGATGCGACGTGTATCGCCACTCGAAGAGGATCCAACCCACGGCCTTTGACCACAAGAACATTAGTCAGGCTTTGTGAAATAAGGGTAAAATTGAGCTGGAGTGAAACCCTTACGCAAAATCGTGGGCGTTCTGATGATGGGGCTGGTGTTCGGTTCACCAGTAATGGCGTGTCTCGTTCCAGACGCCGAGATGAGTGCGGCTGAGCGAGAATGCTGCAAACACATGGCTCAAGAGTGCGGCTCTATGAACATGCCGTCTTCGCACTCATGCTGCGAGACGGAAGTGCGTCAAGCCGCTCCCATGCTGCATGTCGAAAAGGCGCAGGCTGCTCCGCAAGTGACGGCAGCGATCATCGTAACTTCCCCTGCAGTGGCAGAAATACGCCCGTTTCACCTAACGTCAAGCGAAACGCACTCACCTCCTGAATCACCGCCCAGTTCTACATCCATCCTGAGAATTTAGTCCGGCTTTCGTCCGTTCCGGCATGCCGCCTTTGTGTGCCTGGCCCCTTAATAGTTTCTTCGGAGGAACGATGAAAGCCATTTTTGTTTGCGTACTTGTCTGTGCAGTTTCGCCATTTGCCACGCCTGCGGACGATCCATATGCGGCCGCTGCGCATGCATTGCTGCAGGAGCATTCGCACCCGGGTTCTGCTGTTACGCCGCTAACATTAGCTGAGCTTGAGCGGATCGCACTTCAGGGCAACCCGGAAATCCGACTCGCTGTGCGCAAAGTTGTCACTGCCGAGTCACACATCAGTGGTGCCGGTGCTTTGGAAGACCCATCGCTGATGTATCGCGGATGGCAGGTACCGCTACGCCAGCCGTGGGATTACAACGCCGCCATGAATATGTTCATGGTTGGCCAGAGTTTTCCTGGTCCGGGTAAACGTGGGCTGCGATCACAAATCGCGAGTGATGCAGTCGCGGTTGCCAAGGCTGAACTCGACACCAAGAGACGTGAGATTTCCGCGGGAGTTCGCAAAGACTTTTACGACCTGTTGCGCAATGCCGACGAACTAAAGATCCATGACGAGCAAGTATCAATCGCAAAGCAAGGCCTTGAAGCCGCGCGGATCAAGTATTCCGTAGGTAAAGTCCCGCAGCAGGATGTCCTGAAGGCGCAAGTCGCTTTAAGCAAACTAGTAGAGCACCTCGTGATGCTGGAGCAGGATGCCGAGCTTGGGCGCGCCGCGCTCAACGCACTGCTGGGTCGCAATCCCGAGTCGCCAATCGAGGTCACCGGAGAATATGAGCTTCCGGCACACCTTCCATCCGTAACTGCACTCGAAGAGTCAGCTCTTACGAACCGGCCTGAACTCGCCGCTCGCTTCGCTGCAATCACGCAGGCACAAGACCAACTGAAGCTGGCAAGGAAGGCGTACACTCCCGATTTTTACGCTAGTGTCGGTTACATGCTGATGCCGACCGGCTCAGAGCACCGTAACAACTACATGATTGAAGGCTCGATGAGCCTGCCCTGGTTGAATCGTCGCAAACACGACACGGAAATCAGCGAGGCGCAATCAGGAGTCTCCGAACAAGAAGCCGAATTCGAAGCTGCGCGGCTGATGGTGTTTCAACAGATTCAGAGCGCGCTCGTGCGCGCGCGAGCGGCAAAGAAGCTTGTCGATCTGTACCAAAACACTCTCCGACCGCAAACTGAAGCGGCGCTACGGTCAACTGTGATCGCTTACGAAAATGATCGCACTGACATTCTGAGCCTTCTCGACGGCCAAAATACAAGTCTCGACGTAGATTATTCGTATTTTCGCGCGCTAGCCGAGTTCGAGCAGCGCATGGCGGAATTGGAACTTGCTGTGGGAGCCCCCATTGCTCGAAGCACTCAGGGCGTCGCTGAGGAGGTGTCACGATGAAGACTTATCGGAATGCATTCATTTGGACGCTGGGAGTGGCAGCGGTACTCGCCGTCGGTTTGATCTACTTCTGGTCAAAGTCTCGTCACAAGGAAACTCCGCAACAGCCCTCTCCCACACCTCAGGCTGCGTCCGGACAAATGGAAGAAACGCAGCCCGCAAAATCTGTGATGACGAACGAATCGCAACCGACGCTTGCACCAATCCAGCTTTCACCACAGCGGTTGCAGAGCATCGGCGTGGAATTCGCGACCGTTCAGCGGAAGCCGTTGCGCGATTCACTGCGTGTCAGCGGCAACGTTGACATTGACGAAGAACGGCTGGCATACGTGCAGACGCGTTTCCCAGGTTGGATTCAGAAGGTCTTTGCCGATGCTACCTACCAGTACGTTGGCAAAGGGCAGCCCCTGTTCACGATTTATAGCCAGGAACTGGTGAGCACAGAACAGGAATTCCTGCTGGCGCTGAAGAACAAGCAATCCTTAGTGAAAGGTCAGACCTCAAGTGCGTCACAAGAAGGCGATTGGCTGGTCGAGGCTGCACGTGGCCGCTTACAGCAGTGGAACGTGCCTGAGCGCGAGATCGCTCAGGTTGAGAGAACCGGGCAGGTACAACGTGAGATCAACGTTGAGTCTCCCGTATCGGGTTACATCACGGAACGCAACGCGCTGCCGAATCAGTTCGTTCAGCCAGAGACCAAGCTCTACACGATTGCAGACCTCTCGCAGGTCTGGGTTTACGCGCAGGTATTCCAGACGGACGTGGGTCGCTTAAGAGCCGGCGATCCCGCGACTGTCACTGTGGATGCCTATCCCAGCCGCGTCTTTCGAGGACGAGTGCATCAGGTCCTGCCGCAAGTTGACCCGAACACGCGCACGGTTCGTGTGCGGCTCATCTTCAACAATTCGGGCCTATTGCTCAAGCCGGGCATGTACGTGAATGTTGATCTTGGATTGCCTCTCGGAATGCAGCTAGCCATTCCAGCTTCAGGCGTTTTGCAATCGGGCACGCGGCAGATCGCGTTCATTGACCACGGCAATGGCTATCTTGAACCGCGCGAAATCCAAATCGGAACTCGCGTCGGCGATGACTTGATCGTGCTGAACGGATTACGCGCCGGAGAGCGCATTGTCAGTTCCGCGAATTTCCTTGTGGATTCGGAGAGTCAGCTTCAGGCTGCGGTCGGCCAGTTCGCTCCGCCTCCGCCGGGAGCAGGCGGTGCGGGCGGAACCGCGGCCGTACCGATGCCGCAACAGAACGCGATTCTCGAGTTTTCGTCTGAGCCTTCTCCCCCACATAAGGGAGACAACCTCTTCAGAGTAAGACTTACGGACTCCTCAGGTAGGCCCATCAGCGGCGCGCAAGTGAGTGTCACCTTCTATATGGCCGCAATGCCCGCTATGGGAATGGCAGCAATGCGAACGACGGCCTCACTGACTGACAAAGGCAACGGCTTGTATGAAGGCTCAGGAAAGCTAGAGAGCGGCGGCACCTGGCAGGTAACGATGACAGCAGCGCAAAACGGACAGACGCTCGCCTCGAAACAGATGAACGTGACCGCCACGGGAGGCATGTGATGATCTCCCGCGTAATTGAAAGGTGCGCTCGCAACCGCTTTCTTGTGTTCACCGGCACAGTCCTGCTGGTGCTCGCTGGCATCTGGTCACTACAACATGTTCAGCTTGACGCGCTGCCCGACATCTCTGACGTGCAGGTCGTTATTCATACCGAATGGGCGGGGGCGCCTCCCAACATCATTGAAGACCAGGTCACTTATCCTCTGGTCACCACGTTCCTTGCGGCGCCAAACGTAAAGGCGGTGCGTGCGCAAACGATGTTCGGCGATTCGTACGTATTCGTCATCTTTGAAGACGGAACCGATTTGTATTGGGCGCGTTCTCGCGTTACTGAATATCTGCAGCAACTCACGGGGCGTTTGCCTTCTGGCGTCCATCCTGTAATCGGGCCAGATGCGACTGGCGCGGGTTGGGTTTACGAATACGTGCTGGTGGACCACTCACACCAACGGAGTCTCGCAGACTTACGCAGTTTGCAGGACTGGTATTTGCGCTACCAGTTCGCGACTGTTCCAGGCGTGGCGGAAGTTGCAACCATCGGTGGCTTCGTTCGGCAATATCAGGTAAAGCTCGACCCGAACAAACTCTTGGCTTACGGTGTACCTCTTTCAATGGTGATTGACCGTGTTCAGCAAAGCACGAATGAGGTTGGCGGCAACGTGCTGGAGATGAACGGCGCCGAGTACATGATTCGCGGTCTCGGTTATCTGCAGTCACTCGATGACTTGCGCAAAGTGTCTGTAGGAGCGAAAAACGGGACACCGGTCCTTCTTAGCGATTTAGGCTCTGTCTCTTTTGGGCCGGATGTTCGGCGAGGACTTGCGGAGTGGAATGGCGAAGGCGAGACCGTGGGCGGCATCGTGGTAATGCGCTTCGGCCAAAATGCGCTCAGGGTGATTGATGGAGTGAAGGGCAAGCTGGCTGAAATCAAGCCGTCGCTGCCTCCGGGCGTAGAAGTGGTTGCGGGTTACGACCGCTCTGGGCTCATTAACGAATCGATTCGGACGTTGCAGAGGGATCTGATCGAAGAAGCGATTATCGTCAGCCTCGTCACGATCATCTTTCTGTTTCATTTCCGTTCGGCATTGATTCCCATTCTGACATTGCCTATCGCGGTCGTTGCTTCGTTTCTGCCGATGTACTACCTGCACGTCACCTCGAACATCATGTCACTGGGTGGGCTTGCGTTGGCGATTGGAGTCTTGGTGGACGCGGCCATCGTGATGGTGGAAAACGGCTACAAACATCTTGCCGAGCGTCAGGAATCGATTGCAACAGATGGTGGGGCGAAAGGGCCTGCGCTGATGGCGAGAGAAGCCCGCGAGCTAACAGGACATGAGCGGCGGCAGATTCTTCTCAATTCCGCAAAACAGGTTGGACCGGCGATCTTCTATTCGCTCCTCATTATTGTCGTATCGTTTTTGCCTGTGTTCCTGCTGGAAGCGCAGGAAGGACGCATGTTCCGTCCGCTCGCTTGGACTAAGACCCTTTCTGTCGGATTTTCATCGTTGCTGGCAATCACGCTCGTACCAGTGCTGATGATGATCTTCATTCGCGGACGCCTGCGATCCGAGAGCGCAAATCCTATCTCGCGGTTCACGCAAGCGCTGTATCTACCGGTGCTGCGCCTGGCATTGCGGTATCGAAAGACGACTATCGCGATCAATCTGGTCTTTCTTGCGGTTACGGTTCCGCTGATATTTCGTATCGGTAGCCAATTCATGCCGCCGTTATTTGAGGGATCATCCCTCTTCATGCCAACGGCGCTTCCGGGCATCTCGATCACCCAAGCGGGGCTCTTGCTTCAGGAGCAGGATCGGATCATCCGCACGTTTCCCGAAGTGGAAACTGTCTTCGGTACGGTTGGGCGCTCGAACAGTGCTACCGACAATGCTCCATTAGACATGTACGACACTACCATCATGCTGAAGCCGCGAGACCAATGGCGGACTGGCGTGACTTACGAAAAGCTGATCGCTGAAATGGACGAGAAGCTCCAACTTCCGGGCCTCTCCAACACCTGGACTATGCCGGTGGAGAATCGACTTGACATGGAGCTGACCGGAATCAAAACGCCCGTGGGGCTGAAGGTACAAGGGCCGAATCTCGACCAGATTCAACAAGTCGGAGCACAGATCCAGCAGGCTCTTGCTGGTATGCCCGAGATGCGGTCGGCATTTGCCGAGAAGGTCGCACAGGGTTTGTACGTCAACATTGAGGTAAATCGTGATGAAGCGGCACGCTATGGGCTGACTGTTGCAGACGTGCAACGAGTTATCACCTCGGGCATCGGTGGAATGAATGTCACTGAAAACGTAGAAGGTCGCGAGCGCTACCCCATCAATGTACGCTATGAACGAGACTTTCGCGACAATCCTCAGGATCTTGGGCGAGTTCTGGTTGCAACTTCTTCCGGCGCACAAATTCCAATCTCGCAAGTTGCCCGAATATCGTTTTCTCACGGCCCTACGATGATTCGCGATGAAGATGGCGCGCTTACAGGGTATGTGTACCTTGACCTAAACACTCGGAATTACGGAGGCTTCGTTCAGAGGGCGGATCGCTTACTGCGTGACAAGCTGCATTTGCCTGCCGGATACACGTATCGCTGGGCCGGTGAATACGAATTCGAGCTGCGTGCCAAGGAACGGTTAAAGGTCATTCTGCCCGTGGTCTTTTTCGTCATTTTCCTGCTTCTTTATCTCGTTTTTCACTCGGCGACAGAAGCAGCGGTTCTGATATTTCCGACGCTATACGCGATGACTGGCGGTCTCATTCTGCAGTGGCTGCTCGGATACAACTTCAGTGTGGCGGTCTGGGTAGGATACATCGCTCTGTTTGGTATCGCGGTCGAGACGGGAGTGGTGATGGTCGTTTACCTTCACGAAGCATTGCAGCGTCGGCTTGATCTGGGAGCCGTCATGAGCGAGGCCGACATAGAGCAAGCTGCAATTGAGGGGGCGGTGCAGCGACTCCGCCCCAAATTGATGACCGTCATTGCGGTCCTGGCTAGTCTCGCACCTATCCTTTGGGAGAGCGGAATTGGTTCCGACGTCATGAAGCCAATAGCCGCACCGATTGTGGGCGGAATGATCACGTCAACCATACACGTTCTGATTCTGGTGCCAGTCTTCTTCGTGCTGTTGAAAGAGCGAGCCTTGCGGCGCGGAATACTGACCAGCAATGAATTGCAAAAGGGTACTGATTTTCAAATACAGAAGGAGCATGTGTGAAACGCAAATTGATGACAGCAATTATTTTCGGCAGCCTCGCCGTTGCAGGTTTTGCTCAGTCGGAACAAGCGCAGACCTTCACCGGCGTGGTCTCCGACAATATGTGTGGCAAGCAGCACATGGCAAAGGACAAATCCGCTGCTGAACGTACTCGCGAATGCGTGAAGGCGGGTTCAGATTATGCCCTCGTCGTTGGCGATGAGGTATATACCTTGAAAGGCGACAAACGACAGATCGACAAATACGCCGGCGAGAGAGCGGTCGTAACAGGCACGGCGAAGGGTGAGACGATTAACGTGAATTCCATTTCGGCTCCAAAGAAATAAACATGTCCAGTTCAGTGTTGAACATTAAAGAACGAGCGGCGTTGGTTGAAACGGGCAAACGTCTTCAATACTTCACGATTGTTTGGAACAGTCTGGAAGCGCTCGTCGGGGTCGTTTCGGGGCTGATTGCCGGAAGCATTTCGTTGGTCGGCTTTGGATTTGACTAGCGTTATCGAAGTCACTTCGGGTGAAGCGGTCGGTCCTTTGGCGCATGCATCTTGATCATCCCGAGCGGCGAGAACGGGCGGAACAAGCATCGCTACGGATCGTCGGCGGTTGTTTCATCTCGCTCGCAGCCTACATCGCGGTTGATGCCTTAGAGTCGCTGTATCGACATGAACAACCGGCTCGTTCGATTCCGGGAATGATACTGGCCATCGTGTCGTTGATTGTGATGCCACTTCTTGCACGGTCCAAAACGGCGAGTTGGAAAGGAGCTCAACAGCGGTGCCATGCAGGCTGATGCCACACAAACAGAATTTTGTACGGATTTATCCGCAATCCTGCTGTTCGGTCTCGCGATGAATTGGCCGTTGGGCTGGTGGTGGGCGGACTCAACACCGGCATTGGCCATGGTATAGCCGCTCTGCTGGCGTGAACTCTGATAGTCGTTCACAAGCTGCCATTCAGCGTTACTCGTACAGCAATTTGCACGTAACCAACAATTATCTGCAGGCCACGGCGGAAACCAAGCGCCTGGCACAGGACAAACTGGTAGACGCGATAGTACCGGCTGGCTTGTTGTCGGGAAGCAAATCGAACCTGGTTCAATGATGCAGAAACGGCTTTATTGGACCCAAACAGACCCGGATTGCTTTTGCTGGGTCACCGTAAACCATTCAAGGGAATGGCGGGGACGACGGGACTCGAACCCGCGGCCTCTGCCGTGACAGGGCAGCGTTCTAACCAACTGAACTACGTCCCCACTCGCCAAATCAACGAGATGCGAAATAACCAGTGTTTATGCGGCTTTGCACAAATTGCATATTGTGCACCCATTGCCTTCCGTTGCCTAAAAGAGCGCTCTTACCGGCTGAACCGCCTCCAAACCGCCTACAAATTTCTGACCGGGCTGCCGCATTGACCGAGACGATTTCCGCCGATAGCCAAGAAGGAAACACAGGAAAACCTCGCAAAAACATCCTAACAGCTTCCCTTCCAGCGGGAAAGGGCGCGTCGCAGTTTTCGACGGACCTGCGATTCTAGCGATTTACAGCCTTCTTCGAAGTCACCCACGATTTTGTGATCAGCCGCAGACAGGGTGTTGCCTCAACTGACGTGAACTGGACCGGCCCGCATCGCTTGTCTCTCAAGATCTCAAGCATGATTCCTTCCGCAATTCAGTCCAACCGAACCGCTGAACTTCCCTCCGTGGCATCGCCGTGAAAGACCCGGTTAACGGGTAATTGATTGAAAATACGCGACGCGGGTGGCTCCCAAAAGGTATTAAGTAGTGGCTGGCACTGATTCGTGGAACATGTTTGGACCATGACTCTGAGCCGTCGATCTGAGTCTTGACGCGACACTGGCCCATCCGTCTCTTTGAAAACTCTGCTCAACGCCTCTTTAGGCCAGGAGACCGCCATCGATGTTGAGGAGCGTACCAGTGACGTAAGAAGCTTCAGGGCTCGCAAGGAACACCACGCCCGCAGCGATTTCCTCGGGGCGACCATATCGCCCGAGCGGCACTGTCGCAATC
>Ga0075425_100005996_pt1 | contig 12682 bp, 8 predicted proteins | sample SoiMethybrSBSTD4_FD_75300 | JGI IMG/M metagenome (GOLD analysis project Ga0075425, IMG submission 75300) | Bulk soil microbial communities from a Populus tree surrounding site in Tennessee, USA - Soil MetaG P. TD hybrid SBSTD4 | ecosystem: Environmental > Terrestrial > Soil > Tree plantation...
ACCGTCTTGCCCTTGAGCCATTCGGTGGCCAGGCTCGACGACGCGATCGCGCTGCCGCAGCCGAAGGTCTTGAACTTCGCGTCCTCGATCACGCCGGTGTCGAGGTTGACCTTGATCTGGAGCTTCATCACGTCGCCGCACTCCGGCGCCCCGACGAGGCCCGTCCCCACGCCCGGCATATCCTTGGTGAAGGAGCCGACGTTGCGCGGGTTGTTGTAGTGATCGACGACCTTGTCGCTATAAGCCATGGCCCGCCCCCCTTACTCGGCCTTCCAGTGGATGGACTTCAGATCCACACCCTCTTTCGCCAGCTCGTAGAGCGGCGACATCTCTCGCAGCCGCTTGACCACCTCGATGGTCCGCGCGCCGACGTGCTCGACTTCCTCCTCGGTGGTGAACCGGTGCAGGCTGAACCGGATCGAGGAGTGCGCCAGCTCGGCGCTCGCCCCGAGCGCGCCGATGACGTAGGACGGCTCCAGCGTCGACGACGTACAGGCCGAGCCCGACGAGAGCGCGCTCTCCTTGTTGAGCCCCATCAGCACTGACTCGCCCTCGACGTACGCGAACGAGATGTTCAGGTTGTGCGGCAGCCGCCGCTCCGGATGCCCGTTCAAGTACGCCTCGTCGACGTTCGAGAGGATCTTGTCTTGCAGATGGTCGCGGAGCTTGGCCAGCCGCGCGCCCTCCTCGCCCATGACCTCTCCGCAGATCTCGGCTGCGCGCCCGAACCCGACGATGAGCGGCACCGGGAGGGTTCCCGAGCGCATACCCCGCTCGTGGCCGCCGCCGTCGATCAGGGGCGCGATGCGCACGCGCGGCGCCTTGCGCCGGACGTAGAGCGCGCCCACGCCCTTCGGGCCGTAGATCAGGTGGGCCGTGCACGACAGGAGATCGATTCCCGCCGCCTCGACGTTCACCGGGATCTTGCCGACGGCCTGGGTGGCGTCGGAGTGGAAGATGATCCCCTTCTCCTTGGCGAGGCGGCCGATCGCCGCCACGTCCTGGATCGTGCCGATCTCGTTGTTCGCGAACATCACCGAGATGAGGATGGTCTTGTCGGTGATGGCCGCGCGGATCGCCTCGACGTCGACCAGCCCGTCCGGCCGGACCGGCACGTACGTCACCTCGAAGCCCTGCCGCTCCAGGCGCTTGCACACGTCCAGGCTCGCCCGCTGCTCGATGGCGGTCGTAACGATGTGGTTGCCCTTCTCCCGGTACATCTCCGCCACGCCTTTGATGGCGAGATTGATCGACTCGGTTCCGCCCGACGTGAAGACGACTTCCTTTGGGTCCCGGGCGCCGATGAGCCGCGCGATCTGCTCGCGCGCGCGGTCGACCGCGCTCTCGGCCTCCCAGCCGAACGAGTGATTCCGGCTCGCCGGATGACCGAACTTCTCCGTGAAGTAGGGGATCATCGCGTCCACCACCCGCGGGTCGACGGGTGTGGTCGACTGCGAATCCATGAAGATCGGGAACTTCACCGCCATCAGGCTGTCTCCGTCTCTCGTTCTGGGGCCGCCATCACCGTATCGCCAGTGTCTCGGGCACGTTCTGGTTGCTCAGCTCGGCCAGGCTCATGGAGTCGAGCAGATGACTGATCGCCGTCTGCAGCTTCTGCACCGGCCGCTTGAGGTTGCAGCGCAGCTCCTGCGGACATCCGCCGTGGTCGAGACAGCTCACGATGCTGATCGGTCCCTCGAGCGCCCTGACGACCTCCCCCACCGAGATGTCGTTCGGGCGACGCGTCAAGACGTACCCGCCCTTGGGCCCGTTCTGGCTGACGATCAGCCGGCGCTTGGCGAGCCGCTGGAGGATCTTCGCGAGCAGCTCGGGGGGAATACCGAACTCCTCCGCGATCCGCTTGGCGCTGACGGCGCCGAGCCCGTCGTTACAGGCGATGTAATGGATCGCCATCAGCCCGTAATCAGCGCGCTTCGTAAACCGGAGCATCGTTGCGGTCCCCTTATCCCCGACTCTTTCTATCGCCGACTATTTCGGTCGTATTCTCACACAGCTCCCACCATGCGTCAACCGGAAATGCTTGTTACGACTGGGGCATTTGATGCGGCTGGGCCGAAGAACCGAGGCGGGCGCCGTCCTGGCTGGCCCCGGCGCCAGCCTCAATCACCGCGACCCGCCCGCTCGAACCCAGGCTGCTGGAACGGTAAATTAGTACAGTATTCCAATAGGATCACTTCGGTATTCGAACAGATGAGGTGAGGTGGGCGTCCCGGACATGTTGCCCTTCTGGCTTGGCCGGTCGGGAGCAGCGCTCACCCCTCAGGCCAGGCGCTCCGGAACTCGGCAGCCGAGACCTCGGGCCGGGTCTCGTTGACGAAGATACCGCCGACCCGATTGGCCTGCTCGGGCTCCGGCACGATCTCGATGTGCCAGTGATAGTCGTCACGGATGGTCGCCCAGTCCCCTTGCAGGATGCGGGAGCGAAGGTTGGGAGCGGTGTGGAGCGTCATCTCGTAGCCCGGGTCGCCAAATCGGTGAGCCAGCACTCCGAAGTATTCGGACAGGAGACGCGCCAGGTCCCCCGCCGTCTCGGGGCGGAGCGCCTCCTCGAACGAGCAGCCGTGCTGGCGCGGCACGATCCACGTCTCGAGCGGCACCCGCGGCGCATAGGGCACGACGGCCGCGAAGGCCGGTGTGAGCCGCACCACTCGCTCTTCGGCGCCGATCTCCTGGCGGAGGAGGTCGCAGTAGAGGCAGCGGCGCTTGTACTGGTAGTACTCGCGCGCCTCGCGCAGCTCACGGCGCGTCTCGTCGAAAACGATGGGAATCGCCGTCAACCGCGAGTACGGATGGTGGCTCGCGACCCCGGGCTTCTTGTGGCGGCGCGACACCAGGATGTCGCGAATCTGCCCGTCGCGCTTTAGATCGAGCAGTCGGTCGCGATACATCCACAGCACGGATTCGATGGCGCTGGGCTCCATCGTCGCCAGCGTGTCGTCGTGCCGCGGCGACTCCACCACCAGCTCGCTGGCGCCGCGCGGATTGATCATGTCGAACATGCCGACACCCTCGCGCACCAGCTCCCACTCGATCCGGAAATACGCGTCCGGCTCGGGCACGACGCGAACGGTCCACCCTGGACCGTTCGGCGTCGAGCCCTCCGGACGATAGGCAGCGATTTCCGGTCCGGTCAGGTGCTCCGCGCCTGGGCAATACGGACAGTCCGTCTGGGGCGAGGGCTTGGCCTTGGGACGAATGAGGATCCAGTGTCCGCGTGTCGGGTCCTTCCTCAGCTCGTCCACGCGATCTCCCGGAGCCTCGAGGGCATCGTAATCATGATACTCGTGGCGGCGGCACGCCCCGGCATACATTCCCAGGGACGCGGCGCGCGCAAAATGTCGACTCCCGCGGCTGCGGGGGCTAGTCCTTGATCTGCGACTTGAGCTTCTTCAGATGCTGGCGCGCGACGTCGACCCAATCTTTCTCGGTGGCCAGCGGCGATGCGACCTCGATGTACTTCTCCCACTGAGTCATGGCGGCGCGGGGATCGACCTTCTCGTAGACGAGCGCGAGGTTGTACATCGCACCGGTGTGCTTGCCGTCGATCTCGATCACCCGCCGGTACTCCTCGATAGCCTCCTTATAAAGCCCCTTCTCCTCGTATACCTCCCCCAAGCCCATGCGCGCGTCGACCGAACGGGAATCGAGCTCGATGGCGCGCTTGTAGGCGGTCACCGACTCGTAGTAAAGCCCTTTTTCGCCGTAGTAGATCTTCCCGAGGCTCATGTGCACCTTCGGGTTGACGGGGTTGTAGACGAGCGCCTTCTGGTACGCGGCGATGGCACCGTCGATGTCGCTCTTCGCGGCCTTCGCGTCGCCGAGCCCGACGTACGCGTCGGCGAAGAACGGACGCAGCTCGATGGCCTTGCTGTACGCCTCGATGGCCTGATCGAAGAGCCGGCGCGGCTGAGACAGGAACAGGTCGCCGAGCGCCTTGTAGGGCTCCGGGTAGGACGCGTCGGCTTGCGTGGAGGCACGGAACTGCGCCGCCGCCTTCCACCGGTTGCCGAGCGCCGAGTGGACGACGCCGAGCGTGTAGTGCGCGACGACGAAGCTTGGATCAGCCTCGATCGCCCGCGACAGCAGATCGACCGCCGCCTCATTGCTCTCCTGATCGCCCCGCGCGGCCGCGATCTGGCCGCGGGCAAACAGCTCGAAGGCTCGCGGCACCCGCGTCGGACGCGCCGCTTTCTCGATCCGAGAGATCTCGATATCGGTGAGGCTGACGTTGAGGGCCCGCGCGTACCAGACCGGCAGCGAGGCGAGCCGCCCGAGCAGCTCGCCATCCGGCGTCGTCACCGGCTCCAGGTTCGTGATCGCGTCGCTGCCGCTCGCCTTCACCTCGAGGAGCCTCGGCAGAACCGCGAGGTCCCCGGTGCGGCGCTCGATCCGCCCGAACAGGACGGCGTCGGCGCGCACGGCCCGCGCCGCCTGGGCGACGGCCGCCTCGGTCCAGGTGTCTGGCTGTCCGGCCCCGCGCAAGCGCACGCGCTCGATCTGGACGAATGCGGGGTGCTGGGTCAGACCAAGACCGAGAATCTGGCTGACCCCCTCGCCCATCCACTGCTCTTCGCGCTCGAGCGGCGTTGCGTCGAACGGCACGATCAGTACGACGCGCAGCTTGGAATCGGCGTGCGTCGCCGCGGGACACAGCGCGAGCAGGAGCCCGGCCATGGCAATGAGCAGGCGCCACCACGAGTCGAGCCGACGCATCACGGGCCCTCCTTCCGCCGAGCACCTCGACGGACGAGCGACGCCACCCGCGCGAGCGCGCCTGGACCGACACGCCGCAGGGCGATATCCGGAACCAGCAGCACCGCGACCAGGCCGACGAGCCAGGGCCAGATATCGACCGCGATCCGAGACTGCCGCCGCGACTTCAAGAAGGCGTCCGGCGGCTTCTCGAGCGGCCCCCCGCCCGTGAGCTCGGCCAGCTCGCGCAGCAGGGGCTCGTCCACGCCGAGGTCGCGAAGCTCCTGAGCATACGGTACCACCAGTCCGGCGAGCTGTGAGCCGACCACGCGATCGTTCCGGCGCTGGGACATCCCGACGAGGTAGACACCTTCCTGGCCGGCCGGGAACCGGCCGCGATAGCGCCCGGGGCCGATCTGCTCGAGATCGATCACCGTCCGCTCGCGGTTGGGCGAGACGACGCCCACCTGCGAGTCGAGGAAGTTGATGAACTCGCCTTTCGGATCGACGGCGTCGACCACGATCTCGCCTGTGTTCTCCCGCCGTTCCACGACCGCGACGGTGTCGCTGCGTGAGCCGCTCCGGAGCGTCCAGCGAATCAGCTGGGACCAGAACCGGTTGAAGTCCTTCCACCGCAGCCACAGCACGCCCCACTTGGCCTTGGCGTCCGACGTGAACGCCACCGAGCGGCCGAGCCCGTAGCGCCACGTCGCCAGGACGGGGTCTTCCTGGTGGCTCATCAGGACCAGGTCCGCCGTCGACTTCAGCGAGCTGGCGACGTAGCCGCCGAGCGGCGGCACGTTCTTCCAGTCGATCTCCTGGACCGCCTCGTGGCCGGGCGACGTGAGCTGCGGCTTGAAGGGCTGCTCGACGAGCGACGCCTTCGAGGCGAGCTGGGTCTCGAGCGTGAAGATGCGCGGGATCGTCTGCGAGTCTTCGGTGTAGTAGAAGCGGCCCTTCCCCCACTTGGCGACGTCGACCATGAGCTGGACATCGGCGTCCTTGCCGATCGCCACGGTGGAGACGGTGATCTTGTCCTTCGCCATCCGCCGCAGGAGCCCCTGGAAATCGCCGCGCGTCATCTGCCCGTCGGACAGGAAGATCACGTGCTTGAGCAGGGCCGGTCGGTCGAAGAGGACCTGGTACGACTCCTTCAGGGCCGGATAGCCGTCAGTGCCGCCGCCCGCCTTGATCGTCGCGATGGCGTGATGGATTGCCGCCTTGTCCTTGGCCGGACGCACCGACGCATCCCAGATGAACTCGGTGTCCCAGCTCATGACGCCGACCTCGTTCCGCTCGTCGAGCAAATCGACCACGAGATGGGACGCTTCCTTGGCGAGGTCGAGCTTCGTGACCTTCTCGTCGGTCGACATGGCCATCGAGCCAGAGCGGTCGATCGAGAGGACCACGGCGAGGCTCGGGATCTCGACCTTCTGCTTGACCTCCATGGTGACCGGCAGCGCTTCCTCGATGGGCGTGCGGTAATAGCCGCCCAGCCCGAAGCTCTCCTCCCCGCCGACCATGACGAGCCCGCCGCCGTAGTCCCGCACGTAGTCGCGGATGTAGGTCATCTGCTGGCGCGTCAGCTTGAGCGAGGAGACGTTCGACAGCACCACGCCGTCGTACTTCTGGAAGCCGGCCAGGTCCGCCGGAATCTGCGGCGGCTCCACCACCGTGACGTCGATGTTCTGCGAGCGCAGCGCACCGGCCAGCGACTGGGCGTGGCTCCGCTCCTTGTCGGCCAGGAGCACCTGGGGGCGGCCGCGGACGACGACGGCGCCGACGGCCCGGTTGTTCTCCTCGATCGTGTCGCCGTCGACTTCCACCGCCGCCTGGTACACATGGATGCCGCTGGCGTCGAGCGACTGGCGATAGCTGAAGACGTTCTTGCCGGCGGTCAGCCGAACGACCTGCGAGCCGAGAAACTCACCGTTGCGGAAGAGCGAGAGCCGTCCCTCGGTATCGCGGTAGCTCCACACGACGACTTTGGCCTGGAAGGGCTCGCCGAACTTCACCTCGTGCGGCAGCACCATGGCCTCGGCGACGACCTCCTGCGTGAAGGTCAAGGGCGCCGGGACGTAGTAGATATCGGCGCCCGCGTCCTTGGCGGCCTGCGCCCCGGCCAGCGCGTTGCCGGAGTTTTGGCGGCCGTCCGTCAGCATGACGATTCGGTTGGCCTGGCCCGGCGGCAGCATCGCGAGCGAGAGCTGGAGCGCCTGGAAGATGTTCGTGCCGCGACCGTCGACCTGAGCCTTCGGGCGCTCGATCGACGGGCGGCTGGCCAGCGGCTGATCGACCACCGCCTGATCGCCGAAGGCGATCAGGCTGTTGCGGTCGCCGCTCTTCATCGACTTGCCGGCATCGGCAACGAACCGGTAAGCCCGCTCGCGCGACGCGAGGCTCACGCTGTCGGAGAGGTCGAGCAGGAATACGACGTTCATCCGATCGACCCAGCGCGGGAGCGTCGGCCGGAGCAGCGACAGAGCCAGCACCACGACCAGCGCAGCGCGCAGCGCCAGGGCCCAGCGGTCGCCGATGCCGGCGGGCACCCGGAGCCGGCCGGCGCTCTGCCGCCGCCAGTAGAGCGCGCCCTCGACGACGAAGATGAGCAGCGCCAGGATGACGAAGAAGGGCCAAAGCTCGCGCTGCACGGGCACCGGCGCGGCGGCGGGTCCGTGCGCCGTCGCCACCGGGAGCGGGTGCGGCGTCAGGTTCGACTCGTCGGCGTCGGCGAGGTTCACGGCCACACGGGTTTCGCCCCGCGATGTCGCCAGCGTGTAGACGCCCGTCTCGTCTGTTTCGGTGAAGCTCACCATCCCGCGGGTCACCCGGCCCTGAACGGTACGGCCGCTGGGCGTCGTCACCGTGACGGTCGTCACGCCGTGCGGCGCCGGCAGGAGAATCGGCTGCCCGGTCGCGAACTGGAAGCTCGCCTGGTCGAGCCCCGCCGGATGCAGCCAGCGCAGCGTGTTCGAAAGGACCAGCGGGAACGCGATCCGCAGCGGGAAGTCGGTCTTGAACAGATCGAAGCCGACGAACAGAGCCTTCCGGTCAGCTTCCTCGAGCGCGTAGACGAGTGGGCCGCCCACCGCCTCGACCACAGGACGACCGGCGGCCAGCGGCCGGATACGCATCGCGTCCTCGATGGTCACCTTTGCGAACTCGACGTGACGCATGACCGGATGCGAGCGATCCCAGTCCATGATGGTCGGCCGCTCGAGCCTTCCGAGCACCTCGAGCGGAACGTCGGGCGGCACGACGTTGACGAAGACGAACCGGCCCGCGCCGACCCGCGCCGGGGTCACCGAATCCAGCACGACGACGTCCGCGTCGCCCATGCCGCCCTGATACTGGTCGGGCGTGCGGACCTCGAGCGACACCTGTGGATCGGTCTTCAGGACCTTCTCGAGGAACAGGTTGCCGGCGCTCACGAGCATGACCGCGATCTTCCGCGGCGGCGGCAAGACCGCGTATGCGACGTTGTCGACCGCGAGGTCGTCGTCGACCTTGAGCCGCGCGGTGACGGTGCCGCCGCCGTTATGGCTGAACGGCAGCACGACCGAGCGCCGCACGTTCGGCTCGAGCGTCACGTCCTTTTCGGCGATCGACTTGCCGTCGATCTCCAGGCGGAAACCGAACGTCTGCTGCTCGGCGGAGTAGTTCACCAGCGAGACGAACGCCTGGTAGTCGAACGCGCCGTAGTAGTTCTTGCGGATCGAGAGGCTGGTGATGGCGACGTTCTGGCCCCCGCGTCCGACGCCGATCCACCGCACGCGGGGGTCGGCGACGTCGGGACTTTGAGGCAGCGTGAAGGCGCCGTCCGTGAAGACGTGGATCTCGGCTCGGGGCTCGGCCGCCACCAGCGCGCGCGCGGTGCGGACGGCCTCCTGGACGCGCGTCGGGAGATCGCGCGGCTGCGCGACGCGGATGGCGGCGAGCGCGCGCTCGCGATCGCGGGCCAGCGCCGCCGTCACCTTTGGCTGCACCCCCGCCTCGATCACCATAACCTCGGCGCCCTCGCCCAGTCCGCGCACGAGTGATGCGGCTCCGGCTCGCGCGACCTCGAAGCGCGATGGGGAGACGTCCCGCGCCTTCATCGACGCCGACGTATCGAGGACGACGACGACCTTGCGGGCACCCTGCCCCATGACCGTGGCGACGGGCCGGGCCAGCGCGAGCGCCAGCGCCAGGAGCGCGAGCAGCTGCAGGAGCATCAGCGGATCGCGGTGGAGCCGCTGGAAGAAGGTCGAGGCCTCGCGATCGCGTACCGAGGTATGCCACAGGAGCAGGCTGGAGACCGTCCGTTCGCGCCGCCGCACCTTGAGGAAGTAGAGCAGGACCAGCGGCACCGACAGCGCGAAGAACGCCAGCGCGAACGGCGCCAGGAAGCTCATGCGACCACGCGGCCCCGGAGCTGGGCGAGCACGAACTCCTCCATCGGGGCGTCGGAGGCGATCCGGTGGTAGCCGATTTCCTTCGTCCGGCAGAACGTCTCGGCACGGTCGAGGAACTGCCGGAGCCGCTCGCGATAGGCCCGGACGGCGTCACCGTCCATGGACAGCTCGCGCGTCTCGCCCGTCTCGCTGTCGACGAGACGCAGGTCGCCCGCCAGCTCGGGGTTCAACTCTTCCGGCGACAGCACGTGCACCAGGTGCACGTCGAATCGGCGCTCGAGGAGGGCGCGGATCCCGCTCTCGTAGCCCGACGGGTCGAGCAGGTCGGAGATGACGACGGCGAGGCCGGTCTGCCGGGAGCGCGCCGCGTAATTCGCCAGCCCCTCGTTCAGGCTCGTGCCACCGCTGGGCTCGACCCGCCCGAGGAAGTCGAGGAGGCTCGGCACCTGGTTACGCCCCCGCGTCGGCGGCCAGCCCTCGGCCACCCGATCGCGGAGGGCGCCCACACCGACTCGCTCGAGGTTCACGAGCCCCACGAAGCCGAGCGCGGCGGCGATGCGGACGGCGGACTCGAGCTTGGTCGGCGTGCCGAAGTTCATGGACGCGGAGGCGTCGACGATCAGGTGGAGGCACAGGTCCTCCTCGTCGACGAAGAGCTTGACGTGCAGCCGGTCCAGCCGACCGTAGATGTTCCAGTCGACGTAGCGGAGGTCGTCGCCCACGCCGTAGGCGCGATAGTCGCAGAACTCGACGCTGTGCCCGCGGCGCAGGCTGCGCCGCTCACCCTTCACGCGGCCGCGAAACACGCGGCGCGAGAGCAGCGACAGGCGCTCGAGCTGCGCCAGAAACTCCGACGTGAAGAACGCTTGGCGCGTCGCCGGCATCCGTGGCCTTTCCTATCGCTCGTCGAGCGACTGGAAGTAGCTCCGGATCTGATCGTGGAAGTCACGCGGGACCTGCTCCCGCGTGATCGCGTCCTCCATCTGTTTACGGTACTGACCGATGACGCCCAGGTACTGGAGCCGCGAGGCCATGGCGCCGCCGCGTCCGGTCAGGTTAGTGTCGTAACCTTCCTTGCGGCCTTGCCGCGATTCGCCCTCGACGCCGACGTCGTAGGGCGTGGAGCGAAGGCGCTGGGTCGCTTCGCCCTTCGGCGTGTTGCTCCGACCCCGGCCGGGCATGAGCCCTTCACCCTCGCCGAAGTCCTGGTCTTCCGGGCCCGCGCCGTCGCCGCGAGCCCGGTCGCGCCCGCGGCCGCTGCGATCGCTCTCGCGCCCCCCGCGCAAGTTTTTCCCCGACCGCTGCGCTTCGTCCATCGCCCGCATCTTGTCGAGAGCCCGCTGCATCGCGTCGAGGGCGCGGTCTGGCTGGCCTCCCTCGAGCGCCTCCATGCCCTCCATCGCGTCGCCGCTCCAGTTGTTGCCGCCCTTGCGGCCGAGCCGCTCCATCTCCTCGAGCAGCTCGCGCAGCTTCTGCGGCGAGATCTGGTCCGGCCGCAGGCCGCTGGTCAGCGACTTCGATTTGCGGAACACCATCTTGTACTGGTTGTTCGTGAAGTCTGACTGGAGGTCGGGCAGGCGGTCGACCTGCTCGAGCATTCGCAGCCGCTCGTCGCCTTTCTTCATGAAGCTGTTGAAGTCGGGCCGCTGGCTCGCCAGCGAGGTGTCCTTGAAGATCGCCGAGAGGTCGCCGGTCGTGGTGGCGCCGGTGCCGCCCGCTCGCTGAGCGAAGTCGCGCTCCTCGAACGAGGAGCGCTTGGTCTGGTCCTTGGCGATCGGGCGCGACGACTCCTCGAGCATCGACGAGGTCGCGCGCTCTTCCTTCTCCTCCTCACCCGACGGCAGGAAGTCGGGAAGCCGCCCGGACGGGAGGGGAATCGGGGGCGCGACCGCGAGCAGCAGGCACACGACGACGGGGGCCGCCAGGAGCCGCCCCTCGCGGGGTACGACGCGGCGGACCACTCGCTTCAGCTCAAGAGCGTCGACGCGGGCGATGGTGTCGGCCACGAGCGAATCGACGAGCGGCGTCCGATCCGGACGCTCGGCCCACTCGAGCGTGGTGGCGACGCGATCCTCGAGGCTGAACGCGCGATCGGCGACGCGAGCCGCGTCCGACCGCCCGACGCGGCGCGCCAGTCCGTACGCAATGCCCGCGGCGGCGCCGCCGACCACGAGCGCGCCGGCGATCCAAGGCGCGGCGCTCCCGATTCCGTGCTTGGCCAGCAGCACCCCGACCGCCGCGATAGCGCCCCAGAATGCCCCGCGAAGGCCGTAGTACTCCGCCCGGCGGCGGCGGATCTCCCCGCGAATGCGCCGGAGGAGCCCGTCGATCCTTGGGGACTCAGTCATCGCATCCTCCCGCGCTCAGCGTAGAAAGGGTTCCCGGCTCTGGGCGGTCGCCGCTTCGGTGCTCTCCATGATCCGCGCGACGAGGTTGTCGGTGTCGATGCCCTCGGCCTCGCCTTCGAAGTTCAGGATGATTCGATGGCGAAGCGCCGGAGCCGCCAACGCCTTGATGTCATCGACGCTGACGTTGTAGCGCCCCTCCGCCAGGGCCCGCACCTTGGCGCCGAGGACCAGCGCCTGGGCCCCACGCGGGCTGGCGCCGTAGCGCACGAAGCGCCGCGCGACCTCCGGCGCCTTCTCCCACTGCGGATGCGTCGCCATGACGATCGCCGAGGCGAAGTCGCGAACGTGCGAGGCGATCGGCACCTCGCGGATCAGCTCACGGAAGGACATGACCGCCGGGCCGCTGACCACCCGGCTGACCGTGGCCGCGCGTGACTGCGTGGTCCGGTCGATGATCGCGTTCAGCTCCTCGATGGCCGGATAGCGCACGCGCAGCTTGAACAGGAATCGGTCGAGCTGGGCTTCGGGCAAGGGATACGTGCCTTCCATCTCGATGGGGTTCTGGGTTGCGAGCACGAAGAACGGTGCGGGCAGCGGCCGCGACGCCCCGCCGACCGTGACCGCCCCCTCCTGCATGCCCTCGAGCAAGGCCGATTGCGTCTTCGGCGTCGCCCGGTTGATCTCGTCGGCGAGCAGGATGTGGGCGAAGATCGGCCCCTGCTGGAACTGGAAGTGCTTCCGGCCGTCGGGGTCCTCGACGATGATGTTGGTACCGATGATGTCCGCCGGCATCAGGTCGGGGGTGAACTGGATGCGCGAGAACGAGAGCTCCAGTCCTTCAGAGAGGGTCTTGATGAGAAGCGTCTTGCCGAGGCCGGGGACGCCCTCGAGAAGCACGTGACCGCCCGCGAACAATCCGGTGAGAACGTGCGTGATGACCTCACGGTGGCCGACGATGACCTTCTCGACCTCCACCCGCAGCGCCTCGAAGGCGGCAACGAACGCTTCAACTCGAGCGTCACGATTCATCGAGCTCTCCTCTTCTCGTCTCCGACCGTCTCGTCTCGCGATTTCTTGCTGCCATTATAGAGAGCCGTCAAGTGCCCGGGAACGAGGCTCTAAGAATGACGTTTTGACTTCATACTACTCGATCGCCAGAGCAAGTTAACTGCCAAATGAAGGCATCGAGAGAACCACGCCAGTTCGCTGGGCGGGATCGCGGGCGTG
>Ga0075425_100005997_pt1 | contig 12680 bp, 12 predicted proteins | sample SoiMethybrSBSTD4_FD_75300 | JGI IMG/M metagenome (GOLD analysis project Ga0075425, IMG submission 75300) | Bulk soil microbial communities from a Populus tree surrounding site in Tennessee, USA - Soil MetaG P. TD hybrid SBSTD4 | ecosystem: Environmental > Terrestrial > Soil > Tree plantation...
CGCCGGCCTGTAACTGGTCGCTGCAGGCGACGCTCTGGCCGGGGGCGCTCCATCTGTTCGTGCACGACGCCGACGACGAGGACGAGCAGCTCTACCGCGCCCGGGCGACCCGGCCGCGGGAGTACTATGCTCGAAAGTACCCGCTGGACGACGGCGGCCGCTGACCGGCCTGGCGGATTTCTATTGGCTCCCATAGAGTTGCGGGATGCAGCTGCGTTCAGTCCAACTCCCGCTTCGGGCGGTGGGGGCCGCGGCCCGGCCCGCGCTGGTCGACATCGGAGTCCTTGGCCCCCGTGACCGCCTGAAGCGGGCCGGTCTCGCGCTCGCGGCGGGCGTCGGTGGAGCCGTCGTCGCCATCCCCATTCCCATCGTACATCTGGTGCTGGTCCCCGGCGCGCTGCTCACCGGCATCGGGCTCGCGCTGCAGCGCCTCGCCCAGGGCGAGACCTTTCGCGGCGCCCGGGGGCAGTGTCCTTACTGCGCGACGGAGCAGCGGTTCACCCTGGCGGGTCGCGTTCGCTTGCCCAAGACCGTCTACTGCGGGTCGTGTCAGCGGGAGCTGTACTTAGACAGTGAGAAGTAAGAAGTGAGAAGTAAGACGACGCGGTGTCCGATGCACGGTGGAGCCCTTCTCACTTCTTACTTCTCCCTGCAGTTCACCACTTCACCGCCACACTCCCCCACATGAACCCCGACCCGAACGCGGTCATCACGATGAGATCGCCCCGCCGCACGCGCCCCGCGCGCACGCACTCGTCCAGCGCGATCGGGATGGTGGCCGCGGTCGTGTTGCCGTAGCGCTGGATGTTGTTGTAGATCTGGTCGTCGCGAAGCTCGAGCGCGCGCTGGACCATCTCGGAGATGCGCAGGTTTGCCTGATGGGACAGCAGCAGGGCGATGTCCGCCGGCTGCGCCCCGACCTTGCCCAGAACGGCCCGCACCGACTCGGGCATGCGGACGATCGCGTGCCGGAAGACTTCCCGACCATCCATGGCGAGGTACTGGCGATTGGCCGCGAGATGCTCGGGGCTGATCCGGGGATGGTACATCGAACCGGGAACGTCGACCCAGAGCTTCTCGGCGGAGGCCCCCTCGGAGTGAAGGTCGAATCCGAGGATGCCGCGGTCCGGATCGTCGGTCGGACCCGCGACCACCGCACCCGCGCCGTCGGCAAAGATCACGGCCGTGTTCCGACCCCGGCTGGTCACGTCCATGCCGGTGGACTGTACCTCCGCACCGACGACCAGGATGCGGGCATACTGACCGATTCGGATCCATGCGTCGGCAACTGAAAGTGCGTACACAAATCCGCTGCATTGGGCACGCACGTCGAGCGCCGGGATCGGACCGATGCCCAAGTCGCGCTGCAGGTAGACGCCGTTCCCGGGCGCGAAGTGGTCCGGGGTAGAGGTGGCATACACGATCGCATCCAGCTCGTGGGCCGACATCTCCGCCATCTCGAGCGCTTGCGTGGCGGCACAGTGGGCGAGCTGGGCCCCGGTCTCGCCCTCTCGAACCCAGTACCGCTGCTCGATGCCGGTACGAGTCCGGATCCACTCGTCGGTCGTGTTCATGACCTGCGAGAGATCGTCGTTGGTGACCACGCGGTCGGGCACCGCGAAGCCGGTGCCCAGCAAGCAGGCTCGGAGCATGGAAAATTCCTGGCCGAAGCAATTGGACGACCGGGCGGGGTGGATATCTTCACTCGGCGTAGGGCCCTTCGCAAGTGGACGCGGCCGAGGAGGCGGGGGTGAGCACATCGTTCAAGGACCATTTCTCGGGGCAGGCTGCCACGTACGCCGCCTATCGCCCCACCTACCCTCCGCGACTGTTCGCCTGGCTCGGGGGCCTTGTATCGCGGAGGGGTCTCGCCTGGGACGTGGGGACCGGGAGCGGGCAGGCCGCCGTGGGACTGGCGGACCATTTCGATCACGTCGTGGCCACGGACGCGAGCGCGGCCCAATTGGGGCATGCCGCGCGCCATCCGCGGGTCGAGTATCGGGTTGCCGCAGCGGACGCGAGCGGGCTGGCTGCCGGCTCGGTCGATCTCGTGACAGTGGCCCAGGCGCTCCACTGGTTCGAAATCGAAGGGTTCTTCGCAGAGACGCGCCGGGTGCTGGTGCCGGGGGGCGTGCTTGGGGTCTGGTGCTACGGTGATCCGAAGCTAGACGATCCGGTGCTCGACGAAACGCTCCGCCGCTACAACCGGGGCATGATTGAGGAGTACTGGCCGCCGGAGCGGGACCTGGTGCTCGATGAGTATCGGGCCATCCGGTTCCCGTTTGACGAGCTGACCTCACCCCCCTTTGCGCTCGAGGCGGCGTGGTCGCTGGCCGAACTCGGCGGCTACCTCAGGAGCTGGTCGGCGACGGCGCGATACTCGAAGGCCCACGGCTCGGACCCCGTGGTCGGGGTCGAGTCGGAGATGCGGAAGTCGTGGGGTCCGGCGGAGGCGAGACACGTCATTCGCTGGCCGATGACGCTCCGGGTCGGCCGGCTGTGAACCCGGCTCAGATGCCGCCGAGCCAGGGATATCCCTGATCTTCCCAGTACCCGCCCGGTCGGTCGGCTGTGAAGGTCATCCGAGTCAGGTATTTCGTGAGCTTGTACCCGAGCTTGATCGGCGAGTAGAGACGGAGGGGCGCTCCGTGGTCCGGCCGAAGCGGCTGGTCGTTGAATGCATACGCCAGAATCGTCTGCGGATGCATGGCGCTCTTGAGGTCCCACCCGTTGAAGTAGTCCTCATCGAACGAGTCGAACCGGAGGTACCGGGCACCCGGCAGCGGCTCGACCAGGGCCGCGACTGTCGCCACCGGCACGCCGGTCCAGCTGGCGATCGCCGTCCATCCCTCGACGCAGTGGTGCTTCACGGTGTAGCTCACCCGCGGGAGCGTCTCCAGCATAGCTCGGGTGAACCGGGTGGGCTTCCGCACCAGCCCACCAACGTCCAGCGCCCACCCCGCCGGATTCGGCAGCAGCGGCGTCTCGTCGCTGATGAAATAGGATGGCATCGTCCCACTGCGACGACCGGGATCGTAGGTGGGTGCAAGTCGCGACGATGACAGCAGCACGTGCTCGCCAACCCAGTCGTTGAACCGGGAGATGGTTCCGAGTCGGGGCCGGAGCAGGGCACCACCATCCCAGCCGCAAGCGGCGACCAGCGAGGCGGGGCCCGCCACGAGACCGAGCCGCAGGAAATCGCGCCGATCGAGTCGCTGGTCAGTCATGGCTCGGGAACCTTCCGCGGTACCATCCGGTAACGATCGCGCGGAACGAGGCCGGATCGGCCAGAAAGACCAGGGCCACATGCAGCAGCGTAAATGCAATGAAGACCCAGACGCTGACGAAGTGCCAATAGCGGGTCAGCTCGTAACCGCCGAACAAAGCCGTCAGCCAGGCCAGCTGCACCGGCTTGTAGATCGCGAAGCCGGTAAGCGTCGAAAGCGCACCCAGGCCGACGATAAAGGTGTAGGCGGCCTTCTGCAGCGCGTTGTGCTTGCCCTGCGGCGGATGGTCCCGTCTCAGCCGGAGATAGTACAGTTGCATCTGCAGCGCCGGCCGGATATCGCGCGGCCGGAACGCCAGCGCCCGCCACTCCCCGGTCATGACCAGAAATCCGAGGTACAGCAGGCCGGTCAGCACGAACGGCCAGGCGAGCGCAAAATGCCAGTTCAGCCCTCCGGCGAGCCAGCCCCCGAGGCGCGACCACTCGGGGAAGCCTCGGTGAAGCGAGCTGGCGTCGAACGGGTTGGGAACCGGGTAAACCCGGCCCTTCATCCCGAAGTGCGGGAACGCCATGTAGATCTGGAGGCCGCTCGCGATCATGCCGAGCAGTACTACCGCATTCAGCCAATGCGCGACCCTGACCAGGCCATGATGGCGCTTGACTCCCCTGGGTGGAGCGGGGGAGCTGGCGGTTGTGGAAAGCGGCGGGCTGGACGAGGTCACGCAGGCTCCGGAATGGGTCGATTGCCCGAACCTAACGTCGCCACCGGCCGAGCGGTTCCGCTTTACGGGGGAACCACCCCAAGAACCTCAGGTCGGCTGTGTGGGGGTCGCGAAGTCGCTTTCGACCCGCCCGTCCTTCAGGTGGATTTGCCGAAGGGCATATTTGGCGATGTCCGCCTCGTGGGTGACAACGATGATGGTCTGCCCTTCGCGGTGTAGTGCGCGGAACAACTCCATGATCTCATAGCTAGTGGCCGAGTCGAGATTGCCGGTCGGCTCGTCCGCGAGCAGGATGCTGGGATGATTGACCAGCGCCCGCGCGATAGCGACCCGCTGGCGCTGGCCGCCGGAGAGCTCGTTGGGCTTGTGCTGGGTCCGGTCGGCCAGGCCGACCCGCCTGAGCGCCTCGGACGCGAGGGTCCGCCGCTCTTTGCTGGCGACGCCGGCGTACACCAGTGGGAGCTCGACGTTGTGCAATGCGGTGGCGCGGGCCAGGAGGTTGAACGTCTGGAAGACGAACCCGATCTCTCGGTTTCGGATGCGAGCCAGCTGATCGTCGACCAGCTCGGAGACCCGGTGCCCGTTGAGCCAGTATTCGCCGCCGGATGGGCTGTCGAGGCAGCCGATGAGATTCATCAGCGTGGATTTTCCGGACCCCGACGGGCCCATGATCGCCACGGACTCGTTCTTTCGAATGGTGATGTCCACGCCTCGGAGGGCGTGCACGATCTCGCCGCCCATGTCGTAGTCGCGCTGGAGGTTGCGCGTCACAATGACGGCGTCTTTGGGAACGTCGGGAGGGAGCTGCGCCATCCGCTCCGCGGTGGTTTCCAGACTTGCGGTCATATCCTCAACTCGATGCTGGAGCGGTGACCCGCGTCGCGCCGGTCCGCGCTTGCAACATAGCGTGCCCGGTCGGCACCCGCTCGCCCGGTCCTACGGACCGCCCCGTTCCCGTCGTGCGAACGCCTCCAGCGCCGCCGCTCCCGCAAGCCAGACACATACGGCGCCGAACACGTAGCCCATGGCGCCGGGCAGAATGAGAAACAGAAGCCCGAGCACGACGAGGGCCACACTCGCGGGGGCATAGACCGATCGACGCGCACCGCTGATGAGGGTCCGAGCGGCGACCGCCGCCCGGCCCCGCAGCTCGCGCCGGGCCCGGCGCCTCCGCCGGTGGTGTGGCACTGGTACCTGCCGCGCCAAGCCGACCGGCAGCACCGGTTGGAGCCGCTTCGGCGCGCGGTATGGTCGCTGGTGCACCTCCAGGCTCTGCTCCGTGTCGCGCCGGAATTGTGCCTCCATGTCGCGGGCGAATCCCTCGTCCTCGACGAGCACGTCGATCTCGAAGTTTCCCAGCAGGCTCGACGCGTTGAGGTTGCTGGTCCCGATCCGCGCCCAGCGGCCGTCGGCGACCATAGTCTTCGCATGCAGCATGGGACCGTCCCACTCGAAAATCCGGATGCCGGCACGCAGCAGCCGCCGGTATCCGACCCGGGTGAGGTTGCGAACCAGCGGCACGTCGCTGGTTCCCGGGACCAAGAGCCGGATATCCGCCCCATCGCGGGCGGCGTCGACGAGGCCTTGGAACAGCCGGGGTGGGGGAACCAGGTAGGCGTCTGTGATCCAGAGGCGTTCGATACTCCCAGCCGCCAGGTATTCGAGGGTGCGATAGGCGCGCTCACGTCCAGGCTCCCCGACGACGACTCGCACCTCTGCGTCGCCGGCGGGCGGAGGGTCGGTCACCGCGTAGTCGGCGTTGGGCGGCGGGCCGGTCAGGTTCCAGGTCCCGATGAACGCGGCGTCCAGGGCGTGTGCGGCTGGCCCGACGATCTCGACTGCGGTATCACGCCATGCCGGGATCCCGTGGGTCGGGTCGCCGGCCCATTCGTCGCCGATGCACTGACCGCCGATAACGGCCCGCTCGGCGTCCACCACCAGCACTTTGCGGTGATTGCGGCTCAGATTTGCGAACAGCCGGAGCAGGTGAGGCGGATTGAAGCAGCGGGCATCGACACCGGCGTCGCGCAGGAACCGCCAATAGCGCCGGCCGGTCGACAGCGAACCCAGCCAGTCGTACAGCACCCGGACGTGTACCCCGGCGCGGGCTCGCGCGGCCAGTCCCTCGGCGAAGCGCCAACCAGTGGGGTCATCGCGGATGATGTAGTTCTCGAGGTGGATCCAGCGCTGGGCCGTCGCGATGATAGCGAGCATCACCTCGTAGGTCTGGGGGCCGTCCACCAGAAGGCGAACCCGGTTGCCCGGGATGGGACGGCCGCCGGCCGCGCGGTTGAGCGCGGCCTCGATCGACCGCGCCGCCCGCGACGGCCGCCCCGACGTCATGGGAGGCCGAGACCGAGGAGGCGCTCGTGGGGCCGCAGGGCGGTGAGCAGGAAGCCGATGTGCGCGTCGAGCGGCACCCCCATCTCGGCCGCGCCCTGCTGGATGTCCTCCCGGCTCACGCCCCGGGCAAACGCTTTGTCTTTGAGCTTCTTCTTGACGCTCGACACCTCGAGGTCGGCCAGGCTCCGCGAGGGCCGCACCAGCGCGCAGGCAACCAGAAACCCCGACAGCTCGTCCACGGCAAAGAGCGCCTTGGCCATTGGCGTGTCCCGGGGCACGCCGGTGTAGCTCGCATGCCCGAGGATCGCCTGCTGCATCGGCTCGGGGAAGTCGGCCGCGGCGAGGATGCGGACCCCTTCGCTGGGGTGCTCGGCGGTCGCCGAGTGGGCGTCGTTGGGAAACCGTTCGTAGTCGAAGTCGTGCAGCAGGCCGGCGAGCCCCCACGCCTCAGGGTCTTCTCCTGCGCGCTCGGCCATCGCGCGCATCGCGAGCTCTACGGCGTACATGTGGCGCCGCAGCGGCTCGGACGCGGTGTATTCGTGCATGAGCCCCAGCGCGCGCTCTCGGGTCCAGGCGTTGACCTCAGTCATGTGAGTAAGAATAAGTGTGAACGGTAAACGGTGAACGGTAAACGGGGGCTCCGCCCTACACCGGAATCCCCCGTTCACCGGTCACTGTTCACAGTCGACTCTATTCTACGGCCCGGCAAACGGTATCGTGGTCCCGTAGGTCCGATTCACCGCGGAGATGACTGAGTCGGCTATCACCCGGTGGGCGGCGGCGCCCGGATGGACCCCGTCCAAGGTGAAATACGTACCGAAAAGAATGTTCGGCAGCGGGGTGGGGGCGCCTCCACATGGGCCCCCTGGCAGGCAGGGGAACGCGGCGATCTTGGGGAATTGCCCCGCCGTGATCGGCTCGGCCTTGGCGGCGAGCAGAACGGCATTGATGTCGACGTACGCCCACCCTCGCTGCTGGGCCTGGGTCGAGATGTAGTCGTCGTAGCCGTGCACGGCGGCCCGGAGGTTGGCGAACTCGGCAGGCGTCACGACCTCGTTGTCGAGGGAGCAGTCGAGCGTGGTGGCAGATCCATGGGGTGCCCCCGCGCTCGCCGCAGCGATCTTGCCCACGCCCACAGGCCATGGCACCAGGATGGAGTCGCCCTTGGCAGGTCCGGGCGCGCAATTGTTGCTCACGTCAAAATTTGGGGGGAAAGTCGCCTTTGGAATCCCCTGAGCAGTGCAGTTCCCCGTGAACAGGCACCAGTAGAGCGCCCCCGGGCTCGCGTACGGAATCGACGCTACGTCGACCACGCTGATCAGCACGGCCTTCGCGCCGACGTTTGCGATGTCGTCCAGGATCGCCCCGTAGTTGGCCTCGAACTGCGCCTCCGGCGTGACCAGCGCCGGATTCCCCGGGTTGCTGCTGTTCGTGAGCGAGCCCACCACGTCATTGTCCCCGATCCAGAGGGAGACAAACGTCGGCTGCGCATCGGTCGTGGCCTTGACCTGGGTGCGGCCCCCCAGAATGAACTGGGTCAGCTGATTCGTGCCGCCTGCCGGGCTGTTGTTGTCGCCCACCCCGAACGAGGTGACCCCGGGTACTGCGACGTTGCTGACGTACGGCAGGGGAGCCCCGTTGCGGAGCGAGCAGTCGGCCGAGCCGGCGCCATCGAGCCGGGTCGGCGGGTTGGTGGAGTTGATCGTGAAAGGAGCCGGGCAGCCGGGCTTGTTGAGCAGCGGAACGAAGAACGGCGCGCCGGCCTGATGGGCGAACAGGACAGCGTACGACTGCAGCTGCGTGCTGTCGTTGATCCCGGCCGACTGAAACCCCGCGGTGATGCTGTTGCCCATCGAGACGTACCGCGTGAGCAAGCCGTTGTTGTTGGAAAGGTCTGGCGCGTTCAATGTCTCGTCGGAGCGGCAGCCCGTGGCGAGCGGGAGTGCGAGGCCGAGGAACGCCGCGAGGTGGCGAAGGTGCATACGGTCGGCTCTCCCGGATCAGAACTCGTACGAGACGGTCGCACCGATGAGGTGCGCGTGGAACTGATAGAGGCCGTTGTTCTCTTGCACCAGCGCGGCGCAGGGCGGTCCCGCGGCGCCGCAGACCGAGAGGTCCAGCGGCACAGTGCGCCCCCGGCGATCTGCCTGGTTGATGTACTGGTAGGCTGCATCGATCCGGAGGGCCTTCCCCATCCTGGTTCCGAGGCCCAGGGAAAACGACGACCGATCACCCTCGGGCAGGTTGGGGATGACGGCGTAATCGGCCGCGGCGCCGTTGTGAAGGTACCAGCCGCCTCGTAAGGTCAGCTTCGGGCTCGCCGCGAACTCTCCGCCCAACCGAAGATCCCAGACGTCGTGGTTGTCCTGATGCAATACCTGCGAGGGAAGCTTGTCGAACGTGATGGCGACGGAGTCAAACAGCTTCCAGTGGGTGTACTGCAAGTCGCTCAGGAGCGTGAGTCCGGGAACCGGCCGCACGGCTATTCCCGCTACGAATTGATCGGGCAGGTGAATCGTGGTTGATGCGCTCTGGTTCGTCAGCGGGCCGGCTCCGGTGAACTGCGAGGCGACCAGCTGGTCCACCGGCGTGCCGGCCGGGATTCCTGGCAGCGCTGCCGGCACGAACAGGCCGGTGGGCACCTGCGCGATGGTGACGCTGCCATTCGAGAAGCCGACGCTCTGGCGGGCCAGGTATCGCGCCCCAAGATCGAGCCAGTCCGTCACCTTGATGCCGACGCCGACGTGGAAGCCCAGGTGGGTTTCATTGGCGCTCAGGTCGGCATCGGCGAAGTCAGTGCCGGTTGCGACGCCGAGGTTGGCGAAGGTGACGCCGGGTGCGGCGAGTTGAGTCGAAAGGTCAACCCGCTGCCTGAGCTGGAGGTGTGCAAAGTTGACGTCCAGCCCGGCACCGAGGGAGACTCGCTCGGCAAACTTGATCGCCGCAGTCGGCTGGAGATAGATCGCGCGGATGTCGCTCCGGTACCCCAAGAAGCGAGCCTCCGACGTAGCCGGCCATTCCGTGGTGAGCCCGTAGGGCGCGAAGAGTCCGACCCCGAGGGCCAAGCGGTTCGTGCCCCCGGGCAGACCGAACCCCTTGACCAGATAAAAGGTCGGCACCGGTCGGACCTTGTTCAACATGTCGCTCCGAACGCCGGTCAGATCATTGGTGAAACCGCCCCGCGGCAGGATCAGGGTCGCGCCGAGACTGATGACGTCGGGAGTCCTGGTGATGTTGGCGGGATTGAAGAAGATGGTGGAGCCGTCGGCGCAGGGGGAGGCGACGCCGGTGCCGGCCCGCCCCATGACGCATGCGCCTTGTTCGTATACTCCGAAACCTTGCGCGCTGGCTGGGCGGGTCACAAGAGAAGCTGCAACTGTGAGGAGTGCGCCGTACCGCACCATTGCACGAGTCATGTGACGCCCTCCAAGAAAGGGGCTCGACGGCCAGCTCGGCTCAGTTCTCCTGGTTGAACGACTGGGCGTAGCCCGCGGTCAGGGGAACGCGGATTGCCGGCTCGCCATCGAGCGCGATCTCGAAGGCGAACTGGCCTGGGCGTGGCAGGGGAACGTCAAACACGAGCACGGCACCCGCTTCGACGTCAACGACACCGGCCGGAGGCTCGCCGAACTGCACCGTCCCCTCCCCGCCGAGCAGCTCGCTGCCCGAGTCGTCGACAAACCGGATCCGGATTGCGTGCACGCCGATCTCGGTGCGACGCCCACGGACCCGCAGCACCAGATGGGTCCGCGGGTGGACGGCGGGAAACCCTCCCACCCACACATGCTGAAAGATGCCGAGGACCGAGAGCTTGCCCTGCTGATCGATCAGGGCGTAGTCGGCGAGGACCGCGAAATCGACCTGCAGGCTCAGGAGACCCGAATCGAGGTGACGACGTCGTTACGCTCGATCCGGTTTACGACGTCCATCCCTTGCGTCACCTGCCCAAACACCGTGTGCTCGCCGTCGAGGTGCCGCTGCGGCGAATGACAGATAAAAAACTGGCTCCCGCCGGTATCCTTCCCCGCGTGAGCCATCGAGAGTGTCCCGGCAACGTGCTTGTGGGTGTTTAGGTGGGTCTCGCACTTAATGCGATAGCCGGGCCCGCCGGTACCCACTCGCGGATTATTGGGGTCGCGCGACAACGGGTCGCCAGCCTGGACCATGAAATTGGGAATGACCCGGTGGAACCGGGTTCCGTCGTAGAACCGGTCGTTCGCGAGCTTCTCGAAGTTCGCCACGGTGGCCGGCGCTTCGGAGTCAAACAGCTCGGCGGTGATCTGGCCTTTGCTTGTCTCGATCGTGGCTGTTTTAGACACGAAGATCTCGATCAGGATGAGTCAGGGGCCAGATAATCTAGCCTCCGGTCTAAGAAAGAGTAACGTCTCCCGCCAAGCCGATTCCGTCGTCGCCGGTGGGTTGCACGCGTCGCCTCGACAAGCGTATGCGGCAGGGAACGTCGCCCGATCGACCATGCCCCGGACGGCGGGTGGAAGCGCGCTGTGTGTGACCTGGTCGGCCCGGATCCGCTGCACGACTCGGCGCGGGGCGTAGCCAGCCAGCGCCTCCCGGTGCATGGCCGCCGCCCGAGGGTCGTCCGCCTGACCGACCACCACGAGGTGCGTGGTCGGGCTGAGATGCCAGTCCACCGCGGACAGGTACGCCGCCAAATGGAGGCCCAACGCCGAGTCCTGTCTCGCGAATGCACCCAGCAGCTCCGCCCCGTGCTCCCGCCAGCTGGAATCACCGGTCAGATTAGCCAGCCGCGCCAGCACCGTCCCGGCGACGCCATTGGGGGACGGAGTCGGGGTGTCTTCGACCGGCTTGAGCCTGGCAGGCAACAGTCCGTGGCCACCGGCTCCCTCGCTCCGGTCGAACAATCCTCCATGCCCCAGGTCGCGAAACTCCCGCCAGACCCTCGCCATCAGCGCCCGGGACCAGGTCAGCCAGCCGTCGTCGCCGGTGACCTCGTAGGCGTCGAGCGCCGCCGCCGCGGTCTGCACCTGATCATCCAGAAGCCCGGTCAATCCGCCGGGCGTGTGGGCCACGGCATCGGGCTCTGCCGATTCCATGCGCAGGCGCCGGAGGGTCGTGAGCGCGTGAGCGCCGGCCCACGCGTCGTCCAGCACCGCGGACGCGCGTAGCATTGCCGACGCCATCATGGCGTTCCAGTTGGCGTATCGCGTGCGATCGACAAAGGGCGCTTCGCGCCGGCTCCGGGCCGCGCGAAGCTTCTCCTGCGCAGACCGGAGCAGCTCCGCCATCTCCGCGTCACTCCGGCCCAGTCTCCGGGTCAGCGACGAGAGCGTCGCCGGGGTGTGAAGGACGTTCTTCGCGGGATTGTGGTGCATCTCCCCGGCAGTCCCGATGTCATAGTACGCCGCGGCCACCTCGAACTCGGCCGGCGACAATGCGGCTGCCGCTTCTTCGCGGGTCCAGGTGAAGTAGTCACCATCGTCGTCCAGACCGACATCGGCATCCTGGCTGGTGGCGTAGCCGCCCTCCGGATCCGATGCGACCTCCCGCACCCACCGAACGATTCCTCGCGCGACGTCCGCGTAGGTTGGGTTGGCCAGAGCCGCATACGCATCACAGTAGATCCGGAGTAGCTCGGCGTTGTCGTAGGCCATCTTTTCGAAATGCGGCACGATCCACTCGGCGTCGACGCTATAGCGATGGAACCCGCCGCCGAGGTGATCGCGAATGCCGCCGCGAGCCATCCCCTCCAGCGTCCGATCGATGACCGTCCGGAGCTCGGGTAGGGGATCGTTCCACCAGCGGGCGAGCAGGAGCTGGATCGCCCCGGGATGGGGGAACTTGGGCTGGCCCCCGAACCCGCCGTTCACTGGATCGGCGACCCGCAGTATCGCGTTGACGCCTTCGTCGAGCAGCCCGGGTGAGAGCGGTCCCGGCGCGCCCTCGTCCCGGTGACTGTCGACCACTCGGCGGATGGCGAGCGCTTGGGATTCGACCTGCTCACGACGGTTTTGCCAGGCCTCCAGCACGCTCGACAGCACAGTCCGCAAGCCGGGACGACCGTACTTGCCATCCGGGGGGAAATAAGTCCCGCCGTAGAAGACTTGTCCTTGCGGGGTGAGGAAGGCGGTCAGCGGCCAGCCGCCCTGCCGTGTGAGTGCCTGTACCGCGCGTTGGTATCGCGCGTCCACATCGGGGCGTTCGTCCCGATCCACCTTGATGCATACGAAATGGGCGTTGAGGAACTCAGCGATCGCAGGATCCTCGTAGGACTCACCGTCCATCACGTGACACCAGTGACACCAGACCGCACCGATGTCGAGCAGCACCGGCTTGTCCGCGGCGCCCGCAGCGCTGAACGCCTCGTCGCCCCAGGGATACCAGTGGATCGGCTGATGCGACGCCGAGCGCAG
>Ga0075425_100006001_pt1 | contig 12675 bp, 16 predicted proteins | sample SoiMethybrSBSTD4_FD_75300 | JGI IMG/M metagenome (GOLD analysis project Ga0075425, IMG submission 75300) | Bulk soil microbial communities from a Populus tree surrounding site in Tennessee, USA - Soil MetaG P. TD hybrid SBSTD4 | ecosystem: Environmental > Terrestrial > Soil > Tree plantation...
AAGAACGGCGTTCCCATGCCGGCCGCGAAGATCACGATGCGACCCTTCTCGAGATGCCGGACGGCCCGGCGCGGGATGTAGGGCTCGGCGACCTGCGTCATCTGGATCGCGCTCTGTACGCGCGTTGCGACCTCGCGGTGTTCGAGCGCATCGGCCAGCGCCAGCGAATTGATCACCGTCGCGAGCATGCCCATGTAGTCCGCACGCGGCCGGTCCATCCCCTGGGCGGCTTCGGAGGTCCCGCGGAAGATGTTCCCGCCTCCGACCACGACCGCGACTTGGGTGCCCAGCTCGCGCGTAACCTCGCGCAGCTGATCGGCGAGCGAGTTCACGATGCGCGGATCGATCCCGGATTCGGTGTCGGGCCCGGCGAACGCCTCACCGGACAGCTTCAGCAACACCCGGCGGTAGGCGCCTTGTTTCATCTATTCCACCCCGACGCGGAAGCGCGCGAACCGCCGCACGCGGACGGGTTCCTTGAGCTCTGCTGACGCTTCGGCGAGCAGAACACCGATGGTTTTTGAGTCGTCGCGAATGTAAGGCTGGTCGACGAGGCATCGCTCGGCGAAGAACGAGTTCAGCTTGCCCTCAACGATCTTTTCGATCACTTTTTCGGGCTTGCCTTCGGCCTGCTTGCGGTAGATCTCGACCTCTTTGTCGACGATCTCCTGCGGTACATGGTCGCGTTCGACGTATACGGGATCGGCGAACGAGATGTGGAGCGCGATCTCGCGCGCGAGCGTCTGGAACCGCTCGGTCTTCGCCACGAAGTCGGTGGCGCAGTTGAGCTCGACCATCACGCCGAGTTTCGCCGGCATCGTTGGATCCGGCTTGTGGAGATATGCCTCAACGACACCCTCCTCGGCGGTGCGCGCCGCGTACTTCGAATGGCTTGCGAGATTCTTAGTGCGGATGATCTCTTTCGCCTTCTCGTAATCCCCGTCAGCCTCTTCCAACGCGCGCTTGCAATCCATCATCCCGGCGCCGGTTTCTTCGCGAAGGCGCTTGACGTCTTGTGCGTCGATCCTCGCCATGGTGTCGTCCGCTCAGCGCAGCATGCCGCGCTTGCGTTCCTCCTCTTCGATCTCCTTGCGCCGCCGCTCCTCTTCCTCTTCGGCCAGCAGCTGCAGCTCCCATTCCGCCATCGGCTCTGCGTCGGGAACGAGTTCCGGTTCTTGCTGTTGCTGCGCGGCATCGGGCGCGCGCGAGCCCAGGCCTTCGATCACCGCGTCGGACACGATCCGTGTCAGCAACGCGATCGAACGGATCGCGTCGTCGTTCCCTGCGATCGGGAAGTCGACCTCATCGGGGTCGCAGTTCGTATCCAGAGGCGCGATCACCGGGACGTTCAGCTTGCGCGCCTCCTGGACCGCGATGTGCTCCTTGCGCGTGTCGATGACCCACACCGCCGTCGGCAGCTTCGTCATCTCGCGGATGCCCGACAGGTTCTTCTCGAGCCGCTCGCGCTCCGTGCGCAGCTTCAGCACTTCCTTCTTCGGCAGCACGTCGAACGCGCCGGTCGCCTCCATGGCCTCGAGCTCGCGCAGGCGCGACAGGCGCTTGGAGATCGTCTGGAAGTTCGTGAGCATCCCGCCCAGCCAGCGCTGGTTCACGTACGGCATTCCGCAGCGCGTCGCCTCGTCCTGCACGATCTGCTGCGCTTGCTTCTTGGTCCCAACGAAGAGGACCGTGCCGCCGCGGGAGACCGTCTCACGGATGTAGGCATACCCGCGCTCGATCCCGTCGACGGTCTTCTCGAGATCGATGATGTAGATCCCGTTGCGCTCGCCGAAGATGAAGCGGCGCATCTTGGGGTTCCATCGGCGGGTCTGGTGTCCGAAGTGGACGCCCGCTTCGAGCAGTTGCTTCATGGTTGTTACGGACATGCTCTCCCCTCCGGTTTCTCGCCTCCGCCCGCCGTCCGGCTTTCACCGGGAGCTCGGTCCGTACCCATGATGCGATGCGGGAACCGGGGACCGATCGGCGAACGTGTGGATTTACTCCGCTTCCGCGGAGCCCGGTGATGGTAGCAGACCCGGCTCAGCGGCTTCGAGCACCGTTTGCCGCCGCGTGAACGCCAGCAGGAACCACATCGTGACCAGCGTCGCCAGCAGCGAGTAGAGCGTGAGCGGCAGCGCGCGCGGACGCCCCGGCTCGCCGGTCGACGCCAGCCGGAAGAGCCCGTTCGACGCGACCCCGTAAAGGAGCACGAGCGCGAGATGCCCGAGCGGACGCCGTCGGACACGGCGCAATCCCGCCTTGATCGCCTCCCACGCGGCCGCGTCCTCGCCGGCAGCCACGAACGCGCCGATCAGCACCAGCACGCCGAACAGCAGCGCAGTCCCGATCGCGCCGTCGTCGCGCGTCGAGGTGAGGTCCGCGCTCAGCGACAGCGGGACCGCGATGATCGCGAACGAGACGAGTTCCAGGAACGCGATCGTGCGAAAGCGTCGCCGCACGAAGGAGACGGCGTCGCCCAGTGACGGGAGCGCGCCTCGCGCGCGTTGCATCGCGAGGCCGAGCAGCAGCCCGAACACGACCGTTCGGATCAACAGCGCAGCGACGCGCAGCAGCCAGGTGACGAACGCCGCGCGCGAGGTGAGGTCGATCAGCACCACGTCTTGGAACGCATCGATCGGCGGGAGCGCGACGAGCGGGAGCAGAACCTCGGCCCGGCCGGGCGCACCGACGCCGAACGCGGCGAGCATCAGTCCTGAGAAAAGGAACGGCGGGATCAGCAACAGGATGGGATCGCCGGTGAGTGCGACCGTCGCCCATCCCGCGACGCGCACGAGCCGCCACTCCGGCGCTTCGCGGCGCCGTCGGATCCGGATGACGATGTCGCGGCCGCCGGATTCGGGGGCAGCGGGCGTGACGGATCCGGAAGGAGACTCGGTCGGGTTCGTGCGACGATGCTAGCGCCTCAGTTGTCGTCCGGCGCGAGACGGATCGCCCGCCACGGCTCGCGACGGAGCCCGTCGAGCAGGAACGGCTCGGGATCGAGATAGTCCGCGCCGCGCCGAGTGCCGAAGTGCAGGACCGGCTGTGTCGCGCCGGCATCGCCGGCGCCGCTGCGGGCGACGGGCTGTCCGCGCGTGACGACCTGACCCTTCTTCACAAGGACCGCGCTGAGATACGAGTAAGTCGTTCGGATCCCGTCGGCGTGATCGATCGAGACGAACAACTGTCCGCCGACCGGCCCGGCGAACGCCACGGTTCCGCCGTTCGACGCGACCACCATCGTTCCCACCGGTACCGCGAGGTCGATCCCGCGATGCCCGGCGGCGTACGGCGTCGGCGGGGGCTCGAAGTGCCGGACGATCGGCCCGACCACGGGACGGACGTACGGCGGCACGGTCGCCGCGCCGGCCGGGCCCCGCGCAATCACCGCCGACCCGATCGACGCGAAAGCGATCGCGAACGCAACCGAACGGCGCATGCGCCGACGCTAGATGCAGAGTTGCCCGGCGAGAAGTGGTGCGAGGGAGACGAACGGCGTCAGTCGTGCGTGACTTCGGCCATCTTGTTGCGGAGCTGCAGCACGGCCTTGGTGTGCATCTGACACACGCGCGACTCGGTCACGCCGAGCACCTGGCCGATCTGAGCGAGCGTGAGGCCCTCGTAGTAGTAGAGCGTGATCACGAGTCGCTCGCGCTCGGGGAGATGGTTGATCGCTTGCGCGAGGATATGGCGCGTCTCCTCGGATTCGAACGACATCACCGGGTCGGCGGCCTTCGTGTCGGCGAGCGTGTCGACGAGCGAGACGGCTTCCCCCTTCTCGCCGCCGACGGACATCAACTCGTCGAGCGCGACCACCGAAACCAAGTTGATCTGATTCAGCGTCTCCTGGAGATCGTCGAGCGACACACCGAGCTCCTCCGCGAGCTCCGCGTCTGACGGCGGCCGGAGCAAGCGACCTTCGAGCTCGCCGAGCGCACGTTCAACCTCGCGCGCCTTGAACCGCACCGAGCGCGGGATCCAGTCGATCGCGCGCAGTTCGTCGATGATCGCGCCGCGGATGCGGTTGATCGCGTAGGTCTCGAACTTGATCTGGCGTTCGATGTCGAACTTCTCGATCGCGTCGATCAAGCCGAAGATGCCGTAGGACACCAGATCCGCTTGCTCGATCGTCGCGGGAAGACCGACGGAGACGCGACCGGCGACGTACTTGACGAGCGGCGAGTAGTGCAGGATCAGGCGCTCGCGGAGGCCGTCGTCTTTGGTTTCCTTGAAGTCGGCCCAGAGCGCCTCGAGCGCAGATTGCTCCTCGGAGACCGCCGTGTCGTCCTCGTCCTCGGCGGCCTTGCGTGGAGCTCGAGTTCGATTAGGCCCTTGGGTGCGAGAGCTCATAGACCCGCCTCAGGCGTTCCTGAGAGACCCGAGTGTAGATTTGCGTGGTTCTCAAATCAATGTGTCCGAGCAGCTCCTGCACGGCACGGAGGTCTGCCCCGCCCTCCAGCAGATGAGTCGCGAACGTGTGCCGGAACGTGTGCGGAGAGACCTTGCCACCGGGAACCACATCGCGCGCGTATCGCGTCACGAGGGCTCGAACGTCGCGCTGCCCCAGCCTCTTCCCGCGCTTGTTGTAGAACAGGGCGGCCGGCGGCGATCCGTCCCGTATGAGGTCGCTTCGTCCCTTCGCCACGTAGGAGCGCAGCGCATCGGCGGCCGGCTCCCCCATCGGAACGATGCGCTCACGACGGCCTTTGCCGAGCACCCGGACCTGGGCGCGCCCGAAGTCGACCTCGTCGAGGTCGAGGCCCGTCAGCTCCGACACCCGGATCCCGCACGAGTACAACAGCTCCAGGATGGCCCGGTCGCGCAAGCCGATCGGATCGTCGTCGCCGGGAACCGTCATCAAGGCTTCGACCTGAGCGCGCTTCATCACCGCAGGCAACCGGGACGCCTTCTTGGGTGTGGCTACGGCGGTCGCGGGGTTATCGGAACGCTCGTCGCGGCGTACGCAGAACCGGTAGAACGCGCGCAGGGCCGCCGCCTTGCGATGGACGCTCGCGCGCGCGAAGCCACGCGTGGTCAGCCACGCGAGGTACCGGCGGACCGTCCGGTGATCGCAGGTCATCGGATCTGTTCTTTCCCGCGCGGCGAAGTCGAAGAACTGTTCGAGGTCGCGACGGTACGCCTCCACCGTGTTGATCGAGAGGTTCCGCTCCGAGGAGAGGTGGCGGAGGAACGCGCGCGCGACGTCGTGGGCACGCGTCTTCACCTGGCTTTTCGCGGTCACGCCTCACTATCGGGGCGCGTGACGAGCGCGTCAAGGAACGCGGCATTCGCACGGTTCGCCCGGAACGCGAGGTAGCTTGTCCTTTGCCAGCGGCCGAGTTATCGGACGCGACGAACGAGCGAGCCGGGCCCGCGAGCGATCCACCCTGAAGTCTCGAGGCGCGAGACCGCGACCGCCATGTCGTCGATCGATAAACCCGCGCCGGAGACGATCGCGGACAGCGATACCGCCTCGCCTCCGATCGCTGCCAAGACGGCGGCCTGATCGGAGCTCATGTCGTCGGGGATGGGCGCGAAGGAGCGGCCCGATGCGACGCGGGCGAGCTCAGGCTGGACACGGGCGAGGATGTCGCCGGCGCTCGTGCACACGGCCGCCCCCTCTCGAAGGAGCTCGTGGACGCCGGCGCTCACTTCGACGCGGACGTCGCCCGGGACGGCGAACACCTCACGCCCGATGTCGAGACCGTGGCGCGCCGTGGAAAGAGCACCGCTTCGCTCTGCCGCTTGCACGACGACGACCGCGACGGACAGCGCCGCGATGATCCGGTTGCGATGCGTGAACCGACGCTTGTGCGTCGCAGTGCCGGGCGGAACCTCCGCGACGAGTGCGCCGGACTCCGCTGCGCGCTCGTAGATCTCACGGTTGCTCGACGGATAGCACCGGTCGATGCCGCCCGGCAGCACGGCGACGGTCTTCCCCATCTCGAGCGCACCCGTGTGCGCCCACGCGTCGATCCCACGCGCGAGGCCGCTTACCACGCACACATTCGAACCCGCGAGGTCCGCCGCGATCTGACGGGCGATTTCCTCGCCGTAATGCGTCGGCGTGCGAGTGCCGACGACCGCGACACACGGCGGCAGCGTCCGGAGGTCGCCGCCCGCGACCCACAGACGTTCCGGCGCGTCGGCGAGATGCGTGAGCATCTCCGGGTATTCGTCGTCGTCGCGCTCGACGACGCGCGCGTCGATATCGACGGCGAACAAGCCGCCGTCTTTGTTCTTGAACCTCATTGTCTCTTGCCGTCCAGGCGGTACATGAGCGCCTTGGCGACATCACGCTCACGAACGGAATCCTCGCCGGCGAGGTCCGCGACGGTTCGCGCAACACGCATCACCCGATGAACCCCTCGTGCGGATAAGCCGTTGGAGTCGACGGACGCCACGATCTCGCGCTTCGCGTCCGCGGAGAAGCGGCACGCTTCCTCGAGGTGCGGCGGTGGTATCTCTGCGTTCGTCGCGATACCGAACGCGTGCAGACGCTCCGCTTGCCGCTGTCTCGCTTGCACGACGCGCTCGCGCACGGATGCGGTCGGCTCTCCCGGCTCGGCGCTGAAGATCTCACGCTTCGTCAGACGGTCCATGTTGATCTGCAGGTCGATCCGATCGACCACCGGCCCCGATAAACGTTCCGAATACGCAGCGAGCCGGCCGGGCAGGCATTTGCATTGACGGACCATGTCTCCCGCGTAGCCGCAGGGACATGGGTTGGTCGCGGCGACGAGCTGGAACCGGCACGGATAGGTGACGCTCCAACGGCCGCGCACGATCGCGATGGAACCTTCTTCGAGCGGACCACGCAGCGCTTGGATCCCGTCACGGCGGAACTCCGCGGCCTCGTCCATGAACAGAACACCACGATGCGCGAGCGAGGCCTCGCCGGGATGTGGGGTCAGCCCGCCGCCGCCGACCAGACCGGCGAGTGAAACCGACTGATGCGGTGCCCGGAACGGACGGCGGGTGATCAGACCGGCGTCCTCGGGAAGCAAGCCGGCGACCGAGTAGATCTGTGTGACCTCGAGAGCTTCCGCGTGGGTCAGCGGCGGCAGGATTCCGGGGAGCCGGCGCGCGAGCATCGTCTTGCCCCCGCCCGGCGGCCCTTGGAGAAGCAGGTTGTGGCCGCCCGCCGCTGCGATCTCGAGCGCGGTCTTGGCCAGATCCTGCCCACGGACGTCCGCGAGATCATCGTCGTCCGGGACTTCCTCAGGCCCACTCGCGGGCGGCGGATCCAGCTCGCACTCTCCACGAAGGAAACGCACGGCTTGCGCGAGATGCTCGACCGGCAGCACCTCGATCCCGCCGACCAGGGACGCTTCGTTCGCGTTCGCGCGCGGCAGCAGGATCGCTCGCTTACCGGCCCGCGCCGCGGCGATGGCGCTCGCGAGGACGCCCCGCACCCGGCGAACGCTTCCGTCCAGCGACAACTCCCCCAGCAGGCACAGTTCGCGCAAGCGTTCTTGCGCGACGCGTCCTCGCGCCGCCAGCACGCCCAGCGCGATCGCCAGGTCGAAGCCCGGCCCGGCCTTGCGAAGGTGCGCCGGCGACAGGTTCACCGTGATGCGCTGGAGCGGCCATTCCTCGGCGCTCGACGCGACCGCGGCGCGGACACGCTCGCGCGATTCCTGGATCGATGCGTCCGGCAAGCCCACGACGTTGAACGCGGGCAAGCCTTGCGCGATCGCCACCTCGACCTCGACCGGATACCCGTCGAGCCCGACCACCGCGACGCTCTCGGCCTTCGCGACGGCCACGACTAGAACGCTCCCTCGAGGTGTGTCACGCGGTGCCCGAACGGCGCGGCGAGGACCTCGATGACGTCGAACCGGATCGAGTCCGCGCGGGGGCGTACCTGCGCCAGGTAGGCCCGCGCCAGCGTCCGGATGCGCTGCTGCTTGCGCCACGTGACCGCCTCGCCCGGCGTACCGAACGCATTGCCGCGGCGCGTTTTCACTTCAACGAACGCCAAGACTCCCGCGCGCTCCGCGATGATGTCGAGCTCTCCCGTGCGGCCGCAGCGCACGTTGCGACCGACGACACGCCACCCGCGATGCGCGAGGTAGGAGACGGCGATGTCTTCGCCGATGCGCGCGAGCTCGCTGCGGGCCGCCACGGCGGCGACGATACCGACGGTCGGTGGCGACTTCGCGTCCGCGCGACGGCCTCGCGGAAAGCGCGAACAGATTCTCGAAACGCGCGCTTAGCGGGTGGCCCAGACGACGAGCAGCGCGATCACGACGATCGTCGCGACAAGGATCGTGATGTCGGCGCGTTTCGCCCCGCGGTACTTGCGGAGTGGGTTATAGCCCATCGACGTCGAGCTCTTGCGACGGCCGCGCCGTTTGGTCCGGCACGTCGCTGCGAAGCTCCTCGATGTTGACGTCCTCGAACGTGATGATGCGCACGCTCGGTACGAAGCGGCTCTGGCGATACATGTCCCACACCCACGCGTCGGTGAGCACGATCTCCAAGCGCACATCGCCGCTCGGCTCCGCGTGCTCGGTGACGTCGACCTTGTTCGCGAGGTAGAAGCGGCGGTGTGTCTCGATGAGGTACCGGAACATCGGCACGACGTCGCGGTACTCGCGGTAAAGAGCGAGCTCGATCTGAGCTTCGTATTTCTCGAGATCCTCGACGCTCATGCGGCCCCCTCTGCCCCCTCATCGACGAGGATACGCGCACCCCGACGTCGCCGTCGCGTAACGAACACAACCATCACTCCCGCGGCGGCGGGGAGCAGGTCGCCGGGGTAGTCGCCCTTGTACGAAACCGCGGCGAGCCTCCCCCACCGCCCGGGCGGCCAGATCTTCACGAACGCCTTGCCGATGATCTCGTTGAATCCGATCGTGCCGAGCCCGTACCGCGAGTCCTCCGACATCGTCCGGTTGTCGCCCATCACGAAGTAGCGGCCCTTCGGGACGGTGAACGGCCCGTACGGCCGGTCGTCGTGCACCTTCGACACGTACGGCTCGACGAGCTTGAACTTCTTCCGGTCGACGCGAGTGATGGTGACCGTTCCGTTCTTCACCTGCACGGTCTCGCCGGGGAGGCCGATGATCCGTTTGATGAAATCGGTGTTCCCCGGCTTGGTGACCCCGAGTCCTTCGGTCAGGAAGTCGACGAACTTGCGCACGGCGCTCCGTTTGTCGGGGAGGATCTGGTGACCACCGAACACGATGATCTCGCCGCGACGCGGCTTGCGGAACCGATACACGAACCGGTTCACCAGCACGCGGTCGCCCCTGCAGCTCGGGCACCCGTGCAGCGTCGGCTCCATCGACTCCGATGGGATGAAGAACGCTTGCACCAGGAACGTCTTCACCAGCAGCGCGATGACGATCGCGAGCACGATCAGGAACGGGAGCTCGCGGAAGAAGCTCTTGTGTTCGCGCAGCGCCGGCGTCGCGCCGGTTCCGCGATCGGGCCACTCCTTCTGTAGCGGGCCTTCTTCCAGACCGCTCACCGCCCGCTCACGGCTCGGAGCCCGCGACGTTGCCGGCCTCGTCCCACTCCTCGAGCGACTCGGCCACGATCGTGCCGTCGACGCCGACGCCCTTGAACGACAGCCGGTGCACGGGCGTCGGGCCGTGCTCGCGTAACGCGCGCCAGTGCTCCGCGGTGCCGTACCCCTTGTTCCGCGCGAACCCGAACGCGGGGTAGCGGCGATGCAGGCGGCGCATCGCGCGGTCCCGAGTGACCTTCGCCACGATCGAAGCGGCGGCCACCGTCGCCGACACGCGGTCGCCCTTCTTGATCGACAGCGCAGGCACGCACATCCGAGAGACCGGGAAGCCGTCCGTGAGCGCGTAGCCGGGCCGCGGGTCCAGCCGCGACACCGCTGCCCGCAGCGCGCGGATGTTCGACTTGTGCAAGCCCCGGCGATCGATCACCGCCGGCGTGATGCGCACGATGGAGATGGCGACGGCGCGTTCCCGGATGGACGAGGCCATCGCCTCGCGGGCTTTGGCCGTCATCAGCTTGGAATCCTTGATCCCGGTGAGATCGGCGTCGGGATGCAAGATCACCGCCGCGGCGACCAGCGGTCCGGCGAGCGCACCTCGCCCGACCTCATCGGTGCCGGCGACGAGCGTGAAGCCCTGCGCGCGCAGGTGTCCCTCGATGAAGCCGTCGGGCCGCATCCGACGCAGGATAACCCTGTTGCGGGGGCGCGGCCTCAGGCCGCGATCCGTGGAAGCCCGGCGCGGGCAGCACGACGGCGTCGCCGCAGCACCACGATGGGCAGGACGATCAAGGCGCCGGCCGCGGCCGGCGGCCCGTAGTTCGGCGTGCGGAAGAATGCGATCCGTTGCGGCGGCCAGACGCGGATGAACGCCTTGCCGATGATGTCGGTCCGTTTGATCGGACCGAGCCGCGTGCGGCTGTCCGCCGAGTTCTGCCGGTTGTCGCCCATCACGAAGTAGGTCTTCGGCGGAACGACCGTCGGCCCGAACGGCTGCAGATCGGGGTGCGGGACGTACGGCTCCCGCAAGGTGAGCTTCTTGCCCGCGGGCGTCGTGATCGTGACGACTCCATCCGTCATCTGGACCGTGTCGCCGGGCAAGCCGATCACGCGTTTGATGAAGTCGGTGCCCGGCGGCTTCGCGACGCCGAGACTCTCTGTGATGTTGTCCACCACCTTCTTGAAGAAGCTCCGGTTCGCTTCGCTCGGGTCGTGCTCGGCGATGAACACGATGATCTCGCCGCGGTGCGGGTCGCGGAACCGGTACACGAGCTTGTTCACCAGCACACGGTCGCCGACCTTCAGCGTCGGGACCATCGATTCGGACGGGATGAAGAACGCCTGCACCAGGAACGTCTTGATCAAGATCGCGAGGCCGAGCGCGATCAAGATGAGGACGGGTAGTTCCTTGAAGAAGGACAGCGAACTGCGCTTCTTCGGCGGCGGCCCTGCAGGACGGTCGGGCCAATCCGATTGCATGTGCGCGTCCGACGGCGGCGGCGAGGATCCCGCAGCTTGCTCGGATCGCAGCGGTGAGTCGGGTCCGGCGGGAGGTTCCACGGCGGATCGAGGCTAGGCCCCGGACCCCTCGGACTCGGACGCTGTCGAAGTGGACTCGGTCGCCTCCGCCGACGCGGCCGGCTCGGTCGACGCTTCCGGCTTCTCGACGGGCGCCTCGGCGACATCCTCGGAGGTCACGTGCGCGACGGTACCTTCCTCGGGAACCGCGACGCGGCGCTCGCGGATCTTCGCGCGGCGGCCGGAAAGCTCGCGCAGATAGTAGAGCTTCGCGCGGCGGACCTTTCCATGCGTGACGATCTCGACCTTGGCGACCGTGGGGCTGTGCACGGGGAACGTGCGCTCAACGCCGACGCCGAATGAGACCTTGCGGACCTTGAACGTCTCGCGAAGGCCGCCTCCGCGGCGACCGAGGACGACGCCCTGGAACATCTGGATGCGCTCGCGCCCGGCTTCGGAGACTTTCACGTGGACCTTCACAGTGTCGCCCGGCCGGAACGACGGAAGGTCGGTCCGCAGGCGTGAGCGTTCGATCAGATCGACCTTGTTCACGGTGCGCGCTCCTGGAGCTCGGGGTCGGGCCACGCGGGGCCCGGTGGGCACAACATGGTACGAAGGCGTGCAGGCGCGTGCAACGAGGGCCGCGAACGGCGCGTTTCCGGCGCGTCTACGGTGCGAGGTCGAGGTCCGGCCCGAGCAGGTCCGGGCGGCGCCGTTTCGTGCGCTCGAGCGCCTGTTTCCGTCGCCAGGCGGCGATCTCGGCGTGGTTCCCCGAAAGCAGGACCTGGGGGACCTCCATCCCGCGGAACGATTGGGGCCGCGTGTACTGGGGGTGATCGAGCAGCCCCGACGGCCCGAACGACTCCTCTTCTACCGATGCCGGCTCCTTCACCACGCCGGGGATCAAGCGGGCAACGGCGTCGATCACGACGACGGCCGCCGCCTCGCCGCCGGCGAGCACGTAATCGCCGATCGAGATCTCGTCGGTCGCGAGCCCTTCGGCGACGCGTTCGTCGATCCCCTCGTACCGGCCGCACAGCAGGATGAGGTGCGACTCGGCGGAGAGCTCCTCCGCGAGGCGCTGGTCGAACCGCGTGCCGGCCGGGGAGAGCAACACCCGGCGCGCGCGATCCCATCCCTCGATCGCCTCGACCGCCGCGAACCACGGGTCGGGCTTCATCACCATCCCGACGCCCCCGCCGTACGGTTCGTCGTCGACGCTGCGATGTGGGTCGTCGGTGTGGTCGCGGAGGTCATGCAGCGTTATCGAGACCAAGCCACGCTGGCGGGCCTTGCCCAGCAGCGATGCATCGAGCGGCCCGGCGAAGAACTCCGGAAAGATCGTGATCACGTCGACGTTCATACCGCGTCCAGGATCAGCTGGGTGCACACGAACACGGCGATCGTCTTGCCGTCGGCCCGCGTGACCCGCGCCTCCCACACGTGCGTGCGCTTGCCCATGTGCAAAGGCACCGCTTCGGCGACGATCGTGCCGTCGGAAGCCGTCGCGATGAGATTCGTTTTGAGCTCGACGGTGCTGAACACCTTTCCCGGCTCGAGCGACGCTTGGCAGCCGGCCCCGCACGCGCTGTCGGCGAGCGATACGACCGCGCCGGCGTGGAGTCCGTTCGCTCGGAAGCGAAGGTGCTTCTCCCCGACGACCATCTCCATCCGGCAGTAAC
>Ga0075425_100006002_pt1 | contig 12674 bp, 15 predicted proteins | sample SoiMethybrSBSTD4_FD_75300 | JGI IMG/M metagenome (GOLD analysis project Ga0075425, IMG submission 75300) | Bulk soil microbial communities from a Populus tree surrounding site in Tennessee, USA - Soil MetaG P. TD hybrid SBSTD4 | ecosystem: Environmental > Terrestrial > Soil > Tree plantation...
TACTAAATTGTGTGTACCTCCTTACCGTCGCGTTACCTCACCCAAAGGGGCGGGCCCAGGCGCTAATCGGTACACACCGCGATGTGTGTTGCTGGTCGCGAAACTCGGCTCGGAGTGAACTGGAAATCTAGGTCTCTAAAGTAGACAAACATAGACACCCAGCTCGAATCAGGAAAACACGACGCTGGGTACGCTACATCTATAAGCCATAGCGATTTTGATAAACCTATATCGGAAGGCTTAGGGTGAAGAACTTCGTGATGTTCGGCCCATGAAGTTTGAGCGTTCGGTAATAATTCTGGCGTGTAAGTTCTGACCTTACGGCTGTCGTTTGGTACGCGTGGGAAGTCATGACCAGTTGCGGGCCATGGATCAATCCAATAAGCTCAGTCGCAAAACCTTTGAGATTGGTCAGCGGTCATACATTGCTTTGGGCAGAAAGAACGGCATCTTAGCTGAATTGAAAGAAGAGAAACAGCCAGAGCAATGGCCAGTCATGTTGCTTTGTGCAAAATGTTGGACGGTTGCTAGCTTCTGCGGCATGCATCGTTACAGATATTAGAGCGGAGCCAATTCTCTAAGATGCACCTTGGACACGGTGATCGGGGAAACTCCACCCTCACAAAAATGTGGGTGATTCCGATACGGCAGATGTCTTCAAAGCGATAGTTGGTGCTACTCAGAAAGTTTTGTAAGCGCCACGCATCTATTACCAGAATCTCAGCTACGTCGCATGCGCCGAATCGCGGAACCGAAGCTGCAGGATACCGTGGCCAAAATGGCAGATATGAGCCGTGCTCTGGAGTTCCACCAAACCATATTCGAGTGCGAAGTCATGAGTTACTTCAGTACTGTTGACCGTTCCCGTTCTGAACCTAGAATGAGCACGACAATCAAGTCGCAAGCCACGTGCACTTTTGTTTGTACTAACGAGGTCATATGCGTTGGATGTTGCAGTGCCGGGTCCTGAGGTTGCCGCTGCTAACGATTGTTTTTGCAGTGGTTACTGTCCAGCCTAGTTTGCCGCAGTTAAATTCGAATGCATCCAACGTGACCCTGACCGCAACGCTAGTGGAATCACTCACAGTTAGTGCCATCCCGAGCGCCGTGAGCTTCAACCTGACGAATGGGACGACGGCGGATGGTTCCAGTGCGGTTGCCATAACCACAACCTGGGTGCTGAGTCCCACGCGGACAAGCGTTAAGCTTTATGGGAATTTTAGCTCGTCAACGGCTGCACTGACTGATGGTGGCGGCAATAACATTCCGTCAGCAGATGTCTTGGGGCAGGTCGCGACTGGATCACCGACTAGTTTTACTGCCTTTACGCAAACTGGTCCGTTCGGAGCCGCAAGTGCCAGCTTGTTGCTGTTCAATCAGAATATCACCGCTCTGAATCTTATTGGCAATCGTACCGACAACCTGAATCTGCGAATTGATTTGACCAGCCTTTCACTGCCGGCAGGTGTGTACACCGGGACATTGCATATCCAGGCACAGGCATTGTAGAAGCCAATGAGGTTTCTTTCGCACTTTACACCTGCTTCGCTTCTGGCAGTTGTTGGCATAACCCTTTTGGTTGAAAGTGGCGCCTGGTGCCAGACTGTTCGCCCTGTCATTGTTGAATATCAGTCGACAGCTAATGGAAAGTTCGAACTGGTCAATGACGGGCTGACTCCGCTTAGCGTGGTGCTCGAACCGAGGAGCTTCACTATTACGGACGATGGCACCGGAGTTTATAGCCCGCTCGAAGGCAATGTTCATCTTCAGCTCTCGGCAATGAGTTTTCGGATTCCTCCTAAACAGAGCCGGTTCGTCTTTTACAAGGCCACCGCGGACAGATTGCCGGCATGGTTCGTGATTTATAGCGTGTGCAGCGGCCGTCCGGCGCGGTCGGGTTTCAACGTTGAAGTCGATCTGCCGCATACGGTGTACTTGCGACAGAAAGCCTCGCTTGAAAAACAAGATGTGGGTGTCGAGTCTTTTGAGTATTTACCGGAAGAGAAACGAGCCGTAATTACCGTCTCCAATAGTAGTGAGAAACTGGAGCGCGCCCTGGAATGGCGGTTGAGTTCGAAGGCCACGAAAATTTCAGGAAATGGTTTTCCACTTCTCCCTAAGGGCCGGCGACGACTGGAGGTGGATTGGGATTCGGCAAGTCCTCCGGAAGTGTTCTCGGTCCGTTTCCAACACTTCACCTTTAAACAGGATTTAGGTGCATTGCGACAATGAGAACCTGTTCTTGTTTGGGGAGCGGCTTGCAGCCTTCCTGAGGGAGTGTCGCTGGGTCTTATCACACTCCGTTGTTTTTCTCGTATTCATTCCATTACCCGCAGCAGTGGGCCAGGTATTTCAGTTGGAGGGTGGTTCGTCTTCATTGTTTCAGGCCCAGGGCGGTTCGGTGCAGGTTCGCACCTTGGGCTTCGAGGGCCTGCTCGGCGGTGGCATGCTGGATGGACAGCTGCGGCTCGGAGGGTTGTTTCGCAAGAAATGGCACAATTCTATTTTGGCAATCGGTGACGATGCCATTTCCCTCCGCCTACCCACAGATCTCTTCGACAGCAGCCACTATGTAAACGGACGGGGCGCCAGCATCTCGGCAAGCAATGATCGAATCAGTATCTTGGGATTTGCGGGAGCGACTTCGACGGGTTTTGGCACACCCTTTTTTCGAGGCGCGGCCGCGGAACATCCTGCCGGAGCGTTTTTTGTTGATGCGAAACTGTCTTCAAAGTGGCGGCTGTTTTCCCGCAACATTGCTTCAAACCATCAAACGAGTATCAGCGGGGTGGAATGGCAACCGTGGAGAACATTTAAGACGGCTATCGCGGGGGGAGTTGGCAGCGATCAGGGTTATCTCAGCGCCAGCCTGTCAGCGGACACGCGATTTGTTTCATGGAGATCGACTTACATCCTGGCCGGAGATGCATTTCAGCGCGTTAGTGTCACTGCGCCCGTAAGTTCTGAGAATGAGAAAGAAAATTTCCTTCTCACGGTTCGCCCTGTGCGCGCTCTCGAGTTTGTGGCGGGACGATTCAACCTCTTGCAGGTTGGCGCGCCTGGCGAGAGCGCCCTCTCTGCAAACGTAAACCAATACTCAGTTACTATGCGGTTCGCGGGGGCCATAGCCGCTGGGTCTCTGTTCATGTCGAGAGCGGGAGGAATGAGCAGCGAAGGCACCTCGGTCTCATTAGCAGGAAATCTGATGCGGTGGCTTCAGGGCGGTGCGTATCTGTACCATAGCCGCTCCAATGGATTCCCGAGCTCTACCTCGATAACGACTATGTTTCAGGAAGTAGTCTCACCTCGTTTAAGCCTTCTTCAGCTGGTAAGCCATTCCGACGGGGGAACATCGCTCTCCTGGGGAGGACAGTTTTTTGCTAATCCTTTCTCGGTCGGGGTCGAGTACCAGACGGTTTACGCTCCCTTTCGGCCGGGGAATCCTTTCAGACAAGTGTTGCTACTTAATCTTCGGATTCAACCCTTATCGTTTTTTCAGTTGAACACCGGAACCTATGTTGCTCCTGGAGGATTTGTCAAGTACACGACGTATGGGCAAGCACTCGCATATCGGGACACAAGTGGCTTCAGTGGACCGGAAAGCTACAAATTTGGAAAGTATGTGATCCGTGGGAGGGTTACCGACGAAGCGGGAAATGCAATCAACGGAGCCGCGCTGCGTGTGGGCCGTGACCTCGTCTTCACCAACGTAGAGGGAAAGTTCTTTGTGCGTAAGAAAAAGGATCGCCCGGTCACACTCGATGTAGCGCTCGAGGAATTTCTTATACCCGGTGTATTCGAAGTAGTGGACTGCCCTCGCACGGCTGTTCCAAGTCTGACCAATGCTGAAACACTCGTACGTGTTGTCGTTAGAGAGCACAGGAGTCCTATTCCCGAAAACCTCTGAGTAATCCCGGCAGTGATCTGAGGTAGTGCTTTAGGAACTCTTCATGCGCTGAGCCACTTTTCTCTAGTACTAGTTCGATTCGCGTGCCGTCGCTGAGCCAACTTCTTTCTCGAAGAAAAGCACTCCTAAGTTCATATAAAGAGATTACTTGCGCATGGACGCTGGAATTCGCAATGATTTTCACCCCTTCGGCCGGCCGTTCATCGAGGAAAGGAAAACAAGGCCCATAGCAACCCTCGTGATGTTGATCCGCATATTTCTTTGGGGCTGTCTCGCATTCCGCCTAATGCACGTAGTCTCGTTTCTTATGCTGTTAGCAACCCAAATTCCAGTCATATGACTAAGGAACTGGTGTCACGATTAAGGTTTTCTCGCAGGGCGAGATCTTTACGGTACGTATCGATTTGGAACAAACTTTCAGAATCTACACAATGTCTCGGCGCATGCCGGGATAGGCCCGCTAACCCTCTTTTCAATTGACTGGGTGGAAATTGGCTCCCACCGGGTCTTTACTCCCGATGCAAAACGAATGCAGCAGGGGCGGGGGGCGGCATCACGCTGTGTCGCTTCTCTTCTCTTGTTCTTTACCATTGCTGCTGCGCTCCTTGGAGATCCTCATAATACCGACTGTTTGGGTCTGAGCAATTGAAATCATCATCGTGGAGCTCAACTGAAACACGAGTACGCCGCATGAGATGCTAAGTTCCGCGTTGCTCCTGATTTTGCGATGAGCGTAGCTTTTGCTGTTCCATTCGAAGAGAGTTTGCACCGTGATTCCCTGTGATTACTGTGGTCATCTTCTCGATGCTCTCGGTGGTGCGTAAGCTAAAGTCCTGCTCTATGCGATCTCTCGGTGTAGCAGCATTCTGGTGCTTGTGTTTAGCAGTCGTGCTTCCGCTTAGCTCTCTCAGCCAGGAGGACGGACCAGAAAGCGACCGCAAAGTCGTAAGCCGGGTCAGCCCTATATATCCCCAGTTGGCTCGTGCAAGCAATCTAAGGGGCACTGTAAGGTTGAATGCTCTCGTCGCGTCCAACGGCACTGTAAAATCCGTGGCGCTTCGCGGAGGAAATCCAGTATTGGCGAAGGCGGCCGAGGATGCTGTCCGCAAATGGAAGTGGGCTCCGGCCACGCATGACAGTCGAGAAGCGGTTGAAGTGAGATTCGATCCCCCCTAATCCGCTGCGTCCCGAATTGATCGCAGATTGTTTTTGGGTGCAATGCAGCAGCTCTCTTTGCACTCCACTCCATCTAAAGTCTGGGATAATTCCAAATTTGAGTTCTGACAACTGCTTCACGTATCGTGACCGGATGCTTGTACCTTCTGAAGTCCGGCTTAGGCAGCTGCTGCAAGTGATTTCAATCTGCCTCTGTATTACGCAGACTGTTCACGCGGGCACAGTCTCCGTCAAGGTAGGCGTGGCGAAAATTGCAATCACACCATACGGTCCTAATCCGGATTGGCACGGACCGGTTACTGTAAGTGGGATTTGGGGGGAGCGATTTACCGACGCGAATAACAATGATCGTTGGGATGCCGGAGAACCTTTCGTCGATGACGACAGAAACAATGCTTTGGATCCCCACTCGAAGGACAAGTATGACGGCATCTATCTCGCGGGTTTTGGTGGGCCGGGCGAGGACCGCCTGGCAACGGGCAGGCACGATGATCTGTGGGTGCGTGCTCTGGTGCTTGACTCCGACGGTACCCGAATCGCCATAGTATCTCTGGACCTGATCGGCTACTACCAGCGTTCCGGCTACTACGGCGTGGATGAGGCCCGCAAACTGCTGGACCCCGGGCTGGGCATCCGGGAGCTCTTAGTCGCCAGCACCCATAACCACGAAGGACCGGATACGATTGGGCTTTGGGGCGGAACAGCCAACAGCGACGGCAAGTTTCCGCTTTACCTCCACTTTATAGATCACGAAATCGCGAAGGCGGTCAGCTTGGCCGCTCGCTCTGTAGTTCCGGTCCGCATGAAATTGGGCGCGACTGGGCCGCAGCTTTCTCCAGCACTTCAGAACCTCCAAACTCGCACCGCGGGGCGGCCTCCCAAATTCTTCGATGAAGAGTTGCGTGTGATGCAATTCATCGGTACAGAAGGAGAGAAGAAACATAAGGCGGTGGCCACTCTCATCAATTGGAACACTCACCCGGAATCGCTCGAAGACGAGAACACACTTCTGACATCCGATTTTCCAGGCGCTGTGCGAGAAGCAATTGAACAGAAATTTGGTGGGCTGGCCATCTACATCTCAGGCGACCTCGGGGCGGTGGAGATAGTGGGGGACAATGGCCAAGGCACGCGTACGCGATTCCATGGCCGCGACTTCCCAGTCACCAAGGACAACAAGTCCAAGACGTTCACTTTTGAGCGGATGCAAGCCATCGGTCACGATGTGGCCGACGCAGCCGGGGAAGCGATCGCGCGCGCCGAATGGAGCAGTGTTACCGGTATAGAGACTAAGAAAGCCGACATGCGAGTGCCGCTCGACAACTTGGGCTTCCAGTCCCTGTTAGCTAAGGGAATCCTGGGAAGGATGCCGGGAATGGACGCTCTCGGTGGTCCTGATGTAATGAGTACGGTGCACGTGATTCGTATCGGCGATGCCCAGATCGTCACCGCCCCAGGAGAACTGTTTCCGGAGGTCTTCTATGGAGTTAAAAAGTATAGTCGCCGTGATTGCCCCAAGGCAAACAGTGGACGACCGGCCGAGCCTTCGGTTTTCAGCGCCATGACCGCCAAGTACAAGTTCGTGTTCGGCCTATGCCCCGATGAACTGGGTTATATCGTTCCAGGATACGACTTCCGACCTCCGATTTTCGATGAGAAAGGCGGCGTGAAGGAGGCCGATGACGCTTGCATGGCGGACGGCGTACCGACACATTACCACGAGACCAACTCGGCCAGTTCACAACTTGCCCCAGTTTGGGCTTGCACCGCGGCACGCCTGCTGGGAGAAAATACGTCGCAAGAACCGGCTTGTGCGGCGCTGCCACTTAAAGCCAGGCCATAGCTACGACCGAGGTGAATTAATCTTCCGGCTGTTCCAAAATTGCAGATACACGTCCTGCAACTCTGTTCGTCCAACGCAAGAACTCTTCTTCACAGTGGAAATTTACAAATGGTTCTCTCTCCCGGTGGCAGCGCCAATCGGGCCGATCATAACTTTACTGTCTTGGCAGGTCAGTACCGAACCGCCTATTATTTTGGGAAGGAAAGCCCGGCTCGTCTGGGAGAGCTCTTGAAAATTGTCAACACGCGCGTGAGGGAAGCCACTTCAAGCCCGATTGCTGACATCCTGCTCTCACGTTTGATAGTTGGTGGTTTTCAATGCCGTGGTGAAACGTGCGGTTCGAAACGTGAATCGGTTGATTACGGTTCAGAGCAACGGGAGGGTCAGACTCCGTAGGGGGCGGTGGCAGGGGTACAATTTAAGCGCTCATCGGCCCGTTCTTCAGTGTAGCTGGATCCATCAGGAGGAGTCATGAGCGAGCTCAGTATCAGAGGGCACGATCTTCCACGGAACCCAGCCAACTTTGCACCTCTCACACCACTGACGTTCATCAGTTGGAGTGCTCATGTCTGTCCGGACCGTACAGCTGTCGTCCACGGGTCTCGCCGTTTTACCTGGAAAGAAACCTACGAACGATGCCGCCGGCTCGCTTCGGCGTTAGCCGAGCGGGGCGTCAACGCCGGAGATACGGTTGCCGCGATGTTGGCGAATACACCCGAAATGTATGAATGTCACTTCGGCGTGCCAATGCGAGGCGCTATTCTAAATACGCTGAACACCCGTCTCGATGCGGATGCGATCACATTCATGCTCCAGCATGGAGAAGCGAAGGCGATTCTTGTTGACCGTGAGTTCTCCAGCACAATTGCCACCGCGATCGGGAAGCTGGGTCGAAAAATGATCGTTGTGGACGTAGACGATCCTGAATATGGGGGCCCCGGCAGCCGCATCGGAGATGTCGAGTATGAGGCGCTGCTCGCAGGCGGGGATCCAAAATATGCATGGTGTCCTCCGGCGGACGAGTGGAGCTCTATCACGCTCAGCTATACCTCCGGCACTACCGGAAATCCGAAAGGCGTGGTTTACAGTCACCGCGGCGCTTACCTGAACGCTCTCGCTGAGATCCTAACCTGGAACATGCCTCGACATGCGATTTATCTTTGGACCTTGCCGATGTTCCACTGCAACGGCTGGTGCTTCCCATGGACGATTGCCGCGATTGCCGGCACGAACGTCTGTCTGCGGAAAGTAGAGGCGGCGAAGATCTTGGCGTTAATGGCGGAGCACAAGGTGACGCACTACTGCGGCGCGCCAATCGTGCACAACACGCTGGCAAACGCGCCGGCTGAGTTGCGACAGGCGATCTCGCACCCTGTCCACGCAATGGTCGCCGGGGCGGCGCCCGGGGCGGCGATGTTTGCCGCGATGGAGCGGATCGGCTTCAAGCTGACGCACGTCTACGGCTTAACAGAGGTGTACGGCCCGGCGACGGTTTGCGTCCCCCAACCCGACTGGGCCAGCTTGACGGTTGAGGAACGCGCCGTCCTGAACTCGCGACAGGGCGTGCGCTATGTTCTGGAAGAAGATGTGGCTGTGCTCGACCCACAGACGCTTCAGCCGGTGCCGTGGGATGGGGAGACCGTCGGTGAGATCATGTTCCGCGGCAATATTATGATGAAGGGATACCTGAAAAATCCCCAGGCAACCCAACAGGCGTTTGCCGGCGGATGGTTTCACTCGGGTGACCTCGCTGTGGTGCACCCAGACGGGTACTTTAAGATTAAGGATCGCGCCAAGGATGTCATCATCTCGGGCGGCGAGAGCATCTCCTCGATCGAGGTGGAGGAGGCTATTGCGTATCATCCCGCGGTACTGGCCGTTGCCGTCGTTGCAAAATTCGATCCGGTGTGGGGCGAAACGCCCTGTGCCTTTGTCGAGCTGAAGTCCGGCGCGCAAGTGACCGAGACCGAGATCATCGAGCACTGCCGGTCACGGCTCGCCCATTTCAAGGCTCCCAAGACTGTTATTTTCGGGCAACTTCCTAGGACGTCAACCGGAAAGGTGCAGAAGTTCGTCCTTCGTCAGCAAGCCAAATCGGCAACCGCCATTCAGTAGAGTGGCCAGATCCGTGACTTCCTCGCCGGTGGGCGGTCTTTTCGATTGAAAGGAGATCATCGATGTTGCGCAACGAACACTCCAGCGAGCCGTTGGTCATCACGCATCGGGATGGAGGCGTCGCCTGGCTCACTCTAAATCGCCCCGACCGTTTCAATCCGCTGTCGCTAGACATGATCCACGCGCTTGGGGCTGCGTTGAGTGTCGTTGCCGCCGATGTGCAGGTCCGTGTGGTCGTGCTGTCGGCGAACGGCAAGGGGTTTTGCGCGGGCCACGACCTGAAGGAGATGCGTAGCCACATAGGCGATCAGGCCTGGGAGCGACGACTGTTCGATTGCTGCAGCCGCATGATGATGGCGCTGACCGAACTGCCGCAGCCGGTGATCGCCCGCGTTCATGGCGTCGCAACGGCTGCCGGCTGTCAGCTCGTCTCGATGTGTGACCTTGCGGTCGCCGCCGACACTGCTACGTTCGCGCTTCCTGGCGTCAATATCGGCGTCTTCTGTTCGACGCCTGCCGTCGGTGTCGCTCGCAACATCGGACGGAAGCGCGCGATGGAAATGTTGCTCACGGGGCGCCTCTTCGATGCACAGACGGCCCTGGCGTGGGGGCTGGTCAACCGTGTCGTTCCTCTGTCGGACCTGGACAAGACGATTCAGCTCTACACGGACGTCATACTCGCGCGCAGCCCGGCGACGATCCGCCTCGGAAAGGCGGCCTTCTACGCGCAGCTCGAGCGCCCACTGATCGAGGCCTACGACCTCGCGAGCGAATCCATGGCGCGCAACCTGATGCTCGACGATGCAGCTGAAGGTATGGACGCTTTTCTGCAGAAACGTCAGGCCGCATGGGTAAAGACTTGAAGCGACTTGACTGAATCGTTCTCCATTCAGGACATGGTCGTTCCGGCGGATTGGACGGGAAGACAAAAGGACGCATAATCTCCAATTATGGTGCTGAGAGCCGGAGTCTTCGTTTTTTCGCTGCCTCTTCTCTTGTCGGCTGTCTTGTCGTATGCAGCTCAGTCTCCTTGGTTTTTAGCATCAGCAACGCAAACGGTCAGCGCCACGATAATTGATGCCGATTCGGGGTCCGCCCTTTCCAATGTCCACTTGGAGGTGCAACTGTTTCCGCCTGAGCATGGCGGACGCAAATTCCTTTCTCTGCTTTGTGTACCCAGCGACAAGGCTGAACCACTCTTCTCCTCTACGCCTACGAACGATCCGAACGGTTCGTTCAGCCTCACCGCACGCGGCGGCGATTACCTCGTCAAGGTTGCGATTCCCCAGCGGCAGCCAGTCTTTGGTTGCATTCACATCGACACGGAACCAGAAGTACGATCATCTAGCGCTCGACCCTTGCACCAACACTTTTTTGTCCGCATCGCAACCTCGATTCCCAGCTATTCCGGCGATATCGTCGACAATTCGGCCTGTGCCCCATATCAGCCCTCTCCTTGTGATCCGCTTCGCGTTTCTAATCTTGTCAAAACCAAGAAGATCGAGCTAATCGATTCTGTAGGCAACCCGATGCACGACACACGTTTGGAATTCCAGGAAAACACTAAGGGAAAGGGGAAACTGGTCGCCAGCGTCACAACAAATGCAACCGGTGTAGCTGACGTGTCCAGCTTATTAGCAGCGGGTGGATTATTGCGTATGCTCGTAGAGTTCGAACCTGTTCCGGCGAATTTCTTATTCAGTTCACCAAAGGCGGGACATTGGGAAAGCAGACGATTAAGTTATTCCATTGGCGCTGTAGGAGCAATTTGATGCAAGGTGCGCTGGTTCAACCCTTGAACCTGAAGCCTTTACAGTTGCCTCACTGCAACGATAGAACACCAACCTCCGCTCATTGCAAAATCAGGAGCAACGCTGGTACCTATGGGCTCGCGGGGAGGAAGGGTGAAGCCTGCCATCGAAATGAAGGAGAGTTCCCGGCAGCACTATATTTCCGACTCTCTCTTTGCGGAGGCCATACATTGGGCTGGACGAACTGGACGAAAGGATGAAGCAATGGCATGGCCTGAACGCGCTTACGAAGAGCATGACCAGTGGATGGTCTATCGCTATCCAGGCTGGGACGATTTGCGTTTCAAGCCGCGATTTCCGGATTGTCATCTATAGGAATGGGACCTTATAGCAGCATGAACAAAAGAGCTTCACCTGACAGTCGACTTCGCACGCGTTGACGGAGATGACAGGACAAAGGAAACTGCGGCTCAATGTCCCTTGGGCGGACGCCTTAAGTTGGGGCTGATCCATGCGAAATAGACCACCCCACAACTCACGAAGAGGAACAGAATTGCGGCGACTCTCTCAGAAAGAACATGCATGAAAGCCAGGACGATCAGCAGAACTACAAAGGCGAGCAGCGCGTACAGCATTTACCACTCCCACCAGAATAATCCACCAGGATAAAAAGGAACTCCGGCAAGCGATGGGGGTAGAGCCAGAGTTCCGTCTTCGCGTATGTCTTGAGACCCTATTCCTGAGTGCCGTGGAATCCAAGCGCCAATTGACGCCAAATCTGAGTTTGAGTGTTCGTTCCTACCTCCCGTAGAGCTACGAATGCGCGCATCGAGCCTCGTTCATCAATTCGTCAGCGCATGGAGGAGACCGAAGAAATACGCATACGCCCTGCAAACGTTGTTGGCAAGAAAACGATGCGCCTAGCCCACTCTGCTATGTTCCGTAGTTCTCACTCGTAACAGAGGCAGTCCATTTTTTCCGTACTTTCTGCGCTGTATACTCCGCAAAAAAATCGCCCGCTACTCTTTCAAACGTCGCATCGAAGGTCCTGTTGTCTCCACGATTGAATGAAAGTTACTCATGGCGGTGCGTTAATACGAAGGCTGGTTGAGAGTTTGTCGACCCCTTACCTTTGATATAGCGATAAAAGCGAGGTTGGCCTCGTCGCTTCCAATACGGTGCGTCATAGCTATCAATTCCCAGGCCCGAGCGCATGGCGCTGAAGAAAATGTGTTGCGCAGGATGAACCACAATTCCTACATGTCCTCGCCAAACCACCAAGTCTCCAGGCTGAGGATCTGTGACGCGCTGAAATTCATCGGTTCCGGCATAGAGATCAGATGAGCGCACGTAAGTGTATGGGAAGCCAGCACGAGCATAGATGGCATGCACGAGGTGCGAACAGTCGCGTTTGCCAGTCAGGCGCATGCGGCCGTCGAGTGCCGCAGCGATGACGCTCAAACCGTCGTCTGCGCTCAATGGCCCGGGTGTCTGTTGATCGCCCACATTATTACCCTGGACCTGTGAAGTTTGCTTGGAGGAGCCTTCCGGTTTCCTAACTTCTAGTTGTGCGAGCGCGGAGCAGGAAATCAATCTGCACAAGACTATCGCGCACCCAAGCCGTTTGGCATTGAATTGCATAGCTTGTTATTGTGAGGTGTTTTGAGAGGACTTACAGATTACGCTGGTAGTGGAACCGAGGGACCGCTTGCTGGCCGGCGCTGAATTGCATCATCGTCGAATGCTGTGATCTATACGGAGCGAGTCATGCAACGAATTGACGATCTTTTTTTCCGCCACCGCGCATAGCAGCATGAGGAATCTGCTATGGTCCATCATGACGGGGACTGCTGTTCGAGGCGATTTCACCACAAGGCCCTCG
>Ga0075425_100006003_pt1 | contig 12673 bp, 7 predicted proteins | sample SoiMethybrSBSTD4_FD_75300 | JGI IMG/M metagenome (GOLD analysis project Ga0075425, IMG submission 75300) | Bulk soil microbial communities from a Populus tree surrounding site in Tennessee, USA - Soil MetaG P. TD hybrid SBSTD4 | ecosystem: Environmental > Terrestrial > Soil > Tree plantation...
TGCTGAAAGACGTCGCCGTCCGCGTGCGCGCCGCGCGCAAGGGCCGCGGCTGGAGCCGCCGCGCGCTCGCCGGCGCCTCCGGCCTCTCCGAGCGCTTCATCGCCCAGATCGAGTCGGGCCACGGCAACCCCTCGGTGCGGAGCCTCGCCGAGATCGCGCGGGCGCTCGCCACCTCGCCCGCCGCGCTGCTCGCCGAGCGCACGCAGCTCGTCGCGCTCCTCGGCCTGCGCGGCGCCGGCAAGTCCACCGTGGGCCGCGCGCTCGCGAAGCGCCTCGGCTGCGCGTTCGTCGAGCTCGACGCGCGCGTGGAGGAGGCGGCCGGCCTCTCCCTTCGCGAGCTCTGGGAGCTCCACGGCGAGGCCTACTTCCGCCAGCTCGAGCGAGAGACCCTGCGCAAGCTCCTCGCGTCGTCGCCGCGCGCGGTGCTCGCCACCGGCGGCGGCCTGGTCGCCGACCCCGCCACCTTCCAGCTCCTCCGCGACGGCGCGCTGACCGTCTGGCTCCGCGCCCGCCCGGAGGACCACTGGGAGCGCGTCGTCGCCCAAGGCGACCATCGACCCATGGCGAACGACCCGCTCGCGATGGAGCGCCTCCGCCAGCTCCTCGTGGAGCGCGAGCCCCTCTACCGCCAGGCGCGCTTCGTCGTGGACACGTCGGCCGGCCCGCTCGGCGCCGTGGTCGACGAGATCGAGCAGCTGGTCACCGTTTGACTCGCCGCTACACCGAGGCTCGCGGACGGTGCAGTCGCCCCCGAGCGCGCTGCACTCGTCGTTGGCCGCAGGCGTTCCGTCGCAGAAGCGCGTCCCGGGGCGCGGACTGCCGAGCCTCAGCCCCCGATCGTCGACATGCCGATGAGCCGGTTCGTCCCCGTTCCCTCGACGAACTCGTGGCCCGCCTTCTTGCCGTAGAGCGTCTCGGCCACCAGCGCCAGCAGCGCCTCGTCGCTCGCGCCGGCGCGCAGCTGGTCGCGCAGCGAGACGCCGCGCAGCGACGCCAGGCACGGCCGCAGCTCGCCGGTGGACGTGAGTCGCACCCGGTTGCAACCCGCGCAGAAGTTCTCGGTCATCGCGCCGATGAAGCCGACCTTGCGCTCCGGCCGCCCGCGCGCCAGCCAGTACACCGCCGGCCCCTGCCCGGACGTCTTCCCGCGCGGCGCGTCCTCGATCATGTTCCCGAGTCGCGCGCGCACCTCCGCGTTCGGCACGCTCTTGCCTTCGGCGACCAGCCGCTCCCCTTCGCCCATCGGCATCAGCTCGATGAAGCGCGGCACCAGCCCGCGCTCCCACGCCCAGGCCACCAGCGCGGGCGCGTCGGCGTCGTTCACGCCGCGCACGATCACCGCGTTGGTCTTGACGTCGGCGAAGCCCGCCGCGCGCGCCGCGTCGATCCCGGCGATGACCCGCGCGACGTCCTCGCCGCGCGTCAGCTCCGCGAACGCTTCCGGACGCACCGAGTCGACCGACACGTTCAGCCGCGTCAGTCCCGCCGCCCGCAGCGGCCCCGCCAGCGCCTCGAGCACCATCCCGTTCGTGGTCATCGCCACGTCGGTGATGCCCGGGATGCGCGCGATTCGCTCCACCAGCTCGACGATGCCGCGCCGCACGGTCGGCTCGCCGCCGGTGATCCGCACCGTGCGCACGCCGATCGCCGCGAACACGCGCGCGATCCGCTCGTACTCCTCGAAGCTCAGCAGCTCCGCGCGCGCCACCGGGTCCACGCCCTCGGCCGGCATGCAGTACGTGCAGCGGAAGTTGCAACGGTCGGTGACCGAGATGCGCAGGTAGGAGATCGTCCGCCCGTGCAGGTCCTCGAGCGACGGCGGCGTGAACTTCTCGTAGAAGGGCGGTGGCCGGTCCGGGTCCATCGGGCTCAGCATAACACCCGGCTCAGAGCGTGCCCGCCGCCGCCCGCCGCAAGGTCACCGACACGCGGTCCGGCTCCCCGGCCATGAGCGGCCGCACCTTCGAGACCGTGACCGCCAGCCCGGCGCGTGGCTCCCCCACCGCGAGTCGCTCCACGATCGCGCCCGCCATCGCCTCGATGAGGTGGTAGCTCCGCGCCGTTCCGGCCTCCACCACCGCCGTGCACACGCCGCGGTAGTCGAGCGTGTCGCGCAGATCGTCCGACCGCGCCCCGGCGGCGAGCGGCAGCTCCAGCGTCACGTCCACCAGGATGCGCTGCGGCTGCATCCGCTCGCTCGCCTCGTACCCCACGCGCGCCTGGAACGCGATCCCCTCCACCCGAATCGAGTCGCTCATCCGAAGATCTCCACGCACGCGCCGGTCATCGCCGACGGCGCCTCCAGCGCGGCCCACGAGATCGTGCGCGCCACGTCGTCCGCGGTCATGTCCGGCGTCAGGTCCGGCCGTCCCTCGCGCAGCATCCGCGTGTCCACCGACCCCGGCGCCACCGCCATGACCTGCACGCGGTTTCCGCGCACCTCTTCCGCCAGCGCCTTGGTCAGCCCGATGAGCCCCCACTTCGACGCGCAGTACGCCGACAGCCGCGCCGTCCCGATGGTCCCCGAGATGGACGAGACGTTCACGATCCGCCCGCGCCGCCGCTTCAGCATGTCCGGCAGCACCGCCCGCGAGCAGATCCACGCCCCGTCGAGGTTCACCTCGATCACCATACGCCATTCAGCGTAGGTCATATCGACGACCGGCTTGACCAGCAGCACGCCGGCGTTGTTCACCAGCACGTCGATCGGCCCCAGCGCGAGCGTGGCCGCCGCCACGAACGCCCGCACGTCCTCCTCGTGCGAGACGTCGCAGGTGGCCGCGTAGCACCCGCTCGGCCCGGCCGCGCCCGCCCGCAGCTCCTTCGCCAGCGCCGCCAGCTCCGCCGGCTCGCGCGCGCAGATCGCGAGCCGCGCCCCCGCCGCCGCCAGCCGCCGCGCGGTCTGCGCTCCGATCCCCCGCCCCGCTCCGGTCACCCAGGCGACGCGTCCTTCACCGGGACCGCTCACGCGCCGCGGTACGTCACGAAGCAGTCGTCCTGCTCGTAGAGGCGCACCTCGCGCAGCCCCTTCAGCGCGGGCGCGATCTGCTCCCAGATCCAGGCCGCCAGGTTCTCGGCGGTCGGGTTCTCCATGATCTCGTTGAGGTCGCGGTGGTCCACCCGCGCCATCACCGCGTCGCCCACCACGCGCTTCAGCTCCACGAAGTCGATCACCATTCCGGACCAGGGGTCCGGCGATCCCTCGACCGTGACGTGCAGCTTGTAGTTGTGGCCGTGCGGTCGGGCGCACGCGCCCTCGTAGCGCGGCAAGTGGTGCGCGGCCGGAAACATGAACTCGACGGTGACGTGCATTCGGTCCTCGGTCGCACTCTAACGCTTCCGGATCCCCCCTGCACCGGGAAGCGCGGAGAACGGCGCCGCCTCCGCCTCGCCGGCGCTGTCGGCCTCGGGCTGGCGCTCCACCCAGCGCGTGCCTTTGGGCAGCGTCTCCACCGTCTGCCCGTCGAAGACCGGGGCGCGGCAGATGCGCGCCTCGACCGGGCGCGCGCCTGCTTTCGGCACGTAGCGGCACACGCAGCAGCCGCGCTCGTTGTTCCAGCAGTACGCGCCGTACTCGATCGCCAGGGCGTCGTACTCGAGGGAGATGTATTGCAGCGCCCGCTGCACCGTCACGTCGTGCGGCACCTGGTAGCTGCGCCCGCCCACGTGGATCGTCACGAGACGCTCAGGATCGCCGAACACGTCGCGCGCACCGCCACGGCCCACGGCCGCATTGTTGCACATCGCGCGCCCCGGCGAAGCGGGCTCGGCAATCTGCCTGCGGCGCCCGTTCCAGCCGGTCCCCCGCCCATGTTACGATTTGGCCTTGCACTAACCCTGGCGGATCCCCATCCGAAGAGGTCGCATGCCCGAGGCCCGCCCTCCCCGTGTCCCGGGACTGCTCGCGCTCGCCCTGTGCGCGGCGGTCGTCGCCACTGCTCCGTCGGCCTGTCGGTCCATCCGTCCGACCGGCGTGCTGCTCACCGTGCAGTCGGAAGGGCTGTCGCTCGATCAGCTGCGGGTGACCATCTCTCTCGACACAGGCGAGACCTACGACCCCGTGCTCCTGCCGGCCGCCCCGGCGGGCCCGCTCTCGTCCTCCGAGACCGCCACGTTCCGCTTCGACGCCGGCCTCGACGGCGTCGAGGCGACCTTCCTCGTCGACGGCCTTCTCGCCGGCGCGGACGTCGCCACCAACACCGGCGCGATCACCATCGCCGGCGGCGAGTTCGTGGCGCTGGTCGTCGTCCTCTCCGCGTGCGCGCAGGGCGACTTCTGCGATCCCGCCACCGGCGAGGCCGTCACCTGCGACCCCGACGGCAACGAGATCCGCACCGACTGTGCCGCGCTCGGCTGCAACGACCTGACCGGCGCGTGCAACGAGTGCGTGCCGAGCACGATGTACTGCGAGGCCGGCGCGGTGCTGAGCTGCAGCGCCGAGGGCTCGCCCACACTGGTGAAGTCGTGCCCGTTCGACTGTCTCGACGGCGCCTGCATCGACTGCACTCCCGCCACCGTCGAATGCCAGGGCCAGGACCTCGTCGACTGCGACGACGCCGGCTCCGTCATCTCCACCGTCCCCTGCGCCTACGGCTGCAACACCGACGCGATCCCGGATCGCTGCAACCTCTGCGTTCCGGACGCGCTGCAGTGCATCGCCGACGATCTGGTGGACTGCGATCCCGACGGCCTCGCGATCTCGTCCACCGCCTGCCCGTACGGCTGCGATCCGGTGCTGGCCGCGTGCATGGCCTGCACGCCCTCGTCCACCGAGTGCCAGGGCACGAACCTGGTCGACTGCGACGCCGGCGGCAACGTCGTCGACACCACCGACTGCAGCGCCTACGGCTGCCAGACCGGCACCGACCCCGACACGTGCAACGCCTGCGTTCCCGTTCCGCCGGCGATGCCGCTGCAGTGCGTGGGCGCCGAGTCGGTCACCTGCAACGCGATCGGCACCATCGTCGGCAGCACGCCGTGTCCGAGCGGTTGCAACTTCCTGACCGGCGGCTGCAACAGCTGCACGCCCAGCACCGACTTCTGCACCGCCCAGGGCGACGTCGGCCACTGCGACGCCGCCGGCGACGTCAGCTCCATCGACCCGTGCGCGTACGGCTGCAACACCGGCGGCGGCACGCCCGCGTGCAACGCCTGCACGCCGTCCACCACCGAGTGCCAGGGGCCGAGCCTCGTCGCGTGCGACGCGGCCGGCGCGATCATCTCGTCCACGCCCTGCGGCTACGGCTGCAACACCGCCGTCATGCCCAACCTGTGCAACGAGTGCGATCCCGCCGCCGCGACGCAGTGCCAGGGCGCCAACCTGGTCGCCTGCAACAGCCTGGGCTTCATCACCTCCACGATGCCCTGCCCGTACGGCTGCAACGTCTCCTCCGCGACCTGCAACGCCTGCACGCCGGGGACGAGCAGCTGCGTGGGCGGCTCGTACGTCGTGTGCGACGGGGCCGGCGGCATCTCCAGCTCCACCGATTGCGCGGCGGCGTCCACCGCCTGCGCCACCGGGAGCTGCGCGCCGGGGGGCTGCATCCTCACGAACGTCTCCGACGGCGCCCCTTGCAGCGACGGTCTCTTCTGCACCGTGATGGACGCGTGCGCCGCCGGCACGTGCGCCATGGGCGCCCCGCGCAACTGCGGCGACGGCAACGCCTGCACGATCGACTCGTGCAGCGAGGCCGCCGACGCCTGCGTGAACGACGCCGCCGCCGCCAACGGCGCCGTCTGTGACGACGGCCAGTTCTGCACGGTCGGCGAGACGTGCGCCGGCGGCACGTGCGCCGGCGGCGCCGCGCGCGACTGCAACGACGCGAACGTCTGCACGATCGACTCCTGCAACGAGGCGACCGACGCCTGCGCGAACGACGGCCCGGCCGCGAACGGCCTCCCCTGCGACGACGGGCTGTACTGCTCGGTGAGCGAGACCTGCACGTCCGGCGCCTGCAGCGGCGGCGTGCCGCGCGTTTGCAGCGACGCGAACCAGTGCACGAACGACTCGTGCAGCGAGGCGACCGACGCGTGCGTCTTCGACGCGGCCGCGCGCAACGGCCTCAGCTGCGACGACGGCCTCTACTGCAACGTGGGCGAGATCTGCACGGCCGGCGCGTGCGGCGGCGGCGCCGCCCGCAGCTGCAGCGACGGCAGCGCCTGCACCGCCGACTCGTGCAGCGAGTCGACCGACGCCTGCGTGAACAACGGCGTTCCGTTCGAAGGCATGGCCTGCAACGACGGCCTCGCCTGCACGGTCGGCGAGGTGTGCGTGGGCGGCGTGTGCGGCGGCGGCGCGCCCAACCCGTGCGACGACGGCAACCCCTGCACGATCGACACCTGCAACGTGGCGGGCGGCTGCATTCACGACGCGGCCGGCGCGAACGGCACCGCCTGCAACGACGGCCTCTTCTGCAACACCGGCGAGACCTGCACCGCCGGCGCCTGCGGCGGTGGCGCGGCGCGCAACTGCAGCGACGGCAATGCCTGCACCGTGGACTCGTGCAACGAGTCGACCGACGCCTGCGTGAACAACGCGCCCGCCGCGAACGGCATGAGCTGCGACGACGGCGCGTTCTGCACGGTCGGCGAGACGTGCAGCGGCGGCTCGTGCGGCGGCGCCACGCCGCGCAGCTGCTCCGACGGGAACCAGTGCACGTTCGACCTCTGCAACGAGGCGCTGGACACCTGCGAGAACCCGAACCTGTCGAACGGCTCGCCCTGCGACGACGGGCTGTACTGCAACGTGGGCGAGACGTGCACCGCCGGCGCCTGCGGGGCCGGCGCCGCGCGCGACTGCTCGGCGGTGGCGAACTCCTGCAACTCCGCCTCGTGCAACGAGGCGGCGGACGCCTGCCAGCCGGTCGCGCTGCCGAACGGCACCGTGTGCCGCGCGACCACGGGCGCCTGCGACGTGGCCGAGACCTGCGCGGCGGGCGTCTGCCCGGCGAACGGGTTCATGGGCGCCGGCAGCGTCTGCCGCGGGTCGGCGGGCGCGTGCGACGTGGCGGAGACGTGCAGCGGCGGGAGCGCCGCCTGCCCGGCGGACGGGTTTGCGACCGCGACGACGGTGTGCCGCGGGTCGGCGGGCGCGTGTGACGTGGCGGAGAACTGCACGGGGAGCGGCGCCGCCTGCCCGGTGGACGGGTTCGCCACGGCGGCGACCGTGTGCCGCGGAGCGGCGGGCATCTGCGACGTGGCGGAGAACTGCAGCGGCGTGGGCGCCGCGTGCCCGGCGGACACCTTCGTGTCCTCGGCGATCGTCTGCCGCGTCTCGGCGGGGCCGTGCGACGTGGCGGAGAACTGCACCGGCTCGGCGGCCGCCTGCCCGGCGAACGGGTTCGCGGCGTCGTCGGCGGTCTGCCGCTCGGCGGCCGGCGTGTGCGACGTGGCGGAGAACTGCACCGGCGGCGCGGCGACCTGCCCGGCCGACGGGTTTGCGTCCGCGGCGACCAGCTGCCGCGCGTCCGCGGGCGTTTGCGACGTGGCGGAGAACTGCACCGGCGGCGCGGCGACGTGCCCCGCCGACGGCTTCGCGTCCGCGGCCACGACCTGCCGTGGGTCCGCCGGCGCGTGTGACGTGGTCGAGACCTGCACCGGCTCCGCGGCGACCTGCCCGGCGGACGGCTTCGCCTCCGCCGCGGTCGTCTGCCGCGGATCGGCCGGCGTGTGCGACGTGTCGGAGAGCTGCACCGGCGCCGGCCCTGCCTGCCCGGCGGACCTGTTCGCGGTCTCGGGCACGAGCTGCCGCTCCTCCGCGGGCGTCTGCGACGTCGCCGAGACCTGCACCGGCGGCGCGGCCGCCTGCCCCGCCGACGGCTTCCAGCCCGGCGGCACGAGCTGCCGCGCGAGCGCGGGCGCGTGCGACGTCGTGGAGACCTGCACCGGCGGCGCCGCGGCCTGCCCCGCCGACGGCTTCCAGCCCGGCGGCACGAGCTGCCGCGCGGTCGCCGGCGTCTGCGACGTCGCCGAGACCTGCAGCGGCGGCGCCGCCGCCTGCCCGCCCGACGGCTTCGCCTCGGCCGCCACCCTGTGCCGCGGCTCGGCCGGCGTGTGCGACGTCGCCGAGAACTGCAGCGGCGCCGCCGCCACCTGCCCGGCCGACGGCTTCGCCTCCTCGGCCACCGTCTGTCGCGGCGCCGCCGGCATCTGCGACGTGGCGGAGAACTGCACCGGCGCCGCCGCCGCTTGCCCGGCCAACGCCTTCGTCGCCAGCGGCACGGTCTGCCGCGGCACCGCCGGCGCCTGCGACGTCGCCGAGGCGTGTACGGGCTCGGCCGCCGCCTGCCCGGCGGACGGCTTCGCCGCCGTCGGCACGCTCTGTCGCGGCATCGCCGGCGTGTGCGACGTGAGCGAGTCGTGCACCGGAGGGTCGGCCGCCTGCCCCGCGGACGGGTTCGCCCCGTCCACCACGACGTGCCGCGGCTCGGTCGGCGTGTGCGACCTCGGCGAGAACTGCCCCGGCGGCGGCCCGTCGTGTCCGGCCGACGCCTTCGCCCCGTCGTCCACCGTCTGCCGCGCCGCCGCCGGCCTGTGCGACGTCGCCGAGAACTGCCCCGGCGGCAGCACCGTGTGCCCGGCGAACGGCTTCGCCGTCTCCGGCGCGCCGTGCGACGACGGCCTCTTCTGCAACGTGAGCGAGGTCTGCAACGGCACCGGTACCTGCCAGGGCGGCCTGGCGCGAAACTGCACCGACGGCAACGCCTGCACGCTCGACTCCTGCAACGAGGGCGGCGACGTGTGCGTGAACGACCCCGTGCCGCTGAACGGCAGCGTCTGCAGCGACGGCGCCTTCTGCACGATCGGCGAGCTCTGCTCCGGCGGCGCGTGCACCGGCGGCGCGGCCCGCAACTGCGCCGACACCAACGACTGCACCACCGACACCTGCAACGAGGGCACCGACGCCTGCGACCACACCGGCCCGCTCGTCTGTCACTACAAGCCGCGACTGGAGAGCTTCCTCGACATCGTGCAGGGCGGCACCGCAACGCTGCTGTCAGCGCTGAGCGGCCTGGACGACGCGTCCGCGGCGATCACCCTGCCGTTCTCGTTCACCTACTTCGGGACGGCGTACACGACGGCGAACGTGTCCACGAACGGCCTCATCCAGCTCGGCGCCGCGAGCCTGAACGTCGCGACGTACCTCAACACGACCATCCCCGCAGCGGGCGACCCGAACAACATCATCGCGCCGTTCTGGAACGACATGCTCCTGACGGTCGCGCCGGCCAACATCTACTACGAGATCCGCGGCGCGGCGCCGCACCGGATGCTCATCGTGCAGTGGAGCAACGTCGGGCTCTACTCCAGCCCGAACGGCCGCATGAACTTCGAGGTCGTGCTGCACGAGACGTCGAACGAGATCCAGTTCCTCTACGGCACGTCCACCAGCGGAACGTCGGCGTTCGTCGGCGAGCACACCGGCGCGAACGCGACCATCGGCATCGAGAACGCCGCCGGCACCGCGGGGCTCCTGTGGTCGTTCCTCCTGGCGAACTCGGTCCAGCCGGGCGACGTCATCACGTTCGTGCCCAGCGGCGCGACGTACACGATGACCGGCAGCGAGAAGTTCGTCTCCGACTGGACCGACATCCGCACCGGCGGGACGCTCGCCCCGCTGTCGTCCAACTGCGACGACTGCGGCGACACCGTGCCGATCCCGTTCACGTTCAACTTCTTCGGCGGCGCCTTCACCACCGTCGGGATCGCGTCGAACGGCTACCTGTCGTTCACCGGCGCGCTGACGAACTACATGAACTCGACGCTCCCGAGCGTCACGGCGCCGGCGAACCTGATCGCCTGCTTCTGGGACGATCTGAACACCAGCAACGTCGGCGGCGCCGGCGACGTGTACTACAGCACCGTCGGTGTCGCGCCCGACCGGACCTTCATCGTGCAGTGGGTCGGCGCGGACCACCTCGGCGGCCTGGCGACCGACAGCATCGACTTCGAGGTGCTGCTGCACGAGACCACGAACGTGGTGGAGTGCCTGCAGGGCCCGCAGACCGGCGAGGCGCTCTACAGAAACGGCGGTAGCGCCACGCTCGGCATCCAGAACGCCGCCGGCACCGTCGCCTACCTGAGCTCGCTGAACGCGAACAACCTGGGCCAGGGCGCGGGCGCCGTCTTCGTGCCCGAGTCCAGCACCGTGACGACGACGTACTACACCGGCGGTCCGGACAACCTGTACGTCGACATCCTCGACACCGGAACGGTGTCCACGGTGACCGACTGCGACGTGTCGCAGAGCGTCCCCATCGGCTTCAGCGTGAACTACTTCGGCACGACGTACACGACGCTCTGGATCGGCTCGCACGGCCTCATCAGCTTCACCAGCGACCCGGCGACGGCGTTCGCGAACACCGCGTTCCCCGACCCCGCCGTGCCGAACGGCAACGTCGGCCTCTTCTGGGACGACCTGATCGGCGCCTGCACGCCGGGCAAGGTCCGCTACCTCACCACCGGCGCGGTGGGCGCGCGCACGTTCACGGTGAACTACCAGAGCGAGGACATCTCGGGCGACGCGGGCTCCGACCTGACCTTCGAGATGGTGATCGAGGAAGCCACCGGGCAGATCGTCATTCACCACGGCGCCCTCATCTCGACCACGAACTCGGCGCTGGCCGAGGGCGCGTTCGCCAGCTGCGGCATGGAGAGCCCGACCGGCACCGAAGGAATCAGCCTCGGCGTGAACCAGGACGGCGTGCTGCGCGAGGGCTCCAGCTACCGGTTCATCCCCTACTAGAGGGGCAAAAACCGCTCCGGGGGATGATCTCGCGCGTTTTTTCACCCTGGGACGCCGCGGGCCGCCCTGTGGATAACTCGTCCGCCCAGGGGGGAGGCCCCTCTGGCGCAGGAGCGCTGCGGGCGCGCCGCCAGGCGACGTTCCCGCGCGACCCGCGCGGGCCCGGGCCGGGCACCCCGGCGGCGGCGCGCTCCCCGGGGAAAACGTCCGGAATCGTCGATTCTGGCACGTAGAACGCGTAGAAACGCCGTTCCGCCGGTTTTCCCCCCGGGAGAGGCCGCTTCACCCTGGAGATGGAACCGACCGATGGTATTTAGATGCATCCAGGCAATCGTTCGATTCCAGCGTCTGGCGGCGGTCGCGACGCCTCCCAGAGCCCGTTTTTCCCTGTGGGAAACCGGAAATCGACCGGCCGCGCCGCCGCACGTTCGCCCTTGACGGGCGCCCTGCATTCCACGATTGTCCCCCTGAAACGCGGTTCCGTCGGAACCCAACCACAGGGAGAACGCAACGATGGCGAAGAAGAAGGCGGCGAAGAAGGTGGCGAAGAAGGCCGTGAAGTCGAAGCGCAAGCCGAACCCGGCGTTCATGGCGCCGAAGCAGCCGAGCGAGGCGCTGGCGCTGGTGGTCGGCGCGAAGCCGCTCCCGCGCACCGAGGTGGCCAAGAAGCTGTGGGTCTACATCAAGAAGAACGGCCTGCAGGACAAGACCAACCGGCGCATGATCAACGCGGACGACACTCTCAAGGACGTGTTCGGCGGCAAGCGGCAGGTCTCGATGTTCGAGATGACCGCGCTCGTGAACCGGCACCTGAGCTAGGTCGGACGCATCGGGGGTCTCGGCCCGGGCGGCGATCGCGCCGTCCGGGCTTTTTTTCGCGCGCGGCGAAGACGGCCGGCGGGATTGACACCCGGTCGCCGAGCGGGAACATTCCCGACATGAGCACGGATGCAATCGGTCCCGGCGGCGACGACGCACGCTGGGACGGCGTCGCGCCGGAGGCGCGGCGCATGATCGAGATCTACGCGATCGAGCTCGGACGCTGGCGCGAAGGCAAGATTCCCGACGCAGTCTTCACCGAGTTCCGCCTGCGGCACGGCGTCTACGGACAGCGACAGGACGGCGTGCAGATGCAGCGGATCAAGATCCCGCTGGGCGTCGTGCGCGCGGAGCAGCTCGAGGTGCTCGCCGACGTCGCCGAGGAGTACGCGCTCGGGCTCGCGCACGTGACGACGCGGCAGGACTTCCAGATCCACTTCGTGGACATCCGCGACACTCCGGAGCTGCACCGGCGCCTCGCGCAGGTCGGCATCACCACGCGCGAGGCGTGCGGGAACACGGTGCGCAACGTGACCGCGTGCCCGATCGCGGGCGTCTGCGCGACCGAGACGTTCGACGTGACGCCGTACGCGCGCGCGGTCGCCTACTTCCTGCTCAACCATCCCGACGCGCAGAGCTTCGGCCGCAAGTTCAAGATCGCGTTCTCGGGGTGCGCCGGCGAGGCCTGCGGGCTCGCCTTGATGCACGACATCGGCGCGGTGGCGAAGACGCGCCCCGGCTCGGGCGAGCGCGGGTTCGAGGTGTGGGTCGGCGGCGGCCTGGGCGCGATCCCGTACCGCGCGAAGCTCTTCGGCGCGTTCGTGCCGGCCGCGGAGATGCTGCCGCTGTGCCAGGCGATCGCCCGGGTGTTCGCGCGGCTCGGCGAGAAAAAGGCGCGCTCGAAGGCGCGCATGAAGTTCCTGGTGGAGAAGCTCGGCATCGACGGGTTCCGCACGCTGGTGAACGAGGAGCTCGCGCGCCTGCCGGCGGACGAGCGCTGGACGAGCTTCCTCGGCGAGGCCGACGCCTGGGACGGGCAGCAGGCGCGCGCCGCGATGGGCGTGGCCGACCCGGCGCCCGAGCCGGAGCCGGCCGGCGCGGACGGCGAGC
>Ga0075425_100006004_pt1 | contig 12670 bp, 11 predicted proteins | sample SoiMethybrSBSTD4_FD_75300 | JGI IMG/M metagenome (GOLD analysis project Ga0075425, IMG submission 75300) | Bulk soil microbial communities from a Populus tree surrounding site in Tennessee, USA - Soil MetaG P. TD hybrid SBSTD4 | ecosystem: Environmental > Terrestrial > Soil > Tree plantation...
CCAGGCGCGGTTAAGCTGCAGGTGAACGATGGGCTCGCTGTCTCCGGTTCTCCAGATGCCCCGTCGTTGCCGGCTCCTTCTCCATGGGAGCCGGCGTTTGCGCTCACGGAGGAACGGTCTTGCGATGATCGCTGGGGCCGACTCCTCAGGGAGGGAGCGCCAAGAGGGCTCTGGGGGAAAACCTCCGGAGCCCTCAATATGACCGTACCCGCAATTGCCGCCAATGAGCGCCGAGCTTCCACGAATTGCGCTCAAGCGCGCCCGCGATAGGCTAGTCCGCGGTGTGGCCCTCTTCAGCCACGATGGAGCGCGCAGATCTTATTGCCGCAAGGATCGCGCAAGTAGGCGAGATAAAGTTTGCCGAGAGTACCCTCTCGCCAGCCCGGCGGATCCTCAATGCTCTTGCCTCCGTTGGCCACGCCGGCTTCGTGGAAGGCTCTTACCTTCTCGGGGCTGTCGCACGCGAAGCCTATGGTGCCACCATTGGCGTGGGTCGCTGCCTCGCCGTCGATGGGTTTGCTGATCGCGAACACGCCACCCTTGGTGCAATAGAAAATACGACCCTTGGGATCGGTGTTGCCCGCGGGAATACCGATGCTACCGAGCACGGCATCGTAAAACTTCTTGGAGGCGGCGACATCATCGGTCCCGATCATGACATGCGAGAACATTGCTTCCTCTCCTACCTGGTAAGCCGCGAACCTTCGCCCGAAAGCCGTTTTGCTGCAAGATGCACACGGGAAAGGCTCGGGTTGGTGCTCGCCTCGAGCCGAAGACCGCGGGGCGTGCCTCATGCAAGGCCGCACCCCAGCGGTGAGGCAATGTGGCAAGCTGGCGTGGAGCATCAACGGCCGGTGCGGCGCGGCCAACTCGAAAGCTCGGCCGGTTGATAGACCAACGTGCTAATAGGCATGGCGCAGCCAATTTCACAACCTAGCCCAAGCATGCGCCGGAACCGAGAAATAGACTTCGCGATCGAGGTGTTCGTGCGCGGGCACTGTGTCGGTCGGAGCCATACCTTTCCCTACGAGGCCACTCGCGTCGGGTCGGTATGGGTCATGCGCGACGCCCCGCGCAAGAAGCCCAGCGATTACCGCAAGGAGGAGTGGATTGCGCATGATGTGGAGCCCAAGGAGGTGGATAGGATCGCGCGCGAGCACACGCGCGGACGCTTCTTTGTGTGCGCCCTGCTTGCAGAGGGAGAGCCGGATGAGCCGACGCGAGCCGCCTACAAAGCTCTGGGCTATCGACTCATCGCTATCGAGGGCTTTTTCGTGCAACGCCTGAAGAAGATCCCAACGCTGCCATCACCTGTCCCGATCGAACGCGTGCGCAGCCCTGCGCTCGCGGAACGGCTGGGCAAACTCACTCGCAGGCGGCCGATCTCGAGCGAGTTCTTCGGAGACGATAGTCCGTTTCGCCAGTATGTAGCGCTCGAGGGTCTAGACATCGTCGGGCGCGTGCGAAGCGTGGATGCGGCGGGTGCCACGTGGTGCGCGGACATGTACGTCAGCACGTCCCATCGCCGCCGCGGCATCGGCCGGGCGCTGTTGTCGAGATTGCTGCGCGACGACCGGGCGCGCGGCTCGAAGTGCTCGGTCCTGACCGCCAGTCGCACCGGGGCGCTTTTGTATCCGCACCTGGGCTATGAGCGGATTGGGACGCTCTACATGTTCGCGCCAAGGCGCTGACTGAAGGCGCTGACTGGACCGGGAGCGACTGCCCGCAAGGCGGCTCTCATTCGCACGCTCCATCGTCGATGCGACGCTTTGATCGACGCCCGCACATTTCTGTCGCGCTTATAGTGCCCCCGCACGCGGCGTGCCGCCGTGGGCTCAACAGGCAAAGTTGCCCCCAGGAAGGCGCTCAGGTGCGCGCGCGAGCTTCAATGCCCCCAGTTCTGGTTGGGGGCCGTCAGGCAGCGACGACCGGGTCCACGTTTTGCAGCAGCCAACGCGCGATCCCCGTGATCCTTGCGTCCTCATGCTGCTGGCCCATGACCTGCGCGCCGAGCGGCATGCCTGCGACCGCCATGAGGGGCATCGTGACCGCCGGTGCGAACAGCATGGAACTTGGAAAGTTGAAAACGGGATCACCGGTCGGGCGTGGTGGCAAAGGCTTGCCCGGCGCGTCGCCTCCCCACAGCGGCGCGGGTCCGGGGCTGGAGAGGGTGATGACGGCATCCGCCAGCGGAGCAGTGGCGGCGTAAGCTGCCTGTGCTGCTCGTCGGTCGAAAAGGGCGTTGCGATAGTCGGCAACGCTCATTGCCTCAGCCTTGGCAAGCGCCGCCTTGGCGCGCTCGCTGACGCCCTGCGGATGCGCGTTGAGGAGGTTTCTTTGATACCAGCGGTTCTCCCACCCGGTGATGGCGTTGCAGACCGATGCCGCATCGGCGATTGCGCCCTCGAGTTTCTCCAGGAGTGGATTGTCGGTGCGCCGGAGCAACTCGATGCCGGCACGCTCGATACCTTCGAGCAGGGCCCCGAACGCCGATTTGCTATGGGCGTCCAGCTGCGACCAACCCGCGGTTTCCAGCAAGATCAGCCGGCTTGGCTTCTGTGCTGCCGGGGCTTGGCGGGGGCCAAAGAGGCCAAGGCAGCCACGATCCCCACCGGCGCGCTCTGCGATCTCGATGGCCACCTGCCACATGTCCTCGATTGCGCCAGCGTGCACGCCGTGCGTGCTCATGCTTGTGGCCTGGCGCTCGCCTCGATTGATGGCACCCTGGGTGGGTTTGAGGGCGACGTTCGCGCAGAATGCGGCTGGACGAATGATGGAACCGCCGACCTGCGTGCCGATGGCCGCCGGGATCATGCGCGCCGCAACCGCTGCCGCGGAGCCCGATGATGAGCCTCCGGCGGTGCGGGCGGGATCAAAGGGGTTGGTTGTCGCCGGCGGATGCGATCCGCCGAGCTCGGCGGTCGCTGTCTTGCCCAGAATGATGGCGCCTGCCTGGCGCAGCGCCCACACGGCGGCATTGTCGCGTTTGGGAAAATTGCCCTCAAAGGCCTCGCAGCCCATCTGGGTGGGCATGTCGTTGGTCTCAAGAAGATCCTTGATGCCGATGGGCATGCCATCGATCGGCGAGAGCGGCCGCCCGGCCTTCCAGCGCGCGTTGCTGGCATCCGCTGCCGCGCGGGCGCCGGCCTCGTTTAAGGCGACGAAGGCTTTGACGACGGGCTCGCGCTCCCGGATCATCTCAAGGCACCGCTCAAGATAGGCGCGCGGCGTGTCGGTGCTGTCGCGAAAGCGCTGAAGCGCGTCGTGATAGCCGAGTGCCTTGAACGTGCGGGGGTCGTAGCGGGATGAGCTCCAAGACATGCGCAAACCTCCAGATGGAAAGCCCAATCTAGCAGCCGGCGGGCTTGGACGTCATCCAATCCGTCGATCCGTGGGTTGCGCTCGCATGGCCTTGGGTGCCGGCCGGCGCACGGCGCTTCTTGCGCCCATCTGAGGCGATCCCAAGCCTTGAGATCGAGCCCGTGCGGCAAGCCCCGCGTTGGGCGAGCGGCGATCGGTCGTCACGCCCAGATCCTTCGTGCGGCCTCAACGACGCGGCTCAGCTTGGCGCGCTCGTCGGCTTGTGTGAGGGCGTTGCCGGCGGCGGTGGAAGCGAAACCGCATTGAGGCCCAAGCCCTAAGCGATTGAGATCTATGAACTTCGCCGCTTCGCCCGCGCGCCGCCTAAGATCATCGATGGTCTCCAATGCCGGCGTCTTGGTGCTGACAAGGCCGAGCACCACGCCCTTATCCCTCGGCACAAAGCGCAAGGGCTTGAAGTCGCCCGCACGCGGGCTGTCATACTCGAGCAGGAAATGCGTGACGCGTGTGTTGGCAAAGAAGCGCTCCGCTACTGATTCATAGCCGCCCTCAGAGAGATAGCGGCCGCGGAAATTGCCACGGCACATGTGCACGCCAATGGCCACGTCGCTTGCGACGCCAGCGACGCAAGCGTTGATGGCTTCGATGTAGAGATCGACCAACCGGTCGGGTTCCAGGCCGGAGCTCGCGATCTTGTCACGGATGGCGGGGTCACACAGCATGGCCACTGCCACCTCGTCGAGCTGAATGTAGCGGCACCCGGCCTCGACGAGATCGGCGATCTCCGCGCGGTAGATCCGGGCCAAGTCCGCAAAGAAGGTGGCGGCGTCGGCATATGCCTTCCGATCGGCGAAGTCGCCGCAGCGGTAAAAGTGCATGGTGGACGGAGCCGGCATGGTGATCTTGGGTGTGACCCTGGCCACCTGCCGCAGGAACGCGAACTCATCTGCCGCGAGCGGCTGGTCGCGCGTAACCTTGGCGGCGGCGTAGGTGGCCGTGAAATCGACTTCCTCACCCTCGTCGTCGCGAAATTTGAACTGGGCCGGCTTGATCGCAAAACCCCGGCAGCGCTCGACAAAGCGGCCCCAGTAGGAACTGCGGCGAAACTCGCCATCGGTCACGACCGCAAGGCCTACCTCTTCCTGCAGACGCACCACGTCACGAATGGCCTCGTGCAGGATCTCGGTGAACTGGGCGGTGGCGAGTTTGCCCTCGGCGTGATGGCGGAACGCCGTGCGCAACTCGGAAGGCCGCAGCAGGCTGCCGACGTGGTCGGCGCGGAATGGGGGGGTGCTCACCACTTGACCCATGCGAGGCTACTCCTGGTAGCGGCCGCTTTTCGATAGACGTATAGATTCTATAGCAGTATAGAGCAAGCGTGACCGAACTTAGGGCGCGGCGATGACGACGCATGTTCCGCGGGCGCGGCTCGTTCGCAACAGCAAGCCGCTGCGACGCTCCGATGAGATCATCGATGCGGCCGCGCGCGTGTTCGCCGAACGCGGCTACCACGGCACCTCCACCCAGGCCATCGCCGATGTGCTCGGCATGCGCCAGGCCAGCCTCTATTACTACTTCAGCTCAAAGGAGGCGGCGCTGGAGGCGGTGTGCCTGCGGGGCACCGACGGGTTCGTCGAGGCGGCCGAGGCGGTGGTGAAGAGCAAAGGCGCTCCGCTGGTAAAGCTCGCGCGCTTGATCGCGGCGCATCTGGCTCCCATCGAGACGCGGCAGGACTACGTCAAGGTCTTCATCAACGAGCGACGTTACCTGCCGGCGGCCAGCCGCCGCCGCCTGGGGCGCAAGACGAGGGCGATCGAGCGTGCATTCGAGCATGTGATCCTCGCCGGCATCGCCAACGGCAGCATCGCGCGCAGCACCGACGCGCGGCTCGCCATGTTGGCCGTGCTTGGCATGTGCAACGCCGTGATCAACTGGCGTCCATCCGACCAGGGCAAGGACACGGGCCGCATCGCCACTGAATTTGCCAAGCTGATAGCCAATGGGCTTGCCGCAAACGGGGTTGAGGCGGGATGGCGAGAGCGACGTCATGCGTGAAGCCCTGGCACGCTCCGCCGACGAGCTGCGCAAGACGACGGCGCCGGCGCTGCTGCTGGAACGAGCGCAGCGCTCACCGCAGGAGGTGGCGTTCCGCTCCAAGGCTCTCGGCCTCTATCGCCAACGCACCTGGGCGCAGTATGCGCAGATGGTGGCGCATACGGCCAAGGCATTTGCGGCCCACGGCCTCAAAGCGGGTGAGCGCATCGCGATCATGGCGGATGTCTGCGAGGAGTGGCTCATCTGCGATCTGGCGGCGCAGGCGCTGGGTGCCATCGTCTACGGCATCTATCCGACCGCGTCGGCGGAGGAGGTCGAATACCAGATGCGCGATGGCGGTGCGGTGCTCTTCATCGCCGAGGACCAGGAGTACGTCGATCGCATCAGCCCGTGCCTCGACAGGCTGCCGGCGCTGCGCGGCATCGTGGTGATCGACGAACGGGCGCTCTTCGCGCTTGCCCACGACAAGCTCATTGGCTACGCGGCGCTATGCACGGGCGGTCGCGATGGCGATGTTGCATGGCTGGCCGAGCAGGTGGCCAAGCTGCGGCCGGATGAGCCGGCCTTCATTGTCTACACCTCGGGCACCACAGGCCACCCGAAGGGTGCCGTGATCACGCACGGCAAGCATCTCGCGGCCACCTTTTCGGTCGCAACGCAGTACCCAACGCTGCTCGAGAGAGAGCACCGCACCGTTGCGTATCTGCCGCTCTGCCACGTGCTCGGCCGCGATATCGCGATCACGCTGCCGTTGATCGCGCGGCTCGTGCCGCACATCGGTGAGTCGGCCGAGGACCTGGCGGAGACGCTGTTTGAGACGGCGCCGACCGTGTTGTTCACCGTGCCGCGACTTCTGCAGAAACTCGCCGCTCAGGTGCTGGTGCAGGCGGGTTGGACCTCGCCCCTCAAGCGCGTTGCCTTAAAGCACGCCATGGCGTTTGCGCGCGGCTACGTCAAGCGTCGCTGGACCGGGTCGGCGAGCACCCTGGCGGGGATCAGTTACGCCTTCTGGAGCGCCGCCGTGTTTCGTCCCATCCGCAACAAGATCGGGTTCGCCGAACTGCGCCTCGTGGTCTGTGGCGGTGCACCGCTTTCGCCACAGACCATGGCCGTCTGGCACATGCTGGGTGTCAATGTCTGCGAGATGTACGGTCAAACCGAGACGGCCGGCGGCATCATCGCCGGCCAGCGAGGACCCTTCCCACGCCCAGGGGACGTCGGTAGCGTGGTCAAGGGGTTGGAGGTGCGGCTCGGAAACGACGGTGAGATCCTGGTGCGCTCGCCCGATCTGTTCGAGGGCTATTGGAACAAGCCCGAAGCCTCGCTGGCGGTGCTCGGCACGGCGGGCTGGATGAGAACCGGCGACATCGGCGAATGGCGCAACGGCTGCCTGCGCCTCGTCGACCGTGCGCGCGATTTCCTGGTCACTTCAGGCGGCAAGACCGTCTCACCTTCGTTCATCGAAAACACATTGCGCGCGAGCCCTTATCTCGCCGAGGTCATCGTCTTCGGCCACGGCCGAAAATATCTGACGGCGCTCATCGAGATCGATTTCGAGACGGTGGCCGATTGGGCACGCAGCAACGCCGTGGCCTATACCGGGTTTACCTCGCTTGCTGGGCACCCCAGCGTGCGCGCTCTGATCGGCGGGGAGATCGACAAGGCAAACCAACAGCTAGCGCGCGCCGAGCAGGTCAAGGCGTTCCGCATCCTGCCCAAGGCGCTCGATCCCGAGGAGGAGGGGGAGCCCATTACGCCGACACGCAAGGTCAAGCGCCAGGCCATGCACGATCGCTACAGATACCTTCTGGAGGAGATGTACGACGACCGAGAAGAAAAGCTGCTGGCGGAGAGTGTGGGGACGGTGCTGGCCTGATGAGCCGGTAGGGGGTCCTTGCGATTGAGCCTTCGCCTTGCCTTGGGAGGAAACGATGCTTCGCAAACTCGCTGCTGCCGGCGTGGTGGTGCTCATGCATTGGCCGGCCTCGGCCCAGGATGCCTACACCATCGGTTTAACGGGCGCGCTCACCGGTCCGCCGGCCAGCACCTATGCGCCGGCGGTGGAAGCCTTGCGCGTCTACCTTGAGCGCGTCAATGCCGCAGGTGGCATCAATGGCAAGAAGGTCAACCTCATCTTGCAGGACGATTCCGCCGAGCCCGGCAAGGCTACCGCCAACGCCAAAAAGCTGATCGCTCAGGACAACGTCATCCTGTTGATGAACGCCTCGCTCTCGTCCACCTACGCGCCGGTGGTGGCGGAGGCCAAGCGGGCCGGCGTGCCGGTACTGTTTGCGAGCTCGGTGTGTCCGAAGGACGTCTATCCGCCGGCCGACCCCTTGCAGTTCTGCACCACTGCGTTCGCGGCCAACTACGACAGCCGCGCCACGCTGGCCTTCATCAAGGAGACCGCCAAGGAACCGGTAAAGATTGGCTTCTCGGCCATGGCCATTCCACTCTCGCGCGGCGAGATGGACTTCGCGGAACAGCAGGCGCCCGGGCTCGGCATGACCGTGGTCGACAAGGAAGTGGTACCCCCACCCACCCCGGACTACACGCCCTTTGCCACCAAGCTCAAGGATGCGGGCGCCAACTGGGTATTTTCCTGGGCGCCCTGGGTTACCCAGGTGCGCACCCTGGAAGCTCTCCGCCGCCTCGGCTGGGGGGGCGAGTACGTTGCCTGGGCGCATATCGAGGCCGAGGGCGAACTGGCGCGCCTCAAGGACGGCAGGTTCTACGTCATTGGCGCCAACGCGCTCTTCCAAGAAGAGCTGCCGATCCACAAAGAGATCGCCGGCGCTGCCAAGCAGGCGGGTGTGCAGTATCCAGCCCAGCAAATGGCGGAGGGCTGGATTGCCGGCATGGTGGTGGAGGCCGCGCTGAAGGCTGCAGGCTGGCCGGCGAACGCAGAGAAGCTCGCCGCGGCGATGGCCAACCTCACGATCGACACCAAGGGCTTGCGCGGTGGTCCCATCGAATGGACCAAGGACAACCACTTCCGCACGCGCCAGTACTATCGCGTCTACGCCTGGGATGAGGCCAAGAGCGCGATCATGCGGGTGAAGGACTGGACGGCGTTCGATGTGAAATAGCTGGGGCCGCTCGACCCGCCCGCACCTTTTGGGGGCAGGCAAAGCATGGGGAGCCGCAGCCTGTGCCCATTTGTGGGTCGTGCTCCCCGGTGATGCTCCCCCGGTGATGCTCCTCGGTGCGGGGTCGGGCGGTGCTCGCGCATTCCCGCCCTGCCAGCGATGAATGGTGCCTCATGCAGCTTGCGGTCAACATCGCGGTGCTAACCGCCATCTACGCCCTGATTGCGTGCGGGTACGTGCTCATCTACCGCGTGAGCAGGGTGCTGAACCTCGCGCACGGCGAGCTGATGATGCTCGGCGCCTATCTGCTGCTGGTGACGGCCGCGCAGTTTGGCAGCCATTGGGTGGTGGCGTTCGCAGCTGCACTGGGCTTGAGCGGGCTGGTCGGCGCAATGGTTTATCTGTTCTTGATGCGCAAGATGACGGGCGAAATGGTGCTGGCGGCCGTGCTCACCACCGTGGCACTTGGCGTTCTCTTGCGCGGCGCCACAGTGCTCATCTGGTCGGCGCAGCAGCACTATCCCGCTGAGCGGCTCAACATCACCAATTTTGCCATTGCGCTTCCCGGCGGCGCGCGAGTGTCGCTGTGCGCCGCATTGCTGGTGGCAACCATGGTCCTAGTCTACACCAGCCTCTTCGCCTTCCTGCGCTTTGGCCGCTGGGGCGTGCGCATGCGCGCAGCGGGGCAGAGGCCACTGCTTGCCGCGCAGCGCGGCGTCAATCTGCATGTCATCTACGCGATGGCCTGGGGACTTTCGACCCTGATTGGCGCCATGGCCGGCATGCTGATCGCGATGGATGAGGGCCTCGACCAGACCATGGCCACCATCGGCTTGAAGGCGTTCCCCGCCGCGCTGGTAGGAGGGCTCGACAGCCTGCTCGGCGCCCTTGTTGGCGCACTGATCGTGGCCGCGGCAGAGGTCATGCTCATCCACTACGTCGACCCACTGCTGTCGGAGGTCGTGCCGTTTGCAGTGTTGATCGCGGTGCTGGTGGTGTGGCCATGGGGGCTGTTTGGTACGCGCGAGGAGCTCGACCGTGTCTAGAGTGCCGCGCGCGAGTGGCCACTTCCGCACCGGGTACGTGCAGGACCTCAAGTTGCTCCAGAGGCCGCTTGAGCGATGGGCGTTGGCGGCGTTACTAGCGGTGCTGGCAGGGTTGCCGTTTCTGGCATCGCCGTTCCTGCTCGATCTCGCCAACCAGGTGTTCCTGGCCTCGATCGGCTCGCTCGCGCTCATGGTGCTTACGGGCTACGCGGGTCAGGTATCACTAGGGCACGCTGGGTTGATGGCAGCGGGTGCCTTCACCGTTGGCATTCTGGCCAAGGAGCTGGGAGCACCATTTTGGGTCACGCTGCCGGCAGCGGCACTGGTCGGCAGCCTGCTCGGTTTGCTTTTCGGGCTACCCTCTCTGCGGCTGCGTGGGCTCTACCTCGCGGTAAGCACCCTGGCGCTGCACTTTCTCGTCGTCTATTGCGGTGGAGAGTACGAGGCGAGGCGCGGCTATTCGACGGGGATTGTCATCGATCCGCCCTCGATCGGCGGCTATGCCCTCACGAGTGGGCGCGCCTGGTACTTTGTGCTGGGACTGGCCGCGGCCGGTACGCTCTTGCTGTGCCTCAATCTCTTGCGCAGCGGCACCGGCCGAGCGTGGGCTGCGATCCGGGCCAACGAAACGGTGGCGGAGGCGCTCGGCATTGGGCTCGCCGCCCACAAGCTGCTGGCGTTCGTCCTCTCCTCGCTCATCACGGCGGTGGCCGGCGCCCTCTTTGCCTACTACCGCGGCTTTGTGTCGGTCGAGGCCTTCTCCCTCTTCCTGTCGATCCAGTACGTGGCTATGATCATCATCGGGGGTATGGGCTCGCTCCTGGGCGCGCTCCTCGGCGCGCTGTTCGTCACGCTCTTTCCCTACGGCATCGAAGCGGTGCTTGGCGCGTTGCCGGGTGCGCAACGCTATGCCGGAGTGCTGTTTGCGGTGAACTACACCGCGTTCGGCCTGGTGATGATCCTGTTCCTCGTGCTGGAGCCACTCGGCCTCGTCGGCATTTGGCGGCGCATCGAAACCTATTTCGTGTTGTGGCCGTTCAAATACCGTGCGCTGGCGGGACGACAGCGATGAGCCAGGCTCTCCTTAGCGTGCAGCAGTTGGAGGTGGTGTATCGGCGCGCCATCACGGCCGTGCAGGGCGTCTCGCTGATCGTGCCGCAAGGGCAAATCGTTGGCATTCTCGGTACCAACGGTGCCGGCAAGACCACGCTGCTGCGCGCCATCTCGGGTTTTCACGGCATCGATGATGCCCGCGTCACGGACGGCAGCATCGCATTCAAAGGGAGGCGCATCGACAACGGCGAGCCGCACCGCATTGCGCGTGCCGGGATTGCCCTGGTGCCCGAGCGCGAGAAGGCGTTTCCCAATCTCACGGTTGCCGAAAACCTGATGGTGCCGGTGGGCCCACGTGCGAGCGCAGCCGAGCGGCGCCGGTGGGAGGATCAGGTCGTTGAGTTCTTTCCGAAGCTTGGTGAGCTGCGCTTTCGCCTGGCGGGATTGTTGTCTGGCGGGGAGCGGCAGATGTTGGCGATCGCCTCCGCGCTCGTGTGCAGGCCTGAGCTCTTGCTCATCGATGAGCTGTCTTTGGGGCTGTCTCCCGTGGTGGTGGACGATCTGATGGCGCGGCTGATGGAGATCAAGCGCGGGCTTGGGATCAGTGTGGTGCTGGTCGAGCAGAGCGCGGCATTGGCGCTGGAAGTCGTCGACTACGCCTACGTCCTGGAGAACGGTCGCACCGTACTCGACGGCGATGCGGCCCGATTGAAGAGCCATGCCGACATCCAGGAATTCTACCTGGGCCGCACCAGTGGCGGCACCCGCCGCAGCTATCGGGAGGTGAAGCAGTACCGTCGCAGCCGGAGGTGGTATGGCTGAGCTCGAGGTGGATGACCTGAGCCTGCGCTTCGGCGGCCTCACCGTGTTGGAGCGCCTGTCGTTCAAGGTTGACGCGGCCCAGCTGTTCGCGCTGATCGGGCCAAACGGCGCCGGCAAAACGAGCGCGTTTAATTGCATCAACCGTATTTACCGGGGTGAAGGCCGCATCCATTTCCGCGGGCGGGACATTTCGAATCTTGGCCCCTGCGCGGTGGCAAGACTTGGGCTTGGCCGGACGTTCCAGCACATTGAATTGTTCCCGCATATGAGCGTTCTCGACAACATCATGGTGGGACGGCATCCACGGCTCACCACCAATCCACTGCAGCGCGCGCTGTTTTTGCCCGTCGTGCGTCAGGAGGAGGTCGTGCATCGGGAGGCGGTGGAGCGCATCATCGCATTCGTGGAGCTGGAGCGCGTGCGGCACGTGCAGGCTGGCGCGCTGCCATTTGGCATTCAGAAGATTGTCGGGCTTGCCCGCGCGCTGGCGCTCGAGCCCTCTCTCTTGCTGCTTGACGAGCCCTCGGCGGGCCTCAGCCGCGACGAACGGGACGACTTGGCGCGGTTCATTCTTCGCATCAAGCACGAACTCAAGCTGCCGATGATTTGGATCGAGCACGACATGCAGATGGTGGCAGACCTCGCCGACCGGGTTCACGTGCTGAATTACGGCAAGACGCTTGCGTCCGGAGCACCGGAAGCGGTGTTGCAGGATGCAGCCGTCGTTGCCGCGTATTTAGGGTCGGCGCGGGCTCGGTGAAGGTCACCCCTCCGCCGGCAGGGGCAGCGTGCCGGCCCGGCACAAGTGGACTGGGAGCCCGCAACGCCTGGAATTATTTTGCGCGCGGTCTCGGCCGTTACGCCTCGGCCGGCACGCCATTCAAAATGTCCCAGGCGGCGTTGATCTGCTTCAGGCGAACCTCACGCATTTGGCGATCGGCCTCATTCTTTGCGTGGTCGGGATGCCAGCTCAAGCGCAGCCCGTCGACGATCCTCTTGATGGCGACCTGGGTTGCATCCGGTGTCACACCCATGCCCAGAACGGTCAGAGCCTCGCCGCGGTTGCGGGGCACCCAGGTTGGACCGCGAACGAAGGTCGACCCGGATTGAACCGGCGCTGAAGGCGGCCCCGCATCGGGTTCAATGTTGCCTCGGATCGTGAGGGCCTTCTGCGCCGGCGTCAGGGACACGGATGCGAATTCCCGTGATGCAGCCCCGGCCCGTTTGGCGCGCTCATGTTTGCGCAGCCACGCGAACATTCCGGCCGTGAACGCGGCGACCATG
>Ga0075425_100006006_pt1 | contig 12666 bp, 13 predicted proteins | sample SoiMethybrSBSTD4_FD_75300 | JGI IMG/M metagenome (GOLD analysis project Ga0075425, IMG submission 75300) | Bulk soil microbial communities from a Populus tree surrounding site in Tennessee, USA - Soil MetaG P. TD hybrid SBSTD4 | ecosystem: Environmental > Terrestrial > Soil > Tree plantation...
TGCGCAACTCGACCGTGGGACGACGTTTCCGGCCGACGTCTTTCGCGACTCCGCTGCTTCGCCCCCTGGCTCTCGACCACATTTGCTTGACCTTTTGCAGGGTCGCCCTGGCGGTACTGCTCTCTCCTGCGCAGCTGGAGGGCTCTCCTTATGAAACTCCAGCTTTTCCAGCAAATAGTTGACTTCAAGCAGCTTCGAGTCTTCGTCAGGAACAAACGAGACAGGAGCGTGTGATGCACTGGAATATCGCTCGCGCTTACGATTGCCTTCAGGACGAACACGATCGTGTCCGCGCAGCTTGCGTCAAAATCCTTGCCCAGAACGACAGACTCCTAGAGCGGGAGTTGCTCCGGGCAGACCTAGATAGTCCACGGCATCAGGACGAAATGCTTCTTTACGAGGAACGCTTATCTCGGCCACAGCGCCGTCGCGTTCTCGATCTAAATCGCTATGGAAGAAAGATCGAACGGATCATGGATGCCCTCCTACGTCTCTAGCCTTTAAAAGCAGTTGGCCTGCATACACGAAACCAAAAGGCAGGCCGGCGTTCTTGTCGATCCAGAGTTGTAATTCGGCATCGTAAGCGTGCTCGCGGGACGGAGCGTTCTCGGGTGACAGTTTCTTCCGGCTAAGTAGGACGAATGCCATCAAATTGAGTATTGACCGTTTTTTTAATGAATCAGATACGCGTGACGCGGGCAAGGGTAAATTGGTTTTTCGCGCTTTCCTACATTCTGTTCCTCGGATTGAGCTGCGAAAATGAATACGCACTGGAACGCCCGTTCGTCATTTCATCGGGAGCGGAGATGTTATTCCGGAATGTACCCGAGATTTTTCAGTCTGTTCACCAGCGCCTGAGCACTCACGCCGTATTTTCGAGCCAGATCGGACAGGAAGTCATCGTCCAGCAAGTCAACGGATTCCTCACCCACCAGATCCGCTTCCAGAAACTTCCGAGGTCATTAGCCTAGAGGCCGCGAAAAGATTTGCTCGCGCTCGGCCACATCCGCTCCCTGACTCGAAACATCATCCCTGAGGCGAAGGCGAAAGCCGTGATCCATATACAGTTGCTCATGACCATGAAGCAGGAAATGTCCAAGCTCGTGAGCCGTGGTGACATTCTGCCGAATTGTGACCACCTGGGCTTTATCCCGATACAAGAAGCTAGACACATCGTCCTTTTGAGACCGATGGCCTCGGCGAGGCAGTTGTTGTAGAACCAAACCACTCCACGCTGTCACGGCAGCGGTCGCAGTTCTGCCAGCGCGAGCAAACGGAAGGACTTCTTTCTTTTCAAAAGGAAAGGCTAGTGGGGTCGGTATCGAACTGCCCCAGCCAGACCATGTAGCGCCATAGAAGCTTGACGTCTAACTCCTTTAGAATCAGCATTTACAAATCGGTATTAATAAAAGAAACGTTGGGACGGGTGTTCCAGCAATCCACTCCGTCCACAAAAGGACACCCAGTTCCCATTGGCTTCGTCCGTCTTGCGAGGCTCCGCGCGCGGGGCGGCCACTAACCCACGCAGATCCAATATTATCGACGGACTGTCAGGCAATCGAAATGGTGCTTAACATGCTCCTCTGCTCAGCACCACTCGACTATGAGCGAACAAAATATAGCCTTGCCCGCCCAGCCTGCCCTAACTACAGGACCCGCTGAGGTCGATCTCCAGCGCGAAGCTCCGACTGCCGCCGCGCATACTTCCACTCCGTCCGCCGCGCCAACTACAGCATCAACCACTGTCGGCTCGCTGACATGGCTCGATGTCCTCAAATTCGCCGTCTCGTTTCCCGCCATGCTCGGCATGCTTCTTGTCGGCCGCATCTTCTACGAGGGCCGCGGCTTTGGCGTGGACCCCGATATGTGGTGGCACATCAAGGTCGGCCAGGACATCCTGCGGACCGGCCACTGGCCCGTCACGGACATCTATTCCTGGACTGCCTCCGGCACCCCCTGGATCGCGTACGAATGGCTCGGCGAGATTCCTCTCGCCCTCGTACACCGCCTCGGTGGTGTCGTGGCCCTCGATATTCTCCTCATCGCTCTCGCCAGCATCATCATGCTGGCCGTGTACTGGCTCGCTTCGGTGCGCGCTGGAAACTCCAAAGCCGGTTTCATCTCCGCGCTGTTTCTCGCATCGCTCGCCTTTGGCAATTTCTCGCTACGTCCGCAGATGTTCGGTTTTCTCTTTCTCGTTCTCACTCTTCTGGTGATGGAGAAATTCCGCCAGGGCGTCAACTGGGTTCTCTGGACCCTTCCTCCCATCTACCTCGTCTGGGTCAACATCCACGGCTCCTTCATCATCGGCATCGGCGTCATCGTTCTCTATTTGCTCGCGGGAATTTTCTCCTTTGAAAAGGGCAGCGTCAAAGCCATCGCCTGGACCCGCTCGCAGCGCATCAAGCTGGAAACTGCGCTGCTGTTTTGCATCGCCGTTCTGCCCATCACTCCCTACGGCAGCCAGCTCGCCGTCTATCCTTTCGACATGGCTTTTTCGCAGCCTATCAACGTCGCCAACATCAGCGAATGGCGCCCCATGCCCTTTGAAATCATCGGCGGCAAAATGTTTATCGGGTTCCTGGTCATCTTTTTTTTATTGCAGATGTTTTTTCGCTTTACCTGGCGGCTCGAGGAACTTTGCCTCGCGCTCGGCGGCGCAATCATGGCCTGCATTCACGTCCGTTTCGTATTGCTCTTTGTTCCGTTCTTTGCGCCCGTTTTCGCAGCGTCGCTTGCCCGCTGGATTCCCGCTTACAAACGCCACAAGGATCAGTACATCGCCAACGCCGTCATCATGGCCGCCGTCGTCATCGCCATGTTTCACTACTTCCCGTCCCGCACGGAGTTCGAAAAGAAAGTAGCCAAGTCCTATCCCGTCGCCGCTCTGCAGTTTTTGAAAGACCATCCGCAGCCGGGCCGCTTCCTGAACGACTACGGCTTCGGCGGCTACCTGGTTTTTTCCGGCGAAAAAACTTTTATTGATGGTCGCGGCGATTTGTTTGAGCGAGCGGGCATTCTCGGCGATTTCGTGCACCTGGCTAACCTGAAGCCGGGTGTCTTGGACGTCTTGCGCAACTACGACGTGCGCGTCTGCTTGCTGCAGCGCGACAGCCAGCTCGGTGTGGCCTTGCGTACGTCGTCCGAGTGGCGGCCCATCTACAGTGACGACACCAGCGTGATCCTCACGCGCGCCCAGAATGCGGCGCTGACTCCATCTGCCGAAGCTTCCGCTGTCGGCAAATGAAGCCAGAAATTTCCGGCCCGCCATCGAGCAGATCAGCCTGGGGAAACCTGCGAAATTCCCAGCTTTTGCCGGCGATCATTCTGCCGCTCATCGTCGCCGCGCATCTGTTCTCGGTCCTGCATCTTCACCCGACAAAACTATTCGGACTGCAACAGGACGACGCTCTTTACTTCAGCTCCGCCAAAGCTCTCGCCGAGGGCCGCGGTTACATTCTACCGAGCCTGCCTGGTGCGCCCGCCGCCAGCAAATATCCCTTTCTCTACCCCTGGCTCCTCTCCTGGGTGTGGCGCGCCAATCCAGATTTCCCCGCCAATCTTCCGCTCGCCTTCGCGCTAAATTATTCTTTTGCTCTCGCCGCCATTGTTCTAACTTATTTTTTCTGCCGCCTTCCGCTAAAGCTTCCTTCCCTCGCTTCTCTCGCCGTCACCGCTTTCTGCGCACTTCACCCCGCCTTTCTCTTCTACTCGGCGCGCCTGATGACTGACGTGCCGTTCGCCGCACTGGCATTGGCGTTTCTGCTCCTCGCGTGGAAGTCCGCCGAATCCGATTCGCCGCATTCCTCTCCAGGCAAATCCCAGGTCAAGTGGGCAATCCTCGCCGGGATCTTTGCCAATCTTTGCATCTTCATACGCCTTGCCGGAGCCGCCTTCATTGCCGGATTTCTGCTGGCGCTCCTTCTCCGCAAGAGCTGGAAAACCGCCGCGACGTTTCTCGTCTCCTGCGTACCCGGCATTTCCTACTTTCTGTATCAAGGCTGGTTCCGCGCGCCTTCCGCTCCACCGGCGCCATTCTCCGCCGCCCTCCCCGGCTGGCAACAAACCTGGTACTACTTCACGAGCTACGCGTCCTTCCGCCACCTCGACTCGCCCAACCTCAGCTCGGCGCTTACGCTGCTGCTCAATCAGGTTCTGTATCTTTTCTCTTCCGTTGCCGGCTATTTCCTAGCACCGCTCTCCGATTCCAATATCGCTTTATGGCTCTTGGCCTGCCTCGCTTTCGCCACATTGCTCCTGCTCAGCGCGCTGCGTAGCGCGAACACGCGGCACGGCGCACCGGAACTTGCCGTGCTGGTCTTCTATCTATTGCTACTCGTCGGTTGGGACTACGTGGAGTGGACGCGTTTCCTCTTTCCGTTCTATCCCCTAATCGTTGTCTTGGTCGTCTCCGAAGCCCGGCGCTGGTCTGCGCTGCTCCGCGAATCCGGGACCGACTGGCTCAGCCGTTCGCTGCATGCACTGTTCCTGCTATTCACGCTGGCCCTGGCAGCTGCCACTGGATGGAATTACCTAGTCTCCGGTCGGCGGTCCTTTGCCAACGTCACGCGATACCGCGACGCGGCGCTTGCCGAACAAGAGCAAGCCTACGCCTGGATTCGCTCGCATACCGAGCCGAATGACGTCCTGATCACCACCGACTACGCAACCACCTATCTCTCCACCGGCCGCCACACCATCACGTTTACTGTCCCCCTGCCCTACGGTGTCTACGACAGGACCGTCCTGCAACACGACCTCGACCACATGCCCGACGTGGCCCTGGCCCTCCGCGCACGCTATTGGGTGATCACCTCCGGCGACAGCCAGACCCAGCTTCGCGCCTTTGAGCAGCCTCTCCGCGAACGTCTGGACCGCTGGGAGGCCGCGCTCCCCTTGGTGTACAGCACCCCACGGGGTACCACCCGCATTTATGACCTCCGCGCCTTACCCGCTATCGCCCTGCGCGCCCGGGCCCCTATACCGCTCGAATAGCGGCTCTAGAAGCGTTCCCAATAAGTTCCGCTGGGTGGGCACGGCAGGTGACGGTCGAGAATAGCGTCTGGCAGCCGGTTAATCTCAATCTGAGAGAACCGAAGTAAGCCTAAGAAAACAAGAGGTTTATCGTAGGTTTGTTCAGGGCGCGGATTGGACATACAGGTGCTCTATTAGGCAGAAAGCGGTACCTCCCTGCGCCGCTTAAATTTGGAAAATTGACTGAGAGGAAAGACTAATGAAGAACCTGATGATTCGCTTGTGGAAGGAAGAGGAAGGCCAGGACCTTACGGAATACGCCCTCTTGCTCGTTCTGTTGTCCTTGGCGGCAATTGGCGCGCTCGGCACTTTGGCCAACGCGATCAACTCCGTGTTCAAGGCTGCTTCTTCCAACCTCACCACGTAATTGGAACCAAAGGGACCAAAGTAAAGGATCGAAGCAGCCGCTGCCGGAAGAATGTCAGCGGCTGCTTTTCGGTAGGAGCAAGTCGCCAGGAGGATAAAGGTGAAGAACCTGATGATTCGTTTGTGGAAGGAAGAAGAGGGCCAAGACCTGACAGAGTACGCACTTCTGCTGGTTCTCCTGTCCCTCGCCGCGATTGGCGCATTGGGCACGCTGGCTAATGCGATCAACAGCGTATTCAGCACAGCTTCGGCAAACTTGACTACGTAAGCAGAAGCCAAGGCCCGGAAGAAAAACGGAATGCACGCAACGCAATTCATATGGATTCTTACATTGGCAATGACCCTCCTCGCGGCTTTGCTGGATTGGCGTTCTCGTCGCATTCCCAATTGGCTCACGGTGCCAGGCTTGTTCTCCGGCGTGGTCGTGCACGCTCTGATCGCGGGCGTGCCCGGCGCGCTGTTCGCCCTCAAGGGAGCGGGCTTGGCGCTGATTTTACTTTTGCCCCTGGTGGCTCTGCGGGCGCTGGGCGCCGGTGACTGGAAATTGATGGGCGCAGTCGGAGCTTTTGTGGGTTGGCAAATGTTTCTGTTTGTTCTGTTGGGCAGTATCTTCGCTTCGGGATTGATGGCCATCGTTCAGGTACTGCGCATGGGCCGTGTGATGGAGACACTAAGGAACATGGTCACGCTGGTGCGCGGTTTTTTCACCTTCGGGTTGAAAAAGAACCCGCAAATTTCCCTGGACAATCCTCGCCTGCTGAAATTGCCTTTCGGCGTTGCCGTAGCCGCCGCGACACTGGTTTGTTTTTATGCGGCAAATTTTATGGTCGTTCGGTAGTCGTAGGTCAAGGCTCGAAGGCTGATTCCGCATCCGCACCCGGCAGCCTGCTTTGGAATTAGGAGACAGCGCTAATGAATACGAATCGCCTGCTGATCGGCTTAGTTATCGCCCTGGTGGTCGCCTTCCTGCTGAGCAGCTTCGTCTACAAGCAGTTTCAGAAGGCTTCCATCGTAAAGCCGTCGGACACACAGTCGCTGGTGGTGGCATCGGTTCCGTTGGCTCTCGGAGCACGCCTGGACGCAACAAACCTGAAAGTGATTCAGTGGCCTGCCAACCAGCAGGTAGCCGGCATGTTTACGCGAATCGAAGATTGCTCGAATCGAGCGGTAATCACGCCGCTGGCGGCGAACGAACCGGTATTGGAGAGCAAGCTGGCCCCGAAGGAATCGGGCGCGGGCTTGGCGGCGACCATACCGGAAGGGATGCGCGCCGTTTCTGTTGCCGTAAACGAAGTGGTTGGCGTCGCTGGATTCGTGACGCCCGGCACCATGGTCGACGTGCTGGTGACCGGTCGTGCCTTGGGCGGAGGAGCAGCGGGACAGGGCGACATCACGCGCACGATTTTGGAGAACATTCGGGTCCTGGCAGCCGGTCAAAAGATCGAGCAGGACCGCGAAGGTAAACCCCAAACGGTGGCGGTAATCACGTTGCTGGTCACACCCGACGAGGCGAGCCAGCTGACCATGGGCGCCACCGACGGAAAGATTCAGTTGGCCTTGCGCAACACGATTGACACCAAGAAGAATGAGCCGAAGGCCATCGTGCAGGCGGCTCTGTTTTCACCGCAAGGCGCCGTCTCCTCGCCGGTGCAGGCCAGGGCACCGGGCCGGAAGGCCGCGCCCGCCGTACCGCCGCCCTACGTGATTGAAGTAATCACGGGCAACAAACGCGAAAACAAATCGTTCCCCAATTCCGGCAGCTCGAGCGAGAAGCAGTAAGAGGAATCCATGTCAGGAAAAATACAGGTGATGAAAATGTTGCCCTCTTCCCGCACCATGTTCTTCGTGGCAGTTTCCTTTGTGGCGCCCGCTATGATGACGGCGCAGGCGCCGCCGGTTCCGGCCCCTGCGGCTCCCGCGGCAACCCCCGCGGTTCAGGAGCCTGTACCGGCAGCGAGCCAGGCTCAAGACTCATCGGAGCCGCAGACCCTGCATCTACTGGTCGGCCGCTCTCTGGTAATCACATCGCCATCGCGTATCAAGCGCGTATCGCTGGCGGATCCTGATATCGCCGAAGCGCTGGTGGTAAGCCCGACGCAAGTTTTAGTCAACGGGAGAAAGCCCGGCGGAGTTTCGTTGCTGGTCTGGGACGAAACAGACCAGAGCCAGGCGTTTGAAGTTTCCGTGGATATTGACGTTCTCGGACTGAGCCAAAAGATCCATGAAGTATTTCCGACCGAGAACGTGCATATCGACACGTCCAAGGACGTGGTGATCCTTTCCGGAAAAATCTCTTCTTCGACCGTGGCCGACAAAATTCTGGAGGTGGTCAAGGGCGCCGCACCCAAGGTCACCAGCATGATGGAAGTTCCGCCCCCACCGACCGGCGAAATTCTGCTGCAGGTGCGATTTGCGGAAGTGGACCGGGCGGCGCTGACCCAGCTGGGCTTTAACGTATTCTCGACAGGCGTGGGCAAGACCATCGGTGCGATCAGTACGCAGCAGTTTGGTGGAACCTCGGGTCCGTCGTTGCCTGCTGGCGGCAACCCGCCTCCCAAAACGTTCACGTCATCCCCTGGTGCAGTCAACCCCCTGAACATTCTGCTATTCAACCCTTCCATTAATTTGGGAGTTACGATCCAGGCATTGCAGAACAAAAACCTGTTCCAGATTCTTGCCGAACCGAATCTAATGACGGAGTCCGGCAAAGAAGCGAAGTTTCTGGCGGGCGGCGAATTCCCGTATCCAACGGTTCAGAGCGTGGGCTCAGGTGGCGGGGGAAATGCGGTTACCATCCAATTTAAAGAATTCGGTATCCGGCTGAGCTTCACGCCGATCCTGAGTGCGGACGGCACGATCCACTTGAAGGTTAGCCCGGAAGTGAGCACGCTGGATTTCGCGAATGGCATCACCATCAGCGGGTTCAGCATGCCGGCGTTGTCCACGCGGCGCGTGGAATCGGAAATGAGCCTTGCAGACGGGCAGACCTTCGCCATCGCCGGGCTCGTGGACAATCGAGTGACGGAACTGTGGTCCAAGATTCCCGGAATCGGGGATATCCCGGTGCTGGGCAATATTTTCAAAAGCAAATCATTTAACAAAACCAAGAATGAGCTGCTGGTGATCGTGACACCGCATATCGTGCGGCCTATGTCGCCGGACCAGATTCCGCACGGACCAAACTTTCCGCAGCCGTTCCTGGACCAGACAGCTCCGGCGCAACCGGCCGCCCCAGGCACAAAGTAGTAAGGTTGATATTAGAAGTCGGCAAGGTTTAGCTTAAGATCAGAGAAAGACGGTTCGTTCGGAAATGTTGACAGCAGCCATCGCCAGCAGTGACCTGACGAGCTCCGCACAGTTGTTGGCCGGGCTGGAGCAGACGGGGCTGGTGTCGTCAGTGACGCAGTGGACGATTCCGGCCGACCGCATTCCGGAGTCGGCTGATCAGATGCCGGATGTAGTTTTTCTGGACCTGGCGCGGGAACCGGAGCCGTTTTTTGCCTTCGCCAATCAGCTGCGGCGAACTCGTCCGACCATCAAGTTGATCGCCTGCTCGGCGGCGGTGCCTCCACAGCCCAGCATGCTGCTGGAGGCGATGCGCAGCGGCGTCCAGGACTTTCTCGGCAAGCCGGTGCAAACAGAATCGCTGAGAGATCTGCTGCTGCGCATATCGACCGACCTGAACGCCAAGGAATTTTCGTCGCAAGACAAATTGATCGTGATCATGGGCGCGAAAGGCGGCGTTGGAACTACCACCGTGGCCGTGAACCTCGGCGTGCAGCTGGCGACGTTTGCGCGCAAGCGCACCGTGCTTCTCGATTTCGCCCGACCGCTTGGCAATGTGCACTTGCTGCTGGATCTCCACCCAAAGTTCGGAATTCGCGACGCAGTGGAAAGTCTGGATCGGCTGGACAGTCATTTTCTTGCGGGACTCTTGACGCACCACAAGACCAAACTGGAGATTCTGGGCGGAGCGACGCAGCCGGAAGAATGGCAATCCATTGATGTGAACGTGCTAGATCGGGTGGTCAACGTCACGCAAAACGCCTTCGACGTGGTACTGCTCGATATGGGTTCGCAGTTTTCTGTGGAGTGGGCCACGATTCTGCGGATGGCACGGATGATTCTGATTGTGGCCGAAGCCAACGTACCGTCCCTGTGGACGCTCGAGCGCCGGCTCCTCGCGCTTAAGGGTTTTGGAATTTCACAGGAACGAGCACGCATCATCATCAACCGCTGGCACAAGGGCGATGACGAAGTTTTGAAAAGCATTCAGAAGGACATCAACCGCCCGATTTTCGCCAGCCTGCCCAACGATTTCCGCAAAGCCAGTCAGGCCGTAAACCTGGGCACACCGATTCTGGAAAATCACAACAATATTCTGAGCAGCCGCTATCGCCAGATAGCCGGCCAGCTGGTTGGAATCGATACCTCGGTGACTGAGAAAAAGAGCCCCCTGTCCGGCCTGTTCTCATTCCCGACGAAGAAATGAGGTCGTCCATGTCGCCGATTGTAACCAATGCAACGCGCACGGACTTTGCGTCCGTCAAGTCAGCGATTCATCGCAAGCTGATTCAGAAGCTGAATCTCGACAAGCTGACCGAAGTCAACCGCGAAGATGTGCGCCGTGAAGTGAGCCAGATCCTGGAAGGCATCGTACACGGCGAGTCCGCTCCGATGAACCTACAGGAGCGTGAGCGGCTGGTTCAGGAAGTGCTGGACGAGGTCTTCGGACTGGGACCGCTCGAACCGCTGCTTGCCGATCCTACGGTTTCCGATATTTTGGTCAACACCTACAAGCGGGTATACGTGGAGCGCAAGGGCCTGTTGGAATCGACCAACGTGCAGTTCCGCGACGATGTGCACCTGATGTCGATCATTGATCGCATCGTTTCGGCGATCGGACGGCGTGTGGACGAATCATCGCCAATGGTGGATGCGCGCCTGAAAGACGGATCACGCGTGAACGCCATCATACCGCCACTTTCGGTGGACGGGCCGTGCTTGTCCATCCGGCGTTTCGGGCGCGAGCGATTGACCGCGGAAGATTTGATCCACAACCGTTCGCTGACCCAGCCGATGCTGGATCTGCTCCGCGGCTCCGTGAAAGCGCGGCTGAACGTGCTGATATCCGGAGGCACCGGCGCTGGAAAAACGACCTTTCTGAACGTGCTGTCGTCACACATCTCGAACAAAGAACGCATCGTTACCATCGAAGACGCGGCCGAATTGCAGCTGAACCAGGAGCACGTGGTGCGATTGGAAACGCGCCCGCCTAACATCGAAGGCAAGGGGCAGGTAGCGCAGCGGCAGCTGGTCATCAACTGTCTGCGTATGCGGCCCGACCGCATCATCGTGGGTGAGGTTCGTGGCGAAGAAGCGCTGGACATGTTGCAGGCGATGAACACCGGCCACGACGGCTCTCTGACCACGATTCACGCGAATACCCCGCGCGACGCCTTGAGCCGCCTGGAAACCATGGTGGCCATGGCCAACCTGAACATTCCGGAGAGCGCCATCCGCAGGCAAATCGCTTCGGCGATTGATGTGGTGGTACAGGTGAGCCGCCATAGCGATGGTACCCGCAAGGTCATCAGCATCGCCGAGATTACCGGCATGGAAGGGAACGTAGTGACCATGCAGGATATCTTTGTTTTCCGTAAACGCGGCATCAAGGAAAACGGGGAAGTGCTGGGTGAGTTTATTCCAACCGGAGTGCGGCCGAAATTCGCGGAGCGGCTGCTGGTTTCGGGTATCCACCTGCCAACCAACATGTTCGAATCCGCGCCGGTGCGCTAAAGGGAGCATCGCTATGGGAGCACTGATTGCCATCCTGACCTTCCTCGTCGTGGTGGTCCTCATTTTGGGGATCTGGGTCTTCGCCAGCGGGGAAGGCGCACAGGAGCAGGTACGCAAGCGCATGAGCGCCGTGCATAAAGCGGAAAAGCGCGGCGACGTGAACATTGGTCTTAAGCTGGTACGCGACGAGATGATGAGTAGCGTGCCGTGGATGCACCGCTTGATGATGCAGTGGTCGTGGTCCTCGAGACTGCAGGACTACGTCGTGCAGTCGGGGCTGACGATGAAGCCCGCAAAGCTGATATTGATCAGCGCGGTCGCCGGCTTGGGTTCATATCTGATTGCCAGTTATTTCATAGCGCATTTTTATGCGTCCTTGCCTATCGGTATTATCGCCGCGGTGATTCCTTTTGCGGTGGTGGCAGTGCTGCGGAGCCGCCGCCTGCACAAGTTTGAAGAACATTTTCCGGAGGCGCTCGACCTGCTGGGACGCGCCGTTCGCGCCGGCCATGCGTTCACCACCGGCCTCGAAATGATTTCCAAAGAGTGCCCGGAGCCGCTGGGCGGTGAGTTCCGGACCACGTTCGAGGAACAGAACTTTGGTTTGCCGCTGCGCGACGCCTTGTTGAACATGACAGAACGGGTGCCGATCATCGACGTGCGTTTCTTTGTGACCGCCCTGCTGATCCAGAAGGAAACGGGCGGTAACCTGGCGGAAATTCTGGACGGGCTGGCCCGCGTGATTCGAGATCGCTTCCGGATCTATCGTGAAGTGCGAGTGCGGACGGCACAGGGCCGGCTGACAGCGGGCATTCTGATCGCCCTGCCGATTTTTATGATGCTCATATTGAGCGTGCTCAATCCGCACTACATCGGGGTCCTTTTTACGGATCCGAAGGGGCCGATGGTTCTCATTACGGCCGGAGTGATGCAGCTGATCGGGTCCGCGATTTTGTGGAAAATTATTCACTTCGAAGTCTGAGGAGAGAGGAAGCAAAGAGATGATCTGGCTGCTCACACTTTTGACATTCGTTGCCACCACGGGCGTCGTCGTGGCTCTCGTCTATGCCTTTAGTCCTGGCGAAGTAAGTATCGCCACGCGCCTGGCTCGCATTGCGGGACTGGCGGGGCCGGCTCCGGAAGAGACGAAATTTGCCGATCGCCAAAAAGAGCGGGTTCGCGACACGCTTGCCAACGTCGGCAAACTGCTGCCCCCTGCTTCGACGGAAAAGGCTTCGCGGACACAATTGCTGATGCTTCGAGCTGGATACCGAAGCCCCGAAGGCCTGATGGCCATGCGCGGCGTAAAGCTGATCTTTCCGATCGCGGCTGTGGCAGGCGTTTATTTTACGGGAATGTACCGGGCCAACCCTTTTCTGGTTCCGGTCGTTGCATTGGGGTTGGGTTACCTGCTTCCCGACATGTGGCTTACATGGCGTGTGAAGGCGCGGCAGCACAAACTGCGCA
>Ga0075425_100006007_pt1 | contig 12665 bp, 14 predicted proteins | sample SoiMethybrSBSTD4_FD_75300 | JGI IMG/M metagenome (GOLD analysis project Ga0075425, IMG submission 75300) | Bulk soil microbial communities from a Populus tree surrounding site in Tennessee, USA - Soil MetaG P. TD hybrid SBSTD4 | ecosystem: Environmental > Terrestrial > Soil > Tree plantation...
GAAGTGGCTGTGCCGCTGGAAGCGGCGGCCCGGACACTGAAAGACGGGAACTAGTCCCGCCGGATATTCATCAGCGCTAGGCAGGGAGAACTCCATGAAATGGACACCAGGCGGAACCAGCCAGGACATTGAGGATCGCCGCGACCAGGGTGGCGGAGGCGGTGGATTTCAATTCGGCGGTATGCACCTGGGAATCGGCGGAGCCCTGATCCTGCTCGTGCTGAGCGTGGTCTTCAAGCAGAACTTTTTTGCGCTCCTGGGAGGCGGGGGCGGGCCAAGTTCCCCCGCGATGAGCCAGCCGAATCCGGCGCGCGACCAGCAAGAGCAGCCGATGGTGCAGTTCATTTCCTTCGTGTTGGACGACGCACAGAAAACCTGGGACCAGGCATTGCCGCAGCAAGCCGGCAAGCCGTATCGGCACGCCAAGTTGGTGCTGTTCCGGAACTACACGCAATCGGGAGGGTGCGGGGGAGCGGAATCGGCGACCGGTCCGTTCTATTGTCCCGGCGACGAGAAGGTCTATATCGATTTGGGCTTTTACGATGAGCTGAGCCAGCGATTCGGGGCACCGGGACAGTTCGCGGAGGCGTATGTATTGGCGCATGAGATTGGGCATCACGTGCAGAAAATCGTGGGCGTGGAAAGCATGGTGCGACGTCTGCAATCGGGCAACCCGCGCATGCAAAACGAGCTTTCCGTGAAGATGGAGCTGCAGGCGGATTGCCTGGCGGGAATCTGGGCGCACTCGACGCAGCAGAGGAATTTACTGGAACAAGGCGATGTGCAATCAGCGATGGGAGCGGCCGCTGCGGTCGGCGACGACCGGCTGCAGAAAATGTCGAGCGGGCACGTTTCGCCGGATTCGTTTACGCACGGCTCGTCGGCACAGCGCATGCAGTGGTTTCAGAAGGGATTTGACAGCGGATCCATTGCGGCGTGCAACACATTTGATGGCGGGCAGTGAGCAGCGAAGCGCAGCGAGGGACTTCGCACGGGGGACTTGTACCGGCGGCACCCGTAATCTCGGGGAGACTGCATTTAACCGCCGCTTGAGCCGGATCTGCGGACATTTTCGATGGCAGACCTGGCGGCTTTTTCTTTTTCCGGATCAATTCCTACATCTTTCGCAATCAGCGTAGCTGGCGACGGGAAAGCCACACCCGCACCGGTGCGTTCAAGGGTGTCGGCGATTCCGAGAAGCAGTTCCTCCTGTAGGACGAGAAACTCGGAATATTCGCGCACCAGGAGGTAGGCATAAATTTCGACGTCCATGCCAGCGTCCACAAAGCGAAGAAGACGGACGCGAGAAGAAGCGTCTTCAACACGATTGTTCTGTTTTAGGCCGGCGCGCAACTCCTGGAGGGCGTAGCGGATGTGGTCAGGATGAAGGTCGTAACGCAGTCGGACGGTCTGGCGGAAGAGGATTTTATCGCGCTGGCGGAAATTTTCGAGGACCGCGCTGGCTACCGTGCCATTGGGAATGGTGACAACGGTGCGTTCCTCGGTGCGCAACTTGGTGGAACGGAGGCCGATGTCTTCCACCGTGCCTCGTTGATCGCCAATCCGGCAGGCGTCGCCGATTTGCAAGGCCTTGTCGGTCAGGATAGAGATTCCGCCAAGCAGATTTTCAAAGGTTTTCTGCGCGCCAAGACCAACGGCCAGGCCGCCAATGCCGAGGCCTGCGAGCGCCGCAGTGACGTTGACACCGACACTGCTCAGAGCAATCAAACCGATGATGATGAAGGCAAGGACTTGCAGGGCCCGGCGCATCAGGGAGACGACGGAACGCTCGCCCATGCGGCCGCTGGCGGTGAGACGGCTGATGATGCGCTCGGAGACATCGCGCGTGATGCGGATGATAAGCCAGTAGGCGGCGACGGCAAGAAAGATCCACAGGACCCGGCGGTAATACTGGCGATAGACGATCGAAGCGCCAATCAGGAAGACAAAAATGTAGTGAATGAAAGCGGAGAGCAGAAGCGTGCCTGGCCCAATGTGGAAAAGTCGAACCGCCGGAAGCGCAGCGACCGCATTTTTCTTGCGGTAGTAGCGAAGAGCGAAGCGCGGGAGCAGGGAAAGCAGCCACGCGATCGCAATGGCGACAGGAACCGCGAGAAGGATCGCCAGCCATTGCCAGAGAGGCATATACAGAAAGCGATTTTTGGTGAGAGCGGGCGGCAGCTTTTTTTCCAGTTCGGAGAACTGCAGCGAGTCGTAAGTTTCCGGAATGGTGGCCAGAGTTTTGCGGGAAATGAGCCAGATTTTGCCCCCGTGATCGTCGTCGGTACGGATGAGCTGAACGGAAAAGGAACCGGAACCCTCGCGTACGCCGACGAGAAGCTCCTGGTTCGGAGGAAGGCCGTCATCGAGGCGGCCCTGCGGATCACTGCTGAGCGAATCGAGCGACGAAGCCAAGATCTTTTGGTTTATTACGGCGAGTAGTTGTACGGCGAGGTCCTGTTCGTCGTCCGGAGTAACGCGACGGCGGCCGGGAGCCGGCTGAAAGTACTGGACGGCCAAGGCGTAGTTTTCGTCCTGCACGGCGCGCAGGAAACCCATCACCGTGCCGCGAGGAGTTTCACGGCCCAGCGGGTCGGTAGCGGATTGAGCGGTATTTTGGCTGGCGGGCGTAGAAGGCGTGACGCCGGGAATCTGGGCCAAGGCGGCAGCGGCAAGAACGAGCGGCGCGGCCAGCAGGAGAATCCTACGAAGTGAACCCATCAGAAGCTCCGAAATGACAATCCATGATGGAGTTTGTAACGGCTGCGGCGCAAGTGGTCAGATGGCCGCCGACGAGGAATAGGGAGCCGCGCCAAAGTGATCGCGGTACTGCTTGAGGAGAAACTGGTCAGTCATACCGGCGATGTAGTCGCAGACCAGGATGTGACGGGGGACGCTGAGAGCCTGTTGTTCATGATCGGGCGGCATGGAGTCGCGCTTGTTGAGATAGAGATGGAAAAGGCGTTCCAGGCACTCGACGGAGTGGTCGCGGTCTTCGGTGATGACCGGCTGTGTGTAGACGCGGTCGATGAGAAATTGTTTGAGCAGGTTATTCTGGGCGGCAATTTGGGCGCTTAAGCCGGCCAGGCGGTTCGCATGAAGCCGGACCTGTTCAACCGAGGCGACGCCGGAGCGTCGGGTGCGCGCCGCCGTGGTTTCAATCAAGTCGGAAGCGAGCGCATTGAGCACATCTTTAAGAGCTTCGCTGAATTTGAGTTTTTCTTTCGACCCAGGATAGGCGCGGTTGACGCGAGAGTAGGCGTCGGCGAAGAGAGGAACCTCGGCGCGGAGGAGGTCGAGGTCGAGAAGTTCGGCTTCGCGGGCGTCGTCAAGGTCGGCGGTGTTGTAGGCGATTTCGTCCACCCAGTCGATGAGCTGGGATTCGAGAGGAGGGCGAAGGTCGAGGAGATATTCGGCGAGCTGCGGGAAGGACTGGGCGGCGTAGTCGCGGGAGTGTTTGATGATGCCTTCGCGGACTTCGAAGGTGAGATTGAGGCCGGTAAATTCGAGATAGCGGTGTTCGAACTGCTCGACGATGCGCAGTGCGTGGAGATTGTGATCGAAGCCAGCGCCGTGAGCGCGCATGAGTTCGTCGAGTTTGCGTTCGCCGGCGTGGCCAAAGGGCGGATGGCCGATGTCGTGGACCAGAGCGAGAGCTTCGGCTAGTTCGCTGTTCAAGCCCAGTGCGGTCGAGACGGTGCGGGCAATTTGCGTGACTTCGAGGGTGTGGGTGAGGCGATTGCGAAAGTGATCGGAGTAGCGCGTTGTAAAAACCTGCGTTTTGGCCTCGAGGCGGCGAAAAGCTCGCGCGTGAATGATGCGATCGCGGTCGCGCGCGTATTCGCTGCGGTAGGGATGGCGGGGTTCGGGATAACGGCGGCCACGCGAGAGTTCTTCACGCATGGCCAGAGCCGAAATTGGAGAAGGATTCGGGATCATCCGCTCCGAGTTGTGGCGAACGACTGAGACGTTTAAGACTTCGGCGCGAGCAAGTCCAGACCGCGGTCGGCGCGGTCCGCGATAGCGGTGTTCGTCGGATAGTCCTTTTTCAACTGCTGATAGAGCGTCGCAGCCTCGGTCGGCTTGGTCTGTCGAAGCAGGTCGGCAAGTTCGAGCAGAACGAGCGGACGCGGCACGAGGGCGGACTTGGAATCAGCGACCGCGCGGTAGTTCTTGATAGCGTCGTCGGTCTTGCCGGTGCGCGCGTACAGAGTGGCGAGCTGGTACTGCGCCATGGCAGAAAGTTCCTTATCGCTGCCACCGACGAGCTTTTTCAGCTCTTCGATGGATTGATTTTGCTTTTCGAGATCGAGCAGCGTGAGAGCCTGATAATAGCGCGCGAGTTTACCCGGATTCGTGCCGGGATATTTGTCGGCGACGGCGGCAAATTTCTGTAAAGCATCCTGCGAACGCTTCTGACCGTCGGTGTACGTAATTTCGCCGGCTTCGGCGGGCTCATTGCCCGTGCGGAGGGGAGCGTTGTAAATCTTCATGGCTGCGTCGAGGCCCGCTGAGGCCTGGAGAGCCTGGCGGTCGGTGTAGAACTTCCAGCCGCCGTAAACGAGAACGACCAAAAGCACGGCACCCACGGCCGCGGCAGCGACCTGGCTGTGCGAGTAGACGGCTTCGGCGCCGTGTTCGATGGACTCGCGGATTTTGTCTTGCTTGAGTTCCTTGCGGGAAAGATGATCCGCCACGCGTAATCTCCTGAGTGTAGGTGAATATTTATGGTAGCACAGGGCCCGGCGGGGAGTGGGTGCGCGAGGACTGTGAGATACTGACGGCCAGCTAAGTTCCCGCGCTATGAACCGCCTCTCCGCGTGCATCATTACCCTCGATGAAGAACGCAACCTGCCGCGACTGCTGGACTCGCTGCGCGGAATCGCTGATGAAATCATCGTCGTGGACTCGGGAAGCACGGACCGGACCGAGGCTATTGCCCGGGGAAGCGGCGCGAGGTTTGAATTTCGCAAGTGGACGCACTATGGAGAGCAGAAAAACCACGCCGCGGAGATCGCTACGTCCGACTGGATTCTCTCGCTGGACGCCGACGAAGTGTTGAGCAGCGCACTGCAATCGGCCCTGCTCGACTGGAAGAAGAGAGTGCCGCAGTTTCATGTGTATGAGGTGGCGCGCAAGACCTGGTATTTGGGCAAGTGGATCAAGCACTCCGGCTGGTATCCCGACTTCAAGAAGCGGTTATATCGCAAGGGAACGGCGGAGTTTGCCGGCAGTCTGCATGAATCGCTGCAATACCATGGCAAATGTGGCAGGCTCGCCGGTGACCTGCTCCATTACACGATTCACGAATTTGCCGAACACCAAGCGAACGTGGAGCGCTATTCGACACTAGCCGCGCGGCAAATGTTCGAACAAGGTAGAAGGCACTGGCGCGGGGCGCTGTGGTTCGCGACCCCGTGGAGTTTCTTCCACACGTTGGTACTGCGAGGCGGTTTTCTCGACGGGTACCGCGGCGTCTTGATTGCGCGGATGGCGGCGAAGACGGTGCGCTTGAAATATGCGAAGCTAGGACAACTGTTGGCGGCGGAGAGAAAGCCGAGTAGACAAGCCCAATGATTCCGCTGCTGGTGGACCTCGAACGCGAATGGCGAGGCGGACAGAACCAGTTCTTGCTGCTGTTGAAAGGGTTGTACGAACTAGGGCACGCGGCCGAACTGCTGACGGCTAAGGGATCTTCGCTGGGACACCGCGCGGAAAAAGCCGGGATCTGCGTGCACTACACTTCGCGGCGTTCGCTGAGGATTCCCGCCGCACGAAAAATTCGCAGACTGATCCGCGATGGGCGCTTCGATCTGGTGCACGTGAATGAGGCGCACGCGCTGAGCGCGGCGTGGATGGCCGGAACACAGTTGCGTGTTCCTCTCCTGATCTCGCGACGGGTTGGATTCCCTCTGGGGAGCGGGTATTTTTCGCGGGCCCGGTACCGTGCTGCGACACGGATCATCGCCAATTCGAACTGGGTAGCGGAGCAAGCAGCTGCCTCGGGTGCGCCTAAGGAAAAACTCACGGTTATTTATGAAGGTGTGGAAGTCCCGCCGTTGCCGACCGCCGCCATCCGCCACCTCGACCGGACGCGCTGGGGAATCGGCGACCAGGATCAGCTGCTTGGATGCGCGGGAGTCTTGCTCGAGGACAAGGGGCAGGAGTGGGTAATTCGGGCGCTCGCTCAGTTGCGTGGAGAGTTTCCAAACGCGAAGCTATTGCTTGCCGGTGAAGGGCCGGATCGCGCACGACTCCAGAAACTTGTCGCTGAACTTGAGCTAAAAGACAGGGTGATGTTCGCCGGCTTCGTGAAGGATGTCGAATCATTTTACCGGGCGATTGATGTGTTTGTATTCCCCGCGTTGTTCGAAGGATTGGGTACTTCCCTGCTCGCCGCTATGGCGCACGGCGTGCCGTCTGTGACCTACTTTGGCTGCGCTTTAGGCGAGATTGTGGAAGACGGCAAGAGCGGCTTGCAGGTCGAGCCACGAAATGCGGCGGCACTGGCCGAAGCGCTGCGCAAAATCCTGCGTGACGATAACTTGGCGGCGCAAATGGGCAAGGCGGGCCGCTGCAGAATCGAAGGCATTTTTGCCGCTGATCGTATGGTCGAGGAAACGCTGCGCCTTTATTGCGCAGTTTGCGTCTAGCTTTCCAGGCGGCCACTCCTGAAAAAACTTGCCTCGGCATTTTTCCGTTGGTAAGTTGAGCTGCAACCGTCGACGGAGACATTCATGGCAATGCTCGTTCGGGTCTCCTTGCTGTTTTTTGCGCTTAGCGAATTCGTTTGTGCGTAACACGCTGCCACCGCTCCTAAAACCCAAGACTTGAGCCTCACGGCCGTTGGTCGTCGCCACCACCCGATTGAAACCAATAGCACGGAGGCTCAGGAATATTTCAACCAAGGCATCACGCTGGTTTACGGGTTCAACCACGAGGAGGCGGCCCGCGCTTGAGAGAGCCAGCCAACTCGATCCGGCAACCCCCATGCCACTGTGGGGCATCGCCCTGGCAAGCGGCCCGAACTACAATCTGGACGTAGACGCCGTCCGGAACCGCCCGCAAATCGGAAAGTTCCGCATCTGATGTGGCGATATTCGCGCACGATCGCCTATGCAGCGGAGCGGCAAGCGGCGAAGGCCGAGGCCGAACAAGCCCTCTATGCGAAAGCCGGTTCGCTTCCGAGGAGTTTCCTATTGGGCAGATGAATCCCAATGAAGCCATGGTTGCGGCGATGAACGCGGTCGTTGAGGCCAAACTGGATGCCGCCAGGGGCAATTCCGACTCTGCACTAAAGCATTGGCGCGCAGCAATCGAAGCGCAAGACAAGCTCAACTACACCGAACCGCCGGACTGGTATTATCCAGTGCGCGAATCGCTAGGCGCCGCCCTGCTGGCCGGTGGGTACGCCAAAGAAGCAGAACAAGTTTTCCGCGAAGACTTGCGCCGCAATCCGCGCAACCCGCGGTCCTTATTTGGCTTGGAGAAAAGTCTTGGTGCTCAGCATTTGGAGAATGATGCCGGCTGGGTGGCTCGCGAGTTCCAGAGAGCCTGGAAGAATGCGGACTCACGGCTGAAGATTGGCGATCTGTACTAACTCAAGAAAGGATCCCTAAAAAGACCAAAGCGCCGGATGGGCTCCTTCTCAGTCCATACGGCGCTTCAGTTGCGCTTAGTACCTGTTTCCACTTGTTCCGTCGGTTCCCCTCCTCCGCCCGCCGTTCGGCCTAGCTAACTAAACGTTTTGAACAACCCATCGTCCGCGCGGCTCGAGGAACTCCACGCCGATGGCAAAGCCGTCGCCTTGCATCGGCTGGCAGTAAGCCACTCGGGCCGAGGAACGAAACTCTCCGGAACGCGAAGTGACGGTAAGCCGGTCGTTGGGCTCCCAACGCCGCACGCTGACGACACGGGCGCCACGTTCGCTGACATTTTCCGTAAATGTGGATTCGGCGCCCGGCACCTGCCGGTTGCCTTCGAGATACACGCCAATCTCCATAGGGATACGGCGTTCTGTGCGATGGAAGGGGAAGCCATTGCCGCGTGGTGAGGTCATGGTCCGGTTCGCTCCTCACAAACACGCAGCGATGCGCGAGAGATTTTGAATGCTGCTGCCGCGATGTTTCATGCGGTAGAGCGCCCGATCGGCGGCCGCCAGCAGTTTCTCGGGCGTGTCGCCATCTTCGGGAAAAGTTGCGGTGCCGGCGCTGGCGGAAAGCCCAGGCGTCTCAGCCTCGGCGGCTATTTTTTCGTGAATGCGTCCGACGATGCGACCGGCGATGTCCGAACCGGCTTCGGGGAACACGATGGCGAATTCGTCGCCGCCGTAACGCGCCGCCGTATCGATTGCGCGGCAGTGATTGCGGAGAATCTTTCCCAGCCGGACCAACGCGCGGCTGCCGGTGAGATGGCCGTACCTATCATTGATGGCCTTCAATCCATCCATGTCGAAGAGCACCACGCTGAAAGGGCGCTGAGTACGGCGCGAACGATCGAGTTCGGCTTCCATCACGCTTAGAAGCCGGCGATAGTTGGCCAGGCCAGTGAGCGGATCACTGACCGCGAGCGTGCGCACCTGATCAAAAAGGCGCGCTTGATCAAGCAGCGCGCCCAAGAGCATCACGACGTAGCTTGCGGTCTTGGCGAGCTCAGCCAGGAAAAACGGGCCGTCCAGAAGGTGGCGCGAAAATGTTGCCGCGATATGGCAAAACAAATTCAACGAAGCGACGATAAAGAGTGAGTAGTCGTAAACGGATGCGGATTTTGCCTCTTTATGTATCCGCCAGCGAAACGCCAGTGCAGCGGCAAAAAAGAGCGCCGCCGGAAGCAAATCCCAGGACCGCGAGAGCAACTGAGCAGGATGCGACTTAGGCGCTGCCGGAGCGGCCAAGAATGCAGCGCTGGTGGCATAGGCGCATAGCGCCACCACCAAGAGCGAAACGGCAATTTCCTTGCTCGGTTGGCGCGCTGTGGGCGTATAGCTTTCCACCGCCAGGGCCGCCAGTAGCAAGACCGCCAACAAAGTCCGGCTGACCATCCATCCGAGCGGAACGTGCAGGAATGCGGTGCTACCCGAATGCAGATACTGGTTGAAATGAAAGTACCCGACCGTTTCAATCAGGCCGGAAAGTACGAAACCGAAGGAAAGGATGAGCGCGATACGATCGTGAGTTCCGCGAAACCGCACCAGAGCATTCGCCGCGTAGCAGAAGCTCAGCAGCGTGCCGCCTACTTCGAGATAGAGGTAGGTTTGATAGCTGCCGATAACGTTCGCATCGCGGAGATAAATCACCGCAGGTAGGAACGCCAGTCCCAAAGCCAAAAACCCAACGGTCCAGGCGGCCGCCGGCCAGCGGCGGAGAAACTCGGCGATTCTGGACCAAAGTCGCAAGAAAACCCCCAGATACCAGACAAAAACCTACGAAGTCCGGAGGTTGCACGCCAGTGACCTTTTGCGCCCTGCGGCTCGCCGTGGCTAACTAACTGAAAACACAAATCTTAGTGAAGGCTGGTGGGGGGGTTCTGTACCAGCTGTTCGCAAGGCGAGACAAAGAGCGTGTTCGACACCGCTCGTTCTGACCGGCTTAAGGTAAGTGTTTCCAGATAATTAGGTGAGAATTGGGCACTTTTCCTCAGGTCGGGTGCCCGGTCTCAGAATGAGACTGTCTCAGCTGGCGATGCAGTGCTGTTTTTAGATTTTTGGCTTCGGCGCGGGCAAATCTCGCGCGACAACCGTATCGTTGAAGCCGACGGTCTTGTGCGAGCCATCACAAAATGGTTTGTTCGCCGAGTGCCCACAGCGGCAGAGGCTAATGGCAGTTCTTCCAGCCAACCCGAACGCCTGGCCCTGGGGGTCCACAATCTCAAAGTCCCCTTCGATTTTGATCGAGCCGTTGTTATTAACGGTCACTTTCGTTGCTGGCATCTGCTCTCCGATGATCGGTCATGCCGATTTTACTTCTCTAAGGCTGCCGCGCTTTACATCGTACACGAAGCCGCGCACGTCAATCTGCTTCGGCAAAAAAGGATCGCGCCGCACACGCGCCATCTGCTCGCGGACATTGTGGTCCAAGTCGCGGAACGCGTGGAACTGCAGGTGCGAAGCATCTTTGCCCGTAGAGGTCAAAAGCCGCGAGCGGAACTCCTCATCTGTAATCGACATGAGCCCGCATTCGGTGTGCTGAATGATCGCGATGGAGCGCGTGCCCAGCAAATGGGTGGAAAGAATCAGCGAACGCACCGCATCATCGGTCGCCAAGCCGCCTGCATTGCGGATCATATGCGCATCGCCAACGCGCAAGCCGAGCAACTGCTCGAGATCCATGCGTGAATCCATACACGTGAGGATGACCAGCTTGCGCACGGGCGGCGTTTGCAAGTGACTCAGGTCAAAGCGCTGCGCGTAGCCCGCGTTGTGCGCGAGCATCTCGTCAAACACACTCATTGCTCGTTTGGCCTGAATCGGAACTCCACCACTCAGTATTTGGGGACGCTCGGGTCCACTTCATCGGACCACGCAAGAATCCCGCCCTTCAGGTTATGAATTTTGCGGAATCCGGCTTTGCGAAGAAAATCCACGGCCTCCGCGGAACGCTTCCCGCTGCGGCAGTGCGCCACGATTTCGCGCGATGAATCCAGTTCGTGAACGCGTCGAGGCAGTTCCCCCAGCGGAAGCAAGTGTCCCTGGATATTGCAGATCTGATACTCGTGTGGCTCCCGCACGTCAAGGATATACAGATCGTCGCCGCGATCGAGCCGGGCCTTCAGTTCACGGGGCGTTACTTCCGGCACTTGCAGGTCTGGCGCAGGGGCTTCTTCTCCGCGCACTCCGCAGAATTCGTAGTAATCGATCAACTGATGGATGGTGCGGTTGTTGCCGCACATCGGGCAATCGGGATTCTTGCGCAGCTTCAATTCGCGAAACTTCATGCCCAGCGCGTCGAAAAGCAACAAGCGGCCAACCAGGCCGTCGCCGCTGCCAAGAATCAGCTTGATCGTTTCCATCGCCTGAATCGAGCCCACGATTCCGGGCAGCACGCCCAGCACACCGCCTTCGGCGCACGACGGAACCAGTCCCGGCGGAGGCGGCTCGGGATACAAGCAGCGGTAGCAGGGGCCTTCCGGCATGCCAAAGACGGTGGCCTGCCCTTCAAAGCGAAAGATTGAGCCGTACACGTTGGGCTTGCCCAAAAGGATGCAGGCATCATTGACAAGATAACGCGTAGGAAAATTATCTGTTCCATCGACGACGATGTCGAAATCCTTAAACAGCTCAAGAGCATTGGCGCTCGTCAGTTGCGTCTCAAAGCTCTGAATTTCGATGTCCGGATTCAAATTGGAAAGCCGTGACCGCGCCGCTTCGCTCTTGTGTTTACCCACGTCGCTGGTGCCGAACGTCACCTGCCGCTGCAGGTTGGTGAAATCCACAACATCAAAATCGACCAGGCCCAGCTTGCCGACTCCGGCCGCGGCCAGATACAAACCCAGCGGAGCACCCAATCCACCGGTGCCGATCAGCAACACCTTAGCGTTTTTCAGCTTGAGCTGCCCTTCCATGCCCACTTCCGGCATGATCAGATGCCGGCTGTAGCGAAGAATTTCTTCCTTGGACAAACTTGTCACAGTGGGCTTGCCGTTTAATGTCTGTGTTTTCGTGGCCATAGTTTCCTGCCTTATTCTTGCGCCCTGCGGTTGGGTGGCGCGGCATTGCCTCCGGCAATCGAAGGCACAATGCTCACCACATCCCCGTCTTTCACTGGCGTGGCTTCCTTCGCCATATAGCGAATGTCTTCGTCGTTCAAATAGACGTTCACAAAACTCCGCAGCTTCCCATCGTCAGTGAAGAGATGTTTACGGAGCTCTGCGAACTGCGCGGTCAAACCGCCCAGCGCTTCGCCAACGGTTTGTGCCGATACTTCGGCGGAGTCTTTTTTCGCCGCGTAAACCCGCAACGGGGTTGGGATGATGACTTTCACCGCCATGTTTTTCTCCGTCTCTGCGTAGCCAAACTCAAACCGCCGCGCGGTCGCGAATTTCAATCCGTTCTGGCGAATAGTCCTGCCGGTCATCGTTTAACCGCCACGATGCCATATCCGCCGGCGCTCCGCTCATCACGCTAACAATGATGTAGCTGTACCACGGCCAGGCGTGCTCACGATCAAACTGGCTCGGCCGTGCCGGATGATCCGGATGCGAGTGGTACCAGCCAACTACGTCCAGTCCATGCTGGCGCGCCACGTTTTCCGCCTCCAGCACGTCCTCAGCCGTCACTGCAAAGCGGTTGCGCGGCGAATCGTCGCGACGGTTCACCAGCGGGAACAGCTCCAACACTTCGCGCGCGGATCCTGCGGTCCCTTCTTCAAACGCCGAGTCTCGTCCCAATAGCGCGCCGCAGCATTCGTGCGGAAACGTCTCCGCCCCATGACGACCGATGCGCTCGGCTAATTCCCGGCCGATCTGCAACTGAAATTCCTGTGCCATCGTTATGCTTCGTCCCAAAAACGTTCGCTTAAGTATTTTGCCGCAGAGTCCGCAAAAACCGTAACCACCACGGCGGGCCGGCACTGCGGAATCTTCTCGGCGACTTCCAGCGCCCCCAGCAGCGCCGCAGCCGCGGAGGGGCTCACCAGCAAGCCTTCTTCGCGGGCCAGCCGTTTCACCAT
>Ga0075425_100006008_pt1 | contig 12665 bp, 12 predicted proteins | sample SoiMethybrSBSTD4_FD_75300 | JGI IMG/M metagenome (GOLD analysis project Ga0075425, IMG submission 75300) | Bulk soil microbial communities from a Populus tree surrounding site in Tennessee, USA - Soil MetaG P. TD hybrid SBSTD4 | ecosystem: Environmental > Terrestrial > Soil > Tree plantation...
ATCCATCATCGCACCGCCGAGCGCGTCGAGGGCCACGTCTTCGTTGCCTCGCTAGCGCTCCTGATCCATCGCGGCATCGAAAAGAAGTAGCAGGTCCCGACCTCTCCGCAACCGAGGCACTGGCCGCGCTAAAATCACTGCGCGTCGTCGACATCGCACTGGTCCCACGGCGCCACCAAACAAGTGCGTCACCCAGCCAGCGCAGCGCGTCGCGAGCCTACTGCGGATCTCTGACACCAAAGCCGCCGACCCCGCCACACCGCGACAAGACCGTCCTGTAGAGACAAACCACGAAATCCGGACGGGCCAAATCAATGACTTACGCGACGAAAAGGTAAACATGGGCTAGATAGAGGCTATGCGCTTCTGCGCAAGACAAAGAATGGCGATCCCCGTCGAGTTGCATTAACACCGGAACGGATCGGCGCGTCTGGCGAACCGGGGAAAGACCTCCGGGGACACCTTGCTCTTCAATCAAGCGAGCCCGGAAACGTGCCGGGCTGGAGCACTACCGGCCGCATCAAGTTGGCCGCCACGCCTTCCCTACGCGGCTCCTAAATGCCGGCGCGAGCACATCGGCGGTAACACAGGCGGGAGGACGGAAGAGCGAGTCACGTAGCTTCGATGAGTATTACGGCCACCTCGCGCGTGAAGTGACCGATCGAACGGTGGCGGCCGTGAAGCTTTCGCCCCCAAACTCGGAGGTGGGGGCTGGAAATATCTGTCACCCAAAACGTCAGCCAAAATCTAGCAGAGGCAGCAAAATCTAATAAATGCGCGGCCGAGAGCGCCACATCACAGCCATGCCAAGGAGTGCTCTACCGCTGAGCTGAGCGCGCAAAACGCCGCAGCGTCCTACGGTTTTTGTGCGATCTGGTCAATGCGAGCCTGCCGCCGCGCCATGGGGCCCCGAGGGTGGGCACGGAGGGTCCGGGGCCCCGCGTGGCGCTCGCAAGATCGTGGCTTGACGCCCGTGGCTCAGGGGCGCTGAAGCTGTGGCTGCAAGAGAACGAGCGTTCCCACGAGTTCCCCATGAGCATTCCTGCGACCATTTCTGCCAAGCCCTTTGCCAGCAAGAAATTTGCCGTCATCCACGGTCGGCGGATGGCCTACATCGATGAAGGCGCGGGTCCGGCCATCGTCTTCCAGCACGGCAACCCAACGTCCTCCTACCTATGGCGCAACATCATGCCCCACTGCGCCGGGCTAGGGCGGCTCGTGGCCTGCGACCTCATCGGCATGGGCGATAGCGACAAGCTCTCCCCTTCGGGTCCTGAGCGTTACGGCTACGCCGAGCAGCGCGAGTATCTGTGGGCGCTGTGGGACGAGCTGGCGCTGGGCAACAGCATCCTGTTCGTGGTCCACGACTGGGGCTCCGCGCTTGGCTTCGAGTGGGCCCGGCGCCACCCCGAGCGCGTCGCCGGCATCGCCTACATGGAAGCCATCGTCACTGCGCTTGCGTGGGCCGATTGGCCGGAACGGGCCCGCGGCGCCTTCCAGGGCTTTCGCTCCGCGGGGGGCGAAGACATGATCTTGGTCAAGAACATGTTCGTGGAGCGCATTCTGCCGGGCTCGACCATGCGCCGGCTCACCGCGGAGGAGATGGCCGAGTACCGCCGCCCCTTCGCCGACCCTGGCGAGGATCGCCGGCCGACCCTGAGCTGGCCGCGGCAGATCCCCATCGACGGGGCGCCCGCCGACGTCGTGGCCGTGGTGGCGGACTATTCTCGCTGGCTCGCCGCCAGCGATGTGCCGAAACTCTTCGTCAATGCCGAACCCGGATCGATCCTGGTTGGCCGCCAGCGCGAGTTCTGCCGCCGTTGGCCCAACCAGAGCGAGGTTACCGTCAAGGGCCTGCATTTCCTCCAAGAGGACAGCCCCGACGAGATCGGCCGAGCGCTGGCCGATTTTGTGCGCCGGGTCCGCGGCAGTTGACAAGGCAATCCTGGGCAACCCCTCGACCAGCCGACCCCAGATCGCCGTCGCTGCCGCGATCTATTGCGCCCTATCGGGCGGTGCAACCCGGCATGGGGTCAAAGGGGTCGATCTCGACGCCCGCGATCAGCGGGAGGAGGTTGGGGGTATGGCGGTGCGGGATTGCGTCAAGAGCGGGTGGCCTCGCGCGGCTCTCAATTGAGTTTGAGACAATTGAGTTGAAAGAGGCTTGGCCCTCGGTTGGCACCGGCAAGGGCACAGCAGCAAATGGGCATTCGCAGCAACCTCCGCAAAGTGCGGGCTCGAAACCTTGGATCGAGCAGTTTGCGCCGTGCCGCCCCGAACCGCGCTTGCAAGCCTCAGCGCATTGGCAGCGTTCATCATCGCAGCTTGCGTGAAGGTGGCGGAGGAGGATGGGAGTCGAACCCACCTGAGACCGTCTGACGGCCCCACCCGGATTTGAAGTCCGGTCGCCCCACCGGGAGCGGGACTCCTCCATAAGTTGCTGTTTTTCCTTATCGATTCCAAGTCGACGGACCCTGTCCCACTGCCTGTCCCACCACATACGTTGGCTGAAGTGGGACCGTATTGGCTCAATCTGCACTGCCGGGCATCCTACGCGGCCACTGCCCGAGGCACCATCAACATGACAGTTGGACTCGCGGTGGAGCGAGGACCGCAGCTGCTGAGTGGGGAGCTGCCATGCCTTCGGCTCCGCGGCGGCCTAACGAATGTTCGAAATCTCTGCGCAGCGCTCCTCCGCAGCTGGTCGACGCACCTATACATCAGCGGACGTTGCGTCTGTTGCGTTACGCGAGCCATTGGACCTCGAGGTGGCGGCCGCTTGCTGGGGCACAACCGACCTCGACGAGATATCCCATTTGCGAACATGCGGGGGATCCCGGGCAATGGGGCTAGGCGTATGGTCCGCATCCAGATGGCCAACGGTCGTCAACCTAAGTGCATGCGAGCAAGTGTGAGCCGACTGTCATTGGGGCGCGAGTACTTTGTCGAGGGTCAGCGGCAGGTCTCGAATGCGCCGTCCTGTGGCATTGAACACAGCGTTGGCGATGGCGGCAGCAACTCCGGTGATGCCGATCTCACCGATGCCGCGCGCTCCCAAGGGAGCTCGAGGATCCGGAATGTCAGTCCACAAGACTTCAATCTCGGGCACATCAAGGTGCACCGGCACGTGATAGTCGGCCAACGAAGTGCTCATGATGCGACCGTTGCGCTCGTCCAGCAGTGTTTCCTCGGTCAGCGCCATGCCAAGACCCATGATCATCCCGCCTTTGAATTGGCTGGTAGCAGTCTGTGGGTTGAGGATGCGGCCACAGTCGAACGCACCTACGAGGCGATCTACCCGCACTTCGCCGGTAACCTCGCTCACGCGGAGTTCGCAGAAGATCGCCGAGGTGCTGTGCATGGCGAACTTGAACATTTCGACTGGCGTGCCGCTTGCACCGGTTGCGCTGACCTCGTTACGCCGCGCGCGCTTGAGAATCGAAGCGAACGTTTCGTGTCGCCTGGAGTCTGCGCGAGATCGCAGCCCCTCCTCGAAAAACTCGACCTCGCCAGCCTTAAGCCCAGCGAGGGGCGTATCGTTGCCGGCAAGGCGAAGCAATTCTCCAGCAAGGCTGTTGCCTGCCGCGCTGATCGCAGCGGCGAGCGAGACGGTCTGCGACGAGCCGCCGGCAAAGCTGCCGAACGGTAAGCTGGAATCCCCGATCTCCACGGAAACCTTATCCAAGGGAAGGCCCAGCCGGTCTGCAGCGTGCTGACGCTGCACGGTTGCGGTGCCCATTCCCATTTCATGGGCGGCGCTCGCTACATGTGCAGAACCGCGCGCGTCCATGGTGATGCGAACCGACATCCCCGGCATGCGCACAAACGGAAAGGTGCCGGTGGCGCAGCCCATGCCGACCAGCCATTCTCCCTTGCGCTGTGACCGCGGCACGGGCGTCCGTCGCGCCCAGCCGAAGCGCTCGGCCCCCTGGTCGTAGGCAAGCATCATCGCACTTTGCGAGTGCGGTGCTCCGGACACTGGATTGCGATCTGGCGCGTTGCGGCGTCGCAATTCGATCGGGTCCATTGCGAGCTGATGCGCAAGCTCGTCGATGGCGCACTCGATGGCGAAGGTGCCGGGCGCTTCTCCGGGGCCACGCATGAAGGTGTTTGCCACCACGTCGAGGTCGACATGGTGTTGTACGACATCAAAGCTGGCACTTGCATAGAGCGCGCGCCCGGTCAGGCCGTATTGCTCGTCGCAGACACTGTGCTTCGGCTTCACCGAGTAGCCGTGATGAAGAAGCGCCTTAAGCCTTCCATCAGCGCCGGCCGCAAGCGCCACGCGTTGCTCTGTCTGGGTTCTACCGCCGATAAGTCGATGGACACCTGCCCGTGACAACACGATGCGTACCGGCCGTGCGGCAAGCTTTGCAGCGGCCGCAGCAAGGATCTGATGATCCCACAGTGCTTTGCCGCCGAACCCGCCGCCAACGAACGGGGATTTGACCTGGACCTGGTCTTCCCTGATGCCGAAGACCTTGGCCAGCGATGCCGCGGTGGCATTGAGCATCTGGGTGGCGTCGTGCACGATCAGCCGTTCGCCCTCCCAGATGATGGTTGCTGCGCTCGGTTCGATGAAGTTGTGGTTCTGCCAGGGGGTGCGATAGACCGCGTCCACCCGGTAGTCGGCTTCGGCCAGAGCTTTGGTCGGATTGCCCCTCAGGAGCCGGTTCTTCTCGATGAGGATTGAGTCAGGTGTGTGAGCGTGGGCCTTGCCCTTCTTGAATTCAGTCCGGGCGGGAGCAATCTCGTATCGGATCTTCACCAAGGTAGCAGCGTGATCGGCCTGCTCCTGCGTTTGAGCCACGACGACAGCCACGACTTGGCCGTTCCAACGCACCTCCGCATTCTGCATCACGGGCAATATGTTGTTGCCCGCTGCCTTAAGATTGGGCAAGCCCAGCGGCGGCACGACGGCGAGCTTTGGAGCATTCCGGTAGGTCATCACGAGGCGCACACCTGGAGCGGTCTCGGCAGCCGCGGTGTCGATCACTGCGATCCGGCCGCGCGCAATCGTCGAATAGACGAAGGACGCGTAGTGCAGTCCGCTCATTGGTACCTCGGCCGCGAAACGTGCTGCGCCGCGAACCTTGATCGGGCCGTCCACTCGCGACTGTTGGGTCCCAAGGCTGACGCGCTTGTTGATCAGCGGGTCGGGCGTGCCGCCGGGAAGCCATCCTGCAGGAACCTGGCTGAGTACGGCGCGCACGCTACTTACAAGGGCATTTTGAAGCTTGCTCATGCGGCATCTCTCGCAAGGTCACCTAGCACGGCGGCGATGGTGCGTTTGGCGAGCTCGATCTTGAAGCGGTTGCCTTCGAGTGGTCGCGCTGCAGCAAGTTCGCTCTCGGCGGCATCGAGAAATTGTTCATGAGAGACCTCCTTGCCGCGCAGAAATTCCTCTGCCCGCGCGGCGCGCCAAGGTTTCGCTGCGACGCCACCAAGCGCGATGCGGACGTCCGCTATCGTTCCCTGAGCTATCTCGATCGCCCCTGCCACGGATACAAGGGCGAAAGCATAGCTCGAGCGGTCGCGCACTTTTCTGTATTCCGAGCGAGCCGCCATTGTACTTGCGGGTATCTCTACCGCCGTGATCAGTTCTCCGGAACGCAGAACCGTTTCTACTTCAGGGTGATCGCCGGGCAAGACATGAAACTCGGTGATCGGCACGCTTCGATCACCGTCGGGCCCGGCGACATGCACCGTCGCGTCCAATGCAGCTAAAGCCACACACATGTCCGATGGATGCGTCGCGACGCAGTGCTCTGATGCTCCAAGTACGGCATGGTAGCGAGTAAAACCGCCGATCGCGTCGCATCCGACGCCTGGATTCCGCTTGTTGCAGCGGGCACCGGTCACATCGTAGAAATAGGAACAGCGCGTCCGCTGCATGATGTTTCCGCCGACCGTTGCCATATTTCGGATCTGCGCTGACGCGCCGGACAGGAGAGCGCGGGAAAGCACTGGAAAGTTTTGGCGCACATGCGGATGCGCCGCCAGGGTGCTGTTTCGGACAGCAGCACCGATCAGGAGGCCGCCGCTTGTAGTTTCCTTGATGTTGCCCCGCAGGCGCGTGACGTCTACCAACTCATCCGGGGTCTCGACATGCTGCCGCATCAAGTCGACAAGGTTCGTGCCGCCGCCTAGGAAACGGGCTTGTTTGCTCATTGCCGCCAGGGACAAGGCTTCAGTACCATCCGTCGGACGCATATAGGTGAACGGCTTCATGCACTGTCTCCTTGGAGCATTTCCTCGATTGCTGAGACGATTCCATTGTGAGCGCCGCAGCGGCACAAATTGCCACTCATGCGCTCCGCAATTTCGTAACGCGTCGGCCCCTCCGGACCCGCAGCAAGATCGACCGTCACGTGGCTCGGATCACCTCGTCGGAGTTCCTCGGCCATCGCGAGCGCGGAACAGATCTGCCCAGGAGTACAGTACCCACACTGAAATCCGTCATGCTTGATGAAAGCGACTTGAAGGGGATGAAGGTCGCCCTGCGCATCGGCCAGTCCCTCGATCGTGCGGACCTTGCGACCATCTACCTGGACCGCCAGGGTCAGGCAGGAAAGCACCCGCTCATCATCGAGTAGAACAGTGCAGGCGCCACAGGCACCCTGGTTGCAGCCCAGTTTCGTGCCTGTCAGGCCGACCTGCTCACGCAAGAAGTCGAGCAACGACACTCTTGGATCTTCCGGAGCAGCATAGTCGGTTCCGTTGATGCCGATCGCCATGCGCGTCTCCGTCTGCTTGTAGAACAGTGAGCAATGTGGCTGGGGACTTAATACGAAGTTCGTACTATTCAAGCTCGGCGTCTGCAATTTTCTCCGTGAGCCGGATGAGCTCGATCCGTTCGCCCGGATCCAACGCACGCAGCATAGCGCAACAAGCCGTTCGATACGCAGCCTTTTGGTCCGCAACGACCTCACGACCCTTGGCCGTTGCAGTCAGCTCGACCGCGCGACGGTCGCCCTCTGGTCGCCGTCGCTCGACAAGCCCCTTTCTTACAAGCCGATCAACTGCCGACGACATAGTGGTCATCGCCACGTTCAGGTCGCGCGCCACCTCGCCCAACCCACAGCCAGGGTTATCAGCAACCGACACAAGGGTTTGTGCGTCCAGCGCATTGAGCGCGTTGTCTGCCGCAGCTGCCGCTTCCGCCACCTTGAAACGTCGCGTGAAACGCTCGAATGCCCGTGTAAGCTTCTCAACAAGCTCCTTGGTGGGTTCGCTCATCTTAAGTCCAAGTCGAGGCAGCCACTCACGTTCCACACGTCTAGCAGAAAGCAACGACTCTAGCTCACAGGTTCGGTCGACGGGGGACGACCGGAATCAAGTAGGCGGGGCCACTTCCGGCCATTGAGCAGCTGTTGTGGCCCATAGCGTCGAGAGCGCCATGTCCGCTACTAGAGGGTGGAGCTGCTGTGACCGAGCGGCTGCTGCCGACCTCGAGCGTTTCCGCGTCTATGTCTGCAAACTCTGCGCCTCGATCGTCAAGCCCATGCAAGCATCGAGCTCCTGCGGGTTTCGGCCATTCGGCTTCCATCCTTCTGCAATTCGAGCGTGATGACAGGATCTGTACTCGGAAGTGACGTCTCAGAGGGCGTGACCTGCGGCTTTAGCCGGTTAGGGTTCTGCTAAGTTTTAGAATGATTTATCCGATCTAGGTTGCATTGCGAGCGCCGTGAAAGTTCATCGCGCGAAGAAGCAGAAGACGCGATTGAATGTTCGCCGGTCTTCGAGCCGATGCATGCAGGCGCTCAGCGCGCCATTGAGTACGAAATAGATTGCAAGCAGAGTCGCATAAACCTCGACCGGCGCGGTAAGGAGCCGGTTGTTGATCTGGCGACCAATTTCAGTCAATTCCGATAAGCCGATAAGAAATGCCAGCGAGGTGTTCTTAAGTAGCGTTATGTAGCGGCTGGTCATCGCCGGCACGGTGTTGAAGGCAGCGATCGGCAGCATAACGAAGAGCGCCTGCTGGACGCTCGACATGCCTATAGCTCGCGCGGCCTCGATCTGCCCAACCGGCACTGAGAGTAGTCCGGAACGCACAACCTCCGCGATGTACGCAGCATTAAACAGCACCATAGCAACTAGCACGCTCAAAAACTTCGACGTTGCGAAGCCGAAATAGGGCGGCGCGAAGTAGGCCCAGAATATGAGCACGAGCAACGGAATGTTGCGCAGGAACTCGACGTAGACTGTGGCGACAACGCGCAATGGTTTTGTTCCAGCGAATCGCAGATAGCCGACGAGAAGTCCGAGCAGCGTTGAGCAGACAATACCGATAGCCGTGAGAAGCAGCGTGAGTGCGACGCCGCCCAGGGCATCAGGATAGTCGCCGACAACCAGTCGACGGACGTTGTTCTCTGTTAAGACGAGATGCCAATTCATGCGAGAACACGCCGATGTCGCGAGAACAAACGTAGCAATACGTGGCCGAGCGCAGCGATGGAAAGGCACAGCACCAGATAAAACGCCGTCACGGCGGTGAGCGCTTCGACACCGCGGAACATTGCGTAGTCGATGTATCGCGCCTGATAGGTGATCTCGGTGACGCCAATGGCAAGCGCAAGGGAGGTGTTCTTGGTCAGGCTGACCGTCTCATTAACCAGGGCCGGCAGGACGATCCGAAGAAGTTGGGGCACCAAAATCGAGCCAACAGTCTGCAAAAATGACAGACCGATGGCCTGCGCCGCTTCATACTGTCCGCGCGGAATGGCATTGAGTCCACCGCGCACAATCTCAGCGACAAAGGCGGAGTGATAGATGCCGAGCGCAAAGATCGCGGCTGAAAAGGCAAAACCGTATTCTCGGAGCACGAGAATGGCGCTGGCCGGTAAGATAACCGTAGCCGAAAAATACCAGAATAAGATCTGAACCAGGGGCGGTGTATTGCGGCAGAACTCGACATAGAGCCAGCAAACAGGTTTAAGCGGACCAATTTCTGACCAGCGCAGCACCCCGAAGCAAAAGCCAAGCAAGAGCGCTAGGACCAGCGCGCAAGCTGCGAGTTGGAGCGTCATGAGCGCTCCGCTTACGAGAAGCTGGCCGCTCGGGCCAGCAAGAATACTCCAGTCGAAGTGATACATCGCAACCCCTCTTCACGTGACCGACAGGTCAAAGAGATTCGGGCGCTTGATCGCCGTGTAAGCCAAGGGCGTCACTCCCACACCTCCATTTTGAAACCGATTTCGTCCTTGGTGAGTTTGAGGGCACTGTTGGGACCCACCCAGTGATCGAAGATCTTGTCCCACGCACCGTCCTTCCACATGTCCTGCAGCGCGAAATTGATTGCATCACGCCACTTGGAGTCATTCTCACGCAAGCCGATCGCGTAGTCGCCGCCCCCCAGCGAGTCGCCGATGATCACGTATTCATCAGGATTGGGGACGCGGGCGCGCAAGCCGGCAAGGATAATGACGTCAGCGACAACCGCATCGACGAGTCCGCGCTGCATGGCAAGGAAGGCCTCCGGGTAGCCTTCGAAGGTTTGGCCGATGGCCTTAGGCTGAGCTCTGGTTAGGTTCTGTAGTGAAAGCGCCCCAACCGTAGTACCTGCGCGCTTGCCGGCGAGATCGGCCAAAGATTTTATGTTGCTGTCCTTTTTGACCATCAGCTTTTGTCCGGTCCAAAAGTAGCCGATGGAGAAATCGATCACCTTGTCGCGTTCGCGGTAATGCGTGAGGGTCGCGGCTATGAGATCGATGCGCCCCTGCTGCAGCAGCGGGATGCGCGTTGCCGCAGTGACCGGCACAAGCTCAATTTTGACACCAAGCCGCTTAGCAAGCTCCGTGGCGACATCAACGTCGAAACCGACAGTCTGACCCTTCTCGTCAACACTGCCGAAGCCGGGTACATCCTGGCGAACACCAGCCCGTAACACGCCACGCTGCTTGACTTCATCGAGCGCCGTAGTCTGCGCCTTCGCTTCTCCGGTGCTCAAAGGCAATACCAGAATGGCAAGGTCGAAGCACAGCAGTGCAAGCACCGCACGCTTGTTGATTGTCATTGTGCTCCTCCAGCGATGGACAGATGTTGACGCAGCACGGTGCTGACAAAACGTTGAGCCTGAGGGTTGCGCGGCGAGCGGAAGAAGGTGTCGGGTGGTGCGATCTCGACGATGGAACCCTGGTGCATGAAAGCCACCTGATCCGCGACTTCACGAGCAAAATTCATTTCATGGCTGACGATGATCATGGTCATTCCCTGCTCGGCGAGTTTGCTCATAACATCGAGCACTTCGTTGACCATTTCCGGATCGAGCGCGGACGTCGGTTCGTCGAACAGCATCAGGGATGGTTGCATCGCGAGAGCGCGCGCGATGGCGATACGCTGCTGTTGCCCACCCGACAGCAAGTCGGGAAAGCTGTCCGCTTTGTCCGAAAGCCCTACGCGCTCGAGCAATGCGCGCGCGATGTCATTGGCTTCCTTGGCGCGCTTGCGTAGAACCTTGCGTGGACCGAGCGAGATGTTCTGCAACGCGGTGAGATGCGGAAACAGATTGAATGATTGGAACACCATGCCGACATGGCGCCGCAATTCACGCAGACCCGACTTCGTCGTCGGCACATCGACGCCGCGAAAACGTAGGTGACCGCTTTCCGGCGTCTCTAGTCCGTTGATGCAGCGAAGTAGCGTGCTCTTGCCTGAGCCGCTCGCCCCACAGACAGCGAGCACCTCGCCGGGAGAGATCGAGAGCGTAATCGAGTTGAGTACATCGAGCGCTCCGAAGCGTTTGCAAAGGCCATCGATCACGAGCAACGGAGCTTGCATGGTCATTGGGGCAGACCCTGGATTAGGGCCGTCACGCCGGCGTCCAGTTGTGCGTTCGGCCCGACCATGTTGATCCGGATATGACCCTCTCCGGCGACCCCGAACACAGCGCCCGGCGTCACCGCCACGCCAGCGCAATTGAGCAGGTGTTTGGCGAGTTCATCACTGGTCATGCCGATGCGTTCAATATTCGGAAACAGATAGAAGGTGCCTTCGGAAACAGTGGTCTCAAGACGCTTATCGGCGGCAAGCCCTTTGAGGCACACGTCGCGTTTCTCTTGGTATGTCTTGCGCAGGAATGGCGCCCACTCCGCTTCCTGTTGCAATGCCGCAAAGGCGAGCTTTTGCGAAGGCAGCGCAACCGAGGAGATGAGCTGCTGCGTGCAATTGGCGATGAGCCGGCACAGCGGCTCGGGTCCAACCAACATGCCGATGCGCGCACCCGGTAACGCGAACGCCTTAGAGAAACTGTAGAGGAGGACAGTACGGTCGCGAATCGTGTCGAATATGCCAGGAGACAAATGCCGGCGGCCATCGAAGACAAAGAGGTCGAAGCTCTCGTCGCAAATGAGCCAAAGGTCTTTTTCCTTCACGAGCCGGGCAAGCGCAGTGAGCTCGGCCTGGTTGAACACACGGCCGGTCGGGTTATGTGGCGTGTTGATGAGGATGGCGCGCGTTTTTGGCGTTAGCGCCGTAGCAATCGCGGCAACATCGAGCGTGTTATCTCGGCTGAGCGGCACCGGTACCGCGCGTGCACCGGCAAGCGCGGCCGAGGGTGCATATGTGACCCAGCAGGGGTCGATGACGACGATATCGTCACCCGTTTCGCTCAAAGCAAGCAATGAGAAATACACCGCTTGTTTGGCCCCGATCGTCACCACCATTTCGCGATGCCCAGAGCGTATCACATCGTGTGACGCCGCCAGCCGCGCTGCGAAGGCGGTACGCAGCGCTAGCTCGCCATACGGATCGCCGAGGATATTCTCTTCTGGGGAGATCCGCGCACACTCGAACCCGATCGGGGGGCCTGGTTCCGGTGCGCCGCCAGAGAGATTGAAGACTGCTTGCCCTCTGGCGCGCAACGCACGGACGGTTTCGCCGACGGCGAGCGTCCCCGAAGGGGGCAGCGCGAGCAGGCGTGAGGAGAGCGCTGCACATGATTGATTTGCAGAGATCAGCGGAGCCAATGCGCTGTTCCTTATTGGATGGCTGGAATGTCGCCGTGGGTTTCTTCCTCCCCGACGTCGTGTGGAATTAGACCGGGTGGTGCAGCGGACCCAACGCGATGGCGTCGCCAACTATCGGGCCCACGCCAACATCGGCACACTGCACGAGTGCCAGGAAGGGACGTGGCATCGTCGACCAAGAGCCTATGATCGGTCTTACTTCCCATAGTGACACAGGGCTCTTTGATAGACATCTGTAGCGCGTGAGAGGTTCGATGTGACATGTTTGATCGTTAGTTTGCGCGCCAACGGAAAGTTTCGCGCCCGCAGCGCACTAGTGATCTTGTCGTGATAGTCGTACTGGGTACGCTTCGAGAATTCTGCCAACAGCAACCGGTAACGGACCGGCAACGACATTGCATTGACCTGATGCATGATCGTGCGCAGCACGCCGCTCTCGGTGTTCTCGATCATGAGCTGGTGGAATTCGATATTGGCGGCGAAATATCGTTCGATGTCGCCGCGCTTTGCGTAGGTGCGCATCAGCTTGTTTTCGCTCTCTAGCGCCTCGATAAGCGGTCCGACACCTTGTCGGCGAGGGCATCGATGACCTCGCTTTCGAGCTGTGCGCGCAGGCGATAGAGCTGACGGAGGTCAACGCTGGTTGCCTTGACCTTGAAGCCGCGGCGCGGTGCGTGAATCACGAGACCCTGTAGC
>Ga0075425_100006011_pt1 | contig 12664 bp, 13 predicted proteins | sample SoiMethybrSBSTD4_FD_75300 | JGI IMG/M metagenome (GOLD analysis project Ga0075425, IMG submission 75300) | Bulk soil microbial communities from a Populus tree surrounding site in Tennessee, USA - Soil MetaG P. TD hybrid SBSTD4 | ecosystem: Environmental > Terrestrial > Soil > Tree plantation...
TGCCACGGGCGGACCTCGACGCGGCGGCGAAGCGGCTCGGCCTGGAGCGCCCGCACCGCAGCGCGGCCCGACCTCCATCCCCACAGCAGTCCTTCGAGCAGGGACGTCGAGGCGAGCCGGTTCGCCCCGTGCACGCCGGTGCAGGAGACTTCTCCGGCGGCGCGCAGGTGACCGAGAGTCGTCGCCCCATCGAGGTCGACGGAGACGCCGCCGCAGGAGTAGTGCGCCGCCGGCACGACCGGTATGGGCCCGGCGGTCAGGTCGAACCCGTACTCCAGGCACCGGCGGGTGAGCCCCGGGAATCGCTCGCGGATCCAGTCTGCCGGCTTGTGCGAGATGTCGAGGAGCGCGTAGGGCTCGTCCCTTTCGAGCATGCGCTGGTGGATCGCGCGGGCCACGACGTCGCGGGGCGCAAGCTCGGCGTCGGGGTGAACCTTGTCGAGAAACGCGTTGCCGGCGGCATCGGTAATCCGGGCGCCTTCGCCGCGTAAGGCCTCGGTCAGCAGCAGGCGCCCCTTCGGGTGGACGAGAGCGGTCGGATGGAATTGAATGAACTCCAGGTTCAGGAGCCTCGCGCCGGCGCGGCGCGCCATCGCGATGCCGTCTCCTCGCGCCCCCTGCGGGTTGGTCGTGTGGAGGTACACCTGCCCGAGTCCGCCGGTGGCGAGAATCGTCTCGCGCGCCAGGAGCGGCCGCACCTCGCCAGTCTCCCGTTCGAGCAACTGCGCTCCCACCACGGTCGGCGGGTCGTACCGGTCCGTCGGATCGAGCGAATCGTGGGAGAGGGTGAGCAGGTCGACCGCAGTCGTCGCGACGAGCCACCGCACGTTCTTCTCACGGCGGCACGCTTCGATGAGCGCGCGCTCGATCGGCGCGCCGGTTTCGTCCTTGACGTGCAGGACGCGCGGCATCGAGTGGGCTCCCTCCAGGGTCCAGTGAAAGTCCGCGCCCTCGCGGTCGAAAGGCACCTGGAGCTCTTCGATCAGGAGCTCGCGGACGAGATCGGGTCCTTCGCGCGCCAGGAGGTCGACTGCATCGGGGTCGCACAGCCCGTCCCCCGCACGGATGATGTCGGCGGCGAGGAGCTCGGGCGAGTCGCCGGGCGGCCGCGCGACGATCCCGCCCTGCGCGTAGAACGTGTTGGATTCCGTCACCTCGCGGGCCCGCGTCGCGACCGTCACCTCCGCGCCGTCGCGGGCCGCGGCGAGAGCCGCCGTACAGCCGGCGATGCCGGTCCCGATGACGAGGACGTCCGTCGCGTTCTTCACCGGTTCCTCCCGTCGTGTCCCTGGTGCGAGATCTCCAGCGAGATGTCCGCGGCCTCCACGGAGTGGGTGATCCGGCCGACCGAGATCGAATTCGCTCCCGCGAGCGCGTAGTCGCGCACGCGCGCGAGAGTCATGTCGCCGGACGCTTCGATTTCCACGGGGCGCCCCGTCTCCCGCGCGATCCCGCTCCACCGGGCCACGGTTTCGGGGGTCTGGTTGTCGATCAGCAGGATCCGGACGCCTCCGAGAACGGCCTCCCTCAGGTCCTCCTCGGACTCGACTTCGACTTCGACGGTCACCTTTTCGGGAGCGTTCTCCCGGACGGCTTCGAGCGCCGGCACGACGCCCCCGGCGAGCGCGCGGTGGTTGTCCTTGATGAGAATCCGGTCGAAGAGGCCGAAGCGATGATTGGTGCCCCCTCCGTCTCGAACCGCGATGCGATCGAACGCGCGCAGGCCGGGCGCCGTCTTGCGGGTGCCGAGGATTCGGCAGCCGGTGCCCGCGACCGCCTCGACGTAAAGGTGCGTCGCGGTCGCGATTCCGCACATCCTCTGGAGGAGGTTCAAGGCCACCCGCTCGGCGGTCAGGATCGCGCGCGCCTTCCCGGAGAGACGCGCGAGCGTCGTGCCTGCGGAGACTTTCGATCCCGGCCGCGTGCGCTCTTCCCAGGTCAGTCCCGGATCGAGGAGCTCGAAGACCCGGCGCGATACAGCGAGCCCGGAGACCACGCAGTCCGACTTGGCGACGATCTCCGCGGCGGCGACCGTGTCGGCCGGCACGATCGAGTCGGTGGTGACGTCGCCGGAGCCGATGTCTTCGGTCAGAAATTCACGAAGTTTTGCGTCCAGCTCCGCTGGGGAGAGGCCGTTCATTTGAGCGCGAGGATACCGAAAAGCCGGAGATCCCTCGCGCCTGCGGCGCCCGGGAGGACAGGGGGAATTGCCGCTCGGGATGACAGGAGAGGAATTGCCGCTCGGGAGGACAGGGGAGGAGTGACAGGCGGAGAAGCTACGACAGCTCGAGCATCCGCAGGAGCGGCTTCTCGGCGGCTGCGCGCATGTCCTCGGGCAGCACGATCTCCGGGCGCTCGTCGCGCAGGCACAGATACAGCTTCTCGATGGTGTTCAGCTTCATGAACGGACACTCGTTGCAGCGACAGCCATTTTCGGGAGGAAGAGCGATGTACTCGCGGTCCGGCGCGAGCTTGCGCATCTGGTGGATGATCCCTTCCTCCGTCGCGATCACGAATCTCCTGCCCGGCGCGGTCGTCGCGAACTGGAGGATCGAGCGGGTCGAGCCGACGTGATCGGCGTATTTGAGGATGCCCTCGGGGCACTCCGGGTGGGCAGCGACGAGCGCGTCGGGATATTGCGCCTTCAGGCGCAGCATCTCGCGTTCCGAGAACTGCTCGTGGACGATGCAGGTGCCCGGCCAGAGCGTCATCGGGCGGCCGGTCTTCTTGACCAGGAAGGCGCCGAGATGTCGGTCGGGCGCGAAGAGGATTTCTTTCTCCGAGGGGATCGAGCGGACGATCTTCTCGGCGTTCGATGAGGTCACGATGATGTCCGAGAGCGCTTTGACCGCCGCGGAGCAGTTGATGTAGGTCAGCGACACCGCTCCCGGGTGCTGCTCGCGCCATGCGCGAAACATCTCCGGCGGACACGAGTTCTCGAGCGAGCAGCCCGCCTCGTAGTCGGGCAGGACGACCTTGCGGGTCGGGTTCAGGATCTTCGCCGTCTCCGCCATGAAACGCACTCCGGCGAACGCGATGATCCGGGCGTCGGTCGCCTGCGCCTTGCGGGAGAGATCGAGCGAGTCCCCGACGAAGTCGGCCAGGTCCTGGATCTCCTCCTCCTGGTAGTAGTGGGCGAGAAGGACGGCCCTCTTCTCCTTCTTCAACCTCGAGATCTCCTCTTCGAGGTCGAGGCGCGGGTCGATCGAGGAGAGGTCGGGCGGAGCCGGCCTCGGAAAGGAGATGGGATTCGGAGCGCTCATTTCCTGCGAAGATAACAAGCTTCGCGCCCGAAACCTTTCGCGCGGAGCCCTCTGGTATATTGCCGATAGGATGGCAACCGAAGTCCAGTCAGACAAATACAGGGGCCTCGACGCCGCCAGGCTCGTCGCGGGCTACCGCAACATCTACCTCTCCCGCCGCGTCGACGACAAGGAAATCCAGCTCAAGCGGCAGAACAAGATCTACTTCCAGATCAACAGCGCCGGCCACGAGGCGGTGACGACCGCTGCCGCAATGGTTTTGAAGCCGGCTTACGACTGGTTCGACTGCTACTACCGCGACCGCGCGTTCTGCCTGCAGATCGGGGTCACGGCCTACGAGATGTTCCTGCAGTCCGTCGGGGCGAAGGACGATCCCTCTTCGGCCGGCCGCCAGATGCCGGCGCACTGGGGCTCGCGGCGGCTGAACCTGATCTCGAAGTCCTCCTGTACCGGGACGCAGTTCCTGCACGCCGTCGGGGCGGCGGAGGGGGGCTGGCGGCTCTCGCAGATCCCGGAGCTCGCCGCCCGCGGGGGTTTCCACGACGACGAGGTCGTCTACGTGTCGGCCGGAGAGGGCCAGACCTCCGAGGGAGAGTTCTGGGAGTCGCTCTCGACCGCGTGCAATTTGAAGCTGCCCGTCCTCTATCTGATCGAGGACAACGGTTACGCCATCTCGGTCCCGGTCGAGGTCAACACGCCCGGCGGCTCGATCTCGAAGCTCCTGACCGGGTTCCCGGACCTGTCGATCGCCGAAGTGGACGGCTGCGACTTCGTCGAGTCCTACGACGCGCTGCGCTCCGCGGTCGAGTACTGCCGCTCCCGGCGCGGCCCGGCTCTCGTCCATGCGCACGTCATCCGCCCCTATAGCCACTCGCTCTCCGACGACGAGGCGCTCTACCGTCCCAAGGAGGAGCGGGACCGGGAGCTCGCGCGGGATCCGGTCGTGACGATGGCGCGATTCCTCGTCGGCGAGGGAATCCTGTCCGAGAGCTCTCTCGAACGGTTGAAGGAGGAGGTCGACGCGGAGGTCAACGAAGCGGCCGACCGGGCGCTCCAGGCGGAGCTCCCGGTGCCCGAATCCGCCTACGACTTCGTCTACTCGCCCGACGTGGACCCGACTTCCGCGGCGTTCTCCTCACCGCCCGCGCCGGCGGAAGGCGCCGCCGCGACCACGATGGTGGACCTCTTGAACGCCTGCATGCGCGACGAAATGAAACGCGATCCGCGGATCGTCCTGTTCGGGGAGGACGTCGCCGACGCCTCGCGCGAAGGCGTTCTCGCGGAGTGCAAGGGAAAAGGGGGCGTCTTCAAGGTCACGCACAACCTGCAGCGGCTGTACGGAAAAGAGCGGGTCTTCAACTCGCCGCTCGCCGAAGCCAATATCGTCGGCCGCGCGATCGGCATGGCGCTGCGCGGCCTGAAGCCGGTCGTCGAGATCCAGTTCTACGACTACATCTGGCCCGCGTACATGCAGATCCGCAACGAGCTCGCGACGATGCGGTGGCGCTCCGGAAACACGTGGACCTGTCCGGTCGTGGTCCGCGTCGCGATCGGCGGCTACATCGGCGGCGGCGCGATCTACCACTCGCAGTCGAGCGCGGTCCTGATGACGCACATCCCGGGGTTGCGGGTCGTCCTGCCGTCCAACGCGCTCGACGCCAACGGCCTCCTGCGCACGGCGATCCGCTGCGACGACCCGGTCCTCTTCCTGGAACACAAGCACCTCTACCGACAGACACACAACAAGGCCGTCTATCCCGGAGCGGACTACATGGTCCCGTTCGGGAAAGCGTCGGTCGTCCAGGAGGGGGCGGACGTCACGGTCGTCACCTACGGCGCGACCGTCTACCGCTCCCTGCAGGCCGCCCGATCGTTCTCGGAGGAGACCGGGAAGTCGGTCGAGATCCTCGACCTGAGGAGCCTCTCGCCGTACGACTGGAGCGCGATCGCGGAGTCCGTCCGGAAGACCAGCCGCGCGGTGGTCGTGTACGAGGATCCGATCTCCTGGGGCTACGGAGCCGAGATCGCGGCCCGGATCTCCTCGGAGCTCTTCCCCTGGTTAGACGCGCCGGTCGAGCGGGTCGCAGCGACCGACACGTTCGTCGCCTACCAGCCCCGGGTCGAGGACTTCATCCTTCCGCAGCCATCGCATATCCGCAAAGCGCTCGACAAAGTGACCGGCTTCTAGCCGGTCATCCCGAGCTCTTCCATCCCGAGCGCAGCGAGGGGATCCCTCCCTCGATAAGCCACGGATTAGCGCCGTCTCGACGACGGCGCTTGTCGCGCTCTGCGGTCGTTCGCAAGCTCACTCCGCAGACGGCGCTCGGTGCCCTCGTCGCGTCGCTCCTTGGAATGACGGCTAGGCCCCAAACTGACCTCTTTCTCGGACGATTTCCTCTCGGCGGCGACATTTTCCGACTACGACCTGAGACCTAAGTGCTTTAGTTTCAATAGATAGTACATGGTACGGCGCCTGCTCCTTCCTAAGAGCCGTCACGGATGGTGACAGAAGGAAGTGAGAAGCCATGAGAAGGGAATCGCAGTTGCAGTTGAGCGTCGAACCGCCGGTTCAGCCGAATCACCGGTCGTTGAGGCGGTGTCACGGCTGCGGCGACTACGCGCGCCCCTTCGTCGAGATGGACGGCGTCATTCGCTGCGAGCGTTGCGCGAAGAAGTCGGCGACATCGAACGAAGGCGAGGACGAAGACGGAGAGCGGATCGAAGGGTACGGAGCAATCACCTGACGACCGAGACCTGATACCTTCGCGGCGTGCGGGCCGACCACCGGGCCGTCCTCCTCCGCCGCCGCGTCTTCTCCCCCGGCTTCTTTTCCGTGACCTTCCGCGCTCCCCTCCTCGCGCGCGAAGTCTCGCCCGGACAGTTCGTGATGCTCGAGGTCGCGGGGCGCCTGCGACCCTATCTGCGCCGCGCGTACTCCGTCGCGGACGCCCAAGCCGACGCGGGCGAGGTCGAGTTCCTCGTCCGGACGATCGGCCCCGGCACGGCGGCTCTCGAGAATCTGGCCGAAGGGTCGGCGGCGTCGCTCCTGGGGCCGCTCGGCAACGGGTTCTCGCTCGCCGGGCTCGGGTCGCGAGCGCGGGTCGCGGTGGTCGCCGGGGGGATCGGGGCGGCGCCGTTCCCGCTGCTCTTTCGCGCGCTCGCCGCGGCGGGGATCCCCGGAGACCTCTATCTCGGCGGTCGCAACGCGGCGGAGCTCGACTTCCGCTCGCGATTCGACGGGATCGTTCGCGGCGAGACGGTCCTCTCGACCGACGACGGCTCGCTCGGAGAGAAGGGCTTCGTCACCGAGGCGTTCGCGCGTCGGGCGGCCGCGAGCGGGCCGGCCTACGCGCGCGTCTTCGCCTGCGGACCGATGCCGATGTTTCGAGCGCTCGCACGGGTGGTCGAGCGCTTCGGCGTCTCCTCCGAGTTCTCGACCGAGGCCGCGATGGGTTGCGGCTTCGGCGCCTGTCTCGGCTGCGTGATCCCGGCGACGGAGAAGCCGTTCGTGATCTCCTGCCTCGAGGGACCGATCCTGGCGCCCTCGAAAATCGACTGGGAGAAGACCTGACGGACCCGGGACTGAAAGTTCGGCTCGGCCCGCTCGAGCTCGCGAATCCGATCCTCACGGCGTCGGGGACGTTCGGATACGGACTGGAGTTCACCGACTTCGTCGATCTCTCGGAGCTGGGCGCTCTCTGCACGAAAGGACTCTCGCTCCGTCCGCACGCGGGCAACGTTCCGCCAAGGATCTGCGAGACGCCCGCCGGCATGCTGAACGCGATCGGGCTGCAGAACGTCGGCGTCGAAGTCTTTCTCGCGGAGAAGTTGCCGCGGCTGCGGGAGCTCGGAGCGACGGTCATCGCAAACGTCTGGGGGGACACCGAGGAAGAGTACGTCGCGGTCGTCGAAGCGCTCGAGGACGCGGAAGGTCTCGCCGCGATCGAGCTCAACATCTCCTGTCCGAACGTCCACAAGGGCGGAATGCTCTTCGGCAACTCGCCGGCCTTGACCGCGTCTCTCGTCTCGCGGGTGCGCGCCGCAACGCGCTCGACGCTCGTCGTCAAGCTGTCTCCGAACGCGCCCGACCTCGTCGAGTCGGCCCGCGCCGCGCGCGATTCGGGCGCTGATGTCCTTTCTCTCGTCAACACGTTCGTCGGGATGGCCATCGATCCGGTCACCGCGCGGCCGCGCCTGTCTTTCGGGACCGGCGGCCTCTCGGGTCCCGCGATCAAGCCGCTCGCCCTGCGGATGGTCTTCCAGGTGGCGCGGGCGCTGCCCGGCGTCCCCCTCATGGGGATCGGAGGGATCTCCGACCTCTCCGACGTGCTCGAGTTCCTCGCGGCCGGCGCGTCGGCCGTGCAGATCGGGACCGCGAACTTCCGGGATCCGGGCGTTTCGGGGCGGCTCGTGAACGAGCTCGCGTCGTACTGCGCGGATCGGCGCGCGACGGTTTCCGAGCTCGTCGGGCGCGCGCAGCGGACGGGGACCGTCAGCGAGGCGGGGGCGGAGGGTTGAGAGAAGAGCGGTTGTGCGTCGCGCTCGACTTCGCGTCGCGCGCCGAGATTCTCACGGCCGCCGGGCGCTTCGGCAGGAAAGCCGGGTGGCTGAAGGTCGGCCTCGAGGCGTTCGTCGCGGAGGGCCCCTCGATCGTCGCGGAGGTCGCGGAGACCGGCGCGCGCGTCTTCCTGGATCTCAAGCTCCACGACATCCCGACGACCGTCGGCCGCGCGGTCGCGGCGGCGTCGCGCTCGGGCGCCGCGATGGTCAACGTCCACGCCCTCGGCGGCCGGGAGATGCTGCTCGCCGCGCGGGAAGCGGCGGACGCGGCGGGCGCGCGTCTCGAGCTCGTCGCCGTGACCCTCCTGACGTCGCTCGATGCGCGCTCGCTCGCGGATCTGCCGATCGCCGGACATCCGGAGGGGATCGCGCGTCGGCTCGCCGTTCTCGCGAAGGAATGCGGGCTCGACGGTGTCGTCTGCGCGCCGCGCGACCTCGCCGCGGTCAAGGGCGCGTGCGGGTCCGGCTTCCTCGCGGTCGTGCCCGGGATCCGGCCGGCGGCGAGCGAGAGTTTCGACCAGAGACGCATCGCGACGCCCGCCGCCGCTCTTCGAGCAGGAGCGGACGTGCTCGTCGTCGGCCGGCCGCTGACCGCCGCACCCGACCCGGACGCGGCACTCGAGTCTCTGCTCGCGGAAATACAATCGGTCTCGTGACCGATGGGGGGCGCAGCGAGTCGAGCGAGTGGCGCGAGCCGCATCCGACGTGGATCGTGGGGCACCGGGGCGCACCGCGCCGCGCCCGGGAGAACACGATCGAGAGCTTCGACTGGGCCGAGAGCATCGGCGTCGACGCAATCGAGTTCGACCTGCGCCAGACCCGCGACGGCGAGTCCGTGGTCTTCCACGACGATGAGGTCGCTCTCGGAACGCAGCGAGTGCCCATCCGGAGCTTCACGACGCGGGAAATCGAGAAGCTCGTTCTCCCCTCGGAACACGGGGAGTATCGGATCCCGAGGCTCCCCGACGTCTTCCACCGTTATGGACGGTCTCTCCGGTACGTCGTCGAGGTGAAGGGGTCTCCGGGCTACGACCGCGGAGTGATGGCGCGACGCATCGCGGGTCTCGCCTCGGAATACGGAGTCGGATCGCGGTGCCTCATCGTGAGTTTCGATGCGGATTTCTGCAAGAGGATGCGCGAGATCGATCCCGTTCTCGCGACCGGCTATCTCTTCGACCATCCCGTCGCCCTGCCGGAAGTCGGGCGCCTGACGCCGCTCTTCCCGCCCGTGGACGCGATCGGTCCGGCGCGGCATCTGGCGACGCCGCCTCTGCTGGCGCAGGCGACCGCGGCTGGCCTGTCCGTCCACACGTGGACCGTCAACGAGCCCGACGAAATCCGCCGGTTTCTCACGGCCGGCATCGCTTCCTTGACGACGGACGTCCCCGACGTCGCGATCGCTCTTCGCGCCGAAGTCGCCCCGGCGTCTTCGGCTCCATAGAAAGGAACCGACATGCAGATGCTCGGGCTCGTGGCCATCGGGGTCGTCGCCGGCGTCGGGGCCGGGATGTTCGGGATCGGAGGCGGCCTCATCATCGTGCCGGCGCTCGTGCTCCTCTATCGGCTTTCCCAGCATGCGGCGGTCGGGACGTCGCTCGGCGCGATCCTCCTTCCCGTGGGCGCACTCGGTGCGTGGGTCTACTACCGCGACGGGAACCTGAACGTTCGGTACTCGCTCTTGATCGCGGCCGGACTCCTCGTGGGCGGATTCCTCGGGGCAAAGCTCGTCCAGCCGGTATCGGATCTCACGCTCCGCCGACTCTTCGGAGCGTTTCTCCTCCTGGTGTCTGTCAAGATGATCTGGGGGAAGTAGGAATTCCGATGAGGAGCCTGAGGTTGGCAACTGCCGGGCACGCTAACCACTTCCGAAAGGAGTCACCATGAAGAAGTTCTTTTCGCTCGTTCTCGCGCTGTCGCTTTCAGCCGTTCCAGCCTTTGCTCAACAGAAGGAGCACCCCAAGGAACATCCCCAGGAACATCCCCCGTCTGGAAAGAAGCTCTCGACCGACGACATCGACGCCTCGATTCGGGCCCACATCGAGGAAAAGTCGAAGGCCTCCAGTGGCCGCTTCGAAGTGCGCGACGATGTCTTGAACAAGACCTGGAGCCTCGAGCTCGTCCGGGTCCACAAGGACAAGCTGCAGGCGCTCGCCGACGGCCGCTACTTCGCGTGCGTCGACTTCAAGGCACCGGACGCGACGATGGTGGATGTGGACTTCTTCCTGAAGAAGGATGGGGACAAGCTCGCGGTGACCGACACGACCGTGCACAAGGTCGACGGCAAGGCTCGCTACAACTACGAAGAGAAGAACGGCGTTTGGGTGCGGGTCGCCGAGAAGAGTTGAGGCGACCATGAAGTCCGGGGCGATCGTCCTCTTTGCTGCGCTGGCGGCGGTTTCGGCTTCGCCTCCCTCGCGCGAACCGTCCGCCCGCTCCATCCGAGCGACTTACGTCGCAACGATCGAGAAAGTACCGGCGGGCGTCGAGCGCCTCGAGATCTGGGTTCCGCTCCCGACCGACGCGGAGTTCCAGCGAATCCGGGATTTGAAGATCGACAGCCCGTATCCATGGAGCGTCCGACGGGAGCGGGAGCACGGCAACTCGTACCTCTACCTCTCGGCGATGCAACCGCGCACGGGTCGTTTCGAGATTCGAGTGAGTTTCGAGGCCGAGCGGGGAGAAGTGCTCCGCCCAACGCTCAAGCTGGCATCGCGGCGCGAGCCCCGCCCCGAGGACGCTTCACGTTATCTCCAGCCGAATCGCCTCGTGACCCTGTCCCCACGCGTCCGCGATCTCGCGCGGCGAATCACGTGGGGCCAGACGACGGCCGAGGGAAAGGCGCACGCGATCTACGACTGGCTGGTCAACACGATGGTGTACGACAAGACGACGCCCGGGTGGGGTATGGGCGACACCGAGCGCGCGTGTGACGTACAGAAGGGGAACTGCACCGACTTCCACTCGCTGTTCCTCTCGCTCGCCCGCGCGGAGGGAATCCCTGCGCGCTTCGTGATCGGCTTCCCGCTGAAGAAGGATCCGGCCGGCACGATCGCGGGCTATCACTGCTGGGCGGAGTTCTGGCTGGAAGGGGTCGGCTGGGTGCCGGTGGATGCTTCCGAGGCGTCGAAGAGCGCGGACCCTGCGCGGCGCAATTACCTGTTCGGCAACCTCGATCCCGACCGGATCCAATTCACCGTGGGACGCGACCTGCTTCTCGATCCGCCGCCCTGCGCCGAGCCGCTCAACTATTTCATCTACCCGCACGCCGAAGCGGACGGCGTTCCTCTGACTCCGGTGTCGATCCAGCTCGAGTATCGCGATCTGCCGGCCGGCGCGATCGCGGCGACGAAGTAGCTCCCGCGGTAATCGCGTTCATCGCCCGACCTGTCGGTGGCGAAAGCACCCGACGAGGTGATCGTTCACCATCCCGACCGCCTGCATGAACGCATAGCAAATCGTTGGTCCGACGAATCGGAATCCGCGGCGTCGCAGCTCGCGGCTCATCTCGCGCGAGTCGGCGCTTTCGGCAGGGACCTGTCCGGGAGAACGCCACGCATTGCGTTTCGGCCTGCCGCCGGCGAGCTTCCAGACCTCTTCACCGAACGAGCGCCCTTCGCGCCGCATGCTCATGACGAGGCGGGCGTTCGAAAGGACCGATTCGAGCTTGCCGCGGTTGCGGACGATTCCCGGATCCCGAAGCAGCCGATCGATCGTTCGCGGACGGAATCGGGCGACGGCGGCGGGATCGAATCCCGCGAACGCCCGCCGGTAGCCGTCGCGTTTTCGCAGGATCGTGAGCCAGGCCAGTCCTGCCTGCGCGCCCTCCAGAGTCAGGAGCTCGAAAAGATGGCGGTCGTCGAAGGACGGAACGCCCCACTCCGCGTCGTGGTACTCACGGAGCAGAGGATCGCTTTCGGCCCACGGGCAGCGCCGGACACTCACGGCTGGATCGCGAGGTGGGTCCCGCCGAGCACCTCGAGCGCCGCGCCCGTGATTGCCGCAGCGTCGTCGGAGGCCAGAAAAAGCACGGTTCGCGCGACGTCGCGGGGCCACAGCTTCTCCGCGAGCGGCTCGCTTCGCGAGGGCGCGCCCGTCTCGTCCTCCTTGTTCTCGACGGTTCCCGGGCAGACGGCGTTGACCGCGATGTTGTAGGCGCGGAATTCGCGCGCGAGGCTCTGCGTCAGCCCGATCAACCCGAACTTCGCGGCGCTGTGAGCGGCGAGGTTCGCTTCGCCGCGCATCCCGTGGATTGAAGACACGTTGACGATGCGCCCGCGCCGCCGTCGCATCATGCCGGGCAGGACGGCGCGGCAGAAGTTCGCGGCGCCGGTCAGGTTTGTGGCAAGGACCAGTTCCCACTCTTCCGAGGAAAGCTCCAGGAAGGGTCGCCACAGGAAGACGCCCGCGTTGTTGACGAGGACGTCGATCGGACCGAGCTCCGCTTCCGCCCGCTCGACGCAGGCTTCCACGCCGTCGCGGTCGCGGATGTCCGTCGGGATGGCGACCGCGCGCGCTCCCGCCTGCTCGACTGCGCCGGCGGTCTGGAGCAGCTCGCTTTCCGAGCGCGCGACGAGCGCGAGCCGCGCGCCTTCTTCCGCGAAGCGCAGCGCGACCGAGCGGCCGATTCCGCGGGACGCACCCGTGACGAGAACGGTCCGGTCGTGAAACTTCATCGGCCGGGCGTCCGTCCGCCGAGCTCCTGGTACAGCTCGTCGGAGAAGAGGCGTTCGGAGCCCCGCGCGGTGAACGTCGGACCTCCCGCCAGAACGACCGCGCCCTCTTCCGGGAGAGGACGGTCCACCTTCACCCGTACGATCGCGAGAGGGAAGATCTGCCGGTCG
>Ga0075425_100006013_pt1 | contig 12662 bp, 12 predicted proteins | sample SoiMethybrSBSTD4_FD_75300 | JGI IMG/M metagenome (GOLD analysis project Ga0075425, IMG submission 75300) | Bulk soil microbial communities from a Populus tree surrounding site in Tennessee, USA - Soil MetaG P. TD hybrid SBSTD4 | ecosystem: Environmental > Terrestrial > Soil > Tree plantation...
CGCGGGCTCGTCCGGGCGGGACTGACGGACGACGCGACGCCTTCCGAGATGGACCGGCTGGGCTTCTACGTGTGCGTCGCCGATCTCGAGGACGAGCTGATCCGAGCGCTCGGCGAAGAGACCGTGGCGGATGTCGTCCGAGCGCTCGGCGAAGGCGAACAGCTGCGAACGTTCCGGAAGCAGCCGCAGTGGCGCGACCGAGCTCCCGCCGAGCAGTTGAGACGCTTCTTCGGGACCAACAGCGGGCGAAAGGCTCGTGCCGCCGTCGCGCTGGTCGAAGCGCTCGACATGGCCCGGGTTCCACGACCGCTCGAAGCCGTCCTCGCGGCGGTATAGCCGGGCCCGAGTGCTGCCGGGATGCATCCACGCCACTCCGTAGAATGGCGCGGATGAGCGACCCGTCTGGGCCGGCTTCCCCGCCCCCCGGCCCGATCCTGATCGTCGGGAACAGCTATCCGCCGCACACCCTCGGCGGGTACGAGTTGCTCTGCCGCGATCACGTCGCCTGGCTGCGCGCGCGGGGGCATCCCGTCACCGTGCTCACCTCGACCTACGGCGTGCAACCGAAACGCACCCATATCGAGACGGGCGCGCATGGCGAGCACGTCGTTCGAGCGCTCGATTTCCACTGGCGCGACTTCAAGATCGAGCGCCCGACGGGATTCGAGCTCATCGCCGGCGAGCGGAGGCAGCGGCTCGCGCTGGAGCACGTCGTCACGCAGGACCGGCCGAGAGCCGTCGAGCTTTGGCACATGGCCGCTCTCTCCAAATCTTTGATCGCGGTACTGGCGCGCTACCGGCTCCCCACGATCGCCGTCGTCGGCGAGAACTGGCCGACGTGGGACGTTCAGACGGACAACTGGCTCAGGTTGATGCGGCACGGACCCCGCCGCGACCAATTGCTGAGGCCCGGCGTGCGCTCGTTCGTCGCGCACACCATCGCGCCGGCGGAGATGAACGGCGCGTTCGAGCGCGTGCGGCCCGCGTACTGCAGCGAGTTCCTCAAGAAGGATGTCGAATCGCGGTTCGCGCCCTGGCGCGGACGCGGCGTCACGGTCCACAACGGCATCGACCTGGCGACGATGTCGCGCGAGCGTGACCCTTCCGAGCCGCTCGGACGCCCGCTCCGGCTCCTGTACTGCGGCCGGGTCGAGCGACGCAAGGGCGTGGCGACCGCCGTCGAGGCCATGTCGCTGCTGAAGAAGCAGGGCATCGACGCCACGCTCGACATCGTCGGGTGGCGCGACGAGGCGTTCGCGGCGGAGCTGCGCGCGCTCGCCGCCTCGACGGGCGTCGCCGGCGCGGTGCAGTGGCTGGAGCCGCGCGCTCGCGAGTCGCTCCCCGACCTCTACCGCGCGCACGACGTCCTCGTGTTCCCGGCGATCTGGGAGGAGCCGTTCGGCCTCGTTCCGCTCGAGGCGATGGCGACCGGATGCATCGTCGTCGGCAGCGGGACGGGCGGCTCCGCCGAAGTGATGATCGACGGCAAGACGGCGCTGCTGCACGAGCGCGAGAACGCTGGGTCGCTGGCCGACCGGATCGCGGAGCTCACCCGAGATCCCGGCTTGGTCGCGACGCTGCGCACGGGCGCCCGCGCGATGGCCGACGAGCACGACATCGAGACCTACCATCGCGCGCTCGCGTCGCTGCTCGAGGAGGCCGCCCGTGCCTGACGCGTCCATCCTCATCCGGACCTTGAACGAACACGAGTGGGTCGGCCGCGTGATCGACGCGTGCCTCGCGCAGACCGTGCCGTGCGAGGTGATCGTGATCGACTCCGGGTCCACAGACGGAACCATCCGAGACGTGGAGTCCCGGCCATCGGTGCGGTTGCTGCAGATCCCCCAAAGCGAATTTACGTGGGGCCGTTCGTTGAACCGCGGGTTCGCGGTCGCGACCGCTCCGATCCTTGTCGCGTTGAGCGCGCACGCGCTGCCGGCCGACCGCGGATGGCTGGCGCGGCTGCTGGAGCCGTTCGCCGATCCCGCCGTCGCAGCGACGTACGGACGGCACGTTCCACACCCCGGTCTCGATCCGTTCCGCAGCGCGGAGGTGCTCAACTACTGGGGCGGCGACGCGCGCGAGGACGGGCCAGGCGACGTGCGCTACAGCAACGTCAACGGCGCGATCCGCGCCGCGTTGTGGCGCGAGCACCCGTTCGACGAGTCGGCCCCGGCGTCGGAGGATCACATCTGGGCGACCTGGGCGGTCGGCAAGGGGTTCCGCGTCGTCTATGTCCCCGAGGCGGCCGTCTACCACTCGCACGCCGAGAGCATCCGAGCGCGCTACCGGAGGCTCCGCTCGATCGCGATGGCGGACAAGAAGCGACGGCCGGCGGGCGAAGAATGGCGGCGATTCGTCCATCTCTGTGGCAAGGACATGCGCCGGATCGCCAAGCATCCCGGAAAGTGGCGCTGGGCCCCGTACTCGCCGCTCGTGCGCGCGGCGGAAGTGCTGGCCGACCGAGCGGCGCCGCGCGAACGATGACGATCGCCGTCGTCATGGCGACGCGGGACCGCCCCGCGCTCCTTCGCCGCTGTCTCGACGCGCTCGCCGCGCAAGAACGCCGGCCCGACGAGCTGATCCTCACCGACGACGCGTCGGTCGAGCCGGTCTCAGACATCGTCGCCGCCTATCGAGACCGGCTCCCGATCCGCCTCGTACGCAACGAGCAGCCCGGCGGGCCCGGCCGCGCACGGCAGCGCGGCTGGCAGCTCGCGACGTCCGACTACGTGGCGTTCACCGACGACGACTGCCGCCCGACTCCGGCGTGGCTGTCGTCGTTCGCCGCCGAGGCGTCGCCGGACCGGATCCTGGTCGGCAAGACGATGCCCGACCCCGACGACGGCCCGTTCGAAAGCGTGTTCGACCGCAGCATGCGCATCGAATCGCACGACGGTCGCTTCAGCACCTGCAACGTGCTGTATCCGCGCGCGCTGCTGGAGACGGTCGGCGGTTTCGATGCGCGGTTCGACATCTACGGCGAAGACACCGACCTCGGCCAGCGCGTGCTCGCCGCCGGCGCGGAGGGGGTGTGGGTCCCCGACGCGCTGGTCTGGCACGCGGTACACCGCCGCTCCTGGGACGAAGCGCTTCGCGAGCGCACCCGCGTCGGAGAGATCGCGCGACTGGTGAGCCGCCATCCGGGGCTGAAGCGCTCGATCTGGGAAGGGCCGTTCTGGAAACCGCAGCACCGCCGGATGCTGCTCGCGATCGCCGGCGTCGCCGCGATCCCGCTGACCCCGTTCACCGCGATCGCCGCGATCCCGTGGCTGCGCGCGGCACCCAAACAGGTCCGCTATACGGTCCCGAGCGGCCGCAACAAAGGAGTGGTGTGGCTCATCGGGCAGGTTGCGGGCCTGGCCGGGATCGACGCGGTCGAGCTCGCGTCCTGCGTCGCCGGCAGCGCGCGGCACCGAACGGTCTTCCTTTGACACGCCGCGTGCGCGTGGCGTTCGCGCCCACGCGGATGGGCGGGAATCCGTATCTCGACGACCTCGCCGCCTCGCTGCCGTCGGACCGGATCGAAGAAGTGTCGGCGACCTGGAACGACCTGTCCGAGCGGGACGCGCGTTCGGATGTCGACGTTCTGCACATCCAGCTGCTGCAGATGGTGCTCGAGTCGATGCGCAGCGCCGACCCGCCGCGGGCGATCGCGCGGTACGCACGACGGCTCGCGCGGTTGCGCCGCAACGGCGTGGCGGTGGTGTGGACGATGCACAACCTCGCCAGCCACGAAGCTGCGTCGCCGCTCGTGGATCGCGCGGCCCGGCGCCTCACCGCGATGGCGGCCGCACGGGTCGTCGTGCATTGCGGCGTCGCGCAACGCCACCTCCGCCGTTTGTGGCCGCGGGCTCGCTCGGTCGTCATGCCGCACCCGGCGCACGATGCGGAGCCGCTCGCTCGTGGAACCGCGCGTGACGCGCTCGGGCTGTCCGCCGGTGCGCGGGTCATCGCGATCCCCGGCCGCGTTCGCGCGTACAAGGACGTCGCAGGCGCCGTGCGCGCGCTTCGCGCCGCGGCGGGAGACGACACGGTGATCATCGTCGCCGGCGCACCGCACACGGACGCATTGGGCGAGGAAGTGCGGGCGGCGGCCGGGGGCGACCCCCGCGTGCGCCTCGACCTCCGCTTGGTGGACGACGAGGAACTCCATCGCGTCGTGGCCGCGTCCGATGTCGTGATGCTCCCCTACCGCCGGATCCTGACGTCGGGAACCGCAGTGCTCGCGGGTGAGGAAGGCGTCCCGTGTGTCGCCCCGGCGATCGGGTGCTTGACCGAGCAGCTCGGCGAGGGCGGGCTCACCTACCCGCCGGGCGATCTCGCGACCGCCGCGCGCCTCGCCCTGACCACCCCGCTCGACGAACTTCGCAGCCGGGGCGCCGACACCCGGCGCCGGATCACCGCCACCACCTGGGCGCGCGCCGGCGCCGTTCACGCCTCGATCTACGAGGCGGCCGCGCAACGCTGACGGCCGGCCGGCGGCGCAGAACCCCGACGGCGGCGCGCCGGCCCGACCGGAGCAAGGCCGTCTGGCAATATAGGCCGCTGTCCCCCGGGTTCCGAAGGAGCAATCCCCAATGGCCAAGCGTTCGTTGCGATGGAAAGGCTTCGGCGTCGAGGTCGAGATCCCCGAGCAGGCCGCCGGCGCGCTGCGACGGGTCCTCCCTCGCTCGAAGGCGAGACCTCCGGCACTGCCGTCCGACCGCGCGACTTCGCTCGTGGACTTCCCCGACAGCCTGCCGGAGCTCCGGCTCGACGATCGCGATCAGGCCACGGCCGGATATATCCAGGGGCTGCGCGACGCGGACCCGTGGTACTCCAACGCGTGGGACCCGATCGACGAAAACACCGACCTCGCCGAGCTGGTGAAGCGTCAGATCTGGTACCACACGATCGATCTGCCCGGTGGCGTCACCACGCCCGGCTACTACGACCATCGAACGCTCGTGCCGCATTACGGGCTCCCGGACAGTCTGGCCGGCAAACGCGTCCTCGACGTGGGTGCGTGGGACGGTTTCTGGTCCTTCGAGTTCGAACGCCGCGGCGCGACCGTGACCGCCGTCGACATCGACCAACTCCTCGACACCGATCTGCCGCCTCGATACAAACAAGCGATCCGCGACGCCAACCTCGATCAGCGGCTCGGCGGCGGTTTCGAGATCGCGAGGAAATCGCTCGGCTCGAAGGTCGACCGCATCGTGCGCAACGTCTACGAGCTCGACCCCGCGGACATCGGCACGTACGACATCGTCCACTTCGCGGACGTCTCGCTCCACCTGGAACGGCCGCTCGAAGCCTTCCGACGCATCCGCTCGGTCACCGGCGAGCGCGCGATCATCGTCGACGCGTATAACCCCGAACTCGACCGCGATACACGGACGCTCACCGAATACCTGGGCGGCTGGCCGAACGCGACCTGGTGGGCGCCGGGGCTGAACACGTTCGCGCAGATGGTGCTGGACGCCGGATTCTCGAGCGTCCGCGTTCAGACCGCGTACCGGATCAACCCGCGCGAGGAAGGCGGCGTCGGCCGCTGGCGCGCGGTGCTCGACGCGCGCCCGTAACCGTTCTTACGATCCGGCCGGCGGCGCGTCGTCGCCGAACGCCGGCGTCAGCGCCGCGACGATGTGGTCGCGCCAGAACCGCGCGCGCGCCGGATCGCCGGAGCGTTTCGCACGCGCGTACAGCCGCACGCACCCGGCCAGGTTCGCCGTCCGGTACGCGAGCGACGCGACCGGTCCGTGCTCGCGGCCGAAGAAGCGGTAGGTGTTCTTGAGGTACGCACGCGTCCGCGCGCTTCCGTACCGCTTGGCGCCCGACGCGTTGCCGACGTGCCGCACCACCGCGGACGGCTCGAACAGGATCTCCCATCCGCGCGTATGCGCGCGCCATGCCCACTCGACGTCCTCGGTGTACATGAAGAACCGTTCGTCGAACCCGCCGACGTCCTCGATCGCCTCCCGCCGCATCAGTAGCGCGGCGCCGACCGCCCAGTCGACGCGCCGCGGGCGGTCGTGGTTCCACGATCCCTCGAGCATCAGCTCCTCGGCCCGGCCCGGTGCGAGCCGGCCGGGCCCGCGCGCGAGCGTCCACGCCAGGCGCACCGACGGGAACGGGTGGGTGGAGTGTTCGAGCGTGCCGTCGGGCCGTTCGATCCTCGGCGCGACGACGGCGGCGTTCGGCTCCCGCGAGGCAACGTCGACGAGGCGGCCGATCGCACCGGGGTCGGGCCAGGCGTCGGAGTTGAGCACGAACACCCACGGCGCGGTCGATCGGGCCAGGATGTGGTTCACGCCCGCGGCGAAGCCGAGGTTCTGCGTTCCGGCTTCGACCTCCGCTTCCGGCACGAGCTTCGCGAGCGTGTCGACGGTGCCGTCGCTCGAGCCGTTGTCGTGGACGAGCACGCGCACCTCACACCCTTGATCGGAGTCGAGGAGTCGCCGCAGCGCGCCGGCCGTCAGCTCGCCCGTGTTCCAGGTGACGACCGCGACGTCGACCGAAGCCGGCTGCCGCGTGTCCACGGTCCTCGCGCCGGCCCGGCGTCAGTCGCCGCTGAACGGCTGCGGGACCTGCGCCTGGCCGTTGCCGGTCGTGGGGTCGCCCTCGAGCCGCTCCACGTCGAACACCGCTGCGAGGTCGGCGGTTCCCTTGACGAACGGCCGCCCACTGACGAAGAACGAGATCGACTCGCTCACCGCCCGGAGGTTCCCTTCGGACTTGTGGTTGAAGGCCATCGCTTTGGCGATGTACGAGGACGTGGGAAGCGCGGCCCGGATACGGAATTCGATCCGCATCGACTCTCCGGCCTTCACCGGACCGTACTGCCGCAACATGGTGTTCTCCGAGTAGACCTCTTGTCCGGTGTCCTTGTGGATGCGGAACCCGAACGCGGGGTCATCGCTCGCCTCGCGGAACCGCACGTCCATACGGAAGGTCAACTCGTCGCCAGTTTCCACATGCGACGACACCTTGCCGCGGGCGCCGATGATCGAGAAGTCGAGGATCTCGACGTGCGAGGACTGCTCGCCGGTACCCGCGAGATTCAGGTTGCCGAGGATGTCGTTGTAGAGGGAGACCGCTTCATCGGTCTCGCCGGTGAAGACGTGCTTCCCGTCGTGGATGACCATCGTCCGCTGGCAAAGCCGCCGGATCGCGTTCATGTTGTGGCTGACGACGAGCACGGTCGCGCCCTCACGCCGGATCTCTTCCATCCGGTCGTAGCAGCGCAACTGGAACGCGAGGTCGCCGACCGCGAGCACCTCGTCGACGAGCAACACTTCGGGGTCGGCGGCAACCGCGACGGCGAATCCGAGCCGGACGAACATGCCCGACGAGTAGAACTTGACCGGGGTGTCGATGAACTCATGCACCTCGGCGAAATCCAGGATCATGTCGAAGCGCTTGTCGATCTCCTGGCGCGTCATACCGAGGATGATCCCGTTGACGTAGACGTTCTCACGTCCGGTGAGCTCCGGATGGAAACCGATGCCGACCGAGATCAGCGGCGCCACGCGACCGCGCACGCGGACCGTTCCTTCCGTGGGCGCGGTTACACCGGCCAGCATCCGGAACATCGTCGATTTGCCGGAACCGTTCCTCCCGATGACGCCGAAGGACTCGCCCGGCTCGACCTCTAGGTCGATGTCGCGGAGCGCCCAGAACGCAGAGCGCTTGTTCCCCGCGCGCATCCGGAACCTGCTGATCAGCAGCGGGATGTCGTCGTACTTGACGTAGCGCTTGCCGACGCCCTTGAGACTCACCGATGCGGTCATCGTTCGAACCCGGCTAGAGGAGGTCGCAGAAGACGCGGTCATACCGCAGGTACAACGGGAACGCGAGAAGGGTGAGTGCGGCCGCCCAGATGACCGAGATCAACACGAGTTTGCCGGTACCGGGGACAATGTTCCCGGCCGGGTGCCATCCGCCGAAGGCGGCGCGGTACAGCTCGATCATGCCGACCACCGGGTTGTACTGGATGTACCGGACCAGTGATCCGACGCTCCGGAGCGGATACATCACCGCGGAGGCCCACAGCCACGGGAACGTGATCGCCGCGACGATGTACTTCATGTCGCGGAAGTACACGTGCATCGCGGCAAGCACAAGCGAGAACCCGAGCGTCAGCACGAGCATCAGCAGCGTCGCGGGGATCAGAAGAAGCAACGCGACGCCGAAGTGCGCATGCATGACGGCTGCGAACAGCACGAGGACGCCCATCGCCGGGACATAGCCGTGGAACCCCGACAGCACGTTTACGACCGGAAGCACCGCGCGCGGGAAGTAGACCTTGGTCGCGATACCCGAGCCGTCGACGATCGAGGTGACTGCCTGGTTGATCGATCCGGAGAAGAACGACCAGGGCATCATCCCGGCGAAGACGAAGACCGAGTACGGCGGCACGGTATGGAAGCGAACGATCTTGGAAAAAATGAGCGAAAGCACCGCGGCTTGGATGAACGGCAACCCGACCGCCCACAACACGCCGATCGACGCGCGGCGGTATTTGACGTAGAAATCTTTGCGGGCGAGCGTGCGGATCAGCGTCCGCGAATCCCATATATCGCGCAGAAGCGGCAGAAGGTGACTGCGCTCGCCTTCGAGCTCGAACCCCGCATGCGTTACAGCGCTGCTCATCGAAATGGAGACTCCCCGGCCGGACGGCCCCCGATGGGAACTGGCGCTCTTAGGGTACCGGGTGGGAACCGGGGCATCCAGGCCCTTCGTGGACGGGCGCCTATAATACGCACTCCCTATGAGCAGCCCGGCCTTCGGTATGCGATGAGAAGCTCGGTCCGCGCGTTCGTTCAAGACGCCGCAGAAACCCTCCCCATCGCAGAGCCGATGATCGAGATCGGCTCCCGGCCGGCGGAAGGTCAGGAGGAGCACGCGAACCTCCGGCCATTCTTCCCCGGGATCGAGTACATCGGCTGCGACGTCCAGGAAGGTCCGAACGTCGATCGCATCGAGGACATACACAACCTGAGCTTCGCCGAGAACAGCGTCGGGACGGTGTTGTGCTGCGAGGTGCTCGAGCACGTCCACGATCCGCTCCGCGCCGTGCGCGAGATCCACCGCGTTCTCAAGCCCGGCGGCGTCGCGATCCTTACGTCGGTGATGGCCTTTCCGATCCATGCACATCCGTGGGATTTCTGGCGCTTCACGCCCGAGGGCTTCGCGCTGCTCCTCGAACCCTTCGAGACTTCCCTGGTGTTCGCGCACGGATTCGACCTGTTACCGGAAGGCGTGTTCGGCGTCGGCGTGAAGGGACCGTTCCCCGGACTTACTCGCGAGCGTTTCTCGCGCGTGGACGCGATGATCCGCAGTTGGGGCGTCGGAACGCCCGTCGATCTTGGTCCCGTTCGTTTGACGCTCCCGCAGGTATGGAAACTCGCCGTGCGCACGACACTCGACGAGGCCAAGCGTCGGACCGCCGGCGGTCGCGGTCGCCGTTCGTAGATGCGCGACCTCGAAGCGCCGGCGCCGCCACCGTTCCGGCTGCGTTCATCGGCATTCGGGTTGGAACGCATCCGCGACCGTCGCCAAGCGCGACGGCTTGCGCGCTTCTTCAAACGCGCCACCGCGATCCCTCCGCGCCAAGCGTTCGGTGCGTTCGGCGCATCGGTGATCGTGCCGCCGGCACGCATCGACGCGCCCCGGTTCGTGCACGTCGGTGACCGCGTCGTCATCCATGAGTACATCTGGATCTCGGTCGTGCAGAAGTTCGACGACATCGTCCCACGGTTCGTCGTCGGCGACGGCACGCGCATCGGACGGTTCTGTCAGATCTCGGGAGTCGGGGAGATCATCCTGGAAGAGGATGTCGGCATCTCCGACGAGGTCCTGCTCGCAGACACGTCCCACCACTACGAGGACCCCGATGCGCCGTGGTTCCGGCAAGGGATGATCAGGCCGAAGCGCGTCCTGATCGAGCGCGGCGCGGTCGTCGCGCTGGGCGCGATGATCCTTCCCGGCGTGACGGTGGGCAAGGGAGCGTACGTCGTTGAGGGTTCGGTCGTCGGGACCGACGTCGCGCCGCATACCGTCGTGGCCGGCAATCCCGCGCGCGTGCTCACTCGCGGCTTCGCGCATCTGGATGCCGGCCGATGAGGGGCGACCTGATCTCCTCACTCCGGGCCCGGCGCAATGCACGGCGGCTGTGGGGTGACGCCGGCCGCGGCTTGATGCCGCCGCCGCCCCGCGCCTTCGCTTCCTTCGGCACCGGCGCGTTGATCGTGCCGCCGTCCCGCGTCCAGGCGCCCGAGTGCATCTGGATCGGCGACAACACCCAGATCAACGAGCTGACATGGCTCTGCGTCGTACCGCAGCCGGACCGGCCCGCACCTCGCCTCGTGATCGGCGCGCGCAACACGATCAACCGCTTCATCAAGATCGTCTGCGCCGGCGAGGTCGTGATCGGCGACGAATGCGGGATCTCCGACCACACCTACATCGCCGACACGCATTACCGCTTCGACGATCCGGAGCTGCCGATCATGGCGCAGCCGCTCGCCGAGCCGCGGCCCGTGAAGATCGGCCACCGCGTCTTCATCGGCTACCGGACGGTCGTCCGTCCCGGCGTGACGATCGGCGACAACGCCTATATCGGCGCGGGGTCGGTGATCGATGCAGACGTGCCGCCGCGGACCGTCGTCGTGGGCGATCCGGCTCGCGCGGTGCGGCGATACGACGACGCCCGCAAGGCGTGGGTGAAAGCCGAAGATCAACGCCCGACGTAGCGATGGCCGCCACTCGCTTCCCCAACGTCATCTTGTTCGTGCTGGACACCGCGCGGGCCGACGCGTTCGAGCCATACGGCGCGCCCGCCGGCACCACGCCGGTGATCGCCGGGCTCGCGAAGCAGGGGTCGGCTACGCAGCGCGCCATCGCGCCGTGCAACTGGACGCTCCCGTCGCACGCCTCGATGTTCAGTGGCCTCCTCCCAGGGGCGCTCGGTCTGGCATCGTCGGAGCGACCCCGAACGGCGAGCGGGATGATCTCGCGACTCGTCCTCGATCAGCATCGCGAGCGGCTGCTCGCGTCGGTACTCGCCGCGAACGGCTTTGACACGCGCGGTGTCAGCGCCAACCCGTGGATCACCGAAGGCAATGGGTTCGCGACCGGCTTCGCGCGCTTCGCCTCCGTCCGAGGACGTCCGATCCGCACCGGTACCGGCCTCCGCTCGCGCATGGAGCGGTTGCTCGATGCCTGGGTTGCCCGCGCGGACGACGGCGCCGGCGCGATCGAGCAGATCTTGGATTCCTGGATGGACGAGCAACCGGCCGGGCCGTTCTTCTGGTTCGTGAATCTGATGGAGTGTCACTCGCCGTACCTCCCCCCGCGTCCGTGGAACGACCTGGGCCTGCTCGGCCGGATCCGCGCCGCACGCGAGGCGGAAGAGCACCTGACCATCGACGCGATGCTGCGTTACTGCTTGGGCAAGCATGAGATCCCGGACGACGCGTTGGCGAGGATGCGCGCGCTCTACGGCCGGTCGGTGTCGCTCATGGACGCGTTGATCGGGCGTGTGGCCGAAAAGCTCGAGCGCCGCGGCCTGCTCTCCGAGACGATCATCATCGTGACGTCCGACCACGGCGAGAACCTCGGCGAGAACCACCTCGTCAGCCACCTCGTCTCGATGGACGAGCGCCTCCTGCGTGTCCCGCTCGTGTTCTCGGGACCCGGTTCCGTCCCGAACCAAGCGCTGGTGAGCGGTGCCGAGCTCCCGCGCCTGATCGCCGAGGCGGCCGGGCTCCCGGCGCATCCGTGGACTGACAACGTCCGCCCCGAAGGCGTCGCGGTGGCGCAGGCGTCCGCGGAGATGCTGCTGCCGATCACCGAGCAGGTCTCCGATGCCTGGAACCTGAGCGAGGAAGCCGTGCGCGACGTGGCCACGACGATGACCAGCGCAACGGACGGGCGATGGAAGCTGGTTCGCGAACCCTCCGGCGATCATCTGTATGACCTCGACGCCGACCCGGCCGAGCGAACCCGCATCGATCCGGGCTCCGCGCCCGACGCCGACGCCGTGGCGCGATTGCGCAGCGCGATCGACCGCACGCTTGCTCAGACCGTAAGTCCGGGCGTCGACGACGCGCCGGGGCCGGCTGCCGACGCGGACGAGCAAGCCGCGCTCGAGGAACGGATGCGCCTGCTCGGATACCTGTAGGGCGGTCAGGTCGGGGGCGGATTCAGGTACGCCACACGTCTAAGTCGCGCCCCCACCACGCTGCCAGCGCGTCGTTCGCCGGCGCGAACCAGTCCAGGAGCTCGTGGCGGATCTCCGGGTCCATCTTCGGGTAAGCGAGCCCCGTTTGGTTCATGCGGTCGATGCGTTCGGCGAGCCCGAACGGCAAGCGCTTCCACGCGCGGTACCGGAACATCGCCCGGCGCAAGCCCGGCCAACGCACGCGATACGCCGGATTCAATACCGAGCCGAGGCGCTCGGGCCGGACGGTGTCGTCGACGCCGATGAAGCGGCAAACCTCGGCGTAGACGCGGGCCGTTTCGTCGCGAAGCTCCTCGAAGACGACCGGGAGCACGGCGTCGCGGGGGTAGTAGCGGCAGAGCCGTTCTAACACTTCGAGGTACCTGCCGCCGATCGTGTACGTCGTTCCGTCGCGGCCTTCGCCGTCCCAGTTGAGCGGGACGTCCGACGGTCC
>Ga0075425_100006014_pt1 | contig 12660 bp, 11 predicted proteins | sample SoiMethybrSBSTD4_FD_75300 | JGI IMG/M metagenome (GOLD analysis project Ga0075425, IMG submission 75300) | Bulk soil microbial communities from a Populus tree surrounding site in Tennessee, USA - Soil MetaG P. TD hybrid SBSTD4 | ecosystem: Environmental > Terrestrial > Soil > Tree plantation...
CGGCGGCGCGGCGCCCAGCGCCGCCGCCGCCATCGCCCCGCCGCTGCGCTGGCGGCTGCACGGCGCCCTCGCCCGCGCCCTCCACGCCGCGGGGCGCACCGACGACGCCCGCCGCCACGCCCTCGCCGCCAAGGAAGTCCTCGCCGCCATGGCCGCGCGCATCCCCGACGACCTGCGCGCCGACTTCGCCGCCGACCGCGAGCGCCGCGAGATCCTCGCCACGCTCGACCTCTTCGCCGCGCCGCCGTCCGCCGGCCCCAGCCACCCGAGCCGCGGCTCGGCGCGCACGGCGCTCGGGACCTTCCCCGCGGCCGACCTCGAGGAGCTGCTCAAGATCAACAAGCGCCTCACCTCCGAGACCGCGCTCGACAAGCTGCTCGCCGTGATCATGGACACCGCCATCGACCTCTGCGGCGCCGAGCGCGGCTTCGTGCTCCTCACCGCCGAGGACGACGACATCCGCGTCGCGGTCGCCCGCGACATGGAGCGCGAGTCCCTCGAGGAAGGCGCCCGCGGCGCGATCTCCATGTCGCTGGCGCGCGAGGTCATCGCCACGGGCGACCCGGTCGTCACGGTCGACGCGATGGACGACTCGCGCTTCCGCGGCATGATGTCCATCGTCGACCTGCGCCTGCGCTCGGTCATGTGCGCGCCGCTCGTTCATCGCGGCAAGCCGCTCGGCGCGATCTACGTGGACAACCGCTACCGCCGCGAGGCCTTCGGCGAGGAGCACCTGCGCCTCCTCGAGGCGTTCGCCGATCAGGCCGCCATCGCCCTGGCGAACGCGCGCCACGTGGCCGCGCTCGCCAAGCAGCGCGCCGAGATCGAGCGCAGCCACGGCGAGATCGCCGAGCTGAACCGCCGCCTCGAGGCGCAGCTCGCCGACCGCACCCGCGCGCTCGACAAGACCCGCGCCGACCTCATTCGCGCCCGCCGGGAGCTCTCCGCGAAGTACGAGTACTCGAACATCGTCGGCCAGGGCGTGGCGATGCGGAAGGTGCTGGCGGTGCTCGACCGCGTCACCGACTCGGATCTCCCGGTCGTCATCCGCGGCGAGTCCGGCACGGGCAAGGAGCTGGTCGCCCGCGCGATCCACTTCAACGGCCCGCGCAACGAGGGGCCCTTCCTCGCCCTGAACTGCGCCGCGCTCGCCGAGAACCTCCTCGAGAGCGAGCTCTTCGGCCACATGCGCGGCGCGTTCACCGGCGCCGACCGCGACCGCAAGGGCCTCTTCGAGGCCGCTCACACCGGCACGCTCTTTCTCGACGAGGTGGGCGACATGCCCCCCGCCATGCAGGTGAAGCTCCTGCGCGCCCTGCAGGAGGGCGAGATCACGCGCGTCGGCGGGCGCACCGCCATCAAGGTGGACGTGCGCATCATCGCCGCCTCCAACAAGGACCTCGACGACCTCAAGGCCAAGGGCCTCTTCCGGGAGGACCTCTACTACCGGCTCAACGTGGTGAAGATCGACCTGCCGCCGCTGCGCGAGCGCCGCGACGACCTGCCGAACCTGGTGCAGCACTTCATCGACCGCTTCCGCGCGCAGAACGGGGACAAGGGGCCGCGGGCGGCGTCGCCCGAGGCGATGGCCCTCCTCGCCGAGTATCCCTGGCCGGGGAACGTGCGCGAGCTGGAGGCGGCGATCGGCGGCGCGTGCCTCTTCTCCACCGGCGAGCTCCTGACTCCCGCGGACCTGGGGATCAAGCCGGAGCTGCTTCGCCGCGGCGCGGGCGACGGCGCGGTCGCCTCGATGGCCGGCCGCCCGCTCGCCGAGGTGGAGCGCGCACTGATCCTCGCGACCCTCGAGCGCACTCAGGGCAACAAGCTCGAGACCGCACGCCTCCTCGGGATCGATCGCAAGACCCTGTACAACAAGCTGCGGCGGTATCACGAGGAGGGCCTTCTCCCGCCGGGGATGGTCCCCTGATCCCCGGTGTGGAACTTGAGACGGACGGGGAAAATATCCCCATCCAGAGGAGTCGAGTGCGTGTAATCCCGGCAGGTTACCGTGGGTACAGGCGTTGCAGCCCTTCAGGTTGGGAAAGGCGGATCGCCATGCCGACGGTTCAGATGAAGACGCGCGCGATCGCGCTCTCGCTCGCAGCCGCGCTGGCGGCGGGCGGCTGCTTCCTCGCTGACCCGCGGCCGGATCCCCTCGGCAACGACGCCGGCGCCGCGGGATCCGACGGTGGCCCGCTCGGCGGCAGCGACGCGGCCGCGGGCTCGCAGCTCGCGGTGCAGGAAGACAGCGTCGCGGTGAGCGGCGGGAACAGCACGACCGGAGCGGTCGCGGTCGTCGGGCTCGCCGACGCGATGCTCGCGAACGTGGGCGTGGAGATCACCGACACGACCAGCGGCGTGGCTCCGACGATCGTCGCGGCGGACGCGAGCGGCTCCTTCGCCGGGCAGGTCATGGCGACGACGGGCGACATGGTGCAGCTGGTGGTCATCGCCGACGGGCCGGGCGGCTCGGTGCGCGGGCCGGCCGTGCTGATCGCGGTGAGCGACGGCGCGGCGCCGAGCGCGCCGCTCGCGCCCGGCGACCCGACACCCGCCGACGCCACGCTCGGCTTCGACCCGGTGCTCGTCAGCGTGACGGCCGACGGGATGGGCAGCGTGACGGTGACGGGTGCCAGCAGCGCCACGACCCCCGGCGCGGAGGTCGTGGCGGGCGACGTGGCGACGGGCGCGAGCACCTCGATGCTCGCCGCCGCGGACGGGTCGTTCTCGCTGATGCTCGCAGGGGCGAGCGGCGATACGCTGGTGCTGTTCGCGCGGGACCCGACGACGGGCGCGGCGAGCCAGACGCAGGTACTGACGGTCCCGTGAGGACCCGGAGAACGCCGATGAGGGGCACAGCGCGGCTGAACGGTGGAGGCGGAACGGCGGCGATCGCGGCGCTGGCAGCGCTGGCGGCGGTCGCGGGCGGCTGCGTGCTCGCCGATCCGCGCCCGGATCCGTGGCACGGCCCGGGGGGCGGCGCGGAAGCGGCGGCGGACCGCAGCGGCATTCCGGGCGCGGCGTTCACGAACGGCGCCGAGCAGGCGCCGTCGGCGCTCGACATGTCGGGCGTGGCGGTGAGCGGCGGCACGGCGGTGACCGCGCCGGTGTCGGTGCTCGGGTTCAGCTCGGCGCCGGGGCCGGGCGGCGTGGAGGTCGAGAACCTCGCCGACGGCGGCGGGCGCACGCTCGGCTTCGTGGAGGGGACGGGATCGTTCGCGGTCGAGATCGACGCGGCCGCGGGAGACACGCTCGTGCTGCGCTACATGATCGTGGACATGGGCACGGTGACGCCGACCGTCGGGGACGTGTACGTCGTGCCGTACGCTTCGGCGAGTCCGGTCGCGGAGCTCGACGCGTCGAACCTGACGGTGTCGGAGCCGGACGGGAACGGCGTGGTGGTGGTGGCCGCAGCGGCGGGCGCGGCGACGCCGGGCTCGTTCGTGAACGTCGGCAACCTGAGCAGCGCGGGGGACGCGCAGGCGGTCGCCGGGCTGGACGGGTCGTTCAGCGTGACGCTCGTCGGCGCCTCGGGCGATCGACTCACGGCGTTCAGCGCGTCCAACCTGGATCCCACCGCGACGACGCGGGCGGTGGCGCTGGTCGTCCCGTAGCCCTGCCGTTGACACCGTCACGGCGCGCCTCTTACAAACAGGCATGCACACCCGAGTCGCAGGACTGGGTGCGCTGGCGTTTGCCGGCGCGCTCCTGACGGGCTGTCCGGGCGCGAAGACCGACGCGGGCCCGGGCACCGACGCGGCCGAGACCGACGCGGGGCCCATGGGGCCGGTCTGCCAGGGCGCCGAGGTGCCGGTGGACGACGGGCGGCCGAGCGCGGAATTCGACACGTGCGTGCGGCCGCCGGCGGCGCCGCCGGCGCCCGGCGCGGAGCTGTGCAACGTGAGCGGCGAGGACTTCTGCGACGACACGCTCGCCGCCGGGACGCCGCCGCGGCTCGACGGCTGTGTGCTGGAAACGTCGGGGCCGCCGCCCGTGCCGGAGGTGCTCGTGCTGATGCACGGCATCGTGGACCTCTTCGGGGAAGGGAACGACACGCTCGGCACCTCGGTGACGATCTACGCGGTCGACGACGTGAACGGCGCGGCGCTGGCCGGGCCGGTGGTGGCGAGCACGCCGTGCACGGCAGCGGAGGACCCGGAGGCGGCGCCGTCGGGAGCGGAGTGCGCGCCGGGCGTGTGGTGCCTGGCGATCCCGGCGGGGCCGTTCTGCGGCGAGGCGGAGGACCCGGCGATGAACAGCCTGGTGCCGGTGGGGACGGGACCGGAGAACTCGTTCCTCGCGTACTTCGAGATCCCGGCCGTGCCGGCCGGCGTGCCGCTGGTGGCGAAGAACGAGCAGAACCTGGCCGCCGACCCGCTGGTCGACACGTACCAGTACGACGTCTTCCTGAGCGACGGCGGCAGCGGGGAGGACGAGCAGAACGTGGACATCATCACGTTCGCCGCCTGGCTGAGCATCCCCGCCACCACGTCGGTCACGATGATCTCGCCGGGGAACGGCGTCATCGCCGGGACGATCCACGACTGCGACGACATCCGCATCGGCAACGCGACGATCGGGTTCTCCAGTCGGCCCGGCGTGATCGCGTACTTCAACGGCGTGTTCGGGGACCCGACGCCGGATCCGAGCCGCACGCTCGGGACGAACATCGACGGGATCTACGCGGCGCTCGACATCGCGCCGGGAGTCGTGCGCGCGGAGGCGGAGGCGTACGTCGGGGGCGTGGTGAGCGCGGGCGGCTACGACGTCCAGGTGTTCCCGGACTCGGTGACGCTGCTGACGCTGCGCGGGCGGTCGTACACGCCGGCTCCGTAGCGCACGGTGGGAGCCGACGCGGAACGCGGCGGCTAGGGGACGATCGGCGCGCCGGTGCGGAGGAACCGCTCCACCGCCGGCGCGAAGCTCATGCCGCCGCCGGGCGCGCCGGTGCGGACGTGCAGCACGAGCTCGTCGCGCGCCACCGCGGCGGGTGCGGGCGCGGCGTGCACCTCCAGCAGGACGAGGCGCGGGGCGGCGCCGGCGCGCGGGCGCAGGAGCCGCTCGCGGTGAAGCGAAAGGCCGGCGGCGGCGAGGGCGTCGCGGAGCTCGGACGCGCGCGCCGCGGCGTAGACGACGCAGGCGCGCCCGCCGGGGCAGAGGAGGTGCGCGGCGGCGGCCGCCACCTCGGCGGGGCGCAGGAGGAGATCGTGGCGCGCGGCGGCACGCTGCGGGTCGGGCGCGCGCGCACCGCGCCCCGCCGCGAAGAAGGGCGGGTTCGAGACGACCAGATCCGCGGCGCCGGCGGGGAGGTCGCGGAGCACGCGCACGTCGGCAGTGCGCACCTCGAGGCGATCGGCGAGCCCGTTGTCGGCGGCGCTGCGGCGGGCGAGCGCCGCCAGGGCGGGATCGATCTCCACGGCGGTCGCGCGGGCGGCGGCCGGGGCGCGCGCGGGCAGCGCCGCGAGCAGCGCCAGCGCCACCACTCCCGAGCCGGCGCCGAGGTCGAAGGCGTGGCGCGCCGGCGCGCCGGGCGGGAGCCCGGAGTGCGCGAACTCGGCGAGGAGCAGCGCGTCGGTCGCGAAGCGGTAGCCGTGGCGGGGCTGCCAGACGCGGACGGCGCCGTCGAAGATCGCGTCGGCGGTCGCGGTGGCGCCGTCGCCATCGCGGGAGTCGCCGCTCACGCCGGGACGTCCTCCGCGGGATCCACCGGATTCAGTACCCAGCCCGTCGTGACCTTCGGGTAGAAGAAAGTGGATTTCTGCGGCATGACGCCGCCCTCGTCGGCGACGGCGAGGACCGCCGCCGGCGGCGTGGGCTTGAGGAGGAACGCGGCCTGCGCCTGCCCGCTGCGCGCGCGCTCCACGGCGGCGGCGGCGCCCTGGACGTAGGAGACGTGCTCCGCGACGGGGCGGTCCGCGCCTCCGACGCCGAGCGCGCCGAGGAGGAGATCGTCGTTGAACCGCGTGACGTCGAGGCGCGCGGCGGCGGGCGCGGCGGGGAGCGCGAAGTGGACGAGATCGGCGCCGCCGTCGGGCCAGGCGGCGACCACCGCGCTGCCGGTCTCGGCGGAGAGGCGCGCCTCCAGTGCGTCAGGCGCGCTTCCGTCGGGCAGCGGCTCGGCGCGCAGCTTCGCGCGCACCGCGGCGCGCGCGGCCGCGGGGTCGAGCGGCAAGCGGCGCAGCGTGCGATGCGTCGGGTGCACGACCAGCCCGGAGTCCTCGGCGGCGGTGAGGAACGCGAGCACCCAGTGGTGCGCGCCGCGATCCGGCGATGCGCCGCCCTGCACCAGCTCCTGCTCGTAGGCGAGGCTGGTCTCGTAGCGGTGGTGGCCGTCGGCGATGTAGAGCGGGCGCGTACGGAGCACCGCGACTGCTTCGGCAACCAGCGCCGGATCCTCCACGACCCAGAGCGCCTCGTCGATGCGCGCCGGCCCGCCGTGGCCGCCGCCGCAGGCGGCCGTGGCGGCGGGCGGACCGCCGGCCTTCGCGACGCCGGCGGCGAGGCGATCGAGCAGCCCGGCCCCCGCATCCCGGTACAGGAAGAAGAGCGGCTCGGGCTGCACGCGACAGGCGCGATAGAGGAGAAGGCGCTCCGCCTTCGGGCCGGCGTGGGTGCGCTCGTGCGGGAGGATCTCGCGCTTTTCGTAGGGCGCGAGGCGGACGCGCGCGAAGAAGCCGCGCCGCGTGTGGCCCTCGTACGTCTGCGTGTACCAGTAGAGCGCCGGCCGCGGGTCGCGCGCCAGCGTGCCGGCGGAGCGCCACTGCGCGAGAAGCTGCGCGGCGGCGGCGAAGCGTGCGTCGCCCTCGCCCTCGGGCAGAGTGATGCGCACGATCGACGCCGGGTGCGCCGCGCGGCGCGCCGCCGCGTCCTCGGGCGGCAGCACGTCGTACGGCGGCGCCAGCACGGCGCCCAGCGCCGCAGCGCCACCGATCTGCTGAACGTCGTAGCGGAGCCCCCGGAAGGCCGCGATCGTCGCCATCGAATCCTCCGATTCCCTCAGGCCGCGAGCGCCGCCACGAGATCCGCCGCCGCGACCGCGCCAGCGCGCAGCACCTCCAGCGCAGGGCCCGCGCGGACCACGGTCGAAGGCTCCTTGCCCTCGACGCCCTCGTCCCATTCCACGATCAGCTCCACGTCCGCGCCGAACGCGGCCTGCACGTCCGCGGCGCGCGCCGCCGGCGCCGCGCCGCTGCGGTTCGCGCTGGTGCCGACGAGCGGTCCCGCCGCCGCGCAGAGCGCCCGCGCGACCGGATGCGCGCTGACGCGAACTCCCACTTCGCCGCCGCCCGCGATCTCCGCCGGCAGCCCGGCGCGCGCCGGCACCACGATCGTCAGCCGCCCCGGCCAGAAGCGCGCCGCGAGCTTCGCCGCCGCCGCCGGCAGCGCGCCGCCGCGCGCCAGACCCGCCGCCTGCGCGGCGTCGGCGCACAGGACCGGAAACGGTGCGGCGCCGGTGCGCCCCTTCAGGCGCGCGACGCGCGCCACTGCGTCCGCGCGCGCGACCGCCGCGCCGAGCGCGTAGAACGTCTCGGTGGGAAACGCCACCACGCCGCCCGCCTCGAGCGCGGTGCACGCACGCGCCACCAGCTCCGCCACGTTCCCCGCCATCAGGCGCCCGTCTTGCGCTTCGCCCCCGCGCCGGCGCGCCCGCGGTACTGCGCCTTCACCGAGTTGTCCGCCTTCTCCACCGACGCGCCGAGGAACGCGCGGTAGTCGAGCAGCCGTCGCTCCAGCGACGCGTCGCCGAGCGCCAGGATCTGCGCAGCCAGGATTCCCGCGTTGCGCGCCCCACCCTTCCCCACCGCCACGGTCGCGACCGGGACGCCGCCGGGCATCATCGCCGTGGCGAGCAGCGCGTCCAGCCCGAGCAGCGGCGAGGAGTCGATCGGCACGCCGATGACCGGCAGCGACGTGTGCGCCGCGATCACGCCCGCGAGGTGCGCCGCGCCGCCGGCTCCCGCGACGAACACGCGAATGCCGCGCTCGCGCCCGCCGGTGGCGAGCTCGGCCACGCGCTTCGGCGTGCGGTGCGCCGACGCCACGTGGATCTCGAACGGGATCTTCAGCTGCTCGAGCACCTTCGTGCACTCCTCCATCACCGGAAGATCGTTCTCCGAGCCCATCAGGATGGAGACCACCGGCAGCGTCGTCATGAGAGTCTGCATCACCTGTCCCGTTCTTCCCGGGCGATCGCCCGGTGCCCGATGTCGCGCCGAAAATGTTTGCCCTCGAAACGGACGCGCTCCGCCGCCGCCACCGCCTTCGCCGCCGCCGCGCGCACCGTCTCACCGAGCGCCGTCACCCCCAGCACGCGCCCGCCCGCGGTGACCAGCCGGCCCTGCGGGTCGCGCCGCGTCCCGGAGTGGAAGACCTCCACGTCCTCGAGCTCGCTCAGCTCGTCGAGACCCTCGATCGGATCGCCCGTGTGCGCGTCGCCCGGGTAGCCGGCGGCGGCGACCACGACGCACACGCCCGCCTCGGGGCGCCAGCGCAGCGCGCCCGCTCCCAGGCGGGCGAGCTGCCCGGTGGCGGCAGCCATCAGCGCCTCGCCGAGGTCGAAATCGGCGCGCACCAGGATCGCCTGCGTCTCGGGATCGCCGAAGCGCACGTTGAACTCGAGCACGCGCGGCCCCTCGGGCGTGAGCATCAGCCCGGCGTAGAGAGCGCCCACGAACGGATGGCCGTCCTGCGCCATCCCGCGCAGCGCGGGCTCCAGGACGCGCGCCGTCACCTCGGCGAGCGCGGAGTCCGGCAGCGCCGGCACGGGCGAGTAGGCGCCCATCCCACCGGTGTTCGGGCCGGCGTCGCCCTCGCCCACGCGCTTGTGGTCCTGCGAAACCGCGAGCGGGACGACGCGCCCGCCGTCGCAGAGCGCGATCACCGAGACCTCTTCGCCGCCGAGCTGGTCCTCCACCACGATGCGGTGGCCTGCCGCGCCGAAGCGCTGCGACTGGAGCATCGTGCGCGCGGCCTCGATCGCCTCGGTGGTGGTGGACGCGACGATGACGCCTTTGCCGGAGGCGAGGCCGTCCGCCTTGACCACCGGCGGCGCCGGCAGGCGCTCGATCCAGCGCTCGGCGTCGCGAAAATCGTCGAACGCGCGGAACGGCGCGGTGGGAATGCCGTGCCGCTCCATGAACTCCTTGGCGAAGATCTTCGAGCCCTCGAGCTGGGCGGCGGCGCGCGACGGCCCGAAGCACGGGATGCCCTCCTCGTGCAGCGCGTCGGCGAGCCCGAGCGTGAGTGGCAGCTCGGGGCCGGCGACCACCAGGTCGACGCGCTCCTCGGCGGCGGCGGCCACGAGCCCGGGAATGTCGTCGGCGCGTACCGCGACGCACTCGGCGAGCGAAGCGATGCCGGCGTTTCCCGGCGTGACGAGCACGGTCTCCACCGACTCCGAGCCGGTGAGCGCCCAGGCGAGCGCGTGCTCTCTGCCGCCCGAGCCGACGACCAGGACTTTCACGGCGTGGAGTCTTCCTGAAACGCGCGGCGGGAGCAAGGTGCGCCGGACGGGCGCGGAGGGCGGGCCGGGGCGCCTGTCTCCGGCCGCCAGGCGGGGACCTCAGTGCCTGAAGTGCCTGCGCCCGGTGAGCACCATCGCGACCCCGCGCTCGTCCGCGGCAGCGACGACCTCGTCGTCCCGCTTCGACCCACCGGGCTGCGCGACCGCCGTCGCTCCCGCCTCCGCGCAGGCCTCCAGCCCGTCGGGGAAGGGGAAGAACGCGTCCGAGCCGACCGCGGTCCCCGCCAGCGGCAGCCGCGCCAGCCGCGCGCCCAGGCGCGCAGACTCCACGCGGCTCATCTGCCCCGCGCCCACCCCCACCGAGCCATCGCGATCGGCGTAGACGATCGCGTTCGACTTCACCTGCCGGCAGATGCGCCATGCCACGTCGAGCGCCTCCCACTCGGCGTCGGTCGGCGCCCGCCGCGTCACCACGCGCGCCGCGCGTACGTCGTCCTCGGCGAGGTCGGGCTCCTGCACCAGCACGCCGCCGCTCACGCTGCGTAGCTCCGGCGTCGGATCGATCGGCTGCGCGCCGTCGTCCCCGGTCTCGAGCAGACGCAGCGCCTTCTTCGGGGCGAGGATCGCGCGCGCCTCCTCCTCGAATCGCGGCGCGACGATCGCCTCGAGGAAGATCTCCGCGCAGGCCGTCGCCAGCGCCGCGTCCACCGGCGCGTTCACCGCCACGACGCCGCCGAAGATCGACACCGGGTCGGCCGCCTTCGCCCGCGCGAACGCGTCCGCGCCGCTGGCGCCGAGGCCCACGCCGCACGGGTTCGTGTGCTTCACCGCCGCCACGACGACGCGCTGCCCCGCACCGGCGGGAAACGCGCGCGCCGTGCGCAGCGCCGCGTCCAGGTCGAGGTAGTTGTTGTACGAGAGCTCCTTGCCCTGGATCTGCGCAGCGCGTGCGATCGCGACCGCGCCCGGTGCCGCCGGCGTGAGGTAGAGAGCGGCGGCCTGGTGCGGGTTCTCGCCGTAGCGCAGCTCCGCGGCGAGCGCGAACGGCGCGCCGAACGTGCGCGGCCAGCGCGCGCGCGACGGCGCCGCGTCGGGCGCGAGCACGGCCGCCGCGTCGAGCGCCCCCAGCCAGGCCGCGATGCCCGCGTCGTACGCGGCGGTGTGCGCGAACGCCTTCTCCGCCAGCCGGCGCCGCAGCACCTGCGCCTCAGCGGGCGGCGCGCCCTCGAGCGCGGCGAGCGCCCGCGCATAGTCGGCGGGGTCCACGAGCACCATGACCCGCTCGTGGTTCTTCGCGCCCGCGCGGAGAAGCGCCGGCCCACCGATGTCGATCTCCTCGACCGCGGTCTCGTACGCGACGTCCGGGTCCGCGACGGTGCGCGCAAACGGATAGAGGTTCACCGCCACCACGTCGATCTCGGGAATCGCCGCCGCGGCCAGCGCCGCGCGATGCTGCGGCGTGGGGCGGGCGAGAATCCCGCCGTGAACGCGGGGATGAAGCGTCTTCACTCTGCCGTCGAGCATCTCGGGAAACCCGGTGTGCGCTGCCACCTCCACGACGTCGAGCCTCGCCTCGTGCAGGGCGCGCGCCGTCCCGCCCGTCGACAGCAGGGTGAACCCGAGCCGCGCGAGCCCGCGCCCGAGCTCGACGATGCCGGTCTTGTCGGAGACGCTGAGCAGTGCGTGACGCATGGCCCTCCGCGGCCGGCATATAGCATGTCGCCGCCGGGCGAGGGACTGCCACGGAGCTGAAGCGGGCGCTGGCGGGCCGGCCGGGCGGCCTAGCGGTTGCCGAGCGTGATTCCGGTCTTCTCCGCCAGCACGCGCAGGCCGTCCGCCTCCAGCTGGCGGATCCGCTCGCGGGTCAGATTCATGATCTCACCGACCTCTTCGAGCGTGATGCCGCCCCGGTCGGCGACGTCGAGCGCACAGCTCTCCTTCATGTCCCAGACCTCCATGTCCGGGAAGTTGAGCTTGATCGCGCCCGTCGCCGGGTTCACGTCGAGGTACAGGTGATACTTGCAGGTGACGAACGGGCACGGCCGCGCCGCGTTCTCGCAGTCCGCCCGGTTCCGTGGCTTGCGGTAGTCGCCGAGCTCGATCAGGACGGCGGCGTGCTTGCGCAGCTCCTCACGCGTCAGCCGCTTGATCGGGATCGTCTTTGCCCGGCGCCGCCCCCGCCGCCCGCGCCGCTCCTTGAACGGCAGCGGCTCCGCCTGCAGCGCCAGCCCGACGGCGGCGGCGGCCATGACGGCGCCGCCCCCGCCGCCCTGGACCCCGGTGGCGGCAACCTCCCGCTCCGGCGCAGCCGCGCCTTCGATGAGAGTGAGAGCCGCGCTACCCTGAAGCCCAGACCGGTCGTCCATCGTGCCCTCCTGGCGCCGTCGGCGCCGCGAATCGGCCCGCGCCCTGCGGCGCGGGCCGGAGGGCGTCAGGCGGTGTGGCGGCGCTCCGCCGCCTCGTCCTCAAACCCGCTGGCCGCCTGGAGCTGGTTGCGCAGATCCGCCACCCGCCCCAGCAGCTCCTGCATGTCCGCTTCGAGCCGTTGCAGGTTCTTCTCCAGCGTCTTGCGCTCGGCGGCGTCGGTCACCCGCGCCTCCGTCACGCGCCGGAACGCCTCGACCAGCCCGTCCACCCCGTCCTCGAGCGTGTCGATCGGCCCCTGCAAAGCGAAGACCGTCGCCGCGAGCTCCTCCAGCGTCGCCTCGCCGGTCATCATCCGCTTGATGTCGTTGATCAGGCGCACGGTCCGCACCGGGTAGATGCCCTGCGACCCCTTGTGCTTGCCCTTCTGTCCGACCCGCTTGCACCGGGGCAGGAGCCCCAGCTGCACGTACTTCCGGAACGTCGCTTCCGACAGCCGGATCCCCAGCGGTTCGAAGAATCCGATGATCTCGCCGGAGGTCACGCCGTCGGGATGGGCGCGCTCGATCTTCTGCAGCTCGGTCTCGGTCAGCAGCCTCAACGTCCTTCCACCCGGCCGGTCCACTGTAGCCCGTGCCTGATCTCAATATATTGAATTCACTGGAATCCGTCAAAAATATTCCAGTCAGTGGAAGGTAACGGGTGTAATCCATTGGGTGTTTGGTACTCAATATCGTGTCACGACTGTAATCTACTGAATAGATCACAGTCAAGCCGAAAAAACACATCCGTCAAAAAAAGTGGCCAGTCCGCTCGCCACCTCACGACGCGGT
>Ga0075425_100006015_pt1 | contig 12660 bp, 9 predicted proteins | sample SoiMethybrSBSTD4_FD_75300 | JGI IMG/M metagenome (GOLD analysis project Ga0075425, IMG submission 75300) | Bulk soil microbial communities from a Populus tree surrounding site in Tennessee, USA - Soil MetaG P. TD hybrid SBSTD4 | ecosystem: Environmental > Terrestrial > Soil > Tree plantation...
GGAGCGGCGACCATCATCATCAACAACACCGATGGCCCCGGTGAAGGCTTCAACGATACGACACCGGTCGTTCCCGTCGGCGGCAACCCGGCCACCACGCTGGGCCAGGCGCGTTTGAACGCGTTCCAGTACGCGGCCGACCTCGCGGGCGCGTGCCTCGTGAGCAACGTGCCCATCCTGGTCAACGCGTCGATGGATCCGCTCCCCTGTAACGCAGGGTCCGCCGTGCTCGGCTCCGCCGGCGCGGTATCCGTGTCGCGTGACTTCACCGGTGCGCCGCTCCCGGGTACCTGGTATGCCGCAGCGCTCACGAACGCGCTGACAGGCGCCGACAACGACCCCGGCAACCCGGACATCTCGGCCCAGTTCAACAGCAGCATCGGCACCGTCGCGGGCTGTCTCACGGGCTACAACTGGTATTACGGTTACGACGGCAATGCTCCGGCCCTCACCATCGACTTCGTCACCGTGGTCGAGCACGAAATCTGCCACGGCCTCGGCTTCCAGTCGTTCATCAGCGTGACGTCGGGCGCCGAGTTGCTCGGCTTCGACGACGCGTACGAAGCGAAGTCGGAGAGCCACGGTGCGGTGCCCTCGACGCTGACCACCATGACCAACGCGCAGCGCGTGACGGCCATGAAGACGGTCACCGACCTGCATTTCATCGGCGCCAACGTCCAGGCGGCGAGCGGCGTTCTCTCGACGGGCAAGACGGGCACGCACGTGCAGCTCTACGCGCCTGCCACCATCGCGGCGGGCTCGACGTTCTCACACTGGAGCGACGCGTGTTCGCCGGACGAGCTCATGGAGCCGGTTTACACGGCGCCAAATCATAATCGCGGCCTGGCGTCCCAGCTCTTCCAGGACATCGGCTGGACCATCCAGTGCCCGCTGGCGGTTTCCATCTCGTCGTTCAACGTGCGTGCGACCGATCGCGGCGCGGAGCTCAATGCGCGCTTCGAGTCGACGTTCCCCAACGTGCTCGTGAACGTGTATCGCGGCGAAGGCACCATGGGTGGCCTGAACGCGATGGGTACCTTCGCGATGAACGGCAAGTCGACGTTCTCCTATGTCGACGCGGACGCCGTGCCGGGAAGATCGTATCGCTACATGCTCGGCGTCGTGGACGGCGACGGCGAATTCGTTTCGCAGATCCAGCTGCTCACGATGCCCACCGCGAAAAACGGCCTCGAGCAGAACACGCCCAATCCGTTCAACCCGCAGACGGCCATCCGCTTCACGCTCTCGGCAACGCAGAACGTATCGCTGGCCGTGTATGACGTGAGCGGGCGGCTGGTGCGCACGCTGGCGAGCGGCACGCAGGAGATGGGTACGCACACGATCACCTGGGACGGCCGCAATGACGCGGGCGCCACGGTGAGCTCGGGCGTGTACTTCTACCGCCTCGATGCCGGCAAGTTCAGCCAGACCCGCAAGATGGTCATGCTGAAGTAGCCAACGCAGTTACGAGTATTTCGCAGGGAGCCCCGGAAGCGATTCCGGGGCTTCTTTTTTTTGATAGTTCTGCGCGGGCTGCCGCCCGCGCTCTCATACTCACGAGATAAATAGTTGACATGTTAAATAAAATGGGGTATAGTACTGGACGTGGGAAAGCTGCAGAAAGAGATCAAACAGACGAAGCCGTTCCGCAGCCGCCGGCAGGAAGCGGTGCTGGCGATTCTGCGCACGGCGGACATCCTCAAGCGCCGCTGGCGCGTGGCCGAGGAATTCGGCGTCACGGGACAGCAGTACAACGTGCTGCGCATCCTGCGCGGCGCGCAGCCCGAAGCGCTTCCCACCATGGAGATCGCGAGCCGCATGATCGAGAACACCCCCGGGATCACGGGTCTCCTCGACCGCCTGGAGGAAAAGGGACTCGTGCGGCGCGCCCGCGATGCGGACGACCGGCGCTGCTCGAGGTGCTCCATCACGGACAAGGGGCTGGGGCTCCTGCGCCAGATGGATACGCGCGTCGATCGCGCCGAGGAAGAGGCGCTGGCGATGCTCGACGGGAAAGACGTGGACCGGCTGATCGAGATCCTGGAGGCCGTGCGCTCGCAGCAGGACTGAGCCCTTTTTTTGAGTAAATAATTTACTAGTTAATGATTAATTGATTAAACAGGAGGACGATCATGAATACTCGAATCGCGACTCAAGACATGCTGGCCCCGGCCATGACCGGAACGACTTCACGCATACTGCATGCGCTCACCGCGACGCACGCCGGCATCGCGGGCACGGTGCTGCGCGTGACGCTTGGCGCGGTGATGTTCCCGCACGGCGCGCAGAAGCTCCTGGGGTGGTTCGGCGGCTACGGCTTCGACGGCACCATGGGATTCCTCACCCAGCACGTGGGACTCCCGGCGCCCCTCGCGGTGCTCGTCATTTTTTCCGAGTTCTTCGGGTCGATCGCGCTGATGCTCGGTCTGTTCTCGCGCGCCGCCGTGGTGGGAGTCATTTCCGTGATGATCGGCGCGATCGTCACCACCCATCTGCCCAACGGGTTCTTCATGAACTGGACGGGGCAGCAGGCGGGTGAGGGGTTCGAATACCACCTGCTCGTGATCGGCATGGCGCTGGCGATTCTCATTCAAGGCAGCGGACGGCTCTCGCTCGACCGCATCCTCTCGCGCAACCGTTAATCCACAGAAAAACGGCCGCGAAATGGGCCCGCCGCGCTCGGTTGCGGCGGGCCCTTCGTTTTTGCTAGCTTACGCGGGCTTATGAAAACGCAGCGCGATCTCGTCGTCCGGGGAGCCCGGGAGCACAACCTCAAGAACATCAACGTCACCATCCCGAGGAACCGGCTGGTGGTGGTGACGGGGCTCTCGGGATCGGGAAAGTCCTCGCTCGCCTTCGATACCATCTACGCCGAAGGCCATCGTCGCTACGTCGAGAGCCTTTCCGCGTACGCACGCCAGTTCCTCGGCCAGATGGAGAAGCCCGACGTCGACCGGGTCGACGGCCTCTCGCCCGCGATTTCCATCGAGCAGAAAACCACCGCGCGCAACCCGCGTTCCACGGTGGGAACCATGACCGAGATCTACGACTACCTGCGGCTGCTCTTTGCGCGCGCGGGAACACCACACTGCCCGAAGTGCGGCCGCGTCATTTCGCAGCAGAGCATCGCGCAGATCCAGGACCGCATTCTGGCGCTGGCGCCGGGAACGCGCGTTGCGATCCTGGCGCCGCTCGTGCGCGGGCGCAAGGGCGAGCATCGCAAAGTGATCGAGACCATCGAGAAAGAGGGCTTCGTGCGCGCGCGTATCGACGGCGAGATTCTCGACATCGACAACGTGCCCGCGCTCGAGAAGCAGAAGAAGCACGACATCGACGCGGTGGTGGATCGTCTGCAGGTCGATCCCAAGAATGCGCGGCGCATCGCCGATTCGCTGGAGACGGCATCGCGGCTGGCGGGTGGAACCATCAAGGTACTCGCCGGCTCCGGAGCCAATCCCGACGAGCTCGTGTTTTCCCAGCAGTTCGCGTGCGCGTTCTGCAATGTGAGCTTCGGCGAGCTTTCGCCCCGGCTGTTTTCCTTCAACTCGCCCTACGGTGCGTGCACCGAGTGCGGTGGTCTCGGCACCCGGATGGATTTCAATCCCGCGCTGGTGGTGCCGGATGAAACCCTCACCCTCGACGGCGGCGCGCTGGCCCCGATGGGCAAGCTCAAGGGCGACTGGGGCCGTTCGCAGCTCGAGGCGCTGGGACGCCACGTCGGCTTTGCCCTCGACGTGCCGTGGAACAAGCTCGCGAAGAAGGCGCGCGACGCGATTCTCCACGGCATCGAAGACGAGATCGCGGTGAAAATGGATTTTGCGAAGGTGCAGGGCGAATACCGCACCGCGTGGGAAGGCGTGATCCCGTGGCTGCGCCGCCGCTACCGGAGCACCGCGTCGGAAAGTGTGCGCACGTGGATCGAGACCTTCATGACCATCGAACCGTGTCCCGTGTGTCACGGCGCCCGCTTGCGCCCCGAAGCGCTCGCCGTGCGCGTGGGTGGTCACACCATCGCGGAGGTCTGTGCATGGGGAGTGTCGCGCGGCCTCTTCGAGATCAACGCGATGAAACTGGAGGGCAACGCCGCCACCATCGGCGCTCCCATCCGGCACGAGATCGTGTCGCGCATGAAGTTCCTGGTCGACGTCGGGCTCGGTTATCTCGCGCTCGATCGGAGTGCGGCGACACTGGCCGGCGGTGAGGCGCAGCGGCTGCGCCTCGCCACCCAGATCGGCTCCAAGCTCATGGGCGTCCTTTATATCCTGGACGAGCCGAGCATCGGGCTGCATCACCGTGACAACGCGCGGCTCATTCGCACGCTCAAGGAGCTGCGCGACATCGGCAACTCCGTGCTCGTGATCGAGCACGACCGCGACACGATTCTCGCCGCGGACTATGTCATCGACCTCGGGCCTGGTGCCGGTATTCACGGGGGTGAAGTGGTGGCCGAGGGAACCCCGGAGGAGATCCGGCGCATTCCTGAAAGCGCCACCGGGAGGTATTTGAATCTCCCTCCGCCGGAGATTCGGAACTCGGTACGCAAGCCACTGATTGCGGAGAGTGTCACCGTCCGCGGCGCGCGCGCGAACAATCTCAAGGACATTGATGTGTCGTTTCCGCTCGGCGTGTTCACGTGCGTCACCGGAGTGAGCGGCTCGGGGAAGAGCACGCTGGTGAACGACATTCTTCAGCGCGCGCTGCACCGTCGCATTTACGGCGGCACGGAGCTTCCCGGCGCGCACGAGCGCATCGAGGGCATCGAGCACATCGACAAGATCATCGCCATCGATCAGTCACCCATTGGACGCACCCCGCGCTCCAACCCCGCCACCTACACCGGCGTGTTCACGCCCATCCGCGACCTGTTCTCGCAGCTGCCCGAAGCGCGGGCCCGCGGCTACAAGGTGGGTCGATTCAGCTTCAACGTGGCGGGCGGGCGCTGTGAAAAGTGCCAGGGCGACGGCATGATCAAGGTGGAGATGCACTTTCTCCCCGACGTTTATGTGACGTGTGAAGCGTGCAAGGGACGCCGCTACAACCACGAGACCTTGCAGATCACCTATAAAGGAAGAAGCATCGCCGACGTGCTCGACCTGTCGGTCGAGGAGGCGGTGGACGTGTTCTCGAGCTTTCCGCTGATCCGGCGCACGTGCGAGACGCTCACCTCGGTGGGCCTGGGCTATATCAAACTCGGCCAGTCCGCCACCACGCTTTCCGGCGGCGAAGCGCAGCGCGTGAAGCTCGCGTCGGAGCTCACCAAGCGCGCCACCGGCCGCACCATGTACATCCTCGACGAGCCCACCACGGGCCTGCATCATGAGGATGTCCGGATGCTGCTCGACGTCCTTAACAAGCTGGTGGAAAAGGGCAATACAGTGATTGTGATCGAGCATAATCCGGATGTAATATTGGCCGCCGATCACATCATTGACCTGGGGCCGGAGGGTGGCGAGGCAGGGGGGTACGTGGTGGCGACCGGATCTCCTTACGACATCATGCAGCATGAGGAGTCCCACACCGGAGCGATGCTCCGTGAGCTCGCGGGACGCCCGGAGGAAACCCGTCTGGAACCGCGCGATGGCGCGGCCTGATCGACGAGCGATCGGGCGAAGGCGGCAGGTACAGCCGCATCGGTTATGACCCACAAACGCACTCCATTATATGAGGCGCACCTCGCAGCAGGTGCGAAGATGGTTCCGTTCGCCGGTTTCGACATGCCGGTGAGCTATACCGGACTGATCGAAGAGCACACCGCCGTGCGCGAGCGCGTTGGTCTCTTCGACGTGAGCCACATGGGTGAGTTCATCGTGTCGGGGCCCGACACGTGGAAGTATCTCGACCGCGTCGTCACCAACGACTGCTCGAAGCTCCCACCCGACGGCATCCTCTACACCGTTATGTGCCGCGACGACGGCACGGCGGTGGACGACCTCCTGGTTTCCAGAATGGCCGACGATCGCGCGCTGGTCGTGGTGAATGCATCCAACATCGACAAGGACTTCGACCACATGAAGTGGGTGGCGTCGAAGTTTCCCCGCGAGCGCCTCGAGCTCCACAACGTGAGTGACGAGTGGGCCCTCATCGCGGTGCAGGGACCGAAGACGCGCGATCTGCTCAAGGTGACGCCGATGCTCGCGCCCATTCGCGACCAGATCGACGGCGTCGCGTATTACCGCTGGCGTGCGTTCAACGCCGACGGTCACCCCATGATCGCGTCGCGCACCGGCTACACGGGAGAGCTCGGCTTCGAGCTTTTTGTGCCGCCGTCGCGCGCCACCGAGTTGTGGAATCAGCTGATGGAAGCGGGCAAGCAGTTCGGGGTGGCACCGGCGGGTCTGGGCGCGCGCGATACGCTGCGTTTCGAAGCGTCGCTCTGCCTCTACGGGCACGAGCTGGATGACGAAACCACGCCGCTCGAGGCGGGACTCAACTGGCTCGTGAAGCTGGGCAAGACCGACTTCATCGGCCGCGGCGCGCTGGCGAAGGAAAAAGAGAAGGGCCTGAAGAAGAAGCTCATCGGCTTCGAGCTCGACGGACGCAACATCGCGCGCCAGGGTTACGCCATCATGCGCGGCGATGCCATGGTGGGAAAAGTGACCAGCGGCACGTACGGCCCCACGCTCAAGAAGAGCCTGTGTCTGGCCTACGTCGACGGCGACAGCGCCGAGTCGCCCGACCTCACCGTTCAGATCCGCGCGCACAATGTGCCCGCGAACCGCGTACAGATTCCGTTTTACCCCAGCAAGGCAAGAACGTAGGAAAAGGACGACACATGGACTTCAAGAACGTACGTTTTACGAAAGATCATGAATGGGTCCGCGCCGACGGTGGCGAGGAAGTCTCCATCGGCATCACGGACTTCGCCGCGGGCGAGCTCGGTGACATTGTTTATGTCGAGCTCCCCAAAGTCGGAGCCGAGGTGAAAGCCGCGCAGTCGATGGGCACCATCGAAGCGGTGAAGACGGTGGCCGATCTGTTCGCACCGGTGTCGGGTGTCGTCAGCGCCATCAATCCCGCGCTCGAGCAGCACCCCGACCTCGTCAACCAGGATCCCTTCGGCGACGGCTGGTTCGTGCGCGTGAAGGTGAAGGACAAGAAGGAATTCGACGCGCTCATGGACCGCAGCGCTTATCAATCAATGATTGGAAAGTAACGATGCCGTACACGTATCACACCGACGAAGATCGCAAGGCCATGCTGGCCGTCATCGGCGTCAAGTCCGAGGACGAGCTGATCGACGTCATCCCGGAAAAATTTCACTTGCGCGCGCTGCTTCCCATCGAGAAGGGACGCACCGAGCCCGAGACGCTGCGCGCCATGGGAATCATCTCGCGCCAGAACCGGCCCGCATCGCACATGGTGAGTTTCATGGGCGGCGGCATCTACGAGCACACGGTGCCGTCGGTGGTGAACAACCTGGCGAGCCGTCCGGAGTTTGCCACCGCGTATACGCCTTACCAGCCCGAAGCGAGCCAGGGTACGCTGCAGGTGATCTTTGAATTCCAGACCCATATCTCGCGCCTGACGCGCCTTCCGGTGGCCAACGCCTCCATGTATGACGGGGCCACGGCGCTGGCCGAGGCGTGCCTGATGGCGGCCAAGATCACGCGCCGCGATGTGGTCCTGGTCCCGTACGCGCTCAACCCGCGCTACCTCAAGGTGCTCAAGTCGTACGTGACGGGACAGAAGATCGAGATCCGCCCGGTGGGTATGTCGCCGACAGGCGACATTGACGAAGCGTCACTCAAGCAGGAGCTCAATGATCGGGTTGCCGCCGTGGTGGTGCAAACACCGAACTATTTCGGGGCACTCGAAAAACCGTGGCAGTACGAGAAGGACATTCACGCCGCCGGGGCGCTGCTTGTCACCAGCGTCGATCCGGTGTCGCTCTCCATTCTGCGCCCGCCCGGCGCGTACAACGCCGACATCGCGGTGGGCGAGTGCCAGCCGTTGGGCAACTCGATGAGCTTCGGCGGACCGCTGGTGGGTTTCATGGCGTGCAAGCAGGAGTACATCCGCTCCATGCCGGGGCGCATCGTGAGCGCCACGCACGACGTCGACGGACGGCAGGCCTACGTGCTCACGCTGCAGACGCGTGAACAGCACATTCGCCGCGAAAAGGCGACCTCGAACATCTGCACCAACCAGGGTCTCCTGGCGACGCGTTCCACCATCTACATGAGCCTGCTCGGCGAGCACGGCTTCACCGAGCTCGGTCGTGTGTGCCACGAGCGCGCGCGCCGGCTGGCCGCCGCCATCACAGCGTGCGAAGGCTTCTCGCTTCAGTACAGCGCGCCGTTCTTTCGCGAGTTCGTGATCGCGTGCCCGGTGGATGCAAGCGCGGTGGTGGAAGCCGCGCGCAAAGAGGGCATTCTCGCCGGCATTCCGCTGTCGCGCTATTTCGGCGCCGCGGCGAATCATCTGCTCCTCGTCGCCGTCACCGAGAAGAACCAGGATGAGGACGCGGACAAGTATTGCGACGTGCTCAAGCGCATGTCGCCGGCAAAGGTGGGGTCGAAGTGAGCACGCACGATTTTTCGCAGACGATCTACGGCCGGAGCCGGACCGGGCGTCACGGCTACCACATCTCGTCGAAGCCTGTCGAAGCGCCGCGCGACATTCCGGCGCCGTACCTGCGCGACGAGCCCATCGGGCTTCCCGAAGTGAGCGAGCCGCAGGTGATGCGTCATTACATCGACCTCTCCACCAAGAACCATCATGTCGACAAGGATCTGTTTCCGCTCGGCAGCTGCACGATGAAGTACAACCCCAAGGTGAACGACGAAGTCGCAGCCATGCAGGGCTTCGCCGGATTGCACCCCGAGCAGAGCGACGCCGACGCGCAGGGAGCGCTGCGCGTGATGCACGGACTCGAGCGCCTGCTCGCAGCCATCTCCGGCATGGACGCCGTGAGCGTGCAGCCGGTGGCAGGGGCGCAGGGCGAGATGACGGGTCTCATGCTCGCGCGCGCGTATTTCGCGGACCGCAATATCTCGCGTCATCGTGTTCTGGTGCCCGACTCCGCCCACGGCACCAACCCGGCCACGGCCACCATGACGGGCTTTACCACGCAGACCTTTGCCACCGGCAAGGACGGTCGCGTCGATCTCGACATATTGAAGAGCGTGCTCGACGATGATGTTGCCGTGTTGATGCTCACGGTTCCCAACACACTGGGGCTGTTCGAGAGCCGCATCGGAGACATCGTTGAAATGGTGCACAAGGCCGGCGGCCTGTGCTACATGGACGGCGCCAACATGAATGCCCTCATGGGGCAGGCGCGCCCCGGCGACTTCGGCTTCGACATGATGCACTTCAACCTGCACAAGACGTTCTCGACGCCGCACGGCGGCGGTGGCCCGGGCTCGGGTCCGGTGGCGTGCCGCTCGCACCTCGAGCCGTTTCTGCCCGTGCCGCGCGTGGTGGAGAGCGACGGCAAGTTCCACCTCGAGTACAACCGTCCCAAGTCAATCGGCGCGTTGCACTCGTTCTTCGGCAATTTCGGGATCTACCTGCGCGCCTATACGTACATCATGCGCCTCGGCTCCGACGGCATCCGCCGCGGCAGCTCGACCGCCATCCTGAACGCGAACTATCTCGCCGCGCGCATCGCCGACACGTATCCGATTCCGTACGGCAAGCGCTGCATGCACGAGTTCGTTGCGAGTGGCGAGACGCTCAAGGAAAAGCACGGAGTGCGCACGCTCGACGTGGCCAAGCGCCTGCTCGATTTCGGATTCTACGCTCCCACCGTGTACTTCCCGCTGACGGTGCCGGAAGCGCTCATGGTGGAGCCCACCGAAACCGAGAGCAAGGAAACGCTGGATCGCTTTGCGGATGCGCTGCTCGAGATTGCGCGCGAAGCGGAACAGTCGCCGGATGTCCTGCACGAAGCGCCGACGCGAACACCGGTGCGCCGTCTCGACGAGACCTCGGCCAACCGGTCTCCAGTGATCACAGTTCCCACGTCGTAGTTCGCTGCGACGAATACCTGCTACAATCCGGGCATGGCCGCGCTTGCTCTGCGCCGTGTCCTGGATGCCATCGTGCTCGTGGCGATCACGATCACGCTCGTCTTCATCGTTCTCCACGTCATTCCCGGTGATCCGCTCGCGCACTATGTCGAGCCCGGCACCAGTCCGGCCGACATAGCGCGCATGCGCGTGTCGCTCGGGCTCGACCGCCCGCTGCCGGTGCAGTACATCGACTGGGTGTGGCGCTCGCTCACGGGAGATTTCGGCTCGAGCATCCTTCATCAGCGGCCGGTGGCGGATCTCATCCGTGAGACGCTGCCGAGGACGTTCTTGCTCACCACGCTCGCGCTGTGCGTTCAGCTCGGGCTGGGGATCGCACTCGGCGCGTTCGCCGCGCGCCGGCGCTTCCGCCCCGGCGACGGGTTTGCCTCCACCACCGCGGTGCTCTTGTATTCGATTCCGCCCTTCTATCTTGCGTATCTTCTGATCACCTGGTTCGCCGTCGACCACGCGTGGTTTCCCACCGCCGGAATGCACTCACCCGGGGCCGCTTCGGTGCTGGATACGGCGCGCCATCTGGTGCTGCCCGTGTTTGTGCTCGGCGTCGCCGGCGCCGCGGGTTTCGCACGCTTCGTCAGGGGAAGCCTGATCGATGCACTCGCCGAGGATTATGCGCGCACGGCGCGTTCCAAAGGCCTCGACGAATCGGCGGTGTTGTGGCGCCACGCCTTCCGCAACGCGCTGCCCGTGCTGATCACCGTGGCGGGCCTCTCCGCGCCGTTTCTGCTCGGCGGTGCGGTGGTCGTCGAAACCGTGTTTGCCTGGCCAGGCATGGGTTCACTGATGGTGGAGTCGGTGGGTGCGCGCGATGATCCCACCGTGCTCGCCATCACGCTGATGGGCGCGGTGCTCGTAATCGGCGGCAATCTGGCGGCCGATCTGGCCATGCTGCGCGTCGATCCGCGCGCTGCGGAGACGGAGAGGAGCGGCGCATGAGCGCGTGGCAGGCAGAAACTTCCGGCCCCGCCGGCGCATCCCCGCCCCCCGCGCCGAAGCGATCCGCCGTTGGCGTCGTTTTTGCAGCGCTGGCGTTGGTTTATGCCGTTGCATTGATGGCGCGGGCACGCTCGTGGGCGCAGTTCACTGCGCTCGAGGCCGTGACCGCCGTGGCTTTTGGTGCGCTGCTCGTCACGCTGGCGTGGTGGGCGCGCAGCGGCAATGCGACACGCGCACGGATGCGCGCGCGCTTTGCGCACAACCGCGCGGCGCTCGCGGGCCTGGTGCTGCTGGTGATGCTCGTCGGCATCGTCGTGCTGGCCCCCGTGCTCAGCGGCAATCCGTACGATATGGGCGCAGGCACGCGCTACGCGCCGCCCGGCGCCGGCCACGTGTTCGGCACCGACCGTTTTGGACGCGACGTGTGGTCGCGCGTGGTGTTCGGCGGGCGCATTTCGCTCGCGCTGTGCACCGTGTCGGTGGCGCTGGCGACGATGTTCGGTGTGCTGGTCGGCGCGCTGTCCGGAATGTCGGGACGCGTGCTCGACAATGTGCTGATGCGGTGGGTGGACGGAATGCTCGCCTTTCCGCGCATCCTGCTCCTCCTCGCCGTCGCCGCGCTGGCACGGCCCGGAGCACTGACACTGGGCCTGGCACTGGCGGCCACGGGATGGATGGGAATTGCGCGCATCGTGCGCGGTGAAATCCGGCGCGTGCGCGGACGCGAATTTGCCGAGGCGGCGGTCGCGGCCGGAGTGGGGAAGATGGGGTTGGTGTGGCGGCATTTGTTGCCGCACACCATCGGCCACGTCGCAATCGCGGCCACGCTCAATGCGGGCGCGGTGATCCTGCTCGAGTCGTCGCTCTCGTTTCTCGGTCTCGGCGTGCAGCCGCCGGTGCCGAGCTGGGGTGCCATGGTGTTCGAAGGGAGAGACGCGCTGGCGAGCGCGTGGTGGGTGTGCGCGGCGCCGGCGCTGGCGATCACGATCGCGGCAGCCTCGCTCAACCTCGTGGGCGACGGACTGCGCGACGCATTGGAAACGCGCGGCACGCCGCGCGCATGAGAACCGACAGGAACTGGTTGCTGATTTGAATGGTTGAGACTTACGATCGACGCATGTCAGGAACGCGCGGCAATGCCGGCTCCGCACCGGCGACACACGATCCGACCGCGGCCGACTCGCTGCTCGAGGTGAAGAACCTCGCGGTGAGCTTCGACACGCCGGAAGGACGCGCCCGCGCCGTGGACGACACCAGCTTCACCATCAAGCCCGGCGAGACGCTCGGGCTCGTGGGCGAGAGCGGCTGCGGCAAGACCGTCAGCGCGTTGGCGCTGATGCGTCTCATCCAGACACCGCCCGGGCACATCGAAGGCGGACAGATTCTCTTCAAAGGCACCGATCTCCTGCAGCTTCCCGAGCGCGAGATGCGCCGCATTCGCGGCAACGAAATCTCCATGGTGTTCCAGGAGCCGATGACGAGCCTCAATCCCGTGTTCACGTGCGGCTATCAGGTGGAAGAAGCGGTCGTCCTGCACCAGAAGCTCTCGAAGCGCGAAGCGTACGAACGCACGCTCGAGATGCTCTCCATGGTGAAGATCCCCGATCCCGCGCGCGTCGCGAAGTCATATCCGCACCAGCTCTCCGGCGGCATGCGCCAGCGCGTGATGATCGCCATGGCGTTGTCGTGC
>Ga0075425_100006016_pt1 | contig 12660 bp, 10 predicted proteins | sample SoiMethybrSBSTD4_FD_75300 | JGI IMG/M metagenome (GOLD analysis project Ga0075425, IMG submission 75300) | Bulk soil microbial communities from a Populus tree surrounding site in Tennessee, USA - Soil MetaG P. TD hybrid SBSTD4 | ecosystem: Environmental > Terrestrial > Soil > Tree plantation...
GAGCAGCGAGCCGTCGGGGATGGCTGCAGCCTCCTCGTACGTCAGCCCGTCCGGCTTCGTCGCGATCACACCCCTTTCGGGCACGGTTACGTACTCGGCGCTCGCGCCGCTCTTGATGCCGAACACGTCGTCGCCGACCAGGAACTCGCTCACGACGGCACCGACAGCCTCGACCCGACCCGCGAACTCCGTGCCGAAGATCGTCCGCCTAGGGCGGCGAACGCCGGTAAAGAGCCGCGTGAACCGATACTGGACGCTGCGAACTCCCATGGCGTCGCCCCGCGTCACGGTCGAGGCGTAGACCCGAACCAGCACCTCGTCTTCCTTCGGCACCGGCCGCGCGACCTCGCCGATGCGCAGAACCTCCGGAGGGCCGTACCGATCGTGGACAACCGCTCTCATCGGCGATGCTGGTGAGTTCCGGCCACGCCAATCTCCCAGACCACGCACGGATCATGACGGCTGCTCGACGGCGACTACCAGACCGCGACTCCGTCCTCGCGCGTCCAACGCCTCGGCTTCCGCTGCCTGGCCTGGCTAGCCGGGTTCTCTCTGCCCTCGGCGGCGGGCCTTCCCCACCGCCCGAAGCGGCAAGACGAGAATGAAGCCGAGTAGACGAGGAACCCAGTAGGCGAGTATGAGCGCAGCGAGGAGGTAGATCCCCAAGACCACCCAGAAATCGATATCGCGAGTTGCCGCGACGACCATGTGCCGAGACTAACGCGGCACCGGCTCGCTGACTACTGGGAGCTAATCCCTCTGGGGTCGAGAAAGGCGGTCCGCATTGCGGCGGAACGAGCAGTTAACCGCGGTTGATGGGGGTCTTGCGGTTTACCTCGCCGAGGAAGACCGCGCTACGCGACCCTTCGCCAGAGGCCTGCCTCTGCTTCAAGTGCGCACTCCTCGTGGAAGGACGAAACAAGCCCATCCGCCCGCTCGCGCTGCGCAGCTGCATCCATTCCCGTAACGTCGACCTGCTTGGCCATTCGGATCGGCCTGTCAAAAAAACCGATCGCGTGCCCGCAGGCCTCACATCTGATCTGTTCGGTCATGACAACAACGCTAATGCGAGCTCCGGACGCAATGAGACCTCTCCAACCGAAAACAACAAGAGCGCCGGACACTTCAAGCTGGCTCGGCAGTTTCCCGAAGTAGACTGACCGGGGGTTTTGCGATGCCGTTCGTCGTGGCAACAGAGGCGCACGCGATCCCTGAGCGCCCGCCATTGTCTCTGGCGTCGGGCGACGTCGTGACAGTCGGTCGTCGGGATGCTGACTGGCCCGCGTTCGTCTTCGTCACGACCGCTCAAGGCTCGGGCTGGGTGCCGTCGCGGTATCTCTCGGCGGATGCGGGGCGGGCGATTGTAGAGATGCCCTACAACACCACCGAGCTTGCGACGAGGAGTGGCGAGATCCTCGAAGTCATCGCTCGCGATGACGAGTCTGGGTGGCTCTGGTGCCGTTCGACCGATGGTCGCGAGGGCTGGGTTCCGAGCCGCAGCGTTGAAGCAGCTCCCGAGCCCGAGAGCCGCTCGAGATGAAGCAGCCGATCGGCGAGATGCGACCCCCTGTCGCTAGCGTGACGGACGTATGAGCGTGTTTTCGTCACCACCGGGAGGCAAGGACGCGGGGGCGGCCGACCCGGTTTCCTGGCTTCAGATCGAGCCGGGCTGGAGCGTTGTCGGATCTGACGGCGAACTGGTTGGATCGGTTGTAAGTGTTGCCGGCGACAAGCACGAAGACATCTTCGACGGTCTCGCGGTCGACCTGGGCGGCTCCGCGCCAGCGCGCTACGTGCCAGGGGAGCGCGTCGGACTGATCTTTCCTGGCAAGGTCACAGTCCAATTCTCTGGCAGCGAAGCGCGCGACCTTGAACTGTTCGAGGCTCCTAAGGCTGTGACCGTCTGGCGGCCGTCGGCTCCATCGCTAACCAATCGGCTCACGAACTGGATGCGCGGAAAGCGCTAGAGGCATACGCAGCCTCTTAGCTACTTCGAGACAAACATCCTGAAGCTCGCGGGTAGACAGGTCGCCCGCCTGGGCCAGTGTTCGGGAATGTCCCCCGAAGGCGCGGCGGCCTAGGACGTCGTCATCGGACGCGACGCGATCGCGATCAAGTCGGCGACGACTTCATCGAGCGTGCAACTCGTCGGAAGACTCAACATACTCGCGATACTCGCGCCAGCCCGGATCACCGGTGTCTACGACGCGATAACCGCGTCGGCCAAGTTCGGCGAGAGCCGACGACTTGCCGGTTCCCGACATGCCGGTTACCAAGATCCTCGACATCGGGACGACGCTACCCGGAACAATCAGTACTGCAACGCTCCAACCTGCGCCGTCATCTTCCATTCGCTTCCGACGAGCGCATAGAGCTTGCAGGTGCGTCCAAGCCAGTGATCTTCGAAGCCTGTGGCGTCCTCACGCCAGAGCGTGTCGATGTCCACAACTCCGAACGCACCATCGCCTTGCTTCGAAATCTCGATCCGCACTGTTTCGCGGTGGTTGTGGACTAGCGTCCGCGCCATGAACAAGTGCTCATAGATAGCGCCCCAGCGCTCGGCATCGAACTTACCCAGCACGAGACGCCAATCAACAGGGTCGTAAGACGTGTATGTCGCAGGCCACGCCCAAACCATGTCGGGATGGAACACGCTGAGTAGCAAGGAGACGTCTTTCGCGTTCCAAGCCTGCGTCTCGCGATCGATTATCTCCTGGATCGCGGCCTCAGCGTTCACGCGGTCGATTCTCCCGCCACTGTGTTTCTGCGCGCAACTTCGCAGAGAGGCTTGGCTGGGCGGCGTTCTGGACACTTGACATTCCCTGCTCAGGTGGTGGGCCGTGCGTGGGCGAGCGTCCTCTCGCCCGAGCGTTCGCCAGCCCTGCGCGACGCTTTATGAGCGAGCTCTAGACTCAAATGAGCTGTCTCGGCCCCAGAGAGGAGCAGCGTCGACCTCGCAGGGCCACCGCACGGCAGGGCTCAGACTCGGAGCCAGCTATGCCCTGACGGAGCCATCATGCGCCGTCGACCGGCAGAACTCGCGGCGGGTCAGCAGCGTTGATTACGGTTTCGAGCACCGTGGCAAGAACATCCCTTGAGCCGAGCAGCTCGTTCCTACCTCAGGGTTGCTCGGCTCCCAGCTTTGTCGAAACTCTGCGTGGCTTAGTGGGGATGCAGCCCGAGGTCACCGCGGGAGAGACAACGAACTTCCCGTCCACGACCTCAGCGCGAATCGAAGAGGCGCCCCAGGTGCAATCTGTCCGCCTTCGTTCTGCGCCGGTGGCCTGCGCGGAGCGGAGCGTCAGCACCGCGACGAGCGTGAAGACAAGCCACGCGCTGACGCGGAGGCGAGGGCCGCAAAGCCGCATCGAGCAAGGATGGCAAGAGGTCAGTCGCGTCGCATAGGCCGCTCGGCTCATTTTCAACTCAGGCAAGTCCTATCTTCCGGTCGCCGTGGTGACGGGTTTTTGTAGGGCGGCACGCACCTAACCAAGCCACTTCCTGCCACCTCGCCGGACCAGTCGCCAACGGCCCGAACTCGCATCTCAGAGGCACCTTCGTCGAGCTGGCTGCCGGCTAGGCGAGCGTCTCTCCCTCGGCGGAGGCGGGCTTTGCCCGCCGGAGCCTTAACCGCGCGGGACGCGCGTCAACAAAGCGAGGGGGCACACGGGGGAAACCGGGTTTCCCCCGTGAAGGCGAGCGCGCGAAGCCGCTAGCCGCGCCAGCGGTTGGTAATCGGCGTCCGCCGGTCGCGGCCGAAGGCCTTGTGCCTGAGCCTTACCCCCGGCGGGGCCTGGCGGCGCTTGTACTCGGCACGATCGACCATCGCCACCGCGCGTTCAACGACCTCGGGGTCGAGGCCGTCTGAGCTCAGCTCCTCGGCCGAGCGGTCTTCCTCGACGTACGCGGCGAGCACCTTGTCGAGCGCCGAGTACGGGGGCAGCGAGTCTTCGTCCAGCTGGTTGTCTCGTAGCTCCGCGGTCGGCGGGCGCTCGATGGTCGTGTCCGGGATCAGCTCTTCGCCGGCTCGCTCGTTCAGGTACCTCGCCAGGCGGAAGACATCGGTCTTGAAGACGTCCTTCAGCAGCGCGAACCCGCCGGCGAGGTCGCCATAAAGGGTGGCGTAGCCGACCGAGAGCTCCGACTTGTTCCCGGTCGCGACCACAAGCCAGCCGAACTTGTTCGAGAGCGCCATCAAGAGGGTGCCTCTAATCCGGGCCTGGAGGTTCTCCTCTGCGAGGTCGCGCTCGCGTCCCGCGAAGCTCACCGCCAGCACCGACTCGAACGCGTCGTAAATGTCGTCGATCGGCAGCTCACGGAACTCGGCGCCGAGAAATGAGGCCAGACGCTGCGCGTCCTTCCGCGTCTCCGCGGACGAGTAGCGCGAGGGCATCGAGACGCAGTGAACCCGCCGGGGACCGAGCGCCTCGACCGCAAGCGCGGCGGTGACCGCCGAGTCGATCCCGCCCGAGACGCCGACCACGACTTCGGTGAAGCCGTTCTTGTCCACGTAATCGCGCAGACCGAGCTCGAGCCCGACGCGCATCTGCTCCAGCTCGTCCAGCTGGGGAGCGATCACCGCTTGGACAGGCTCGCGAGCCCCGCGCGCAGAGCCGACGTGAACGGCCGGCAGGTCAGGGAGCTCGCGGCGGTCGCGAGCGAGCGCCCGGCGGCGGACGTCGCGGAGCCTGCGGCCGATCGCGTCGGCCGGCTCGATGTCGACGACGACGAGCGCCTCCTCGAAGCTCGGCCCGCGCGCGAGCAGGTGGCCCTCCTCGTCGAGCACGAGCGAGTTGCCGTCGAAGAGCAGCTCGTCCTGCCCGCCGACCGAGTTGCAGAAAGCGACGATACACGAGTTGTCGCGCGCGCGTGTGGCAAACATCTCCTGGCGCTCGCGGTCACGGAGCAGGTGGAACGGCGAGGCGGACAAATTCACGAGCAGCTGGGCCCCGGCCAGCGCCAGGTCGGTCGCGGGCGGGCCCGGCTGCCACATGTCTTCGCAGATCGTCGGGCCGACAAGCGTGCCCCCGTGCTCGAGCAGCACGAGCTCGCGCCCGGTCGCGAAGTAGCGGTCCTCGTCGAAGACCCCGTAGTTGGGCAGGAAACGTTTCCGGTAAAGGGTTTTGATCTCGCCGGCCGCGCAGACCGCGCAAGCGTTGTACAGATCGCGGTCGAACCAGGGCACGCCGATCAGGGCGACGATCCCGCGTGCCTCGCGGGCGAGCGCCTCCGCCTTGGCCTGAGCCGCCTGCACGAAGCTCGGTCGCAGCAGAAGATCCTCGGGCGGGTAGCCCGTGACCGCGAGCTCCGGGAAGACGACGAGGTCGGCCTGTTGCTCTTTGGCTTCCGCCAGCCGTCGTGCAATCCGCTCTGCGTTGCCGTCGAGATCGCCGACAACGGTGTTGATTTGGGCGAGCGCAAGCCTCATCGGTAGTTTTAGACTAACAGTCGAAAACCTACCGCTGAAGCCTGATCGCGTTCAGGTCGCGTTCGCGGATCTCGTCGGCACGGCTGATCAGCTCGTCGATGTCATCGTGCTCGGCGTGGATGTAGCGGCCGCTGAGGGCGTCCGCTCGGCCCGAGGCGAGGGCACGTACGAGGCGCGGCGCCAGCTCGGGCGGAGTCCAGGGTGCGTCGTCGGGAGCTGACTTCGTCATCTCGGTCTTGACCAGCCCCGGGCTGATCACGAACACCGGGATCCGGTCCTCGAGCTGTTCGGCGAGGACATTCCCGAACCGCCAGATCGCCGCCTTGCTCGACGAGTACGCCGTGCTGCCGGAGTGGGGCAGGTACGAAGCACCGCTACCGGTGATCACGATCCGCCCGCCGCCGCGCTCGAGCATCCCGGAGATCACGGCGCGACAGCAAAGGTAGACCCCGAAGACGTTGACTTCGAAGACGTTCCACCACTCGGCGGGATCGACCTCCCAGGCTCGCTGCTCGCGTACGTTGCGTCCGGCGTTCGCGGCAAGCAGGTCGATCGGCCCGAGCTCGGCCTCGACCTGCTCGACCATCGCCTCGACCGCCGCGCGGTCGGCGACGTCGGCGACCACCGCGTAGCCGCCGATCTCGCGGGCGACCGTCTCCACCTGGTCGCGCGTACGGCCGCTGACGGCGACGCGGGCGCCGGCGGCCGCGAGCTCGCGCGCGATGCCCTCGCCGACTCCGCGTCCACCGCCGGTGACGAGGGCGACCTGGCCGTCGAGCTCGCGTCCGTTCACCGCGCGAGCATATGCGTCCTTCGCCTTTCCGAGCCGACTCATTCGTGGCATCGTGGTCGGGTGAGCACGGACCCGCAGCAAAGGGATTCGAGCCCGCCTGGGCTGCGCCAACCGTCCGGGCCGACGGCTCAGCCGCCTGACAAGCGCCCTCGATTCCGAATCAGCTGGTGGTGGATCGCGCTCGTGATCGGGCTGTTCGCGATCAACTACTACGCCGGTTCGCGCGCAACGCGGGGCGAGTCGCGGGTCCGCGTGCCGTACAGCCCGTTCTTCCTCCAGCAGGTGACCGACGGTCACGTGAAGGAAATCACCTCCAAGGGCACGGCGATTCAGGGCACGTTCACCCAGAAGGAGACCTATAAGGGCTCGAAGCCGACGACGCGCTTCAAGACCGAGGTCCCCACTTTCGCCAACACGGATGCCCTCTCGCGGCTGCTCCAGAAGAAAGGCGTCGTCCAAAACGCGCAACCCCTGCAGACCGGCGCGCCCTGGTGGGAGAACCTGCTGCTCGGCTTCGGGCCGACGCTCCTGTTCCTCCTGCTGCTGGTCTTTCTTCTGCGACGGGCCGGCAACGTGCAGGGAATGCTCGGCGCGTTCGGCCGCTCGCGTGCTCGCCGCTACGAGCCTTCCGGCGACAAGGTGACGTTCGCCGACGTGGCCGGGATCGACGAGGCGAAGGAGGAACTCGCCGAGGTGGTCGACTTTCTGCGCAACCCGGAGAAGTACCGGAAGCTCGGCGGCCGGATCCCCCACGGCGTGCTGCTCTCGGGCCCGCCCGGCACAGGCAAGACGCTGCTTGCGCGCGCAGTCGCGGGCGAGGCGAACGTGCCCTTCTTCTCGTTGTCGGCCTCCGAGTTCGTCGAGGCGATCGTCGGGATCGGCGCCTCGCGCGTCCGCGACCTCTTCACGCAGGCGAAAGAGGCGGCGCCTGCGATCGTGTTCATCGACGAACTCGACGCGATCGGGCGCTCCCGCACCTCCGGCGTCGCCGGCTTCAGCGGCGGCAACGACGAGCGCGAGCAGACGCTGAACCAGATCCTGACCGAGATGGACGGGTTCGACTCCTCGACCAGCGTGATCGTGATCGGCGCGACGAACCGGCCCGACGTGCTCGACCAGGCGCTGCTGCGCCCCGGACGGTTCGACCGGCGGGTATCGGTGCAACCTCCCGACCGCAACGGGCGGGAGCAGATCCTGAAGGTGCATACGCGAGGCGTGCCGCTCGGCCCCGACGTCGATCTCGGCCGGATCGCGGCGACGGCGCCGGGGATGGTCGGGGCCGATCTCGCGAACCTGGTCAACGAGGCGGCGCTACTCGCCGCGCGCAGGAACCACAACGTCGTCACCGAGGCCGACTTCACCGACGCGCTCGAGCGGATCGTTCTGGGCGCCGAGCGACAGGTTCTGATGAGCCCCGAAGACAAGCGCCGGACCGCCTATCACGAGGGCGGCCACGCAATCGTCGGGATGCTCACGCCGGGCGCCGATCCTGTGCGCAAGATCTCGATCATCCCGCGCGGGGTATCGCTGGGCGTCACTTTTTCCGCGCCCGACGCCGACCGCTACAGCTACGAGCAGCGCGAGCTCGAGGCCAAGATCAAGGTCGCGCTCGGTGGCCGAGCTGCGGAGGAGATCGTTTACGACGAGCCGACCACGGGAGCGGAATCCGACATCCAGCAGCTGACCGAGATCGCGCGCCAGATGGTCGGCCGCTGGGGCATGAGCACGAAGATCGGCCCGGTCGCGGTGACCCCGGTGGACGGCCGCGGCCCCTTCCTCCCCGGCGCCGCCGAAGTGTCCCCGCGCACGCAGGAGTTGATCGACGAAGAGGTCCGGCGGATCGTCGACGCTGCGCACGGGGACGTCGTTGCTCTGCTGAAAGAGAACCGCGACAAGCTCGACTCGCTCGCCGCCGCTTTGCTCGAGCACGAGACGCTCGACGAGGACGAGGCCTACGCCGCCGCCCAGGTCGAGAAGCGGGCGGAGAGCGCCACCGGCGAGCTGGCGGCCGCCGCCCGAAGGGCTTCGTAGTCGGTCTTGGAGCAAAGAGGGCTGTCCCCGAAGGGGACTGTCCCTGAAGCCGTCCCGGCCCCAGCGCCGTTTTTGGGACAGACCCCTTGGGGGGTCAGCCCTCGAGGCCAGACTCTCCTAGCCCCGCGCGACCGCTTCGATCTCCGCCAGCGTCTCCGGGTTCTCGAGCGACGAGAGGTCACCGGGATCTGCCCCGAGCGCCTTCGCGCGGACCGCGCGCCTGACGATCTTCGCGCTGCGGGTCTTCGGAAGGGCGCCGACGAACAGGATCCGCTCCGGCGCGAACGCCTTGCCGAGCTCCGCAGAGACGAGCGCGCGTAGTTCGGCCTCGAGCTCCTCCGACGGCTCGGCTCCGGGCACTAGCGCACAGAAGATCCACGCCGTCTCGCCTTTCACCTCGTGGGGAACCCCGACGGCCGCGGCCTCGGCCACGTCCGGATGCGCCACGACGGCCGACTCGAGCTCAGCCGGGCCTACCCGCTTGCCCGCGATGTTGAGCGTGTCGTCGGAGCGCCCGTGCAGGAACCAGTAGCCGTCCTCGTCGATCGAGGCCCAGTCGCCGTGGACCCACACGCCGGGCAGCCTTCGCCAGTAGGTGTCGAGGTACCGCTCCCTGTCGCGCCAGAACCCGCGCGTCATCCCTGGAAACGGCTTGCGGCAGACCAGCTCGCCAACTTCGCCGCGCACCGGTCGGCCCTCCGCGTCGACCACGTCCATCGCCATCCCGAGCGCCGGGCCGCCGAGCGAGCAGGCCTTGATCGGCTCGGCGAGGCTCGCCGACAGGAAGCACGCGCCGACCTCGGTGCCGCCGGAGCAGTTGATGATCGGACAGCGCCCGCCGCCGACCACCTCGTGGAGCCAGCGGTACGGCTCGGGGTTCCACGGCTCGCCCGTCGTCACGAGCACGCGCAGCGAGGAGAGGTCGTGACGCTCGACGAGCTCGCGGCCGTGCGGGATCAGCGCGCGTGTCAGGGTCGGCGAGATGCCGAGAACGGCGATTTGCTCGCGCTCGACCAGTGACCAGAGCCGGTCGGCCGCGGGCCAGTCCGGCGCGCCCTCGGCGAACAGCACCGTGCAGCCAAGCGCGTTTCCGCCGACCACTTCCCAGGGTCCCATGATCCAGCCCATGTCCGTGACGAAGTGGACGACCTCGCCCGGCTTCGCGTCGGCCTGGTAGGCGACCTCGCGCGTGATCGAGACGAGGAACCCGCCCTGGACGTGCACGACGCCTTTCGGCTTGCCGGTCGTGCCCGACGTGTAGGTGAGCAGGTACGGGTGCTCCGAGTCGACCTGGAGGGGCTCGAGCGTCCCCGGCCGCCCCTCCATCGCGTCGGCGTCGAAGAGGTCGCGGCCCGGCGTCATCGGAACGTCGTTGCGACCGAGCCGACGCCAGACGACAACGTGCTCGACTGAGGGCGACTCGCGAACCGCCTCGTCGACGATTTCCTTCATCGGCACCTCGCGCCCACGTCGCAGCGACCCGTCGGCCGTGACGACAACCTTTGCTTCGGAGTCCTGCAGCCTCTGCGCGACCGCCGGGGCGGCGAAGCCTGAGAAGACCGGCACCTGCACCGCGCCGATGTGCGCGCAGGCATGGGAGACGATCGAGATCTCCGGCGACATCGGTAGGAAGAACGCCACCCGGTCGCCCGGCTCGACCCCGAGCGAGACGAGCGCTTCCGCGAACCGCGTCACCCGCTCGGAGAGCTCCCGGTATGTCAGGCCGTGCCGCTCGCCGTCCTCGGACTCCCAGGTCGCGGCCGGAACTTCGGGCGTGCGCTCGGCCCAGCGATGCACGCAGTTCCAGGCCAGGTTGAGCTTGCCCCCGACGAACCAAGTAGCCCACTCCGGTCCGCGCGAGAGATCGACGACGCGGTCCCACGGCTGCGAGAACTCGAGGCCCATGTCCTCGATCGCCGCCGGCCAGAACCACTCAGGATCCTCCGCCGAGCGGCGCTGCAGCTCGCGGTAGTCGGCGGCGTCAAGGCGCCTCATCAGGCGGACGACGTTGGCCTGCTCGAGCACCTCCGGCGTCGGCGTCCAGATGATCTCCATCGCGCGAGAAGCGTAGTGAGAACGACTGTCTTGCGGGCTTAGCTAGTGACCGCTAACCTGGCCCGAATGCGCGCCGCGATCTTCGCCGAGGAGAACCGCAAGTGGTGGACGCTCGGCGCCCTCTCGTTCGCCCTGTTCATGATCATGCTCGACAACACGATCGTGAACGTCGCCCTGCCGGCGATCAAGCGCGACCTCGGGATCGGGACCTCGGAGCTCGAGTGGGTCGTCACGGCCTACGCACTCACCTTTGCGGTGCTCCTGCTCACGGGCGGCAAGCTCGGCGACCTCTACGGCCGCCGCCTGATCTTCACGATCGGCCTGATCGTCTTCACCGCCTCGTCGCTTGCCTGCGGCCTCTCGTCCAGCGCGGGCGAGCTGATCGGCGCGCGCGCGGTACAGGGAGTCGGCTCCGCGCTGATGATGCCGGCGACGCTCTCGATCATCACCGCGACCTTCGCCGCGCGCGAGCGCGGAGCGGCAATCGGAATCTGGGCCGGCGTCTCCGCCATGGCGCTCGCGATCGGCCCGCTGCTCGGCGGCATCATCACCGAGCACATCTCCTGGAACTGGATCTTCTACGTCAACGTGCCGATCGGGATCCTCGCCGTCATCGCCGCGATCGTCGTCGTGCCGGAGTCGCGAGACACGTCGCGCGAGCAGCGGCTCGACCTGCCGGGACTCCTCACGTCGGGGATCGGTCTGCTCGCGCTCGTCTACGCGCTGATCGAGGCACACAAGTTCGGGTGGACGTCGCCGCGGATCCTGAGCCTGTTCGTCATCGCCGTCGTGGCGCTGAGCGCCTTCGTCTACGCCGAGATGCACCAGCGGCTGCCGATGCTGGACCTGGCGCTGTTCCGAAACGGCACGTTCACCGGGGCGAACATCGTCGCGATCCTCGTTACGCTGGCGATGTTCGGGATCTTCGTCTTCTTCCCGATCTACATGCAGACACTTCTCGGCTGGTCGCCGATCCAGGCCGGCGCCGCGTTGCTCCCCTGGACGATCCTGATCGTCATCTTTGCGCCGATCGCCGGGAAACTCTCCGACAAGGTCGGCTCGCGCTGGCTGATCGCCGGTGGGATGACCACGGTCGCGCTCTGCTGCCTCGAGCTCTCGACCGTCACCGTCGACTCCGGTTTCTGGCGGATGCTGCCCGGGTTCATCCTCGGCGGCCTCGGGATGTCGTTCGTGATGACGCCGATGTCCGCTGCCGTAATGAGCTCCGCGCCGGTCGAGAAGGCGGGCGTCGCGTCGGGAGTCCTCAACACCTTCCGTCAGGTCGGCGTCGCGCTCGGCATCGCGATCACGGGCGCGATCATCACGAACCGCGAAGCGGCGGCCGCCCGCGCAGGCGCCGACCCGCCGCACGCCTTCGTCCACGGGCTGACCTTCGGGATGCGCGTCAGCGCGGCGATCTGTCTCGGCGGCGCGATCGCGGCGGTCGCGCTGATTCGGAAGGTCCGTCACGCCGAGCAGGTACAGCCGCTCGCCGAAGCAGCGTGACCGCAACCCGTCCTCGCATGGCCGCCGAGGAGCGCCGGCGCTGCGTCGTCGGCGCGGCCTGTCGCGTCTTCTCGAAGTCGAGCTACAGCGGTGCGACCACGGCGGAGATCGCGCGCGAGAGCGGCGTCACCGAGCCGGTCCTCTATCGGCACTTCCCTTCGAAACGCGACCTCTACCTAGCCTGTCTGGACGCGGCCTGGGCGCACGTGCGCAGGCTCTGGGAGGAGGCACTCGCGAGCGAGCCGGACCCCCGGCTTCGGCTCGCTGCAATGGGCCAGGCATACGTCCGCCTGCAGCGGACCGGCGACAAGATCATGCTCTCCGACCTCTGGATCCAGGCGCTGACCGAGGCGAGCGAGGATCCGAAGATCCGCCGCTACCTCCGTGACCAGGTCCGAGAGGTGCACGACTTCGTCGCGGACAAGATCAGGGAGGCGCAATCCGAAGGCGGCATTCTGAAGGACCGCGATCCCGAAGCCGAAGCCTGGATCTTCATCTCGCTCGGCCTCCTGAGCACGATCGACCGCCGTCTGGGCACTCTCGGCGACGAGGACTTCGAAGGCGTCTTCGCGAGCCGGCGCCGCTGGATGACCGGTCCCGATCGCCCCTAGCCCTATCGCCGAGAGTGCGCAGCACTTTCGGCGACCCAAAAGGAAAGGCCCCGGCTGCGGCACCCGGGGCCTTTCTATCTAATTGAGCGGCTTAAGAGGCGACGGCCCGGAAGCTATGACTCTGCGGCCCAGCCACGCTTCCGGGCCCTACGTCGCCATTCTTTGGCGCGCCCCCTGCAACCCCGACCTGGCGTCCGGCGGTGCTGCAGAGTTGCCTGACTATAGACCTGTCCCGG
>Ga0075425_100006017_pt1 | contig 12660 bp, 12 predicted proteins | sample SoiMethybrSBSTD4_FD_75300 | JGI IMG/M metagenome (GOLD analysis project Ga0075425, IMG submission 75300) | Bulk soil microbial communities from a Populus tree surrounding site in Tennessee, USA - Soil MetaG P. TD hybrid SBSTD4 | ecosystem: Environmental > Terrestrial > Soil > Tree plantation...
GCCGTTCGATGCTTTGACTCTTCAACTTTCGAACTCTTTAACGCCTTCTCTCTAACGCCTCCACTTCCACAATACCTTCCACGCCGCCACCAGCTCCTGCATCACGCGCGGCGTAGGCAACTCCAAAAACCGGCAACGATCCGCCAGCTGCTTGTACTTCTCCTGCACCATGATCGGACTCAGCATACTCAAGTTCCGCTCCAGATCCTCGAGCTGCTTCTTCGTCATCGCGTCATTTCGCAGGTTGGTCGGTCGCCTAGCCATACGCGCATCCTACCATATTCGCTTTTTATTCGCCCATAGCAATCGTAAGAATGGTGGACCGGTTCAAATTTTTTGAATCGTGACCCAAAGAGTCAAAATTCACTTTGACCCACCGCGTCCACCTGGAACTTCCTATTTTCTATGGCACGGTTTTTTCCTTTCAGTCCAGCACTGCCAAATCCACATTACGCAACCGCTCCGGATTCACAATGATCTCGACTTCACGAATTTTCCCGTCCGCAATCGTGAACCGCAGCACGCGGCTCAGCCTCCCACCGGGAGCAAGAATGATTCCCACGGCGCCATCCACCAGTGCCGGCTGCATAAATCTTGTAAACCGCGGATCGCGCAATCGACCCTGAAACGCCAGCGCACCTTTCGCCCAGTTCCGCGCACCTCGAACTTCCCGCACACCTTCGGGACTCTCCACCCGCACCAGCACATCGGGATCGAGCACCGCGATCAATCCTTCAAAATCCCGCGCCTGCATCGCTGCCAGAAAAGCATCCACCACCTCTCTCTGGCCGGCCAGTTCTGAAGACGGAAGCCTGCCGCGAACTCTCTCTGCTCCTTGCACCCGTCGCCGTGCGCGGTTCGCCAGCTGCCTCGTCGCATCTTCGGACCGCCCCACAATCGGTGCAATCTCTTCAAAAGGCACGGCAAATATGTCATGCAGCACAAACGCCAGACGCTCGGCGGGAGCCAGCGTGTCCAGCACCACCAGCAGTGCCAGCCCGACCGACTCCGCCAGAATCGCTTCCTGCTCCGGATCACTCGCGGCAACGCTCTTGCCAAACACCCTGGTGCCGCTCTCTGCAACCGACTCACTCTGCTCTTCTTCGAGCGACTGCTCTGCCTTCGCCTTCCGCGACCGCAACAGGTCCAGGCACACTCGCGCCACCACGGTTCCAAGTTCTGTTCCCTCTCGCTAGAATCAAACGCCCGGATCTCATGTCACATTCTTTCAATTCCGTTCGTCAAGGTAGTGACGAACGAAATCCAGTCTTTGTGACGGCCCTCGGGAGAGGGCCAGAACTGGCACCACAAGGAGAATGACCATCATGCAAGCACGAATCCAGAATGCCGCCACACTTTTGTCGGAGGCCATGCCGCATCTGCAGGCCCTGGCCAAATCCACGGAAAACTCCGGAGTCCCTGCGCAGACTCTGGCTCTCGCGCACCTGCGCGCCAGCCAGATCAATGGATGCGGCGTCTGCGTGGATATGAGTTTTCGTTACAAGACGCCGGGCGAAACCGCCGAGCGCCTTTTTGCGGTCGCCGCTTGGCGTGACACGCCGTATTTCACCGATGCGGAACGCGCCGCCCTCGCACTCACCGAAGCAGTTACCCGTCTGAGCGACCGCCCAGATCCCGTCCCGGACGACGTCTGGAACGAAGCAAAGCGCCACTACAACGAACCCCAGCTTGCCGCCCTCGTCCTCCACATCGCCATGACCAACGTCTGGAACCGCATCAACGTCGCCACCAGACAAATCGCCGGCGAATGGGCCAAATCCGCCGAAGCCAAAAAGTGGGTGGAAAAAGGCCACTCCGCGGGACGCTGAGCGTCCCTCGGGAATTTCGAGTGGCGGTTCGAACGCCTCCTTTGCCAGTCTCCGGCCTATGGCAACTCTTGAGTATAGTAAACAACTGCTAAACTTATCACCGCTCGCGGCCAATGGCAGAGGCCAATTGGAACAAGCCACGCTGGACGTGGCCCGGACGCAAGCGGGTGAGCGCACCGCCGCGCAAGTTCGCGATGCAGGAACCACGACGGATCTGGTCGTTTTGACGAAATCTTGGCGACTTTTGGACGTTGTACCCTGGGGCCTTACAGCGGTTTTCTGTTATCCCTGCCACGGCTCCCGCTTCAGCGCTCTCTCAAACGCCTCCCGCCGGTGCACGGGCTCCCCATGCGACACAATCACGCGCTCCAACGGCAATTCCAGCATCGCCCCCAGTGCCGGCAACGCCCGCTCCTGATGAGCCGGCGAAGCCCACACGCGCAATTCCCCTCCCGCATCCGTCAGCGCATCCGCAAACACAATCGTCTTCTGCTCTGGAAGCCACAGCGGCGTCTCATTTCGCCCACGCCCGTCATAGAGCGCCACGATCCCTCCCGGCAATTCACTTCCCGGCTCGATAAACCGCAGCTCCGTCTTCGGCACATCTTCCCGAAAGAACAGCCGCGGACCATACCCGCGGGCCCCGTACCTCCGCACAAACAAATCCACGTCCCGCACGTGGTCCGGCTTCAGTACCACCGCCGCGGTCGGCGGATTTTCGTCCAGTTTTTTCCAGAATTCAGTCGCAGACTCCGGCGGCGCCAGCGCATCCAACACCAACCGCTCGCCGCGCGACTCCACAAACGTCGAAGTCACGACCGGCTCCCAACCCTGCCCCACCTTCCAATGCGGATGTTCCATGCGCCAGATCCACAACCCCTCCGCGACTTCTCGAATTTCCACCGCTTCCATACAGTCTCCTCAGCCGGGCAAACCCGCGCACCGCCTCTACATTCCTCCCAAAGCGCCTTTCCGACAACCCCCGCAAGGCTCGCAAGAGTCCAGTCCCAGGACTGTCCCGCGTTCAGCTCTCCGTCCAGTCGACGTTACGTCCACAATCCCGCACCATGTTCAGGTAGAACTCGACAAGAGGCCGAAGGAGCTCCACAGACTCGGGTAGGCCCCTCCGTAAGCCCTGTAGAGCCAATACTACGGAAAAGTGATCTGGCTCTTTGGCATGAGTACTTTACAGACAGGCGTCGGGTGGCCGCCGGGTAGACCAGCGTAGGGCGACCAGCGGGCCAAAGTTAGCCTTCCCCACCCGCAGTGTTTTCAGCACGACGGTGTGTCACCGGGGTGGGGACCAAGCGTAGCGCCGCAGCTTTACGCGCGGCACTCATTGCTGGAAGCTGGAAGCGACCTTACCGGCTGAAGCGGTAGACGATCCCGCTCTGGATGCGGAAGTTGTTCTGACTCTCGCCGCCAAAGTGAGTATAGAGGTAGTCAAACTGCGCCGCCCGCAGCGACACATGCTTGGACAAGGTGATGTCCGCTCCGCCACCAAACGCCATGGCGAACGCGCTGTCCGACGTCGAGCCGAATCCGCTAATCGACGTCGAGAACTGTGCCCCGCCAAAAAGCGCCTGCACGAACGGAAACACCCGCCCGTGGCTGGTTGGGAAATACATCCGCGGCCCGAAGAGGTAACCCAGCTGGTGCGCCGAAACGCCGGACGGCAAACCGGTCGTTTTGCACGCTCCGAACTCGCCGATGATACCGAGCCGCGAGGTCAGATACGCTCCGCCCGACCCGGACCCGCCGTGGCAGTTGATGCCGTCAGCGCCATTGCCCGGGCTGAACCGGAGATATTGATAGCTGCCGGAGACCTCAAACCCACGGTTTTCCTGGGCCTTAGCGGACCCCGCCGCCATGCTCGAAAGAGCCAGCAAACATCCTGCAATCAGTAACTTACGCATTTCTTCCCTCCGAAGAATGTGACTGCTGAAACAGGCTGATCACTTACTATGCTGACGCCCACTTCCGGACCCGGCAAGGCTTGCGGCAGACAGGGTTTCGCAGGCGGAACTTGGCCGTATGACGTGGTACGCGGCAGACCGGAAGGACAGCCAGGGCTGGCTGCTAGGGCGCCAGGGGGAAGAGGTCGAGGCGGGAAAGATTGGGGTAGAAAAAGAAAAGGCGGCTGCAAAGCCGCCCGAGTGGTAACGTACCGAACTTTTGGAGGTTAGAGGGATTAAAACATGCCGCCGGTGACGCGAATCTGTTCGCCAGTCAGATACTTCGAGTCGTCCGAAGCGAGGTAAACCGCGGTGGGAGTAATATCGTCGGTCTGCCCAATGCGGCCAAGCGGTGATGTGGATTCCACCCACTTGCGGAAATCGCCTTCGTTGAAGCCCTGAGTTTGCACACCTTCGGTCTCGATCAGCCCGGGGTTAATGGAATTGACTCGAATCTTGCGCGGCCCGAGCTCCTTGGCCAGAACGGCCGTGATGGAATCCACCGCTGCTTTGGTGGCGGTGTAAACCGAAGTGTTGGGCGGATTGATGGTACTGACGCCGGAGCCCACGTTGATGATGCTACCGCCTTCCGGGCCGATCAGCTTCACCGCTTCCTTGCTCGCCAGCAGCAGGCCCAGAACGTTGAGGTTGAATTGGCCATGAAACAGATCTTCCGTGACGTTTTCCAGCGGCGCGAATTGGTAGATGCCGGCGTTGTTCACCAGAATGTTGAGCTTCCCGTAGGCCTTTTTTGTTTCGGCGAACAGTCTGGTGACATCAGCGGGCTTGGAAACGTCGGCTCGCACGGCGATGGCTTTGCCGCCCTTAGAAGTGATTTCCTTGACTACGCGGTCCGCGCCTTCTTTGCTGGTTGCGTAGTTGACTATGACCGAAGCGCCTTCGGCGGCCAGCGCTTTGGCGATTCCCGCGCCGATGCCCTTGGATGCCCCGGTGACGACTGCGACTTGATTGGTAAGTTTGCCCATAAGATCCCTCCGCATTTAGCGGTAATTTCTGATTCCGATACTTCGATAACCGTCTAATTGATGAGCGGAGCTGAAAAAGGTTGCAGAGATTTTTCAGAGCGGCGGAAACCCTTTGTTTACAGCGATTCACGGACAAAGCGCTGCAGCGCGCCGCGAAGATCTGGGTTCGCAACGGTGAATTTGTCTTCGCTTCAGGAGGCTCAGCTCGAAGCTACAAACGCGGGAGGACGATGCCGCCCTGCGCCTGGTACTTGCCCTTTTTGTCCTTGTAGCTGATTTCGCAGTCTTCGTCGGAGAGAAAGAAGATGACCTGGCACAGACCTTCGTTGGCGTAGATTTTCGCGGGCAGCGGAGTTGTATTGCTGATTTCGAGCGTGACGTAGCCCTCCCACTCCGGCTCGAACGGCGTCACGTTAACGATGATGCCGCAACGTGCGTAGGTAGACTTGCCGACGCAAACCGTCAGCACGTTGCGCGGAATGCGGAAATATTCGACAGAGCGCGCGAGAGCAAAGGAGTTCGGCGGCACGATGCAAACATCGCCTTTGAATTCAACCAGCGAGCGCGGATCGAAATTTTTCGGGTCGACAATGGTGCTGTTGACGTTGGTGAAGATGCGGAATTCGTCGGCCACCCGAATGTCGTAGCCGTACGAAGAGACGCCGTAGCTGATCACGCCTTCGCGGACCTGGCGGTCGGTGAAAGGCTCGATCATTCTGTGTTCGAGGGACATCTGGCGAATCCACTTATCCGGCTTGACGGACATCATTTCTCCTTGCGCGTCGCGGCGCGAATGTGAAATGCAATTTCATGATTGGGTTCGCAAACCGCACGACAAAAACGAGTTGTGTATTGCGTGAAGAACAGTCAGTGTAGACGAGCCGCAGCGTCTTGACAACCTGGCAAGCTGCCTCTAGCATCGGCCAGCGGAATTCGCTAAGGTAAAGCACAGCGCGAATGTCCCGATACCAGCGCGAGATTTGCAGCTGCAGCGCGAAGAATCTGCAACACCGATTGGGGGAGGAACGCTTGATTAAACTGGACATCGTAAACGCGGTGCTGGCCAAACTGGAAGGCGCGAGCATCAGCCGTGTGAAGGCCGAGCAAGCGGTGGAAACGGTTTTTGAATCGCTGAAAAACGGCATGGGGCGCAGCCAGCGCATTGAACTGCGGCGTTTTGGCGTCTTTACCGTGAAGCCCAGAAAGACGGGCATAGGACGCAATCCGCGCACCGGCGAAGAAGTGAATATCCCTCCCGGCAAGGCGGTTCGCTTCAAGCCCGGCAAAGAGCTGCAAGGACTGGGCGAGCAATAGTCTGAATAGATTCTTGTGGCTTACCGCAGAGGAAAGACCCGCATCCAAGTTTTGTGAACAGTGAAAGCCAGTTCCCACCGCACACCATAGAGCTCGCAGGAATGAGGGCGGCGGCCGAAGAGCTTCCTCCGGCCGTTCCCGTCTGGCAGCCGCCCAAACAAAAACCGCAGCGATTGTGGCTGGCGCTGCTGCTTTTTGCAGTTACGTTTTTAACGTGCCTCGCTGCGGGGCGGCAGTTTGCCATTTCGTTTGCGAACGGACAACCTGCCTCCATCGATGAGTTCGTGGTCTCGTTGAAATTGCTCTATAAAGATCCGACCGCGCTTGGATCCGGCTTTCCTTTTGCACTCGCACTGATGAGCATCCTGCTGGCACACGAGCTGGGACACTATTTCACCTGCCGGTATCACGGGATTCGCGCGACCTATCCCTATTTCATTCCGGCGCCGACATTGATCGGAACTTTTGGCGCATTCATCTTGATGCGGTCGCCGATTCGCAGCCGGCGGGCGCTGTTTGACGTGGGCGCGTCGGGGCCACTGGTGGGATTTCTGGTGGCGATTCCATTGCTGGTCTATGGCGTGGTTCATTCACACGTCGAGCTAGGGCTATCGTCTCAGCATGGGGAGTGGATCTTTGGCGTACCGCTGGCATTGCGATTCGTTGAGCGGATTGCTTTTCCGGGCGCCGATCCGGGCACAATCTTGCTGCATCCAGTCGCGAGAGCCGCGTGGGTCGGATTGTTCGCGACTTCGCTGAACTTGTTGCCGGCGGGGCAGCTCGATGGCGGACATATCTTGCGTTCGCTGAACACCCGGCTGCACAGGTGGATTGGACTGGCCGTACCGCTGGTGTTGATCGCGCTGGGATTGTTGAACCGCTCCGTGACGGTCTGGTCTTTGTGGGCGGGAATTTTGCTGGTGCTGCGGTTTTTTCGAATTCCACCGGTGTACGATGAGCGGCCGCTGGATTCTACTCGTGTGGTACTGGCAGCGGTGGCACTGCTGGTGATGATTTTGTGTTTCATGCCGGTGCCGCTGTTGGAGCCGCGAGGTTCTAATTGACGGCTGGCTCGTCGCGGTTATGATGCTTGCGGCGCAGTGGTTCGGCTGCTGTCGTTCCGCGTCCTAAATGGCCACACTAATCCGCACACTTCGTTTGCGCGATATTCTCCTGCTCTTCATTGGTTCGGTGATTGGCTCGGGGATTTTCCTGACCCCGGGCCTCATCCTGAAACAGGTACATGGTTCGGTTGGGCTGGCAATGCTCGTGTGGGTCGCCGGCGGAGTGATGTCACTGCTGGGCGCGCTGACCTATGCGGAGCTGGCGGCGGCAAATCCGGAAGCGGGTGGGCTGTACTGTTTTATCCGCGATGGATTCGGGCGGTTACCGGCGTTTTTGTACGGGTGGTGTTTGTTTCTGGTGATTTCGAGTGCGACGATTGCGGCGCTGGCGCGCGCGTTCACGCGGTATCTGCTGGAAATTGTGCCGCTCACCTCTGCCGGAGCGGCTATTGCGGCAGTGGTGATGATCGCGGTAGTGGCGGTTGTGAACGTGCGGGGGACGCGGAACAGTTCGGATTTACAGAACTGGACGACGCTGATCAAAGGCGGATTGGTGGTGGTGCTGAGCGTGTTGCTGCTGGCGCTCGGCAAACATGGGGGCGACCTTCCGCCGGCTGCGGGGACTTCTCTGCGCGGAATCGAACTGTTTTCGAGTTTCAGCTTGGCGATGATCGCAGTTCTGTGGGCGTATGAAGGATGGCAGTTCGGGACGTACAGCGCAGGCGAAGTTGTGGAGCCGCAGAAAGTCTTTCCGCGGGCGTTTCTGTTGGGTTCACTGCTGCTGATGGGATTGTATTTGTTCGCTGTGGTCGGATATCTGGTTGCGCTCGGACCCGAGAAAGCCAGCAGCAGCGAAGCGATCGCCGCGACGGCGGTTACAGCGGTGCTGGGGCCCTGGGCCGGAAAGATTGTGGCACTGACGATTCTGATTTCCGTGTTCAGCGCGACAAACAGCGTGGTGCTGACGGCGCCGCGTGTTTTCTATGCGATGGCCAAAGACAATTTGTTTTTCAAAACGCTGGCGGCGGTACATCCGAGATTTCACACGCCCGCAGCTGCGATTGTGTCGCTGTGTGTGTGGTCAACTGCGTTGATGTTCGCGGGGAAGTTTTCTGAACTGATCGATGGTGTCGTCTTTATCGGCTGGATTTTTTATGGATTGTCCGGAGCGGCGATTTTTCCTTTGCGGAGGCGAGGCGCCGGGAAGGAACTGCCATATCGCGTGCCGGGGTATCCGTGGACGCCCATCGTATTTTTGATTGCGGCGGCCGCGGTTGTTGGCAACGCGATTTTTTTAGCTAAGAAAGATCCGAACCAGTTCCGGCATGTGCTGGCGGCCATCGTTCTGATGGCGCTAGGAGTACCAGCATATTTTTTCTGGCGCTGGCGGAACGGCTCGCAGTCAAGCTCTGAACAGCGGGTATAGCAACCGGCGCGCGGCACGGAAGCGTGGAGTCATGGACTGGCTTGCGACGGCGTAGCTCGAAATGAATGGAATTTCGGCTCCGGACATCCCACAGGCAGGAGAATTAGCGTTCTAAGGACGAAAATTCCCGGAGTTTTGATCACCTCACAGGAGTTGTAGCGGGTCCATGTCGACAACAAGAGCGGTTTGCTGGATTTGTTTGGAGTCGGCGTAGGCGAGGGCGGCGGAGAGAAGTTTGGCGAGCGCCGCCTTTTTGCGGGACTTGAGGAGGAACTGGAAACGGTATTCGGATTTGAGGCGAGAGAGCGGAGCGCTGGCGGGGCCGAGGACGCGAATTTCATTGCCGGCGTGAGGTGCGAGAAATTGGGAAAGCTGAGTGGACCATTTTATGGCTTTGTCGAGGCTGCGATCGTGGATGATGACGTTGGCGAGTGAACTGAACGGCGGATAGGCCATGACGCGGCGGAAGTGGAGTTCGCGTTCGAAGAAGGCAGCGTAGTCCTGCTTGACCGCGTCCTGAATGGCGTAGTGGTCGGGATAGAAGGTTTGAATGAGGACGCGGCCGGGAAGGTCGCCGCGACCGGCGCGGCCGGCGACTTGAGTGAGAAGCTGGAAAGTGCGTTCGGCGGCGCGAAAATCGGGCATGTTAAGCGAGCCGTCGGCACCGACAACACCAACCAGTGTGACCCGATGAAAGTCATGGCCTTTGGCGACCATCTGCGTGCCGACGAGAATGTCGAGGGCACCTTCGGCAAATGCGCCAAGGGTTTCCTGGAATTGACGCTTGGTGCGGGCGGTGTCGCGATCGAGGCGGGCGATGCGGGCTTTTGGAAATTCCTTGCGCAGGCGTTCCTCGAACTGTTCGGAACCTTCACCAAAAAAATAAACGTATTGCGAATCACACTTGGGACATTTTTTTGGTATGGACTGGGTGTAGCCGCAATAGTGGCATTCCAGGCGGTTGCGATACTTGTGATGCGTCATGCTGATGCTGCAATTGGCGCACTGTACGGAAGCGCCGCAACTGCGGCAAATGACCGACCAGGAATAGCCGCGGCGATTGATAAGTATGAGGGCTTGGGTGTTAAAAGCGAGGCAGTCCTCGATTCCTTTCCGGAGCGCGGAGGAAATGGGGCTGGTCTGATGCGTTTGCTTGAAGTCCTCACGCAAATCGACGATTTCGACGGAAGGTAGCGAGCGGTCGGCGACGCGCTGGGTAAGCGACAGGAGTTCGTACTTGCCGCTGCGAGCGTGGTGATAGGTTTCTAGCGAAGGAGTGGCGGAGCCTAGGAGCGCAAGGGCGTTTTCGAGTTTAGCGCGGACGATAGCAACATCGCGGCCGTGGTAGCGCGGCGTGTCTTCCTGCTTGTAGCTGGATTCCTGTTCCTCGTCCACGATGATGAGGCCGAGATTTTCGACGGGCGCGAAGATTGCGGAGCGCGTGCCAACGACAACGCGAGCTTCGCCATTGCGAACGCGCCACCATTCGCGGGCCCGCTCAACGTCACTGAGAGCGGAGTGGAGGACGGCGACGCCTTCGAAATGAGCTCCGAACCAGGCACGGCACTGGCGGCCGATCCAAAGAGTGAGTGCGATTTCCGGGACCAGGACGATGGCGGTTTTGCCTCGCGCGAGCGTGTCCTGCACGGCGCGAAGGTAGATCTCGGTTTTGCCGCTGCCAGTGACGCCGTGGAGAAGCTGAACGCCGAATTCACCCAGTTCGAAGCGAGCACGGATGGTGGAGAAAGCGCGTTCCTGTTCGGGGTTTAGGGCGTGAGCGGGGGGAGTGTAGCCAATGTCGAAGGGATCCTCGGCAGGATCGAGGGGCTCTTCCCAGTATTCGAGCTTGCCTTCGCGAATCAGGCGGTCCACTACTGTGCGCGAAAGGTCGGAAAGTTTCAGGAGTTGTGGAAGAGGAAGCGGGCCGCGTTCGACGGAGAGAAGATTTTTGAGGCGCTGTTCTTTTTCGGGAAGAGGCTTCGAGGTTTCAGCGCCTGGCGCCTCTTTCCAAGCGACGATGCGCTGCATGCGGCGCTTGCGGTTTTGGACGTCCTGACGGATTTCGAGCAGGCCACGGCGCTGGAGTTTGAGGAGATCGGGCAACGGTATACCTGAGCGGATGATTGCCGCAAGAAGGAGACCCGTCTTTGCGGATTTGAGTTCTTGGAAAAGCGTTAGCGACTCTCTTGGCTGTAGCGGGATGGCTGACGGATTTGCCTGTAAGGAGAAGTCGGTCTTCAGCGCCGAGGACGCGGCGAGTGTAGCATCGAGAGCAGCACGGCCGGCGTCGGTGAGGACGACGCGCTGTTGCGCCTGGAGTTCGGTCAGCGGGGGCAGCATGGCGCGATAGACTTCGCCAATGGGCGCGACGTAGTAGGAGGCGATCCACTTGCCGAGTTCGAGAAGTTTTAGATTGAGAGCGGGAACGGGGTCGAGCGATTTTTGAATTTCACGAAGCTTGGTGCCAGCGGGCGGCGCTTCGACGAATTCCGCGACGACACCGACGGTGGATTTTTTGCGAAACGGGACCAGGACGCGACTGCCGGTCTGGATTTCGGCGGCGAAGCCGGCGGGAATTTTGTAAGTGAACGTGGTGCGCAAGGGAACGGCGACAGCCACGTTGCAAAGTTTGTCGGACATGCGAGGGAGTAGTTTAGCAGGGGAAGAGCGCATGACTAATTGGGCGCGGCGGATCGGCCGGCTTCCACACAAAATCGCAGAAGACACAGAGAAGGGGGCTGAACCGGCTTAGCGGTGCATCAGAATGATTCCACAGAAAATCGAAATGATGCCGATCCATTGAAGGACCGCGATCCGTTCACGGAGGAAAAGAGCGGAAAGTACCACCGTGATGGCACCGTAAAGCGAGCCGAGGACGCTGACAATCGCGACTTGCTCGATGCGCATGCCGAGGTTGCTGAGCGTGAAGGCGGAAGTGTCAAAAAAACCCATGGAGTACAGCTGGGCGCTAGTTCGCTTGTTTTTGAGGCGAAGAGGAGTTTTCTGGGCGAGCAAGATGGCGAGCGTGATGAACGTGCCGGTGACACGAATCACCCAGATGGTGGCGAGAGCGCCGGTGCGCGGGATGATGCGCATGCCGAGCAGCCAGAAAAGAACGCCGAAGCCGAGCGCCGCCGCAACCGCCCACGGGATGCCGTTTGAGAAGCGCACAGGAGACGCTGACTGAGAGGCGACGGGGTTTGCGGAATGTGGCGCCACGGGCGAGGTTGAGGATGCCGGTTGAAATTTTTCTCCAGCGGCTACGAGGATGACCCCCGCGAGGGCCGCGAGAATTCCCAAAGCCCGGTAGGGCGAAAATCGTTCGCCTGACAGCGTGGAAAGAACGACGGTGAGCGCGGGATAGCTGGCGGAAATCGGGGCGACGACGGATAACTTACCGAGTTCGAAGGCGCGATAAAGCGCGAGCATGGCGCAGGTGTTGATGGCGCCAGCAAGAATGCCCCAGGCCCAAGGCTGCCAGGAGCCGTCGAAGAGATGGCCCCAGTCGCGAGCGGAGAACAAGAGGATGGTGAGCAAGATCGCTCCCCACATCTGCACAGCGAAGAGCGCGCGGACAACGCCGGTAGTGCAGATGGCGAAGCGCGCGATGAAATCGGAGGTGCCCCAGGAAATCGCAGTCGCCACGCCCAAGACGACTCCGTTGGGCATTTACTTGGCCTTGTTCTTCTTGACTTCGAGGCCGAGCTCGGACATGACTTTCTGCAAATCTTTCCAGACGTCAGCTTTGGCGGCGGGATTGCGCAGCAAATACGCAGGGTGATAAGTCGGCAGCATCTTGTAACCACGGAAGTCGAGCCACTGGCCACGATGATGTGAAATGCTGCGATTGGTCTGCAACAGAGTCTGAAAGGCGGTGGCGCCGAGGCACACGATCACTTTGGGCCTGATAGCGTCGAGCTGCCGGAAAAGAAATGGAGAGCAGGTTTCGACTTCGTCGGGTTCCGGCTGGCGATTGCCGGGCGGGCGGCACTTGACCACGTTGCAGATGTAAACGTCGCGGCGCTCGAGGCCCATGGCTTCAATCATTTGGGTGAGGAGTTTTCCGGCGCGGCCGACAAAGGGCAG
>Ga0075425_100006018_pt1 | contig 12659 bp, 8 predicted proteins | sample SoiMethybrSBSTD4_FD_75300 | JGI IMG/M metagenome (GOLD analysis project Ga0075425, IMG submission 75300) | Bulk soil microbial communities from a Populus tree surrounding site in Tennessee, USA - Soil MetaG P. TD hybrid SBSTD4 | ecosystem: Environmental > Terrestrial > Soil > Tree plantation...
GTCAACAGCTGCCCGCGAAATCCGCGCAGCAGCTTGAACACGGCCCCACGCCCGCCGTCAACCGACAGCGCTGCGAATTCATCGAAGCGAGCGTCAGAGATCGGCGGCACCTCGAGCTGGAGGACAACCGGCGGAAGCTTCACATCCTCGAAATCCAGTCGCATCAGTCCTTGCGAAATGGTTGTCGTCGTGAGCTCGAACATGTTCATCGCCTGAGTCGGTTCGGATCCCGGCGCGCCATCGGCTTCGGCGAATATCGACAGCCGTGTCCGCTCGTCGATGTCCCCTAACCTGACGCGATAGCTTCCGTCCGCCGCCACACTCGCCGTCCACGGATTCGACCCCGTCATGAACTTCAATCGAAGCGGTGAAGGCAGCGGTTTCTGCGACGTGATCCAGCCTTCGATTTCCGTCTGACCGGATTCAGCGGTGATGAGCGCGATCGAACCTCTCGAGAGTCGCCCACGGCCGACGGCCAGGATTTCCTCGCTCTGCGTCAGGATCAGCGCGTCGTACGTTCCCTCGGGCAGTCGCTCGAATGTCCATCCACACTTGGACGGTCCGGCGACGAGGCGGACGGCGGGCCTGGACTCGTGCTCGGTGTATTGGCGGACTTCGAGCATGTAGGTCGCGTCACGACACCAACGCGGGTCGGCGACGACGCGCAGCTCGCCGCCTTCGTCTGGAGGCAGGTCGGGAAGGCGCGTACCGAGCTTGATGTAGCGATCGGGTTCCGGAATCCGGTCCTGGCCGGCCGTCGCCAGGCCGGCGCGGAGCACGATTGCACAGAAGCACACTCCCGCCGCTCGTGTCAGCATGCATGGGTGGCGGCAAGGGTCGGACCGTTGAAAAGGTCTGCTGCTTTGTAACGTCGTGACACCGCCGGGCGCTCGGCGGTATCAAATCTGCACACGCAAATACGATTGCGGTGAGGCAGGCAGGACTAAATCCTGCGTCACGACTACCTCACGTAGCCGAGACTCCGCAGCCGCTGCAGCTGCGCGGGTGACATCGATTTCGTCGCCTCCGCGTCGGACTTGAGCTTCGCAGACGTGGCCATCTGGTGCCAACCGTCCAGCTCCTTCGCGAGCCGTGACACGATGTCGGGGTGCTGCGCGGCGACGTCGGTCTTGTTGAGCGGATCCTTCACGAAGTCGTACAGCTCAAACTCCGGCGCACCGTCCGGCCGCGCCGTGTTGTGAATCAGCTTCCACCCCTCGTCGACAATCGCGAACGATTCGGTGTCGAGCGGCGGCGGCGCGCCGGCTGACGCGGTTTTCGCCTTCTCGCTGATCGCCGGCCGCTTCTTCCACTGCCCCTCGCCGGTGATGAGCGGGACGAGGCTCTGCCCCTGAATGCCCGCGGGCGGTGCAATGCCGTTGAACGCGAGCAGCGTCGGGAACACGTCGATCGTCTGCACCACGTCGTCGACGACCTTTCCCTTCGGGATGACGGCCGGCCACCGCATGATGAGCGGCGTCTGCGTCAACTCGCCGTACACGGTCTGGCCGTGAAACATGCGGCCGTGGTCGAGGAATTCCTCGCCGTGATCGCTGAGGAACACGAACAACGTGTCGTCGTCGACGCCGAGCGTCCGCAGACGCTCGACGAGCCGCGCGATCTCGACGTCCATCGCACGGATCGATCCGTCGTACCAACCCTGGTCGTACTGCACGTACGCTGCCGGATCGATGCCGGCTTTCTGCAGCTCGTCGCGCGCCGGCATGCCGAACTGCCGCATGAGCGGATCCTTGATGAACTTCTTGACGTCCTTCGAATGCTTCTCGTGCTCTTCCTTCTTCGCCGGATCGGCCCACATCGCGTTGTACGGCGCGCTCGGCTCGTACGGGTCGTGCGGATCGAACACGTGCAGGAACACGAAGAACGGCGTGTCGCGGTGCGTCTCGAGCCACGCGGCGAGCCGGTCGATGAACTCGCGCGCGGTCTTGCTCGAACCGGGGTTTGCGACCGAACCGTCTTCGTGCAGCTCCTCGAAGCCTTTGTGCAAGTTGGTGAACTGGCCCGTGAAGAGCACCGAGGAATACGACAGCGTCGCGAAGCCGGCGCCGCGGAACGATTCGGCCAGCGTGTTCGCCGACGCGGGAAGGTGATCGAGGAAATCGGCGACGCCGTGACTCGACGGATAGAGCGCCGTCATCAGCGTCGGCGTCGACACCTTCGTCCACGTTGCCTGCGTCGTGTAGTTGGCGAACCGCGTGCCTTCGCTCGCCAGCTTGCGGAGCGTCGGCGCCGTTTCGCGCTCGTAGCCGTAGACGCCGAGGTGATCGCGCCGCAGCGTGTCGGCCTGGATCAGAATCACGCCGCGCGGCCGCCGCGTTTCGGCGGCCGAGACGCCGCCCGACGACGATCGCGGCGCGTCGGCGCTGTGCGTGCGCACGACCGGGGATCCCCAGAAGCCGAGCGTGCCGGCCGCCGGCGCCGCCAGCGCGCACGCCAGCGTCACGGTCTGGCCGGCGTAGCGCGCGAGATCGATCGGCGTGGGCTCCCACCGGTGGGGCGTCGTCACTGTGCGCTCGAGCAGGAGATCGGTCTTGCCGCCGCTCGTCGCGTTGACGCGGAATGTGACGGGGTCGTCCTCGATGGTGCCGACCGCCAAATCCAGCCAGCCGCGCTCGGGGACCTTGACCGTGAACGTCGCAGTCTCGGGCGCGCGCGCGGCGATCGACTCGCGGTAAATTTCCTTCAGCCCCTGCCATGCGACGCCAGACGTGATGCCGGCCAAAAATTCCTTGCGGAAGATGATCCGCACCGACTCGATCTCGAACGTCGCGCCGGCCTGATCGGTCGGCTTGATGATGAGGTGTTTCAGCGTGCTGCCGACGACATGGAGCGGCGGCGTCAGCGTCACCGTCTGCATCTCGGTGCCCGCGGTGACCGGCGTCTTGAGCCAGAACCCGTCGCCCGCCTTCGCCAGCTCGTCGAGATCCACCTTGTCTCGCCCTTCGACCGTCAGCGACAGCTGCCCGCCCGGCGACACCGCCGAGACGCGCATCTTCAGCTCGATGGCGTGCACGATGTCCTGATTGTCGAGGCCCGTGGTCCGCTGGACGTGCAGCACCGGAAACGTGCTCGTCGTGCGGCCGGTAAGTTTTCCGTCGCGCACGACGAGTCCGGTCACGCCGGGGCCGTTGTCCCACTTGTCCTTGCCGGGCGTGTCGAAGCGCCACTCCGTGCGCGGAATCTCGCGGTGCGCTGCGCCGCCGCCGCCCGTGATCGATTCCGGCTTGAGCTCGTCGACGAGGCGAATCGGCGCCGACGCGCGTGACGTCGTCGAGCGGCCGCACGCGACGGCGACGGCGGCCACGCACGCGGCCGCGATCAGCTTCTGGTACAGGTTATTTGACATATCCAAGACTTCTCAGCTTGTTGAGCTGCTCCGGCGTCATCGCTTTCGTGGTTTCGACATCCGACTTCAGCTTGCTGGCGACCGCCATCTGGTGCCAGCCGTCGAGCGCCTTCCCCAGCCGCGCGACGACGTCGGCGTGGTCGGCGGCGACGTCGTGTTGATCGAGCGGATCTCTCCGCGCGTCGAACAGCTCGAATTCCGGCCGCCCGGCCGGGCGTACGGTGTGATGGATCAGTTTCCAGTCGCCGTCGTTGATCGCGTACGACACCCAGCTCACGTCGCGCTCGTTGTTTGGATCCGGCGCGTCCGTCTTCTCCCGCAGCGAGGGCTTCTCCGTGATCGCGGGTCGCCGCTGCCATGTCCCGGCCTTGCCGCCGTTCACGGTCAGGAGCGGCGTGAGCGGCTGTCCCTGAATGCTCTTGGGGTGCGGCAGCTCGCTGAAGTCGAGCAGCGTCGGCATGATGTCGATCGACTCGACGACGTCGTCGATGCGCGCGGGCGCGAGATGACCCGGCCATCGCATCAGGAGCGGCACGTGCGCGAGCTCGCCGTACGCGCTCTGGCCGTGCCACATGCGGCCGTGATCCTGGAATTCCTCGCCGTGATCGCTCATGAAGACGACGGCGGTCTTGTCGTCGAGTCCATCGGCGCGGAGGCGCTCGAACAGGCGCGAGATCTCGGCATCGAGCGCGCGGATCGAACCGTCGTACCAGTCCTTGTCGTACGCGAGGTAGCTCGCTGGTTCGACGCCCGCGGCCTTCATCTCCTCGGTCGTCGCCATGCCGCGCGCGGCCATGCCGGGCTCCTTGATCGTTTTTCGCAGTGCGTTGCGCTGATTGATGTGCTCCTCGCGCTTCGCCGGATCGGCCCACGTCGATTCGTACGGGTGCCGCGGCTCGTACGGCGGGTGTGGATCGAACACGTGCAGATACATGAAGAAGGGGCCGTCCTTGTGGGCATCGAGCCACTCGCTGGCACGGTCGATGTACTCGCGGGCCGACTTGCTCGTGTACACCGGATCGGACTGCGAGGTGGCCTCGTTCACTTCCTCGAAGCCCTTGTGCAGGTTCGTCAGCTGGCCGGTGAACACGACCGACGAGTACGACACCGTCGCGTACCCTGCAGCGTGATACACGTCGGCGACGGTCGTGACCGAGGCCGGCAGGCGATCTGGAATCGCCGCCACGCCGTGCGTCGTCGGATACAGCGACGTGAGGAACGATGAGCTCGACACCTTCGTCCACGTCCCCTGCGACTGGGCGTTGGTGAACAGCGCGCCCTCCGACGCGAGTTTCTTCAGGAACGGCGCCGTGTCGCGCTGGCTGCCGTACATCGACAGGTGGTCGGGCCGCAGTGTGTCGGCGTGAATCCAGATGACGCCTTGCGGGCGGCCGCTGGAGGCCATTGCCGCGCTGCGCGATCGGATCACGGGCGCGCCCCAGAAGCCGACCGTGCCGGGCTCGCCGATGACGGCCAGCGAGATTGTCGCACGGCGTCCGGCAAACGCCGCGAGATCGATTGGCAGCTGCTGCCAGCGGTACGGCGTCGTAATCATCTGCTCGCGCAGCACCTGATCGCTCGGTCCGCCGTCGGCCTTCAGCGACACGCGGAACGTGGCGGGCAGGTCGTCGATGGTACCGATGCCGAGGTCCAGCCATCCGCGATCCGGCACTGTCACGCTGAACGTCATCGTCTCCGGCGCGCGCGAAACGAGGGACTCACGGTAGATTTCGCCGAGCCCCTGAAAGCCGACGCCGGACGGCACCGACGCGAGGTATTCCTTGCGCATCACGATGCGCACCGATTCGATTTCGAACGTCGCGCCGGCGACGTCGGTCGGCCGGATGTTGAAGCGGCGCACGCGGGAAAAATTGATCGGCGCGGCACTGGTCAGCGTGTACGTCTGGACGTCAGGGCCTGGCGTCAGTGTCGCCGTCATCGGGAAGTTGCCCACGTCCAGCGTCCGCTGCACTTCCGGCCAGCGCGGCGCCGCTGCACCACCCGTCGCGGCAGACACCGTTCCGCCGGCGGACACCTTCATGCGGATTTCGATCGCGTAAAACTGATCGTGATTGTCGAGATCGCCCGTCCGCTCGATATGGAGCACCGGCGTCGCCGACGTGGAGCGGCCGATCAGGCGGCCGTCGCGAATCGCAAGGCCGGAGATGCCGAGGCCAGGCTCCCAGCCCCTCGTCGCCGCGAACTCCTTCGGCGGATTTGCGGGCGCCGCGCCGTCGAATCGCCACTGGACCTTTGCAGCCGAATTGCCCGCCGGGGGTGCGCTGCCGTGCAGCGCCTCCGGCTTGTACAGGTCGACGAGCCTGATGGCCGTCGCGCCCGGAGCCGCGGCTCGTCCCGCGCACGAAACGGCGAACGCCGCGATCAGTGCCGACGACAGACGTGCAGCTGCCAGAACCGTCCGGGTCATCAAGTTCCTCGCGTGTGCGGGCAATTTACTACAACGTGACGCCGAACGGCTTTCTAAGTGCGAAGGCGAAGACGATGGAGAGGACAAAGAAGACCACCATCCAGTTGAGACGCCACCCGAGTACGACGATGTCGCGCTCGGCGTAGGGGACGGCGATCGAGGTCACCGGTCCGTCGGCCGGCAGCGGCGGCTCGGCGGGGTAGAGAACCAGGTTCACGAATCCGGCTTCGAGGCGCGAGGGCGATCGGCGCGCGATGCTCGGCGAAGCGTGAATCGTTTTCGTGAACGTCTGGCCTCCAATCTGGAGGCGCAGCTCGTGATCGCCGGGCGCGACGGGCGTGATCCGCCACATCACGTCCTGCGCCGCCGGAAACCAGATCGCGCCGGCATCCACACGTATTCCCGGCGGCGCGACGAGGGCCGCCGCGTCGCCGCCGTCCGTGGCGCGGAGGTGCGCCGTCAGCAGCACGGGACGTCCGACCTCGAGGCCGTCATAGCCGTAGTGAAACTGCAGCTGGGCGATGACGAGGACGAACGGCACAATCATCCACAGCATCGGCGCCAGCGAGAGGCGCAGGTAGGTCAGGTTCTCGCGCAGCATGTCGGCCTGCGCCCGAAAGATGGCGCGCAGGTCGTCGTTGAAGAGCCGGATTTCGAACAGCGATGCGTGTATCCGGCGCTTCACCTGATCGAGCGCCTGCTGATTCGAGGTGCGGCGAACGACGAGCAGCATGACGATCGCCGTCAGGAGCGAGACGATCGTGAGGCTGGCGAGCGGAGGCAGCGCCGCGAGCGGCCGGAGCAGGACGTCGAAGAGCGCGTCGAGTCCGGCGTCGAGAGCAGCTAGAATGGAAAGCAAGCGTCAGGAAATATAACCGAGACCCTTCAGCTTCTTCTTGATGTCTTCCTCCGAGTCGGCTTCCTCGAGCTGCGCGATCTCCTTCTCGAGCGCGTGCGTGATGAATTCCTCGACCGACGAATAGCCTGCCAGATCCGAGTAGCGCTTCACCTTCGCCAGGAGCGCCTTGTCCAACTTGATGCCGCCTCCGAACATCGTCATTTCTCCTTGACGCGCGGGAACGCGTCGACGCCGAATTCCGCCACGATGGCCGCCGCGAGCGACTGCAGGTTCGGCGCCGGCTTCGCGAGCGCGCGGCTCGAGAACAGGACGCCCGGCACGGCGTCGGGGTCCATGCAGTGGTCGCCGCTCCATTCGTCCGTGTTGTTCACGATCACGTCGCGAGGCAGCCCGCCGAGCGCCGATTCGTCCGATCCACGCGTTCCCTTCGCGTAGCCGACGACGAGGTCCGGCGCGAGGTCCTCGGTGCCCTGTAGATGGTAAACCTCTTCACGCGCAAACACCTTGCTGATCGCATGCTCGCTGGTCGCCGGGTCGACGACCGTGAGCAGCCGGGCGGCGATCTCGCGCGCCAGCCCCGCGCGGTCGGCCGGCGCCACAATCCCGTCGCGCTCGCGCCCTTTCACGTTGATGTACAACCCGTTGAGACCGAGCGCGTACGCGCGCGTCTTCGTCCAGTCGACGTTCTCGAAGTTGCCGGGATCGTCGCGGAGGTAGGGATTCCGCACGGCCAGATAGCCGTTGTCGCGCAGCCAGCTGTTCAAATGGAACGACCGCCGCCACGACGTGAAGCCGTGGTCCGACATGACGACGAGTAGATCGTTCGGACCGAGGCGCGACGCCGCGTCGCCGACGATCCGATCCAGGCCGACGTAGACGTCCTCGATCACGTGCGCGTACGGCGCATCTTTCTCGGCGTTGTACGCCGGATGGCCGGGATCGCGCTCGCGCCACATCATGTGCGACACCTGATCGGCGTTGCCGAAGTAGTAGAAGAGGAGTCCGTCGCGGAACCGATCGAGGACGTACTGGAACTGCTGCTTGTTCTCGTCGCCGGCAATCTTCGCCTGCGCGAGGAACTCGTCGCGATTGAGGACGCCGGTCTTGAGCCCCTTGGTCTCCTCGGGCATGCCCTGACTGTAGAAGCGTCCCGTCGCCCGCGACAGCTCCGCCGAGTAGGCGGCAGGCGTTGAAATCGGCAGCGCCGGCGCCAGCGGATCGATGTCGAGCGGGCTCGCGTAGAGCTGGAAGTACGGATCCAGCTGCTTCAAATAGAAGCGCACTTCGGCGTGCAGCTTCTGCATGGCCGCCATTTTCAGCTCAACGGGAACCCAGTCGCTCCACTCGCCGATCTTCAGCAGCCGCTCTTCGCCGCCCGCGACGAGCTTGACGAACTTCCGGCTGGCATCGATGAAGCAGGTGAATTCGACGCGGGTCTTCTGCGGCTCGACGACGAAGGGATCGTCGGGCCCTTCGATGGCGGCATGGACAACCGCACCCTCGACATTGACCGGCACGACGACGCCGCCCGAGAGCGATCGGCCGCCGAACGCAAACGGCTCCGACGTGAAGAACGAAAACGTGCCGTAGCCGCCGAGGAGATCCGGCGTTCCCATGCCGCTCAGCTCGCGGGTGGCCTTGCCCGACGGCGGGAAGTTGGCGGGCATTCTGATGATCGCCGTCTCGACCTTGCGATCCTCGAGCGGTTCCCAGAACGCTTCACCGCGGCGGAGCAGCTCGACTTTGCCACCGGTCAGCGGGAACTGGTACCGGCCGATCTTGATCGTGCGGCCGGGGCCTTCGGTCTTCGACGTCGAGAGGTACGGCTCGAACGTTTTCGCGTCGCGGTGAATGAAGTCGAAGATCCCGTGGCGGCCCGGGTCCATGCCGGTGATGAAGGTCGACCAGGCGACGGGACTCTGAGGGGGAATCGACGACCCGAGCGGCGTGAAGGAGCCCGCCTGCGCGAGCTTCGCGAGGTTCGGCAGGCGACCCTGCGCGATCAGGTCTTTGGTGAGCGCGTAGTCGAGGCCGTCGAAGCCGAGGACGATCACCTTTCGCCCGGTGGCCTGGGTGCGGGAACACGCGGCCGCACAGGCCGCAAAGACGGCAAAGGCCACACAGAAAAGAAATGTTCGTCGCGCGGTCACACAGTCACCGCGAAGGGCCGCCCGTCCATGTGCGCCGGCGGCTGGACGCCGAACAGCTTCAGCGCCGTCGGCGCGATGTCGACGATGTGCGGCTCCTCGGCGTCGACGGCCTTGTTGCAGAAGAACACGCCCGGCACGAGCCGCGGATCGATGCAGTGGTCGCCGCTCCAGGCCTTGACGTTGTCCTCGAAGATCGGCCCGGAGATGACGCCGGTCGCGCAGTCCCACGACGTGCGATAGCCGGCGTTGTAGCCGATGATCAGATCCGGTCCGTTCTCGAGATAGGGACCCGAATACAGCTTCGCCGGATCGAACGCCTCGCGAATGCCGATCTCGTTCTTCTCGTCGTCGCGCAGGTTTTTCAGCTTGCCGATGATTTCCGCCTTGACCGCGGCCACGTCGGCAGGCGCGACGATGCCCTGTTCCTCGCGGCCGCGGACGTTCAGGAACATGCCGGTGAGGCCAAGGCAGTAGGCCTTCGTCTTCGACCAGTCGACATCGCGGAGCCACTCGGCGCTTCCGTCCGCGCCGTCGCGCAGCGTGAGATAGCCTTCGCGGAGCAGCCAGGCGTTCAGGTTGACGCCGCGCCGGAACGAGCTGAAGCCGTGATCCGAGATGACCATGAGGAGGTCGCCCGGCTTCAACCGGTTCATCACCTCGCCGACCAGCGCATCGTTGCTCTTGTAAAGGTCCTTGATGGCGTCCTTGTGCGCGCCCGGGTCGCGGCCGCGCGCCGCGGGATGGCCCTCCTCGAGATAACGCCAGAACATGTGCTGAATGCGATCGGTCGCATCGAACACGCAGACGAGCGATCCGCGCCGCAGCCGATCCATCGCCGAGAAGAACATCTGCTGCCGCTCCCGATCGATGTCGTAGGCCTGCTGCAGGAACGTGGCGTCGCTCGTGACCGATTCGTTCAACGCCCATGTGTCTTCCGCGAGGCCGAGCGTGGAGTACGCGCCGACGCGCTTGGCGAGGTACGTCGCGTAGTACGACGGATGCGAGATCGGCATCGCGGGGTTGTCGGGGTCGAGGTTGATGGGCGAGACGTACAGGGAGAAGTGCTCGTCCATCTCGAGCACCTGGAAGCGCGCGATGCCGCCGATCTTCACACCGGGCGCCGCCTTGAAGGTCAGCGGAATCCAGTCGCTCAAAGCGCCGGGCTCGAGATCGACGGTCGTGCCGTCGACGCTCGCCCGTACGCGGCGCGCCGCCTTGTCGATCGTCAGCGTCATCGGAATCGTGAGCGGCGGATTGCCGACGACGAAGCTGTTGTCGGGGCCCTGGATCGCGGTCTCGATGCGGTCGCCCGCGCGCTCGACCTCGACGCGTTGTCCGCCTTCCTTGAACTTGCCGCTTGCCGGCCGCGTCGTGAACAGCAGGAACGTTCCCTGCGTACCGAGGAGATCCGGCACGCACATCGCGCTCAGCTCCGCGCCGTAGAACTTGTCGGGCGGAAAAGTGATCGGCACGCGCAGGATGGTGCTCCAGATCCGGTGCTCGCCGAGAATCGTCCAGAACGGCTTCGATTTGCGCAGGAGCCGCAGCTCGGGCTTGTGTCGCGGGATGAGATAGCGCCCGAGCTTGAAGAAGCGCTCGACCTTGCCGATATACGCCGACGAGAGCGTCGGCAGATACGTGCGGCGATCGCGATCGAGAAAGTCGAAGATGTTGTGCCGGGCGGGATGCACGCCGGTGCTGAACGACGACCACGCCACCGGCGAGATCGAGGGATACGTCGTCTTCAGCCTCCGGTAGGACCCGCTCTTCGCGAGCTTCGAGAAGTTCGGCAGGATGCCGTCCTTCATGAAGCGATCGGTCAGCTTCGGATCCTGCCCGTCCAGGCCGACGACGATGAGCCGCTTGATTGCGGCGCGCGGCGGCTTCTGTCCCGTGGCGAGCCGCCATAGCGCCCGGAACGGCCACGCGAGGATCGACGCGATCGCGATCAGAATCGTCGTGAAGACGACGAGAAACGAGGAGAGGACCGCAAAGCCGGCGCCCGGTCCGATGTACGCATCGGCGCGGGACGGGATCGCCAGGACGAGGACCGCCGCGAGGAGCGCCGCGCTCCAGGCGTACGGGCGAGTGTAATATAAGCGCCTCACTAGATCTCGCGTTGTAGTCTACATTGTGAGCCTCGTCAAACAGTTCTACCGTCGTGTCCGCTACGGTGCGCCGATCATCGTCGTCTCCGGCCTGCCGCGGTCCGGCACGTCGATGGCGATGAAGATGCTCGATGCCGGCGGCGTGGCCATCGTCACCGACGGCGTTCGTACGGCCGACGAAAGCAACCCGAAGGGCTACTACGAGTTCGAGCCCGTCAAGGAGCTCGACAAGAACGGCGACCTGTCGTGGCTGCCGGGGGCGCGCGGGAAGGCGGTGAAGATCATTTCCTTTCTGCTCACCTATCTGCCCGACACCTACGACTACAAGGTCGTGTTCATGAACCGCGATATCGACGAGGTGCTCGCCTCGCAAAACAAGATGATCGCGGCGCGCGGCGAAGCCGACGCGACCAACGACGCCACGATGCGGAAGGCCTACCGCCAGCACCTCGAGAAAGTGGATCGCTTTCTCCGCACCCGCGCGTGCTTTTCGACGCTTCGCGTCGGCTACACGGACGTCATCGCGAACCCGGCCGCGGAAGCTCGGCGGCTCAACGAATTCCTGGGCGGAAAGCTGAACGTCGACCACATGGCAACGGTTGCGGATCGCGAGCTGTACCGGAACCGCAAGTCCTGATGATCGACCTCCACATGCACACGACCGCGTCCGACGGGACCTCGACGCCCGAGGATCTCGCGGCGCGCGTGCATCGCGCCGGCATCACGACCTTCGCCGTCACCGATCACGACACGATGGCGTCGGTGGCGCACGCCGCGGCCGAAGGCGCGCGGTACGGCCTCACGTGCGTCCCCGGCATCGAGATGACAACCGTGCACGACGGCCACGACGTCCACATGCTCGGTTATTTTCTGAAGGCCGACGCGCCGGCGCTGGCGGCGATGATCGCGCGCGTGCGGGCGCTGCGGCTCGAGCGCGCGGCTGAGATCGCAGACCGCCTGGCCGCCGCCGGCGCGCCGATCGACATCGAGACGCTCGTGCAGGCGGCGCCGCCCGGCTCGCCCCGGTCGCTCGCGCGGCCGCAGATCGCGCGCGCGCTCATCGCGGCTGGCCACGTCGCCACCGTCGCCGAGGCGTTCGACCGGTTTCTGTCGGAGGGATGCGTCGCGTACGTGCCGCATCGTGGCCCCTCGCCGGCCGACGGTATTGCCGCCATCATGGAAGCCGGCGGCGTGGCGTCGCTCGCGCATCCGGGGATACTCCGGCACGACGACATCGTGCCGGGGCTCGTCGACGCCGGCCTCGCGGCGATCGAGGCGTATCACAGCGCGCACGACGCCGCGGCCACGGAGCACTACGTGACATTGGCGCACGCGCACGGACTCGCGGTCAGCGGCGGTTCCGACTTTCATGGTGAAGGGACGCGGCGCAGCGAGTTCTTCGGCGTCGTGTCCCTGCCGGAGGTGGAATTCGAACGGCTCGCGTCCCGCGTGGCCTCCGGCCAGTTGCCGCGCGCATGACCTGGGAGGCGTGGGCGACCGTGGCCGTCATCGCAATCGTTTTCTACATCCTCATTTCGAACAAAGCCGCGCCCGACGTGACGCTCGGCGGCGGCGCCGCCGCGGTGATGACGCTGGGATTGTTCTCCGCGAAGCTGCCGGCCCCGCGCGACGCGGCCGCCGCCTTCGGCAACGAAGCGCTTCTGACGATTGGCGCATTGTTCGTGGTGGCCGCCGGGCTGACCGATACCGGCGCGATCCACCTGATCACCGACCGCGTGCTCGGACG
>Ga0075425_100006020_pt1 | contig 12658 bp, 9 predicted proteins | sample SoiMethybrSBSTD4_FD_75300 | JGI IMG/M metagenome (GOLD analysis project Ga0075425, IMG submission 75300) | Bulk soil microbial communities from a Populus tree surrounding site in Tennessee, USA - Soil MetaG P. TD hybrid SBSTD4 | ecosystem: Environmental > Terrestrial > Soil > Tree plantation...
CCGTGCCCGCCGAATTGCTCGAGTTCAATTCTAGGGACGGTCAACGAAGCGGTCAAACACAGACAGCGGGACGGTTCCAGACCGAATGCGAAACGGGGCAATATTTCCACTTCGCTCGAGTGACGTCGACAGCTGCGACGCTGGCGTGTAACGGCACCCATTTAGCCAACGTTTTTGCCTCTCCTGGAACGACCGTTTTGTGGGTAAGCGCGTCTAAAAAGATGGTTGCCACAGAGCTGTCCAAAAGGACCACTCTATCTTTTCTAGGGAATTGTTTCTAAAATAGATAAGTTCAGGTCCGCGCGAACGGTCGGTACGGAGCTCCGCTGTTCCTTCCCGGGAGGTACTGGAACTTCGTTTGCCGATATCGATCACGGTCCAGGCTGGCGCTGTGGCCTTCCTGGCGGAAACATTTAGCGCCCAAGGGGCGTATGAGTAGTTAGAAGCGAGACAATTCCGTGGTTTCCGGGTCTTTCCCGGGTTGCCTTCGAGTGCGGGCGAGCAAGCCGTCGTAACAAAAAGGAACCTACTTTTATGAAGATGTGGCAGAAAGTGGCGATCGGAGCCGCCGTCGTGGTGGTCGGGGCTGGGATCGTCATTTACAGCATCAATCAGGCGAACAAGGGCGTCACCACCGTCCAGACCGCTAAGGTGGCCAAGCAGGACACGCTAGTCTCCCTGGTTACCGCGTCGGGCGAAGTCAAGCCGACCACGTACACGAACGTGCAGGCTCAAGGTTTCGGCCGCATCACGGAGATCCTGGTGAAGGAAGGCGACAAGATTAAGAAGGGCGACCGCCTGCTGGTTCAGGACGCCATTCAGGCCAATGCCGACGTGCAGGCGCAGGCCGCGGCTCTGAACGCTTCGGAATCCGGCATCGCCGCTTCGGAAGCGAGCTACAAAGCTGTTCAAGCGGACCTCTTGACGCAAAAGGCCAATCTGGAAAAGGCAAAACTAGACTTTGAACGCGGCCAAGGGCTTTACCGCGACGGGTTGATCGCCAAGCAGGATTTCGACCAGCGCAAGACCGGCTATGATGCAGCCGTGGCCTCCGCCGATTCCGCGAATGCGAAAGTTCTGCAGGTCCGGGCGCAGCTCGATCAGTCGCGCGCCCAATTGAATCAGACGAAGGCGGTTTTAACGCATACTCGCGACGTTCTCAACAAGACCACTTACGTTTCGCCGATCGATGGCATCGTGAGCTATCTGCCCGTACGTCTCGGCGAATACGTGGTGCCCGGCATTCAGAACTCCAACGGCAGCTTCCTCATGACGCTGTCGGACATGTCCATCGTCACGGCGGAAGTCAAAGTGGATGAAACCGACATCGTCAACGTCCGCATGGGGCAAGACGCCGATGTGACCATCGACGCCGTCCCGGGCAAGACCTTCCATGGCAAGGTCACCGAAATCGGTTCGCAGGCTGTTTTGCGCAGCTCCGGTTTGGCCACGACTCAATCCACCACCAGCACTCAGGAAGCGAAGGACTTCAAGGTTGTCGTTACGCTCGACAGCCCGCCGGAAAATCTCCGCCCCGGTCTTTCGACCACCGCCAAAATCAAGACCGCAGAGAAGAAGAACGTCGTCGCCATTCCCATTCAGGCGCTCGCTATCCGTTCGCGCAAGGATATTGAAGACGCCAAGAAAAATTCCAAGGGTGGCGGCAGCGGCAGCGTGACTCTTGCCGCTCCTCCTCCATCCGCGCCGAACGATCCCAAGAAGGACGAAATTCAGGGCGTCTTTGTGGTCAACGGTAAGAAAGCCATCTTCAAACCGGTGAAGACCGGCATCAGCGGCGTCACCGACATTGAAGTGACGGACGGTTTGCAGCCCGGCGACGAAATTGTCGTGGGTAGCTACAAGGCATTGCGCACGCTGAAACCCGAGGCGCAGGTCAAAGTGGACAACTCTGCTCCCAAGAAGGCCGACGAGCAAAGTTAGTTGCTAGTTTCTAAAGCCGAGTCCAGGAACAGTTCGAGGAGATCAAATGCCCGTGGCCACAATGGAAACTGAATCCTACCGCGAAGATCTGGTATCAACCGGCGTAGTCATCCGCACCACCGAACTCACGAAGACTTACCAGATGGGCGCAGAAGAAGTGCACGCGCTGTGCGGCATTAATGTCGAAATCAAAAAGGGCGAATACGTCGCCATCATGGGCCCCTCGGGATCAGGTAAATCCACATTGATGAACCTGATTGGCTGCCTCGATTCCCCGACCGCCGGCCGGTATTGGCTCGCAGGCCGCCTGGTCAGCGAACTGGATGACGACGAATTGGCCTACATTCGTAACAAAGAAATCGGGTTCGTCTTCCAGACGTTCAACCTGCTTCCGCGCGCCACGGCGCTGCACAATGTCGAGCTGCCGCTGATTTATAACGGCACTCCGGCCGAAGAGCGCCTCGAAAAAGCCAAACAGGCGCTCACTCGCGTTGAGCTAACCGATCGCATGCACCACAAGCCCAACGAGCTTTCCGGCGGTCAGCGCCAGCGTGTTGCCATTGCGCGCGCGCTTGTGAACTCACCGTCCATCGTGCTTGCCGATGAGCCCACCGGCAACCTCGATTCGCGCACGGGCGAGGAAATCATGGCCTTATTCGCAAACCTGCACAGCCAGGGCAACACGATCATTCTCGTGACACACGAGCACGACGTCGCCCAACACGCGCATCGCATCATTTTCATCCGCGATGGCAAAATCGCGTCCGACGAAGCCGTCAAGAAGTAACTTCTCTTTCTCCTTCCGAATCGCAGCGCACCTCCTGCAACATTGAACTCACCGGTTGAGTGCGGTTCCGGTTAACCGATGACGTCGTAGGGCCGCATCATCTCGTTGTCTTCGTGTTCAAGAATGTGGCAGTGCCACACATAGCGGTAATTCTTACCGGCGACCACGTCGGTTCCTGCGGGCAAATCGAATTTCGAAACCGCTCTTGTGATCGTTCCTGGAAACGATTTGACGGTATCTTTCCATGCATAAAGCTCGTTCGGCTCTGGAGGCTGCGCGGCCCCAGTGAACACCACCTGACCGGTACTCTTGTAGACTTCTTCGTCGAACGGACGCCGGTCGAGAACCTGCAATTGAACTAAGTGTATGTGCTTAGGGTGCGCATCTTCAGTCGCGTTCAGGAAATTCCAGATTTCGATCGAGCCCGCCTTTGGATTTTCCGTTACCGGGTCGTCCCACATTTTCCCGTCGAGCATTCCGATTGAGCGGCTGTCCTGGCAGAGCCTTCAGCGTCGGCGGAACAGGCAGTTTGTCCAGAAATCGCTTGAGGCTTGGCGACCGGTGCGGGGGACCAATTCTGTGTAAGTGGTGTTTCCGGTGCGGTTGCTTCGAAAGCAAACTGCTGTGACCTCCGATGAAAGCGGTCGCACCATATGCGCCGGCGTGTTTTAGGAAATCACGACGTGACTTCATCTATTGTTTGTCCTTTTCTGAACGACCGCGCAAACCGAGGTCCTCGGGATGACCAAACTGTCCGAGGACACTTGCAGCTTTGTCGTCCAATTCCGCGCGGGAGGCGGTAAGTTTAGGAGCGTCTCTGTGAATCGAAAAAGGACGCGCAATGAATAATCAGCGGTGAAACCACAATCTCGCGGAATCCTGCCGCACTGGTTCGAACCATGTCACGCCGGGGCCGTGTAGCGGCTTTCCACGGCTGCGCGCAGTTCCTTTCGGCGCTCCGCCACCCCTTGCGAACCGTTCCGCTCAATCTCCCGCGCGCTCGCTGCCAGCTCTTCGTCCTTAATCATCGTTTCGAACCAGCGCGAATAGTCTCCTCGCCGCGCGTGGAACAGCCACGTCTCATCGTCCACTCCTTCGCCCATCTGCAAAAACGTCATCAAATTTTGCGCGCGGAGATTCAGCTTCCCTTCCGGACCGCGGAAATAAAAACTCTGCTCTGGCGAAAGCTCGCCCTGGGCATAGTTTCTTTTATGACGCCGCCGCTCCGCCCTCGCCATTCGCGTCTGCAGCAGGACCGGGTCTTCGCCTTTGGATCGCGGAAACCACACGAGCACCTGGCCCGGCTCGGGTGCTACCTTCACATCACACGCCAACCGAACCTGCGCCGCGCGCCCAAATTCCGCCAGGGTCTTACTCGCTGCCTTTCCCGTAGCGATCACCACATCCACAAACGCAAGCGCCACGGGCGACACGTGTTCGGGATGGACGGTTATCAGAATCGTCCCGCCCAACTCTTGAGGAATCGAGCTTGACGCCGGCGACCACGTTGTCGGCAGCAAATGATGCGCCTCGTCAATCACCAGCCAGTGCGGCCGCCCCGTCTTGGCGCGTGTCTCGAGGATGCGCGGCAGCAGCGCCGCGAACGCTCCCGGCCGCTCCGGCAGCGGAACGCCCATCAGGTTCACCACCAGGCTTTGCGTTGACTCGAGCGCTGCGCCCACAGCCTTCGCATCCGGTTGCTCGCTTGGGCTTCCCACCATCATGGCCCCAGCCAGCCCTTCAAAGTCTCCTTCCGGATCAATCAGGCAAAAGTGATAGCCACGCTCTTCGCACTCTTCCAGAATCCCTGCCACCGCCGAAGATTTTCCGCTCGCCGAAGCGCCTGCCACCAGCACGCTGTTACGGTTCGGCACAATCCGCACTTCGTTCTTGTCTTTGTCAGCTCCCGCGCCCTGTCGCGTTCCAATGGACAGCGAAGACCGCTCCAGGCGCTCGTCCCATGAACGCAAATCGTCTTTCAGAAGATGCGCAATCAGCTCCATCACTCCTGCGCCATGATCGCCGCGCGTTACCACGTCGGCTTTTTCCCGCAGCGCAGGTAGCGCATTGGCCACCGCCACGCCGCATTCGCTGGCCGACAAGAACGCGTGGTCATTCTCTGCGTCGCCGATCGCCACAGTGTTATGCGGCGACAATTGCAGTTCCTGCAAGGCCGCGCGCAGGCCGGTTGCCTTGTTGATTCCCGATGGCAGCACCATCACCGCGCCCTTGTTGAAGATCACCTGGTAATCGAGCCCCATCTGCTTGATGACTTCCAGAATTGCTACTTCGGCGGGCGTCCAGCTGGCGACAATCGATCGCCCCACATCAAAACTCACCCCGGCCGCGCGCAGCGCTTTCAGAAAATCTTCCTTCGGCGCTTCGGCCAACACCTTTTCTTCGCGGCTCGCCGCGTCATAAAGCAGCGCGCCGTTTTCAGCCACCACGCGGTCGAACAGTTCCAGCTTCCCAAACACGCGCTGCAAATCGGGTAAATGGCGCCCGGTGACCATGAGCAGCTTGCGTCCCGACCCTTTCAGGCGCTCCAGCGCCTGAATCGTGCCGTCGCCCACACGGCCATCCGTCGCCAGTGTTCCGTCAAAATCGGTTGCAAGGGCCAAGTAGCGCATCGCGAATCATTCCGAAACTCTCCGGACAGTAACACGGCAGGCTTTGCCACCACTCTGCAGCAATCTCTGTATGGATTCGTGAAGGCTCAAAACCGTTTTACAAACGGCAGATTTTCGATGTGCGGTGTGCAGTGCTGCTTTGCTTCGATGGAAGTCTTTTTCTGACCAGTGGCGTTGTGGGGTCTTCGATTTGCATGACGGTGCGGTTATCATGGCGCCATGGCGCCGTGCCGGACGTTTTTTCTGGCGGTCAATTATCCGTGGCTAAGCTACGGGAGCGATTTCGGCCGTTCTCCTTGGGGGCACTCCGGTGTCTCTGGTGAGGAAACGCGGAAGGTAGTGGCAGCGGACTTCGCCAAGATCAGAAGCAGCGGAGCAAGCGTGGTTCGGTGGTTTCTGCTTTGCGACGGTCGAAGCGGCATTCGCTACGACAAAGGAATTCCCGCTGGTCCCGATGATTTACTCTTCTCCGACGTCGGTGGAGCGCTCGAAATCGCAGCGGGATCGGAGCTAAAAATCTGTTTTTCGCTCTTAGACTTCCTCTGGCTCGAAACCCCGGAGGGAAAATCCGGATCCCCGGATCCACCGCCCGACCTTCCGGGCCGTAATGCCTTGCAATTCGCTGGCGGTCGCGAAGCCCTACTGCAACGCGTGCTGATTCCGCTTTTTCGCGAATTCCGCTCGCATCCCGCGCTCTTCTCATGGGAAATTGTCAACGAACCCGAATGGGCCATTCCGGAGTTCCAACGGTCTCCCAAAGCCGGCCTGCATCTGGCAGATGCCCGCGCCTTTTTCGCGGAAATCGCGCAAGCCATCCACGAAGAATCGGGCGGGGTTCCCGCCACTCTGGGCTCCGCGCGCTTGCAATGGCTTCGCGCATGGAGCGAAATCGAACTCGACCTTCTGCAGGCGCACTACTACCCGCAGCTCGAAAGCGATCAACCTTTGTCGCTTGCCGAGCAACTCGCCGCACTCGCGGGCCTTTCCGAGCAGCTCTGGCTTGGCGAACTTCCGGCTCGCGATCCTTCGACTCCAGCCTACTCTCTCGATGCCGCGCTTACCGCTTGCCGCGCAGCAGGGCTTGCCGGGGCAGGCATCTGGCGCTGGCGCTCGCCGGATCCCGGCGGCTCCGACCTGGCTTTCGGGTCCGTTCAGCCGGAGAGCTTGTCCGCGTGGCTATCCCAATCTTCGGAGTTTCGCGTCTAATTCACACATGAAGCCGATTCACTCGATTCCGCGCGTCGCGATCTGTTTTGCGCTGATACTTTTTTCAGGAAGCGGGCCGCGCGCTCAGCAGGAAAAACAGGAGCGCGAGAAAGAAAGCGAAGTTCGCGGCGCTCCTGCTGAACCGGATGATGCAGCCGACGTTCGCGCGCAAATCGCCGCAGTCGAAAAACTCCTACCTACTTATGTCGATCGTGGGGCGGCGCTCTACTTCCTTGCCGCCGCAAGAATGCATCTTGGCGAGACTCGCGAAGCAATGGAACTACTCGAACAATGCGTTGCGCTCGGAGAGGGCTTCGACCCTTCCGGCGGTTCTGAATTTGCGGGCCTGCGCAACGAACGCGCCTTTACGGAAATGGTCGAGCGAGTCAAATCTCGCTTTCCCGCGGTGGCCTCGGGCCGGCGCGCGTTGGCTACCGAAGACAAGGATCTGATTCCGGAAGGGCTTGCTTGGGATCCGAATCGCGAGGTCTTCTATCTCGGCAGTCTGCATCGTAAGAAAATCGTGCAGATCGACCTGCAAAGCCGTGTCAGCGATTTTCTGCAGCCGCAGCAGGAACGCTTCCTGCCCATTCTCGGAATTCGCATGGATCCGAACGATGGCACTGTCTGGGCCAACACCTGGGAAGAAAAGCCCGGCGCCAGTCGATCTCAGATCCTGCACATCGCCTCTGACGGAAAAGTGCTCGCGCGGTTTGCGCCGAAGCAGTCCGAGCAACATGGCGAGCAACATGGCTTCAATGATCTCGTCGTGCGCAAAGTGGGGGACATTTTTACGACCGACAGTGTTGCCAACCAAGTATTTCGTCTTGATCCTGCAAGCAAAGCATTTTCCCCACTGCATTTGCACCGGCAGCTTTTCTATCCCAACGGAATTGCGCTCGCCGAAGACGATCGCACGCTTTACATCGCGGACGCGCTCGGCGTGTTGAAATACGACATCACGGCTTCTGCCAGTGGCGATGTCGCGCCGGGGCCGCGCAACACTCTCGGTGGCGCAGACGGGCTTTATTGGTATCGCGGCAGCTTGATCGCCATTCAGAACGGGATCGGCAGGCCGCGCATCGCCGCGCACAAACTCAGTGCTGATGGTACTCGCGTCAGCAAGGCGACGATTCTCGAATTCCACACGCCGTTCACTGTGTTGCCCACCACGGGCGCGATTCGTGGCTCCGATTTCTATTTCATTGCCAACAGCCAGATTGATAATCTCAACGGTGACAGCATCCTCGACGTAACGCGTCTCGAACCCGTACGCATCGCGGTGGTGCATCTCCCGTGAGGACTGCGCTTTGAATTTTGTCTTGCCTCTGCGCCTCTCGCTTAGGCAGAGTAAGCAAGAATGAATATTCCTCTCCCGAATCGGCGTAGCCGCGTCTTATTGCTCGTTTTGAGCGGTGCGTTGGCATTGCTGATCAGCTTTCTGGCCGTACGCAATGCCTTGGCCGCGCACTTTCTCGGGCTTGACACGCGCGGTGGATACGAGGGCGCAGTACGTTTCGAGCCGAACAATCCGCGCAACTGGTATCTTCTCGGACGTTCTTATCTCTACGATCTGGAGCAGCCCGATCCGGTAAAGGCGCTCAGCGCCCTGCGCAAGTCGGTCGAACTGGATCCGTATTCGGCCGAGGCGATGCTGGATCTGGCCATCGCTTACGACAGCGAAGGCGATCCCACACAAGCGCGCGCAGCTCTGGTCTCGGCTCAGCGCGTCTATCCGCTCTCCGCCGATGTTTCATGGAGCTTCGGCAACTTCTTACTTCGCCAGGGCGATCAGGATGCTGCGTTTGCACAGTTCTACAAGACCCTGCAACTGGATCCGAAGCGCGCCGCTGAAGCCTTTTCCCGCTCCCTGCAATTGCAGCCTGACGCAAAGATGGTGCTCGACAAAGTGATTCCTCCTTCGCCCGAAACCTATCTTCCGATTCTTCATATGCTGTCCGACGCGTATCAAATGGAAGAGGCGCAACAGGTTTGGAACAAACTCGTGGAGCTGAACAGCAAAGTTCCACTCCGCGATGTGGTTGTATTTTTCGACGCGCTCATTCACCAACGGCAAGGCGTCGAAGCCGCCAAGCTATGGCCGCAGGCGACCGCGATGATGGAGAATCCGCCGCCACCCGATCCTTCGGGCTCTCTGATTTGGGACGGAGGCTTCGAATCGGGTTCCGCAGGTGGCGGTTTCAGGTGGCAATTTACGCCGGTGACTCGCAATGTCCAGATTTCCTTCGATCAGTCGGAAAAACACAGCGGAGAGCAATCGCTCCGCCTCCTCTTTAATGGCCGCGAGAATGTCAATTTCGAGGATGTCTGTCATCCGTTCATAGCAGAGCCGGGTAAACAGTATCTGTTGACCGGCTGGATCAAGACGGAATCACTGACCAGCAGCGAAGGGGTCCGTTTGCAAGTCTCGACGTTCGGCAAGAGCGTAACGGCCGTGCAAAGCAATGAAATTCACGGAACGCAGCCCTGGACACAAATCACATTGCCGTGGACTTCGCCTGCAAACGACCTGTTCAACACGGTATGCCTCCGGCGCAAGATGAGCGACATGCCGGGCAGCGACATTCAGGGCGCGGCTTGGCTGGACGATGTCACGCTGGTACCGGCGAACAACTCACCCGCAGCGGTCGGTAAGCCATGAAGCTCGTTCGAAGCGGGCTTTTCGGGCTGATCACATTTGCGGTTTTGAGCCACGGCGCCGTCGAACCCTGGGCCCGCGCCATTCTCGAATGCGCCTCCGGCGTTCTGCTGGTGCTTTGGGCGTTGCAGTTCCTGTACGCCGAAGAGTCGCGTCCGATCGTGTTGCCGCAGCTCTTTTTTCCGATGGCGGCATTTTCGCTAGTCGTCTTGATTCAATGGGCGTTTGGCCTTACCGCTTCGCGATTTTCCACGGGAACCGAGCTGCGTCTGTTGCTCTGCATCCTCATTTTGATTTTCATTGCGGCCCAGGTTCTTCGCAGCCTGGCGGACTGGCGCACGTTCGCCTGGTTCACCATGCTTTTGGCCTTCTTTGTCGCAGGCCTCGGCATCCTTCAACATCTGACCTTCAACGGGAAGCTGTACTGGTTCCGCGAGATGCGTTACGGCGGTATTCCGTTCGGCCCCTTCGCGAACCGCAATCACTTCGCGGGCTTTGCGGAGTTGGTGCTGCCGATGTCTCTTGTCCCGTTGCTGGTGGGCCGGGTGCGCCGCGAACGGTTGGTGATCGTGAGTATTCTTGCAGTGATTCCGGTTAGCGCCTTACTGCTCTCGGCATCGCGCGGGGGAATCATCAGTTTCGGCGCCGAGCTTGCCTTTTTGCTGCTTATCCTTGTGTTAAAGCGCGCACATGGCAAACAAATGTACGTAGCCGGAGCGGTGCTGCTCGGCGCATTTGCCCTGGTGTCATGGCTTGGGGTCAATCAGATCCTGACGCGGTTTGCCTCGCTGCAATCCCTCGAAGTTACCGAGAGCAAACGGGCCTCGATGCGTTATGGAACGTGGAGGATTTTTCTGGACCACGCGGTTCTGGGGACCGGGCTCGGGACGCTGCAGCAGGTATATCCCCCCTACGAAACGCTCTATGACGGCAAGATCGTCAATCACACGCACAACGATTATCTGGAGACACTAGCGGAAACCGGCGTTCTCGGAGGAGTTTGCTGGCTATGGTTCCTGGCGGTTCTGTTTATCAATGCGCTGCGCCTTTTGAAGAACGAGGGCGATTCGTTCGCAAATACTTTGCGGCTTTGCGGATGGACGGCATGTTGCGGCCTGCTGGTGCACAGCTTGGTGGACTTCAATCTCCACATTCCTTCGAATTTGTTGCTGTTCATGATGATGAGCCTCTTGGCCACGGTGGAAATCCCTTTGCCAGAATCACCAGAAAAACAAGGAAACGGCAAATATCGGAAGCGCGTGCGTGTGAGGCGGACTGACGATACCACGGAGCCTGCCCCAGCCTGAGACGCGCCTGTAGTCCTGCAGCATTGGGACCAAGTTCTGGAAACGTGCTGGACCAAGAAAGCAAGAGATTTCGCTAGTGGGTCAATTTGAAGTTTAGGCTGGATTGCTTCGGGCGTGGTGCTACTATTCATGCATGGGAAACAAGAACGCAAGGAAACGCGAAATCAGGAAGCCCAAAAAGAAAGCTCCCAAGCAAGCCCCGCAAAGGCGCGACGTGCATCAGATCGCGTCACGGATTGTGAAACAAGCAACGACGCCTTAGTTGGTCGTCCCGCCGAGCGATTTATAAAAATGCTCTTCGATTATTACGACATCACGCCTCTAGTTGACGAAGCGGAATGGAACCGAATTCTTGCCAAGAATGACAAGGCCTTTGTAGAGATGTCTACTTGGGGCTAGATTCAAACTGACCCACTACCGAGATTTCAACAGGGTTGACTGAAGTCTGCCATTATCGCTATGAATTCCCGCGCCATTCGGTTGCAATCTTCGGCGGACGAATCAGCGTTTGCAGGACCACGCAGTATTGCTCGGTCTTTTCGCGCAGCGCTTGCAACTGCTCGGGATCGGCTTTTGGGGCAACCACGTCAAAATACAAACGGATTGCTTGAAAACCCACCGGCACGTCCTTTGAAATTCCCAACGTTCCGCGCAGGTCCAGATCGCCTTCAATTTTCACTTCGATTCGGTCCGTGGCAATTCCTATGGCCGTTGCTACCATCTGGCAAGTGATTTGCGCGCAAGCTGCCAATGCACCCAACAGCAGGTCTCCGGAGCACGCCGAGGTCCCTGCGCCGCCAACACCGGTGTGGGCTTGAGCAGCATAGATAGCCCGTCCTATGTCCACCGAACAGGAAATCGGCTCGCCCGATTGCACTCCGGCTGCCTTGATCGTGATGTGAGAGGAAGCCGGGTCAGTTCTGTATTTGTCCTTGAAAGGCTTTTGAATTGCTTTCAAATCCATTATTTGCTCTCCGAACCGCCATTGTAGGAAATTCCCGCAAGCGACACAAAGTGAAAGAATTGTTAGACATTTCTGACATCTGTTCTACCGTTAAATCCCTACCTTGACTTGGGGTTAGCGGCTGTATAATCGATGCGTGGGATCTTCGAAACGAGTGCCAGGAAAACTGGGACGTGTGTCTTTGTGTCTCGCGGCGAGTTTTCTCGCCGGAACCTTGGCTGCGCCGCCGCCCAATTACGCGCAAAACCCGCAACAATCTACGGGCCAAGTGTGGCCCGTGCCCGCCGACGTAAATCTGGATACCCAGCAAAAGGCCAATCAACGATTGAACGAGCTCGCCCGCAGCGCCCGTGCTCCCCTGCAAGACTATATCGTAGGCCGCGGCGACACAATTTCTGTGGAAGTATTCGATGTGCCGGAGTTGAGCCGCGATGTGCGCGTCAGCCAGACCGGCACGATTGGCATCCCCCTGGTTCCCGTGCGTCCTTATGTCCTCGGCCTGACCGAGATGCAGGTGCAACAGAAGATCTCTGAGATTCTGGAAGCCAACGGATTGGTTTCCCATCCTCAGGTGATGGTTTCGGTAAAGGAGAAAAGGAGCAAGTCGATCGCGATCGTAGGCGCCGTGGCCCGCCCGATGGTTTATCAAGCCGATCGTCCAGTCACGCTGATAGAGGTGCTGGCCGAGGCGGGAGGCATTGCAAACGACGCCGGAGATACGGTCCTAATTACGCGGCCCGATAGCTCGGGTGGCGGCGCAGCGACGACGGAACCTCCCGAGATAGGCTCTGAAGATCCTGTTCCTGCCACGAACCCAAGTTTGGGAGAAAATGCGATTACGCCTGGCTCTTCGCAGACCGCGCAGGCGGCGACGCCCGCCACGAGTGCCGCAGATTCCGCGCCAAGCCTGGCTCCGGCAGCGACCAATTCGACTCAGCAGTCCGCCGCTACCGCCGCTCCGCCCGCTGTCGGCGCTTCGAACGCGGCCCCGCTGCCCACCACCATCACCGTGAATCTTTCAGAGCTCCTAGAGCGCGGCGATACACAGAACAATATTCCACTGCAGGCGGGAGATGTCGTGACCGTGCCGCACGCGGGCATCGTCTACGCACTCGGAGCAGTCGCGAGACCCGGTGGGTTCGTGGCCACTAATGACCGCTCACA
>Ga0075425_100006021_pt1 | contig 12658 bp, 11 predicted proteins | sample SoiMethybrSBSTD4_FD_75300 | JGI IMG/M metagenome (GOLD analysis project Ga0075425, IMG submission 75300) | Bulk soil microbial communities from a Populus tree surrounding site in Tennessee, USA - Soil MetaG P. TD hybrid SBSTD4 | ecosystem: Environmental > Terrestrial > Soil > Tree plantation...
GCAGCCGGGCGGTAATCACGGCACTGGCTCAACGCCTGTGCCGTGATCACACGACCCGCCCGCTTGGCTAGACCGCGGCGCCGACCGCGCTGCCAATCAGGTAGGTGATGCCGGCGGCCAGGCCGCCCAGCAGGAGCTGGCGGAAGGCGCCGCGGAAGAACGGGCGGTCGGTGAGCCTGGCTACCAAGCCGCCCCCGACGAACGCGGCCAGCGCAGACAGGCCCAGGGCCAGGGCCATCACGGTCCCCGACGCGATGTGCGGAGCCAGCAGGTACGGGAGCAAGGGGATGAGGGCGCCGACGGCGAAGGTGGCCAGGGAGGCGCCGGCCGCGGTGTAGGGGGAGGGCAGCTCCCGGGGGTCCACGCCCAGTTCCTCGCGGACGTGGACGGCCAGGGCCTCTTCGGGGTGGACGGAGATCTGCCGCGCGACCTCGTCGGCCAGCTCCGGGTCCACGCCGCGCATCCGGAACGTGGCGGCCAGCTCCTGGCGCTCGGATTCCGGGTTGTGCTTGAGTTCGTGAGCCTCCTTGCGGACCTCGGCCTCGACCAGCTCGTTCTGTGAGGAAACCGAGACGAACTCGCCGGTGGCCATCGAAAACGCGCCCGCCGCCAGCCCGGCCAGCCCGGTGAGCACGATGAACTGATGGGATCCGCCGCCCCCGCCGACGCCGGCGATCAGCGACACGTTGGTCACCAGGCCATCCATCGCGCCGAACACGGCCGGGCGCAGCCAGCCGCCGGAGACGTCACGGTGCTGGTGCCCGTGCTCCTCGCCCTGGGCGTCGCTTGCCACGCTCACGGTCTCGTTCTCAGGCATCCCGGTGGGAACCCGCTGCGGCGCCTCATTATTCCGTGCGCTCTGGCTCGGCAGCGGGGTCGCGTGCCAGCGCCGCGGCGGTGAGGCGCTCGATGTCCTCGCCGAAGGGGCGGTCGGCGTCGATGCTGCCGACGATGCCGGTAAGCGAGTCCAGCAGCAGGCGGCAGCCGGGCGGGACCGGGTGCGAGGACATGGTGACGGCGCGGTAGGCGGTCAGCAGCTCGCAGGATGCGACGGCGTGGCCGCGGCGGATCGCCTGGCGCAGGGACTCGGCGGCTTCCCAGCCGAAGGACTGCGCGTCCTCCTGCCCGCCGGAGGTCTCGATCAGCCCCACGGTCGAGGGCAGGGCCAGCCTGCGCAGGGCGTGCACCTCACCAGCCGCGCGCTTGTGCACGGTGACCAACCCGGTGTCCGGCCCGGGGCGCGCGGCGAGCTGCGGCGGCAGCCCGGTGACCCGGGTGTCGAGGAGCCGGTGGACCCGCGCGGCGGACACCTCGGCCGCGTGGGCCAGCGCGGCGGTGAGCTGATCGCAGTGCGCCGCGAGGTCGAGGCCGTGGAAGCCCGCGGTGCCGACGAACGTGCCGTCGAGGAACGCCGGTGAGTCGGTCACCCCGGCCAGCGCCCGGCGGATCGCGCCCGCCAGCGCGTTGGCCGCCCGCTGCACGTGGGTGAGCACCGGGCCGGCCACCCGGAACGACACCGGCGCCTGCAGCGCGACCGGCCCGGCAGGCTCCCCGGCGGCCCGGCGCAGGCGGCCGAGCACTAGGCCGAGGAGCGGGTCACCGCGCCCGCATTCGGCCCGGTACGGATCCCGGGACGCCGACGCGGCCACGATCGACAGTGCGGCCGCCGATTCCATCCGGGCGGCCAGCGCCCTGGCGTCCGCGACGCGCCGGATCGCCAGCGCGGTGGCGCCGGGAACCCCGGCCAGCAGCGCGTGCCCTTCTCTGGGCCCCAGCGCGAACTCGGTCAGGCCGAGTTCGCGCAGCGCATCCCCGGCCGGCCGGGTACCGCCGTCCGGCGCGAGAACCCGGCCGATGCCGCACAGCGGCCCGAACGCGTGCGCCAGCGGCAGGATCTCCCCGGCGCTGCCCACGCCGGTGCGGGGCACGGCAGGGATCAGGCCCGCGCCGAGGACGTCGGCCAGCCGCTGGCACAGCGCGGCGGACACCCCGGCGTCACCGGACAGGAACGTGCGCAGCCGGACCGCGATGAGCGCCCGGGCGTCGCCGACGTCCAGCCACGGTGGCCCGCCGGTCGCCCGGGCCAGCAGCAGGTTCCGCTGATGCTCGCGCTGCTGCCGCGGCGTGAGCCGGACCCCGGACATCGCGCCCATGCCGGTGTTCACGCCGTACACCGGGTGGCCCGCGCGGAGCACCGCGCGGGCCACCCGGCACCGCTGATCCACGGCCCGGGCCAGCGCGGGCGCGAGGGCGAGCCCGCGCCCGGCGGCTACCTCGCGGACCAGGCCAGGACCGAGGTCAGCGGGCGCGCTCAGGGTGCGTGGCGCGGCCGCCGGGCTCAGCTCTTGGTCGCCTTGTTGAGGAAGATGTGGCCGATGGCGGTGGGGTAGGCGCCGTGCGTGTTCTTGGCCATGGCGCTCAGGTAGTTGTAGAAGTACCCGAAGATGATCGGCGTTTGTTCGAGCAGCAGGGTCTCGATCTGCCCGGCGAGCTGCCGCTGGGTGGTCAGGTCGGACGTGGCGATGTACTGATTGGAGAGCGTGTCGTACTGGCTGTTGCTGAAGTGCGCCGCGTTCCACGAACCGGTGCCCTTCTTGGCGTTGATGGTCTGCAGCGGCGCGGTCAGGAATACGTTGGGCACGCTGCGGTGACCGTAGTCCACCAGGCTCATCTGTGCGTCGAGCCAGTCCGAGTTGCCGAACGTGGCCTTGCCGTAGTAGGCAGTCGAGCTCTCCACCTTCAACTTGATGTTGACCCCGATCTCCTTCGCCGCCTGCACCACGATCTGGGCGTACTGCGGGATCTCCACGAACTCCTCGGTGATCAGCTGCGCGGTGAAACCGGACGGGTGCCCGGCGGCCGACAGCAGCGACTTCGCCTTGGCGATGTTCTTCGCGCGCTGGGCTACAGTGTGGTTCGTCGAGGGGAAGACGGGCGCGAACGGGCTGTCGTTGCCGATGGCGGCGTTGCCCTTGAACAGCGCCTGCACGATGCCGGGCCGGTCGAGCGTGAGCGCGATCGCCTGGCGCACCCGCGGGTCGGTGAACGGTGCCTGGTCGGTACGCATCGACAGCTGCCGGTGCGCGCTCGACTTGAGGTTGACGATGTTGTACGGGGCTCCGGGGGTGAGCAACTGCTCCCCGCCCGCGACGGCGAACTGCCCGACGACGTCGATGGTCCCCCCGGTGAGGGCGAGGACCAGGGGCGTCTGGGTGGTGTAGAAGGTGAACTCCGTCGCGGCGGGCAGGGCCTTGGTGCCCCAGTACTGCGTGTTGCGGGTGAACGAGGCGCCGACCTTGGGCGTGTAGCTCTTCAGCACGAACGGCCCGGTGCCGACGAAGGAGCTCTGCCACTTCGCCGGGTCGTAGTTGTTCGGGAGGATGATCATGTTGTAGTTGTCGGACGACGTCAGGTACGGGAAGTTCCCGTTCGGCGCGGTGAGGTGGAAGGCGACGGTGTGGTCGTCCACCTTGACCACGCCTTCGGGGGTCAGCCCGCCGCCGAACGCCGACAATGCGTTGGAGGAGCCCTTTGGGTCGGTTTGCAGCTTGTAGGTGTAGACGACGTCGTCCGCGGTCAGCGGGTGCCCGTTGTGGAACTTGACGCCCTGGCGGATCTTGAACGTCCACACGTCCGCTTTGGAGTTGGGTGTCCAGCTGGTGGCGAGCGCCGGCTGCAGCGTCAGGTGCTGGTTCGAGAATGCGAGGTATTCACCGGTCTGGCCGAGCATGTCGAGGCCGCCCTGGTCGGCCACGGTCACCGGGTTGATCGTCGCTGTCGGCACGACGATTCCGGCCTTGATCGTGGCACCGGCCGCACCGCCGCCGCCACCCGATGAGCTCGGTGTCGTGGTAGTCGAGCCCCCGCAGGCCGAGATGACGGCACCGAGCACCGGCAGCGAAATCCCCACGACAGCGCCACGGCGCAGGAAGTCCCGGCGTGAGAGCCGCCCCGCGGCGTACTCGTCGATGACGTGGTTCGCGACTTCGCCTTGCCCCCGGCGGAGTCGGCTGAGCCGGCCATGGTCAATGTCCACTGGGTCCCTCCTGCGAACTTTCACTCAGCCGCGGCCTGCGGCTGGTGCGAATCGAACGAAACTACGCCCCCGGCATGCTGTCAGTCACCGTCCTGCTCTGTGCGCTGCAGGATCGTTAGCTGATCGATAGGGATGTGACAGCTCATCAGATGTCCAGGCGCGACCTCCGCCAGCGGTGGCTCGGTGGTCTCGCAGACGCCCGTGGACAGCTTTCGCGGGCACCGCGTGTGGAACACGCAGCCGCTAGGCGGATCGGCCGCGGACGGGATCTCACCGTGCAGCCGGATCCGGTCGGCGCGCTGGCCGTCGATACTGGGCACCGCCGAGAGGAGCGCCTCGGTGTAGGGGTGGTGCGGCGCGGCGAAGACCGTCTCCGCCGGGCCAAGCTCCATGATCCGCCCCAGGTAGAGCACCGCGATCCGGTCGGACAGGTACCGCACCACCCCGAGGTCGTGCGAGATGAACAGGTAGGTCACCTGCTCCTTGGCCTGCAGGTCGGCCAGCAGGTTGAGGATGGCCGCCTGCACCGACACGTCGAGCGCCGAGGTGGGCTCATCGCAGACCACGATCCGTGGCCCGCCACCGAACGCGCGCGCGATCGCTACCCGCTGCTTCAGCCCACCGGACAGCTGGCTGGGGCGCATGCTCAGGTGGCGTTCCTCCAGGCGGACCGACCGGACCAGGTCGGTCAGCCGCTCTCGGAGGCGCGCACCGGACAGGCCGGCCAGTTTGATCAGCGGACGGCTGATCAGGCGCCGGACGGTGTGGCGGCGGTTCAGCGCCGAATCCGGATTCTGGAACACGATCTGCAGCGCCTTGAGCTGCTCCCGCGGCCGGCGCCGCGCCTCCCCCGCCAGCGCGGTCCCGTCGAGTTCCACGACGGAGCCTTCGTCCGGCGCGATGAGGCCGAGCAGGGCGCGGGCCAGGGTGGTCTTGCCACTGCCCGACTCGCCGACCAGGCCGAGCGTCTCGCCTCGCTCGAGGCTGAGGTTGACGTCGACCAGAGCCCGCACCGGTTCGCCGCTGTGGGTGAAGGTCTTGGACACGTCCTGCAACGACACCACCGGCTCGGTCGCGTCGCGGCTGGACAGCAGCTCAACGTCGACCGGGGTGTTCCTGGGCAGGTCCGACGTTTCGTCGTGCAGGTAGCAGCGTGAGGTCCGGGCCGGGCCTACCGGGAAGGCGGGTGGCCGGGCCTCCCGGCAGCGCTCCTCGGCGATCGGGCAGCGCGGGGCGAAGACGCACCCAGGGAGCGTGTGCCCGGGGGACGGCAGGAAGCCGGGGATCGTATCGAGCCGCCCGGCGTCCTTTCGCTGCCCGCGGCGCGGGATGCAGCGCAGCAGCCCGACCGTGTACGGGTGGCGCGGTTCCTCGAACACCTGCTGGGCCGGTCCCTCCTCCAGGAGCTCCCCGGCGTAGAGGACCCCGACCCGGTCGCACATCTTGGCGATCACGGCCAGGTTGTGGCTGATGAACAGCACCGAGGTGGCGAAATCCTCGCGGAGCCCGGCCACCAGGTCGAGCACCTCCGCCTCCACCGTCGCGTCCAGCGCCGTGGTCGGCTCGTCGAGGATCAGCAGCGAGGGCTCGGCGGCCAGGGCCATCGCGATGACCACCCGCTGGGCCATCCCGCCGGAGATCTGGTGCGGGTACAGCCCCATGACCCGGCCCGGGTCGGAGATCTGCACCGTGCGCAGCATGGCCTCGGCCTTGTCCTGTGCCACCGACCGGTCCAGCCCCGCGACCTCGTACACCTCGGCGACCTGCCGGCCGATCCGGATCGACGGGTTCAGCGCCTTGCCCGGTTCCTGGTACACCATCGAGACGGTGCGAGCCCGCAGTTCCCGCAGGGCGTGCTCGTCCATCGCCAGCGGGTCCTGGCCGTTGATGCTGATCTGGCCGCCGGTCACCCGGCCGTTGCGCGGCAGGTACCTGGTCAGCGCCAGCGCGACCGTGGACTTGCCGGACCCGGACTCGCCGACCAGGCCGTACGACTCGCGCCGGCCGATCTCGAACGAGACGTCGCGCAGCGCGCGGCGGTCGTTGCCGCGGACCCGGTGCGTGACCTCCAGGTGCTCCACCCGCAGCGCCGGGGTCAGGTCGTCCACGCTGCCGGCGGCGGCGAACTCAGTAGCGGTCATGACGCTATTACCTGCTCAATCGAGTCGGTGACCAGGTTGATCGCTACCACCAGCGAGGCGATGGCGATGGCCGGGAACAGCGTCATCCACCAGTAGCCGGCCGGCAGTACCCCGTAGTTCACACTGATATCCGCGCCCCAGTCCGGGGTCGGTGGCTGCACGCCGAAGCCGAGGAACGACAGGCTGGCGATCGCGAAGATGGCGTACCCCAGCCGCACCGTGAACTCGACCAGCACGACCGGCAGCACGTTCGGCAGGACCTCGACGAACATGATGTAGGCGCGCTTCTCGCCGAGCAGCCGGGCTGAGGACAAGTAGTCCTGCTGCCGCTCGACCAGGACCGCGGCGCGGACCGTCCGCGCGATCAGCGGCGTGAAGACCAGGCCGATGACGATGATGATGGTCAGCGGGGACGGCCCGACGGCGACCACGAACAGGAACGCGACAATGACCAGTGGCAGCGCCAGCACGGCCTCGACCAGCCGCCCTCCCACGATGTCAATCACACCGCCCAGGTAGCCCATGGCCAGGCCCAGCGCCGTGCCCGCCACGGTGCCGATCACCGTGGCGAAGAACGCGATGACCAGGATGCTGCGGGCGCCGACGAGGACCCGGGAGAAGACGTCGCGGCCGAGCTGATCCGTGCCGAACCAATGGGCGCCCGAGGGCCCTTTGTTCGTGGCCAACAACTGCTGGGCAAGCGGGTCCTGCGGGGCGATCAGGTGCCCGAATATCGCGCAGATCACCCAGAACAGCAAGATCAGGACCCCAGCGATGAACGTGGGCCTGCGCAGCAGCAGCCGCCAGGGCGGCATTTCGCCGCGCGCGCTTGTGACCGCGACCGGAGTGGTCGGTTCCGCTACGACGTCGGTCATTCTGCGCCTCCCAGGCGGAGCCGCGGGTTCAGCACGGTATAGAGGATGTCCGCGACGAGCGTGGCCACCATGTACACGATGCCGATGGTCAGCACGCCGGCAGCCAGCATTGGGAAGTCCTTGGAGGTGGCTGCCTTGAAGATGAGATTCCCGATCCCCTGGTAGTTGAACAGCACCTCCACGATCACCAGCCCGCCGATCAGGTACCCGAGCTGGGTGGCGATCACGGTGATCGTCGGCAGCAGCGAGTTCCGCAGGACGTGCCGGCGGATCACGACCGAGCGCTTGAGCCCCTTCAAGGTGGCGGTCCGCGTGTAGTCGGAGTTGAGCGACTCGATCGTGCCGGCTCTCGCCATCCGGGCGATGTAGCCGAACAAGATGAGGATCAGCGGGATCGCGGGCAGGATCAGGTGCTCGAACTGGCTCGCGGGCGAGGCGCCGGCGCCGGCCGAGGCGGAGACCGGCAGGACCTTCAGCGCGACCCCGAAGATGACGATGACCACGATCCCCGACACGAACTCGGGCACCGTCGTCGCGGACAGCCCGGCCACCGAGATGATCCGGTCCGCGGGCCGGCCATAGTTGAGCGCCGCGACGACCCCGCCGATGACGCCGAGCGGCACCACGATGACGAAGGCCAGGGCGGCCAGCTTGAGCGAGTTGATGAGCGCCGCCTTGATGTAGGGCCCGACCGGCGCGCTGAACTGGGTGGACTGACCAAAGTCGCCGTGCAGGATGCCGGTGACCCAGGTCCAGTACTGCTCGATGAGCGGCCGGTCCACGCCGAGCTTATGGTCCAGGGCGGCCACCGCGCTTGGCGAGGCCAGGTTCCCCAGGATCGCCCGCCCCGGGTCGCCGGGCAGCACCTGGCAGGCCAGGAACACGAGCACGCTGAGAAGCCACAGGGTCACCAGCGCCAGTCCGACGCGCTTCAGTATGTACGTTGTCAACGTGGCCCCCTTTTGGGCTGGCCCGATACCCTCTCGTGCCCGTACTTTGAGCCTTCAAGCGTTATTCGGTTTGGACCATTCAAGCGTGATCTGGCGCAAAGGGGGAGGCCCGATGCTGATCGGCGAGAGTTTTATCGGTGAGGGCGCTGAGGCCGCGCACATCAACACGGTGCTCGGTGACCGCGACGGGCCGGTGGGCACCGCCTGGGCCACCGCCCTTGCCACACCGCGCCAAGGGCACACCGCGTTCATCGCGGTACTGCGGCCCGGGCTCCCGGCTAAGCCGCTGACGCTGTTCGTCACCAAGGCAACCGTCACCGACACTGAGCACAGCGATCTGATCTGGGGGGCGGCGCAGGCGGGCGTGGCCGGCGGGGTAGCCGACGCCGTCAGCGAGGGAGTGATCAGCGCGGCCGACGCGGATCGGCTCCTGCTCATCGCCGCAGTATGGGTGAGCCCTACAGCCAGGGATGCCAACACGGTGTACGCGAACAACCGGGCCGCGACCACGCAGGCACTGCGGGCCGGGGCCATGGGCCTGCCGCAGGTCACGGACGTGCTCGCGGGCGCCGACCGGCCCGTCAACCCGTTCTACACCGCACCGGCCCCGGGAGATCTGGAGTGAAGATCATCGCCATCCGGCTCGACCGAATGCGGCTGCCGCTGGTCCCGCCGTTCCGTGCGGCCTGGGACCCGGTGCCCCGCGAGGCGTTCGACGCCACGCTGGTCGGGTGGAGACGGACGAGGGCGTGACCGGCTACGGGTCGGGCGACACCATGGCAGGTTTCGCTGCCTTCGAGGACTTGTTCCTCGGCCGCAACCCGGCCCGGATCGCCCGCCACGTGCGGACCCTGGAGACGATCGGCTTTCACGTCTCCCGGTACGAGATCGACGAGGCCGCGGTCCGCCGCTGGGCCACGTCCTGACCACCGCCCGCCGCCGCGCCACACCGAGCCTGCGCCGTACCAAGGAGAAACTCATGAAGGTCGCTTTCGTCGGGCTCGGCCACATGGGCGCGCCGATGAGCCGCAACATCCTCGCGGCCGGGCACGACCTGGTGGTCCACGACCTGCGCCGGGACGCGGCGGCCGGCCTGCTCGCCGACGGCGCCGCCTGGGCGGGCTCACCGCGCGAGGCGGGGGCGGGCCGGGAGGCGGTCATCACCATGCTGCCCGGGCCGCCGGCCGTGGAGCAGGCGTTGCTCGGCCCTGGCGGGCTGCTGGCGGGGATGCCAGCCGGCTCGGTGTGGATCGACATGTCCACCAGCACCCCGGCCGTGGCTGACCGGGTACGGGCGCAGGCCAGCCCGCGTGGCATCGCGGTACTGGACGCCCCGGTCAGCGGGATGGCCGCCGGGGCACGGGACGGCGCGCTGCAGATCTTCGCCGGCGGCGATGCCGCGACGTTCGCCGTGGTCCGGCCGCTGCTGGCGGCGATGGGCGACCCGGAGCGGATCCTCCACGTCGGCCCGCACGGGGCCGGTTACACGGTCAAGCTCATGATCAACCTGCTCTGGTTTGCGCACCTGACCGCCGCCGCCGAGGTGCTCACGATCGGCACGCGGGCCGGCGTCGACCTGGGCACGCTGCGGCGCTGCCTGCTCGCCAGCCCCGCCGCCAGCCACTTCGTGGACCGCGACGTGCTGAGCGTGCTGGAGCACGGCGACTACGACGAGGGGTTCGCGCTCGCGCTCGCCTGTAAGGATCTTGGCTTGGCGCTGGACCTAGCGTGGGTCAGCGGGGTACCGGTGCCGGTCAGCGCGGCGGTGGAGCAGGTCTACCGGCAGGCCCGGGCGCGCTACGGGGACGCCGGGGGTGAGATGCTCCCGGTCAAGCTGCTCGAAGACCTCACCGGCACCCCCCTCCGCCTGCCCCCGGAGACCCCCCTGCCCGATGCGCCCGCTGCGCCCGGCCCGTCCGTTCCGACCGACCTGACCGCACCGTAAAGCCCGTCCGCCCAGCCCAGCTTGTCCGTACCGCAGGAGTGACCCCTGCCCGCACCCTGGTCGGCGCGGACCGCCCTGGGATGATAAAGCTGACACTCGACGAGGAGGGGTTCATGGATACCGCGAACGCTGGTTCCCTGCCCGGTGCCCGCCCGGTCCGCGCTCCCCGCGGCACCGACCTGAGCTGCCGGGGCTGGCCGCAGGAGGCGGCCATGCGGATGCTCATGAACAACCTCGATCCGGAGGTGGCCGAGCACCCCGACCAGCTCGTTGTCTACGGCGGATCCGGCCGGGCCGCCCGGAGCTGGCCCGCTTACGACGCCATCGTTATGACACTGAAAGACCTTGCCGCCGACGAGACGCTGCTGGTGCAGTCCGGGAAGCCGGTCGGCGTGGTGCGGACGCACGAGTGGGCGCCCCGGGTGCTGATCGCCAACTCGCTGCTGGTGCCGCAGTGGGCGACGTGGGAGGAGTTCCGCCGGCTGGAGGCGCTGGGGCTGACCATGTACGGCCAGATGACGGCCGGATCCTGGATCTACATCGGCACCCAGGGCATCCTGCAGGGCACCTACGAGACGTTCGCCGCGGTGGCGGAGAAGCGGTTCGGCGGCACGCTGGCCGGCACGATCACGCTGACCGGCGGGCTGGGCGGGATGGGCGGCGCCCAGCCGCTGGCAGTGACGATGAACGGCGGCGTCGCGATCTGCGTGGAGTGCGACCCGTCCCGGATCGCCCGCCGGATCGAGCACGGCTACCTCGACGTGGCCGCCGACGACGCGGCCGACGCGCTGCGCCGGGCGGAAGCGGCGCGGGACGCGGGCGAGGCGCTGTCGATCGGCCTGCTGGGCAACGCCGCCGACGTGTTCCCGGCGATGCTCGCCGGCGGCGCGCCGATCAACGTGGTCACCGACCAGACCTCGGCCCACGACCCGCTGACCTACCTGCCGCGCGGCGTGGCGTTCGAGGACATGGCGGCGCTGCGGGCCGAGGACCCGGCCGGGTTCACCACCCGGGCGCGCGAGTCGATGGCCGCGCAGGTGGAGGCGATGGTCGGCTTCCAGGACGCGGGCGCGGAGGTGTTCGACTACGGCAACTCGATCCGCGGGGAGGCGGAACTGGCCGGGTACTCGCGCGCGTTCGCGTTCCCCGGCTTCGTCCCCGCCTACATCCGGCCGCTGTTCTGCCAGGGCAAGGGGCCGTTCCGGTGGGCGGCGCTGTCCGGCGACCCGGAGGACATCGCCGTCACCGACCGGGCCATCCTGGACCTGTTCCCCGGCAACGAGGCGCTGGCCAGGTGGATCCGGCTGGCCGGGCAGAAGGTGCACTTCCAGGGGCTGCCCGCACGGATCTGCTGGCTCGGCTACGGCGAGCGGCACCTGGCCGGGCTGGCGTTCAACGACCTGGTGGCGCGCGGTGAGGTGCGCGCGCCGATCGTGATCGGCCGCGATCACCTGGACTGCGGCTCGGTCGCCTCGCCGTACCGGGAGACCGAGGCCATGGCCGACGGCTCCGACGCGATCGCCGACTGGCCCATCCTCAACGCGCTGGTCAACACCGCTTCCGGGGCGTCGTGGGTGAGCGTGCACCACGGCGGCGGGGTCGGCATCGGCCGGTCCATCCACGCCGGGCAGGTCTGCGTCGCCGACGGCTCCCCGCTGGCCGGGGCCAAGCTGGAGCGCGTCCTCACCAACGACCCCGGCATGGGCGTGCTGCGCCACACCGACGCGGGGTACGACGAGGCGTCGCAGGTGGCCCGCGACAAAGGCGTGCGCATCCCGATGGACGAGCATCCGGGCCAGGCGTCATGACCGCGGCGGGCCGGGGCCCGGCGTGAAACATCCGCTGTCAGCTACGGGCAGTGGCACGCCGCAGCCGCCGGGCCGAACGCCACCACGCAGCGTCGCCAGCGACGAGGACACGCCTCCCACTGTGCTCACTTGCGTGCCTCCGGCACGACCAAGCGAGGTGCTAGCCGGCGCGCCTCCGGCACGACGTCCCGCGAGGGAGGCCATGCAATGAGCTTCGCCGCGCTGTGGGAGTCGCTGCTCCCGGTTGGCCGGGACGACGGTACCGGCGGCTACCGGCGCTTCTCCTGGACGCCGGCTGACGCGGAATGCCGTCGCTGGTTCACCAAGGCCGCGGAAGAACGAAAACTCCGCGCTGACACCGACCGCAATGGCAACCTGTGGGCGTGGTGGGACCCGCCGGGGACTGCGGATTCCCGGGCCAGGCCCGGCGCCGTGGTCACCGGGAGTCACCTGGACTCGGTGCCGGACGGCGGCGCCTTCGACGGCCCGCTCGGGGTGGTGACCGCGTTCGCCGCGATCGACCTGATGCGCGAGCATGGCCAGGTCCCGGCGCGCCCGCTGGGGGTGGCCGCGTTTTGCGAGGAAGAAGGGGCGCGGTTCGGGGTCGCCTGCCTCGGCAGCCGGCTGCTGGCCGGCGCGATCGAACCGGGCCGGGCCGGAGGGCTGCGCGACCGCGACGGCATCACGTTCGCCGAGGCGATGACCGCCGCAGGGCGGGATCCCGCGGCGATCGGCCCGGATCCGGGGCTGGCCGCGGGGATCGCCGCCTACGTGGAGCTGCACATCGAGCAGGGCCGGGCCCTGGCCGACGTCGACGCCGCGATCGGGGTGGCGGAGCGGATCTGGCCGCACGGCCGGTGGCGGCTGACGTTCACCGGGCGGGCCGACCACGCCGGGACCACC